>Ga0310695_10006941_pt1 | contig 18367 bp, 15 predicted proteins | sample RumenRJG_04DNA_FD_203882 | JGI IMG/M metagenome (GOLD analysis project Ga0310695, IMG submission 203882) | Bovine rumen microbial communities from Lethbridge, Alberta, Canada - RJG_04 (v2) (version 2) | ecosystem: Host-associated > Mammals > Digestive system > Stomach > Rumen | place: Canada...
CCCTTCCTGTGTGTCTGGGCCAGCATCTGGCTGCCTAACGAACGGATATTCCGCTCGATACTCCGTCCGTTCTATGCCGTCATTGCCTTTGCTATGGTGCTGGCCTTTGTGGCAGATACCAGCCTCTATGAATTCTGGCTGTTTAAGCTCGATGCCTCCTGTCTGCAGTATTTAGAGACTCCTACCGAGGCAATGGCAAGTGTCTCGACGGGCTATATCCTCCTACGGCTCTTGACTGTCGTGCTGTTGACTCTACTCTTTGCCTGGGGTTACTGGAAGATTCCACTCCGCCTGCCTGCCGTGAAGCATCGCATCCTGTCTACTCTGGGAGGCTTGTTGGCCATCCCCTGTATCGTGATTGGTATCCGGGGCGGACTGGATGAGTCGACTACCAACATCGGTCAGGTGTACTACTCCCAAAACCAGTTTCTGAACCATTCGGCTGTCAACCCCGTGTTCTCTTTCTTTGCATCGCTCGAAAAGACATCCACAACGATGACCTACCAATTTATGGACGATGCGGAGAGCCAGCGAATGGTACGGGAATATTACGACCTCCAGTCGGTGGACAGTGATACGCTGCTCAACACCCGTCAGCCCAATATCATAGTCATTCTCATGGAGAGCTGTGGCAGCGTGTTTACCGAGGTCGGCGGACGGACGGATGTCATGCCCAATCTGAACCGCCTGATGCGTGAGGGTATCTACTTTGCCAACTGCTATGGCAATACCTGGCGCACGGACCGAGGAACGGTTTGCACCTGGAGTGGCTACCCTTCGTTCCCCACGATGTCGGTGATGAAGATGCCCGTCAAGTCGCGTTCGCTGCCTAATATGGCCAAAACCCTACAATCGGAACGGGGCTACCATACCTATTATATATATGGAGGCGACATCAACTTCACCAATATGCGCGGCTATCTGGTGTCGGGCGGCTTTGAACAACTGACTTGGAAAGCCGACTACACCATAGAGGAACAGAAGACTGGCCGCTGGGGTGTGCGCGACGACATTACCTTCAAGACACTGCTCTCGATGACTGCCACCGCAACTCAGCCTTATCTCATCGGTTACTCCACGCTGAGCAGTCATCAGCCCTGGGATGTGCCCATCCAGCAATTTGAAGACGAGAAGCTGAATGCCTTCTACTATCTCGACCAGTGTATAGGCCGCTTTATCCAGCAGCTGCGCCAGTCGCCTCAGTGGCACAATACGCTGGTAGTGCTCTTGCCCGACCATGGGATTCCCTATGCTGACCTGACAGAGGCTGATCCCCTGAAGAACCGGATACCGATGCTTTGGGTTGGTGGTGCGGTCAAGGCTCCGCGGCGCTTTGAACAGGTGTGCAATCAGACCGACTTGCCAGCCACACTGTTAGGACAGTTAGGACTTCCGCACGAAGACTATGCCTTCAGTCGTGATGTGTTGAGTGCTACCTATACGAAGCCCTTTGCCATCAATACCTATGATGACGGCATCTCGGTATATGACAGTACCAGCTTTGTCAACTACGACTTTGTGAGCCGTCGCGTGGTAGCAGAGCATGGTCCCCATGCGAAGGAACTTTTACGGCGCGGACAGGCTATCCTGCAAGCCGCCTCCAAGGACCTGGATAAAAGGTAAATAAACGTATATGCAATGATGAGACAACTGCTTCAGAAGATATACAGCCCATTGCTGGCAGTGTTGTGGAACCTGCTGCTGGTCTATGTGGTCTATCAGATAGCGCGACTGGCATACTATTTAGAGAATAGTACGCTGCTGACTTATAGCTATGATGTCTGGCGCGGCGGACTGCTGTTCGACACCTCAGCCATTCTCTATACCAATGTGCTGTATGTCGTGCTGATGCTTTTTCCGCTGCATTGGAAGGAACGGCCTGCCTATCATCGTTTTTGCAAGGGACTCTTCCTGTTGGTAAACGGCATCGCCTTGGCCATCAATCTGGCTGATGCGGTTTATTTCCAATACACCATGCGACGCACCACGACTACCGTGTTCAGCGAGTTCTCCAACGAGGGAAATCTGGCGGGCATCGTCGGTACCGAGCTGCTGCATCACTGGTATCTTGTGTTGTTGTTTGTGGCTGTCATGGCTTTCCTCTGGCGGTGCTATGCCCAACCCCGTCTCGGTTTCTATTCTCTTTCCTCTCAACTGTCACCTGTCAACTGTCACCTCTCACCTCTCACCTCTTACAAATGGTGGCACTATAGTTTAGCCTGTCTGTTGTCACTACTGCTCTTTGCACCCTTCTGTGTGGCGGGAATGCGCGGGGGCTTCACCACTGCCGTGCGCCCCATCACGGTGTCGAATGCCAACCAGTATGTCGTGCGGCCTACCGATGCGGCATTAGTACTTAACACACCCTTCTCGCTGATTCGCACCCTTGGCAAGAATGTCTTTGTGGTGCCCCAGTATTTTGCAGACGGAAAGGAGATGGAGGCAGTCTATACTCCTGTGCATGCCGGGCTTTCTGGTTTATCTGGTTCGGCTAGTGAAACTAGTCAGACTAGTTCAACGAGTTTAACTAGTCTGACTAGGAAGAACGTGGTAATCCTCATTGTCGAGAGCTTCGGGCGCGAGTATATCGGAGCCTTGAACAAGACCTTGGAGAATGGCCGCTATCAGGGCTATACCCCCTGCATCGACTCGCTCATCAGCAAGAGTACCACCTTTAAATACAGTTACTGCAACGGCCGCAAGTCGATAGACGGCATGCCCAGCATCCTGTCGAGCATTCCGATGTTCATAGAACCCTTTATCCTGACACCTGCCTCGATGAACGACTTCTCCGGACTGGCAGGCATCCTGCAACAGGAAGGCTACCAGACGGCATTCTTCCACGGGGCACAGAATGGCTCGATGGGTTTTCAGGCCTTTGCGCAGAAGACGGGCTTCCAGCATTACTACGGCCGCACGGAGTATGAGGCCGCTCGGGGGACGAACGATTTCGATGGCACCTGGGCCATCTGGGACGAGCCCTTCTTACAGTATTATGCGGAGGTAATGAGCGAGATGCAGGAGCCTTTCATGACGGCGGTCTTCACCGCCTCCAGCCATCATCCCTTCGTGGTGCCCGAGGAGTATAAGAAGCAATTTCCTGAGGAACAGCTCGAGATACATAAGTGCATCCGCTATACCGACCAGGCGTTGGGGCGCTTCTTCCAAACAGCCAGCCGGCAGCCGTGGTACAAGAATACCCTTTTCGTACTGACCAGCGATCATACCAATATGAGCAATCATGCCGAGTATAAGACCGATTTGGGCGGATTCTGCTCACCCATTATCATCTTCGACCCTGCGCAGCCCGAAGGACGCATGGTGGATAAGATAGCCCAGCAAATAGATATTCTGCCCACCGTGCTGGGCATGCTCCACTATCAGAAACCTTACTTCGCCTTTGGCATCGATGTGCTGAACACGCCTGCCGAGGACACCTGGGCAGTCAACTATCTGAATGGCATCTATCAGTATGTGCGCAATGGCTATGTGTTGCAGTTCGACGGCCGAAAGTCGACGGCATTCTATAGTCTCTCCGACTCGCTGATGCAGCACAACCTGCTGGAAAAGTCTGAGGTGGTAGCAAACTCTCAACTTCCACAGATGGAACGCGAGCTGAAGGCTATCATCCAGCAGTATATGGAACGTATGAAACAGGACCGGTTGAAGCCCTGAAAATTACCTGAGTTAACTCAAACGATCCATCGAGTCAACTCAATCGATGATTTGAGTTAACTCAACTTTTTTCCTTCGCTATCACCTTGCCGTCGATGACCTCGAAGCGCTCGTTAAATTCCTCGCGGGTGCGGGCCCAGCGTTTATGACTCCACAGCCAGAATTCCGGGGCTCGGCGGATGCTCGCCTCGAGCATCTCGTAATAAATGTCGGTGAGCCGGTATTCGGGCATCTGCTGGGGCTCGCGGGTGATCAGGCGGAATTCGGCCTCGTAGTAGCCTCTGCGGATGCGGCGTACATCCATATAGAACACGGCATGCTTCACCTTGCGGGCTATGCGCTCGGTGCCTGTGAGCACCGGGGTGTCGTGATGCAGGAAGTCTACCCAGTGGTGGATGTTCACCCAGTGGGGCTTCTGGTCGCTGATGTAGCCGATGACCACCGGCTGTCCCTGCTGTCGATACTCCAGTATCTTGCGCAGCGTGTCCTGCATGGGGATGCAGACGGCACCCATACGCTGGCGCAGACGGAGGAAGAGACGGTCGAAGTCCTTGTTCTCTATCGGGTGGTAGATTTGCCCGCACTGTGCCTTCGCAGTCACCCAGAGGGGTAGGGAGGTAATCCACTCCCAGTTGCAGTAGTGGCCCAGATAGACGGCACACGACTGTCCGCTTTCCACAACCTCGTTTACAGTCTCCGTGCCCTTGAACACCAGCCGTCGCTTCAGTTCCTCGCGGCTGATTGTGAGCAGTTTGATGCTCTCCACCAGATAGTCGCAGAAGAAGTGATAGAAGCCTCGCTCTATCTGTTGCAGTTCTGCCTCCGTCTTCTCAGGGAACGACGAGGCCAGATTACTCCGCACCACCCGCTTCCTGTAGCCAATCATGCCATACAGTATCCAGAAAAGACAGTCACTCAACAAATAGTGTACCCTCAACGGCAATAGTGAGAGCGAGTACCATACGGCAAGTGTGAGGTAATAGAGTATTTTCATACTTTGTCGGGTTGATAGTTGCAGTACGGATGCTCCAGGTCGAGCAGGTGGAAGTTGTGCTGTCGTTGGTGGTTACCGTCGGGGATGGTCATGTAGTCGCCATACTTGTTGCGGAGATAGATGTCATATTGCTCGACACCCAGCGGTTGCATGTCCTCAAAATCATAAGGTGTCGGACGGCCTAATATGCTTTTAGTCATGGCTCCCTTGGAACCGTCGTCGTAGTCGGCTACCAGTGTCGACTCCTCATAGCCGTATTGTGTCAGGATGCGACGGATTTTCTGCTGAACCTCGTCCAGCTTGTACAGCTTGCGGCAGAGCAGGGGAATCCACGAACTGGGTCCGTGACCATGTTTATAAGGGTCGCGGAACAGCAGGTAGAGCACCCGTTTGTAATATTGATAGCGCGCAAAGTGGCACTTGCGTCGCATCCATCCGGCAGGCACGCCGTCGATGGGGAATACATCAATATAGATACCGCCCAGATAGCGCAGGTGCATGCGTTCTATCAAGGTCGTGCTTGAATCCTGAATCTTGGCAAAAGGCAGCGGATATACGGAATCGTTCTCTGCACACACCATCTCGAAAGGCTTGGGAAGCCATTCCTTCTGATGGGCAATCAGCAGCTCATAGTCAGGGCGTGGCATCGCGATGTCCAAATCGTCATCCCAAGGAATAAAACCTTTGTGGCGAATGGCACCTATCATGCTGCCCGCCCATAGATAGTAGCGCAGTCCGTGCTCGCGACACGTCTGGTCTACTGCCTTCAGGATAGGGAGTATCCGCAATTGTAATGGACGTATGTCGTATAGTGCCATAATCTTTTTGCCTGCAAAGATAGTGAAAATAAAATAATTTATGTAACTTTGCAGCAGAAAAAAAAAAAAAGCATTAAAGAGCAATGGATATTGACACAAAAGTTCTGGTATTGCATGTCAAGCATGGTTATGAGGATCGTGAACGGCATATTCGGAAGATGATGGCTGAGTATGCGATAGATTTTGAGTTTATACTTGGGGGCGATAAAGATCAACTTACTGAAGATGTGCTTGACCGATATTTTACCGGTGACATGAAAACGGTGTCTGCTGCGACCTCTTGTGCCATGAAGCATCTGTTGGCATGCCAATATGTGGTAGATTATAGCCTGCCTGGTGCGCTTGTACTCGAAGACGATATGGTACTGTACCCAAATTTTAAGCCCGTGTTCGCACGTTGCATGCAAGAAATCAGCGACTGCCACCTGTCTTCGCCGCTAATCTCCTTTGAGGATAGTGCTTTGAAATTTGTTCCCGGTAGTCAGCGGCAACCAGGCAGATACCTCTATCCTGCCGACAGCGACCGGTTTACAGGATGTCTCTATTACAGCAATGGCAGTGCTAAGCAGATACTGGACTATGTGGGACGATGCAAATGCGACCTCCCTATTGACCTCCTGCATAAGGCATTGATTTCCCGGATTGGATTAAACTATTACTGGTGTCATCCTACCATAGCCACCCAAGGTACTCATAACGGGCTTTTTGCGTCCTCCATATGTGAGCAGTCTGCCAATAAGCAACACTACCGCTCTCTTACATGGAAGGCAAAACTCGCCTATAAAAAATTTCTTTATCTCCTTAGATAGCTGACTGATTATGGATAGAAGAAAGATTTACTACCTTTTGCATAGTGGCAAGAACAGCAATATGAAGTATTATCTTCGAAGCTATTTGCGAGAATATACTCCCAAGATTTTCTCCCGGATGCAGTTGGGAAGTATTCTTAGCCGACTTGACAGCCGTCCTGATAAAGAAGAAATCTGTAGTCGTGCCGATTATTATTGCAAATTGACGGCTAACAGCGATTTTGACCGTCAGGCATGGAGCGAGAAGGCCGTCAGTCTGGAAAACCAGCCGATGACTGGGCAGAAGACCTATTACTTCGATGCAATGGAGATGGCCCGCTATTTCTCTCCCGACCTTCGTTGGATTCTTGATCCTGGTGACAAACCGTATGTGGCTCCGCAACCTGCCATCGTGAAGAACAGGCCCATCACGCCCGATAATGCTAACTCCGTAATCCTGAACCTCGACAAGAACCGCCACTTCCTGTTTGTCGATGACAAGAAAGCGTGGCGCGACAAGCGCAATGTGGCTATCTTCAGAGGCGACTTAGGTCCCAGAAAGCAGAACCGCGACCTCTTCATGCACCGCTGGGTGGACCACCCGATGGTGGATGCTGCCTCAACCAATCGCTCGGATGAGCATCCGGAATGGCAGAAAGGTAAGCTGACTATTGGAGAGCATCTGGACTATAAGTTCATCATGTCCTTAGAGGGCAACGATGTTGCATCGAACCTGAAGTGGGTGATGTCCAGCAATTCGATTGCCGTCACCCCCCGATTGACACAGGAGACCTGGTTTATGGAGGGCACGCTCAAGCCCAACTATCATTATATAGAGGTGAAGGACGACTTCTCGGACCTTGAAGAGCGCTTGAACTACTATATAGAGCATCCCGACGAGGCGGAGGCTATTATCCAGCATGCCCACGACTATGTGGCTCGGTTTCAGGATAAGGAGCGCGAGAAACTCATCTCCCTACTGGTGCTGAAGAGATATTTCGAGGCAACCAACGGATGCTATCGCCAGTAGAATAGCTGCTGGTAGTTTATCCTTAACATCTCGCATAGTCCAGCTTTATGCGGACAAAATTATGCTAATAACATAATTTTATTTGCATAATTCAATTATTTATCGTATCTTTGCGGCAGAATTATGGTCATTGGCAACTTGATAAGTTCATGAAGAGAAATCCTTTTGTCTTAAGTCCACTCATCCCGGATGAGTTTTTTTGCAATCGTGTGACTGAAAGCAAAGCCTTGATACGGAGTCTGTCCCAATCATCTAAAGTCTGCCAGTGCAGTACAATCAGCGGTAAAGAAGTTGCTTGACTATGATTTAATTACAGAACAAAATAAGACTTACTCCATTGCTGACCCCTTGCTGCGCATTTGGTTGAGAAGTAACCTTGTCTAAACAATAATTAAGGTATATGGCACAGAATATGATCATCGGTATGGATGCCAAGCGGTTGGTACGCAATGCGACAGGCTTGGGCAACTACGGACGGACACTGGTCAACGACCTGGTGGCAGCCACTACTGATGATTGGCACTTCCGGCTCTATGCCCCCGACGAGGGCCGTCCCGACCTGCGGTCGAAGGTTCTCCCTTCGACAAAAGCCTCGTTCATCTATCCTGAGGCTGCAACGGGACTGCAACGCTCATTGTGGCGCATCGGCACGGGCATTGTCCGCGACATGCAGCGCGATGGTGTCTGCCTCTATCATGGACTGACGGGCGAGTTGCCTCGTGGTCTGAAGGCTGCGGGCATCCGTAGTGTCGTGACCATCCATGATCTCATCTTCCTGCGACATCCGGAATACTACCACTGGCTGGATACAAAGATTTATGCTTGGAAGTTTCGTAATGCCTGCCGCGAGGCAGATCGCATCATTGCCATCAGCGAGCGCACCAAGCAGGATGTGATGGAGTTAGGCGGTGTGTCCGAGGACAGGATTCGTGTCATCTACCAGAGTTGTGCGCCTAAGTTCAGGGACTTGTTACAGGAAGATGTCTTACAGCAGGTGCGCCGGAAGTATGGACTTCCGCAACGGTTCCTATTGAGTGTGGGTACCATCGAGGAGCGTAAGAATCTGGCTTTGGCTGTTCATGCACTCGCTGGTTTACCTAGCGATATCCATCTGGTAGCTGTGGGGCGACAGACCCGTTATGCCCGGCAGCTGCCTAAGAGTTCCCGAGTCCATCTGCTCTCAGGAGTAAGCGATGACGAGCTGGCAGCTCTCTATCAGCTGGCCGAAGTCTTTGTCTATCCCTCGCGCTATGAGGGCTTTGGCATTCCCATCATTGAGGCCATTCATAGCGGACTGCCAGTAGTGGCATGTTCGGGTTCGTGCTTAGAGGAGGCAGGCGGACCGGATAGCCTGTATGTGTCTCCCGACGATGCCGAGGGCTTTGCTCATGCCGTCACCCTGCTGTTGAAGGGGGCTGAGGGGCGTGAGGAGCGCATCCGTCGCAGCCAGCAGTATGTACGCCGTTTCGAAGGTCGGGATGTTGCTGGCCAAGTATTAACCATCTATCAAGAATTGTTGAGCCTATGATGTTTGCCCGTGATAAAAGTCAGATGTGCAACAACCTGTTGCAATATGCCCATGTCTATGCGTGGGGTAGGGAACATGGACGGAAGGTTATCTCCATGCGTTTCAGCTATAAATACCAGTTCTTTCATATCTGTCACACTTCGCTGACGGGCTTTGGCTGGTATCTGCTGGCCAAGTATGCTGCTGCCATCGGACTGTTGCCCACTGCCAGTTTCAAGCATAGTGACTGCGATCGCGAGGCCTTGGAACGCAAGATGCTGCGCCACCGCCATATCGTGGTCAGCGGCTGGAATGCCCGATGGTATGACCTTTTTCTGAAATATCGGCAGGAAATCGTAGACCTTTTCACATTGGACGAGAAGTTTACCGCTCCTGTGAAAGCAAAGATGCAAGAGATAGAAAAAAGCTCCTCCCTCCTCCCTCCACCCTCCTCCCTTCGTCTGGGTGTTCACATCCGTCGGGGTGATTATGCACAATGGGCAGACGGAATTTATTACTACGAAGATGAGGTCTATGTCCGCCATATCAACCACTTTGCCGAGCAACATCAGGACAAGACGATTCATGTCTACTTGTCAACGAACGACGGTCAGGTGACGGCGGAGCACTTCCAGCAGCGATGCCCTCAGGTCAGGATTCACCATTTGCAGGGGTCGGCTCCGGAAGACTTGTTCATGCTCTCGGAGTGTGACTGTCTGATAGGTCCGCCCAGCACGTTCTCTTTAGTGGCAGCGATGTATCGCGACCTGCCGCTTTATCGGATGGATAGTGCTGATGAGAATAAGATGACTCCTGAGGCTTTCAGGCTCTTTGACTATTGGTTCAGAAATATTATATGATTATATGTCGCAAGGACGAAAGATAAGATACCGCCTGTTTGCCTGGCGCAGTTTCCCTACTCTGGAGGCTGCCCAGGAACCTATTGATGTGGTGATACCCATCATAGTTAAAGACCTATATATTCTCCCGCTTTGTCTGGAGGGTGTGCATCGTTGTGTGGCTCACCCTGTAAAAGATATATATATTGTGGCGCCCCAGGAAGACCCTATCATTAAATTCTGTCGCGAAAACGGCTTGCAGTATGTCGACGAGACTTCGGTGTTAGGTTTCAGTCCTAAAGACTTAAATATCCAGATACAGAATCCCGACGGCAGCATGCGTAATCGCAGCGGATGGCTGTTTCAACAGCTGGTGAAGCTGAGTGGGGCGATAGGCACATGCCGCCATTATCTGTGCATCGATGCCGACCACGTGCTGATTCGTCCGCATGTCTTTCTGACGGCCAGCGGCGAGACAGTGTTCTATATGAGCTATGAGGAGCATCAGCCTTATTACGACAACATCCGCATGCTGATGCCTGGAATGCCGTTGGACCGCCTGTCGTATGTAGACCATAAGATGCTGTTCGACAAGGAGCAGCTGGCACTGCTGCATCAGACGCTGGGTGAACGGTCGCATGGTGACTGGGTGAAAACCATCATCGACAGCTACGACCACCGACAGTTTGCAGGTTTTTCGGAGTTTGAGCTCTATGGCAATTTCGTCAAGGATAAGGTTCGCCGTCCGTGGTTGCAGAAGCGGTTGCCATACAGTCGTATTGCCGACTACGAGACGCTGCAGCGCAGATGGAGTGGCTCTCGCTGGTCGTTGACCTTCCCCGACTACATCAACGAGTAAATACTTTTATAAGGCCAGTCGGAAGCCCACGTGCTTGAATCGGCGGCGTTGGTCGTACATATAGCGGTTGGTGCTGCGGCAGTAGCGGGCATCACAGTTATAGCTTCCTCCGCGGATGACATGAAAGTTGCTGGAGGGCTTGCTCTGAGGGGTCTTGCGATACCAGTCCTCACAAAACTCCCACACATTGCCCGACATGTCATAGAGTCCCAGTTCATTGGGCTTCAGTTGTGCAACGCTTTTTTCTTTCCAGTCGGGAGTATTGGTTAAAAGGTGTGCAACTTGATAGATATCGTTGCTGCCTGCATAGAGATAGCCCTTCGACTTGCGGCCGCCACGGGCCGCATATTCCCATTCGGCTTCGGTGGGCAGGCGGAAATGATAGCCGGTCAGTTGGTTGAGCTTGGCTATAAATTCTTTACACATGTCGTAGGTAACATATTCTACAGGCAGGGTCTTGCCCTTGTTCTTGGAACGGTTTTTCGGCATGACTGCTTCCCAGAGTTCCTGTGTCACTTCCGTCTCTCCCATATAGAAAGTCTTCACCGACACCTGATGGCGCACCTCGTCCTTATCGGCCAGCGTGTCGGTGGGAAGGGCTCCCATCACAAACGTGCCGCCTTGTACGGGCTTCATTCTGAACGTGACACCTTTCACTTTGAATATGAGTGTCTTTTGAGCCTGCATGCCAATGGGTACGAGAAACAGCAACAAGAGGAGCATCTTACCTCTTACCACTAACCTTTCACCTCTTGCCACTAACCTCTCGCCACTCGCCTCTCCGTTCGGCCCTACAGCCCACCAGATCAGGCGCAGCCAGCAGAAGAAGTAGGTGTAGACATCGAGCCAGAAGGTTTCGTGTATGAAGTTATGCAGCCAGGCAGGACAGAGCACATCCGTGGGCAGGATGCAGAAGTTGACCACGAGCGACCAGAAGAGTACCCAGTCTATCCATGTGCGACGCTCCTGTAGCCAGAATGCCATTGCATAGAACGGCAGACAGATAATATAGGTATGGGTCTCGGGACAGTCACTGAACAGAATCATGAAGCCTGACAACACTGCTAAGGCCTGTACGCGGAAACGGAAATCCTGCCATCGCTTGTAGCGTGCGAAGAAAGCTATAGCCAGTAGGACAAAGACTACGATCTGTACTTCCCGATAGTTGGGCAACAGGAATGGCTTCAGTCCGCGGGCAAACAGGATACCGGTAAAGTCGCTGTCGCTATGGTGGCTGGCTATCATGTCGAACATCTCCTGATAGAGTACAAAGACATTGTCGAACGCTGTGTTGAGGGCGGGCAGTAGCAACAGCACCGCACCGCAGAGAATGGCATATCCGAAGTTTCGCCACACCTTAGGATAGCAGAACAGGATGCCCAGTTCGGCGGCACCATACACCTTGGTAGTAGCGGATAGCATGATAAGCAGTACGGCCCAGAAAGGCTTGCCGCGCTCTAAGAGGATGAAGGCAAAGATGTAAATATAGGTCACGATGATATTATGCTGATAGCAGAACACCGTTTGCAGGATGACTGATAGCAGGAAAAGGAAGATCCAGTGCTTATACTTGTCGAGCTGCTGAGGCAGACTCTTGATGGCTAATGCTATCAGACTGTAGTTGCAGATATTCCATACATAGGGTCCCAGCCACCAGGGCAGGAAGAAGATAGGTGCGAAGATAACATTGAAGACGGGCGAATAGAGGAAGTAGATGCTGTGTGCCTGAGCATACTCCATATTGTAGGGACTCAGTCCCTCCCAAAACATACGCGTGGAGTCCTGGTAGTCGAAATAGTTGGTGTTGCGGCCACGCACTACCTCTAAGGTTGTTGCCACCAGTACGATGACCAGTCCGAGAAAGAATACACACTTCGGATTCGAGAAAAACCACTTTATGGCATCAACTATCTTTTTCATTGCTCAAATGTTCAATGTTCAATCTTCAATGTTCAATGTTCAATCTTCAATGTTCAATCTTCAATGTTCAATGTTCAATGTCTCTGATATCAGATACGAGGGCCGGTGTTTCACCTCGTCAAAGATGCTGCCGATATAAACGGCAATGATACCCATCACCGATATCATGATGCCGGAAATAAACCACATCGAGACGAACAAGGTCACCCAGCCGCTCACCTGTGTGTCCATCACCAGGGTCTTGATGACGAGGGCGATGGCTGCAAGGATGGCCAGCAGTGTAATGACGGTTCCGAAGTAGACGATGAGTCGTAGTGACTTGGTGGAGAAGCTCACCGCAGTGGTCACCGCCAGCTCGATGCGCTTGCGCATGGAGTACGACGACCGCTTGCCATCCGAGCGTACCGCGTGTTCCACATCCACTTTGGCCGTCTTGAATCCTACCCACTGTGTCATCAGCGGATAGTAGCGGTGATAGTCGCCCAACTTCGCCATTGCCTCTACCACCTTGTGGCTGAAGATGGCAAACTCGGCTACGCTCTCGTCCTGACGGGTGTCGGTGAGGAAGCCCATAAGTTTGTTGAAGACGTGCGACCCTTGGGTCATAAAGAACGAGTCGGGACGGTTGCGGCGCGTGGCATACACGATGTCGTAGCCCTCTTTCGCCTTCAGGTAGAGGTCGCGAATCTGGGCGGGCGGGTTCTGCAGGTCGCAGTCCAGTGTCACCACATAGTTGCCTTGGGCTTGGTCGTAGCCTGCATTCAGCGCACTCTGCTGCCCGAAGTTTCGGCTGAGGAAGATGCCCTTCACATGCGGGTCCTCGGCACATATCTCGCGGATGATGTCGCGACTGTTGTCTGGACTATAGTCCTCCACCAGCACGATTTCGTAACTCTCCGTCAGCGGACTTACCGCCTCCGTGATTTCCTTCACCAACTGTCGTAGCAAGGTGGGTGCTCCATAACAGGGGCTGACAACGGATAGCTCTATCATCTTCTCTTCTCGTTATAATTGTTGGACTCCCTCTAACACCAGCCGTCCTATGTCCTGTGCTTCCTGATCCGTCAGCTCATAGAAGAGGGGCAGGCGTACCAGTCCGTCGGCATAGTGGTCACAGTGGATGAGGGCAGGGCCTTGATATTGGTTTTTGTAGTATTCGCTTGAGTGCAGGGGCAGATAGTGGAAGGTCGACATCACCCCGTGTTCCTTCAGATATTGCATCAGTCGGGTGCGCGCCTCTAATGTGGGACATACCAGATAGTACATGTGTCCATTGTTGGTGGCATAGTCGGGGATGACGGGTAGCTGGATGCCATAGTGCTCCACCTGGCCGCGCAGTGCTTGGTCGTAGAGCTCCCAGATGCGCTTGCGCCGTCCCTGGATATCGTCCAGTGCTTCGAGCTGTGCCCACAGGAAGGCGGCATTGAACTCGGAGGGCAGGAATGACGAGCCAATGTCACACCAGCCGTATTTGTTCACCATGCCGCGATAGAACTCGGCGCGGTTGGTACCTTTCTCCCAAATGATTTCCGAGCGGCGCACAAAACGCTCGTCGTTTACCACCAGCATGCCGCCTTCGCCACTGCTGATGTTCTTGGTCTCATGGAACGAGAAGGCTGCTAAATGTCCGATGCTGCCTAAGGGACGCCCCTTATAGAACGAGTCGATGCTGTGGGCGGCATCCTCGACCACTAACAGATGATGTTGCTCGGCCAGTGCCAGTATCTCGTCCATTGCACAGGCCACACCGGCATAGTGTACAACCACAATGACGCGGGTGCGCTCCGTGATGAGTGGTTCGATGGTGGCTGCCGTTACATTAGGGCTGTCGGATCCGCTGTCGGCAAACACCACCTTGGCTCCCTCGCGCAGAAAGGCTATGGCGGTCGACACGAAGGTGTAGGAGGGCACGATGACCTCGTCGCCGGGCTTCAGTTCACACAGCATGGCACACATCTCCAAGGCATCAGTCCCGGAGGTGGTGAGCAGGCACTTGCGGAATCCGTAGCGCTGCTCGAAAAAGGCGTGACAGCGCTTGGTGAAGTCTCCGTTGCCCGACATAGTGGTCGAGTGGCACACTTCTTCCATGTAGGCCAGCTCGCGTCCGGTGCTATAGGGCTTGTTGAATGGAATCATTGAAAAAAATTCTTAATTCTTAATTCTTAATTCTTAATTTCTTTATACCTTTGTAGCGTGATTCCGAAAGATACCTTTAAAGAGATAATACGCTTTGGTATTGTTGGCGTGGTGTCGACAGTTCTCCACTATGCCATCTATTGGGTACTGCAGCACTGGATAGAGGTGAACATTGCCTATACCATCGGTTATGTGCTCAGCTTTCTAGTCAACTATTGGCTGACAGCCCATTTCACGTTCCACCGGCAGGTGTCGGTAAAGAACGGTGTAGGTTTCAGCGGAGCCCATCTGGTGAATTATGGTCTGCACATAGTGCTGCTCAACATCTTCCTATGGTTGGGCTTCAGCAATGAGATGGCTCCCTTTGGAGTCTTTGCTATCGCCATCCCTGTCAACTTCATCCTCGTGCGCTTCGTGTTCCGCCACAGCTGACGGGGCCCGCCACAACGTAGGAGCTGACACTTCCCGTTTCGTTTATTCGAAGGCGGCCTGAATCTTCTGGGCTATCTCCTTGAACTCCTCCTCGCTCAGCTTCAGTTTCTCGCGACGGAAGTCGGCATCGGCCTCACTCTGCATGGGGATGAGATGGATATGGGCATGAGCCACTTCCAAACCCAACACCACCTGTGCGACTTTGCGGCAGGGGAAAGCCTTCTTGATGGCAATGGCCACGCGCTTGGCAAACTGCTGATAGCGCGCCAGCTCCTCATCGTCCATATCGAAGAAGTAGTCTACCTCGCGGCGGGGAATCACCAGCGTGTGACCCTTCACCAGCGGATTGATATCGAGGAAAGCATAGAACTCCTCGTTCTCTGCACATTTGTAGCTGGGAATCTCGCCAGCAGCAATCTTTGCGAAAATATCCATAATTTTTGAAATTTATGATTACCTTATGCGATTGAAATATTATCAATACGCAGTTTGATGGTGCCACGAGGAATGGTAATCTCTACCTCATCGCCCACCTTCTTGCCTAGCAGTCCCTGTGCAATAGGGGTCTTGATAGAGATTTTTCCTGCACGCAGGTCGGCCTCGTTCTCGCTTACAATGGTGTACGACATCTTACTCTTGGTAGTTAGATTGGTCATCTCTACCTTTGTCAGAATCTGAACACAGTCAGTGCTCAGACGTGAGGTGTCTACAATCTTTGCCTCGGAAATAGTTGCCTTCAGACGATTAATCTTGTCTTCCAAATGAGCTTGAGCCTCCTTGGCAGCATCGTACTCACTGTTCTCACTCAAATCTCCTTTTTCACGTGCCTCTGCAATAGCGGCTGAGGCTTTGGGGCGCTCCACTGCTTCCAAGCGGTGCAGCTCAGCTATGAGTTTGTCATAACCTTCTTGTGACATGTATGCCATAATCTTATTCTTTTTAGTTATTCTTTCATAAATCTCGGCAGACGTAAAAAATAAAAGAATTCCGACCCTCTTTTCGTCGGAATCCCTGAATCTCTCAATGTCCTATTATCGTTTGCAAAGGTAGGAATAATTTCTTAAACAACCAAATTTTCAGCAAAAAACTTTAAAAATCGTTTGATTTATATCAAGAAAGTGTAATATGTACATCTTTTTCTGTTTGGTTTTCATGCAATTAACTCCAAAAGAGTTACCTTTGCAGCGTGTTTTTCATAGTATTAGATTTAAGGTTAACAAAAGGTTAGGGGTTCAGCGGAGCCCCATTTTTTATGCTCTTTTGTAGAGAAAGCACAAAATATAGTAAAAAGCGATACCTGTTATGAAGCCTGCCAATGCGTCAATGGCATAGTGGGCATAGATGTAAACCGTTGCAAGGCACATCAATATGTAGAAAGGAAGCATGGTAAATACCAGCCAGCGACAACGTGTCCGTAAGGCTAGCATCATCAAAACTGTGGTTATTCCCACGTGACTACTCGGAAAAGCTGCAGTTGGTCGTTCGCCGGCATCGTGTGCCAAATCCAGTATGTGATACCAGAAACCATCGCTCCATCCAGGGGCAGCCATACGTTCAGAGTGCGTCATGAACCAATCACCCAAGTTGGGGAAGAAGCCTGCTGCTATCTTTTCCGTGCCTACAGCTAGATAGTAGAACTGCGGACCCGTGACAGGAAGTAGCACGAAGATGAAATAGTAGATGAAGAAAGAGACAAGGATGACGAATGTTGCCATCTTGAATTCCTGGTATCGCGCCACAAAATAGTAGAGTGATACCAATGCGATGAGTGGGAAATAGGATACGTAGCCCAGACACATCAGTTCCGAGAACCATGCGTATGGCACAACCTGAGAGAAGAGTAGGGATGGCTGACAACCAAAGAGTCCCTGTTCCATCGAGGCAAAGAGGTGGTCAAGATTGGGTAGCAGTCTGTTGAGCTCATAGGTATCAGGATACCACCAACCCAAGAAACTCATCTGTGCTGAGATGCGCAGCAATAGTGTCAATCTGCAAGGCATCTTGCGATAGACGCCCCACGTGAGCAAGGTCACTAGGATGTAGCAACCTCTTCCCAACAACATCTGATCAGGATGCTGTAGCTTGCCCCACATGAAAGCCATCATCAGTAGGGTGAACACAGCATAAACCATCGTGAACCATTCTGCAGCTAAGAGTCCACGCTCAGGTTTTTGTTCCCGTATAAATAAATCTGCTATTTTCACTTCTTTACTAGGCGCTTACGCCGCTAAAGCCATTTGTTTTTCTTATACCATGCAATACTTCTGCGCACACCTTCCTCCAACTTTACTTGTGGATCGTAGCCCAGTTCCTGACGAGCAGGGCTGATGTCACAACGCCAGTTGCGCTGTTTCATGATGTTGTATTTGTCGTTGTTCAGCGCAGTTACTTTGCCTGTCATGTGACCCATGTATTCTCCGCAGAAGGTGATGATGTGCAATAGCCATAAGGGGGCTGTAATGCGAATCCACCATGGGTTGCCCAGTTCTTTACGGATAAGGTCGCTAAAGGTGCTCGACTGATAGACCTCCCCATCGCTTAGGAAGTAGCAACGTCCTGTCTCTCCTTTTTCCAAGGCAAGGAAAACGGCTTGTACCACGTCTGTAACATAGACGAAAGTGATGTCCTGCTGTTTGAATCCTACAGCAAAGTCGATATGCGACTGAATGCTCTTGGCCATCATGAAGTAGTCGCGCTCACGGGGACCATAGACGCCTGTGGGCCGAAGGATGATAAATGGGAATAATTTCTCATTTAAAGAAACGAGCCATTGTTCTGCCTCCAGCTTGCTTTTACCGTATGCTGTGTTGGGTTGTGCCTTGTCGCGCTCCCGAATCTCACGATAGGGCTGTTCCTCGCGGATAGCACCCATGATGCTCAGTGAACTGATATAGACAAAACGCTTCAGGGGCATTTGTAAGTCCAGCAGAGCACGTACCAGGTTCTTCGTACCTTCTGTGTTGATGCGGAAAAAGTCTTCCTTATGCAGGCATTTGGTAACTCCTGCGGCATGTACCACATAATCGAATTGGATATCTTTCAGTTGTTGTTTCAACTGTTTTTCCGATGAGAGATTCAACTCAATCAAGTGAATGCGCTCATCTTTCAAAAACTCCCTGGAACTGCTTTTGCGTATGGCAGCCCAAGTTTCAAAACCACGCCTCAGCGCCTCTTCCACAATGAAGGAACCGATGAAGCCACTGGCTCCTGTAATCAGTATTCTTGGATTCATGGGTGCAAAGGTATAAAATAATTCATAATTTATAATTCATAATTCATAATTATTTATTATCTTTGCGCTTAGAAAACTAATTTACGTAATACTATGAGCAAAGGAAAAGGTAAAAAACGTTTGAGTAAGAAACAGAT
>Ga0310695_10006943_pt1 | contig 18363 bp, 15 predicted proteins | sample RumenRJG_04DNA_FD_203882 | JGI IMG/M metagenome (GOLD analysis project Ga0310695, IMG submission 203882) | Bovine rumen microbial communities from Lethbridge, Alberta, Canada - RJG_04 (v2) (version 2) | ecosystem: Host-associated > Mammals > Digestive system > Stomach > Rumen | place: Canada...
TGATGCATAAAAATGTTCTCATGGCCGTCCTGGGCATGCTGGTCGTGCCTCTGTTCGTCATACCCACCCGCAAGGCCGGCAAAACCCGCTGGACGCTCACCCGTGAGGCACAGGCCTGCAATGACCGGATCAACGGAATCCTGGGCGAGACCATGTCCGTCAGCGGCCAGCTTCTGGTCAAGCTCTTCGGGCGGGAGGACTATGAATATGACCGCTATGTACACGAAAACAAAGAAATGATCTCCTATCACATCCGCGAGCGGATGGCAGGGCGCTGGTTCAGGGTCGCCATCAGCACCTTCGCCAGCGTGGGGCCCATGCTGCTCTATCTGGCCGGCGGGATCCTCATGATCCGCGGCGGGAGCGGTCTCACGGTCGGTGATATCACCGTGCTCGTCACCCTGCTCTCCAGAATGTACGGCCCCGTCAACCAGCTCCTGAACATCCAGGTCGACTGGATCCGGGCCATGGCTCTTTTCACCAGAATCTTCAATTACCTCGACATGCCCGTCGAGATTGAATCCCCTGCCGATGCCGTCATCCCTGAAAAAGCCGCCGGTGCTGTCACCTTCTCCCATGTAGATTTTGCCTATGAGAAAAAAGAGGACACCGGTAATAAAAACAAGTCCGGACAGGATAACGTCAACGAACAGGAAAATGCCGATAAAATTGCTTCTTCTTTGCAAAATCCGGGAGACAATCTCATCCTCCACGATGTCAGCTTCTCCCTGGAACCCGGAAAAAGTATCGCGATCGTCGGTCCCTCCGGTGCCGGCAAGAGCACCATTGTCAGCCTGATTCCCCGCCTGTATGACGTCCTTGGCGGAAGTGTCTGCGTGGACGGCATCGACGTGAGGAAGCTGGACCTTTCCTGGCTGCGCGCCAATATAGGCATTGTGACCCAGGACACCTATCTCTTCAACGGTTCTCTTCGTGATAACCTGCTCTATGCAAAGCCCGACGCGTCCGAAGAGGAGCTCATTGAAGTCTGCAAAAAAGCCAACATCTACGAGATGATCCGTGCTCTCCCACAGGGGTTCGATACCCTTGTCGGCAACCGCGGACTCAAGCTCTCGGGCGGCGAGCGCCAGCGCATTTCCATCGCCCGTGTCCTTCTTAAGGATCCTGCCCTCCTCATTTTTGATGAGGCGACCTCTGCCCTGGATTCCATTTCGGAGGCCTCGATCCAGAGAGCCATCGATCCCCTGATCCGCACCAGGACCAGCATCCTGATCGCCCACCGGCTTTCCACCATCCTGGCAGCCGACAAGATCCTCGTCGTCAAGGGCGGGCGAATTGTCGAGCAGGGCACCCATGCCGAACTTCTCGGAAACGAAAGCATCTACAGCGAACTCTACCGTACCCAGTACGGAAAAGAGCTCGCAGCATAAAAAAAGGGGTTGTCAAGGGGACGGTTCCTCTGACACCCCCTTGACAACCCTACTGCCTCAATGCATTGTCATATGCGTCGTATGTCCTCTGGTCAAAAAGCACCCATTCTACAAGGTCCAGCTGACCGGGATGGTCCTCGATAAAGCGCCTCACCGTAGACACCGCAATTTGAGCAGCCTGGTCGACCGGATAGCTGTAGATGCCGGTCGAAATAGAAGGAAATGCCACGCTTCGGATCTTGTGGTCCACCGCTGTCTGCAGGGAGTTTCTGTAACAGTTTGCCAGAAGCTCCGGCTCTCTCCTGTTTCCTCCGCACCATACAGGGCCGGGTGTATGGATGACATATTTGCAGGGAAGATTGTAAGCACCGGTCAGCCTGGCTTCGCCGGTATCACATCCGTGAAATTTCCTGCACTCCTCCAGAAGCTTAGGTCCCGCCGCCCTATGAATGGCACCGTCCACGCCTCCGCCTCCAAGGAGAGAGGTGTTTGCCGCATTTACGATTGCATCGACATCAGTAATTTTTGTAATGTCACCCCGGATTGCTCGCAGTATGGTTGTATTATCCTTGCTCATAAAATCACCTCGCTTCCAAAACCTGCTTTTCAAAGCCACAGCAGCTGCTGTCTTTCCTCAAGTATAGCATTAATGCAAGCGTTCATGGAATAAAGACCTACTCGATCTCGCCGGTCCAGTCGATGATCCCGCCGAATTCGTACACATTGGTGTAGCCCATATCAAAAAGTTTCTGGGCCGCCTGCTTGCTCCGATTCCCGCTCCGGCAGTAAACCAGGATGATCTGATCAAGATCCGGCAGTTCCTCCGGCTGCTCCGTGCCAATGCTCTCATTGGGAATGCAGACCGCCCCGGGAATATGGCCGGTCTCGAATTCGTCCTGCCTGCGGACATCAATGATGATATGTCCGTCCTGCTTCTCCATCATTTCCCTGGCTTCATCCTGAGAGATCATTGTATAGCTTCGGACCATGTCCTCCCCGTCCATAACGTCCTTGATCGGACCGCCGGAAGAACAGGCTGTGAACAGGAGCAAGACAGCCGCAATCAAAATCAAACTGTATTTTTTATAACAATAATATTGATGATTTTTCATAACCAGCACACCATAATATATTCTTCTTCATTTTCATCTATGATCTCAAAGCCGACCTCTTTGTACATCCGTACCGCATAGTTCACCTTCTGTACAGCGAGGGAGGCCTGTCTGAAACCATGCTCTTTCAGCAGGGAAAGCATTTCCTTCATCAGCCTGGTCCCGATTCCCTGATTCCTGTATTCAGGAAGTAAGGATATGGCAAAGGATGGGGTTTCATCATCCACATGGCCGTAATCATCCATGATCCTCGTCCATACCGCCCCCACGACACGCCCCGCTGTTTCGGCTGCAAGACAAAGATCCCCGGGGCGGCTGCCAAAATCTTCATAATAGATCCGCAGTTCCGGGCCTTCCACGATATCCCTGGCCGGAGCCTCCACTCCTTGGGGAATGAAAATCGCCTCGTACAGGAAATCCTTCAGAATGCCGAATTCTTCCACGCATAGTTTCCGTATCAAAAAACTCCCATAGATCGTGACCAGATCTTCCACATCCATGCACCGGAATCTCTTTTTCATCAGAAGCTGTGCGGTAACGCCGGCTTGATTCACCAGTCTTCCGCTGAATGTGCCGTCGTACCGCTGCTTTACCCCGCAGCTGGGACTGCGTGACTGCAGCACGACCAGATCCGGCTGCACTTGCAGGGCAAGCTCCAGACACCTGGCCGCGCCCGCACGGAATTCCGCATCTACGATCCGCCCGTCTCTTGTCATAACCATTCCGTCTCTGATCTCCGAAGGTATGCGCGGTGTGGGAAGCCCGCCCAGCTCTTCCGGGCAGACAGTGAACACCTCGTTGTCCGCCATCAGCTTCAGGACTTTTTCATTGCGGTTGTTCCCGCCATTATATTTACAGTTTTCGCCTGCCAGACAGGCGCTGACCATGATTTTCATTGAAGGCGCTCCTTCATCCTTCAGAACAAACACAGTGATTTTTCTTCACATTCCTTAACAGTCTGTGTCGTGGTTGATCTTCCTCTTGCTCCGCAGAGGCTTTCTCCTGCCTGAAAAAGATTCAGACAGAGGCTTCTCTATTACAATCGTTTCCTGCATCCACATCCGCAGCGCACATCTGTAAATGCAAGTGCAAGTACCACTCTACCATGTTTTCTTTACTATCTCAAACAATGTCGCATGTGTAAAGGGCAACACCATTCCGGTTATTCGAATAAACGAATTAAATCATATTGACAAACACAAACAACCTTTGTAATATATTCATGTAAAGCAATTAATTCGCAAACACGTATAGTTGAATGTTAAAGAGACTCCCGCTTAAGGTATGGATCCGAATAATGAATGGCTGAGCTGAAGAGTTTCATAATATTGCCGGATATTACCAGTATGATGAAAACAGCGAGTCAAGCGGCCGCAAATGCCGAGCTCGCTCGAGCATTTGCGGACATTTGACGCAGACCGCCTGCGGTCTGCTGCGTCCGTAAACACGAGGAAGGAGCCATTTTGCATGCCAGGGCATGCAAAATGAGCGGAATCCGAGTGGTTGGAGCGGGCTGGGAGCGTGTAAGCGCGACAGCACGCGCAGTTTTCATCATATATGTTTGTGAACAAGAAGTCATGGCACTGAAGTATGGAAAATATTTTTCAAAAAAAATAGTATTGCAGAAAGAGGGACAGGAAATGGATCGTACAGAAGAGGCAAAGAATGGAGAAGAAAAAGCAAAAGAAAAAGCAAAAGAAGCTCAACAGGTTGGGACAGGACTAAAAGCGGACGGAATCGTGCAGGAACCATCCGCTGCCGCCGCATATATACAGAATGCCGGAAAGGAAGACCTGCTGGCGGATCCCGGAATCCCGGAGGGCGGAGGACACACGGAAGAGGAATACTACGCTCTTCCAAATGATCTGCGGGTTGAACTGATTGACGGTAGTTTTTACGCCATGGCATCACCCACAGGGATTCATCAAACAGCGGTATTAGAGATTATCAGACAGATTGTGGATTGCATTGAGGAACATGGCGCGCCCTGTTTTGCTTTCATAGCGCCGTCGGATGTTCCGCTCGGAGATCAAAAAAAGACTGTTGTTCAGCCTGACATTTATGTGCATTGCAGGGTTCATGAAGAAGATGGAAGGGAAGAAAAAAGGAAAGCAGGACTGCTTCATAAGACTCCTGATTTTATAGTTGAGGTACTCTCGCCATCCAACCCGGAAAATGACCTGTGGAGAAAAAGGGAGTTGTATCAAAGACATGGCGTACGGGAATACTGGATCATTGATCCTATGGCGGAAAAGGTGTACGCCTTCCGATTTGATAATGAAGGACACAGCTCTTTCGAAACAATGCCGGATGCGTATTCTTTCCGGGAGAGAGTGCCGATAGGGATTTCCGGGGGATCCTGTGCGGTGGATTTTCAAAAAATCCAACAGAAGCTTCAGCAATTAAAAAAGTTCGAAGAGTAAAAATATTGCCAGTTCCTGTGCACGGAAGTTCTCCGGCATCGTTTCGGAAGAATGAAAAAATCCGGCCGAAGCCGGATTTTTCCGATTTTTGTTAAGGGGACTATCTTTCTCTTATTGCGACAGTCCTCTCGATATTTCGTATTGCAAAATTCAAATGACCGGACATTTACGCCCGCATATCACTGCTTATTATTCGATGCGGTTCTCCCACAGCTGAGGGTCGGAGGGATCGCATTCCTGAGGGATCAGAGGAGCCTGGATGAGCAGGGTCTTTCCTTCGTCGCAGTAAGTGTTCTCAATCACCTGGGCAGGTGACCAGAGAGCGCCCTCTTCTTCGACAGTTTCGCCAATCTCGGGAAGGGCTTCTCCCTCGAACAGGTCATGGATATACTCGACAGCCAGAATGGCAGCATCCAGTGCGGGCTGCTCAACGACAGCGTAAAGCTTGCCTTCCTGCAGAAGGCCGATGCCTTCCTTGCCGATGCAGATGCCGGAGATGAAGTAATCCGCAGGATTCAGACCCGCGTTCTCTACCGCAGAGACGACACCGGATCCCATGATATCGGGGGTGTGGACATAGATACCGACAACCTGATCGCCATAGCGGGCCAGAAGGTCACTGCAGCGGGCATAGGAATCGTCGTTGTTCCAGTTGCCTTCGCCCTGCTCGACGGTGAGCTGGGGATACTGGTCCAGGACAGACATAAGGCCTTCGTGGCAGTCTGTGGTATACATATCGACAAGCGCGCCGGTGATCTCGATGATGACACCTTCGGGAACCTCGCCGCCGTTCTTCTCCTTGATTCCTTCGATCATCTGGGTCGCAGCCTTGGCAGTGGACTCCTTGATGTCGTTGGTGATAAACATTTCAACCTTGCCGCCCTCGGGGCAGGTATCCAGTGCGAATACAGGGATTCCCTCTTCATTCAGACGTTCAATACCGGGAACCAGCGAGACGAGGTCTTCCGCACCTGCCATGATGAAGGCATCGATATCCTGAGTAATGAAGTTGTCAATGGCGTTCAGGATCTGGTCGGTATTGGCCTGCGCGTCCACGACTTTCAGTTCATAACCGTATTTGTTGCATGTGTCGGTCGCACCGATGACAAAAGCCTGGATGAACTCAGTCTGGGCGTGCTTGATGACCATGCCGATGGTCTTCTTGCCGCCCTCTGCACCAGAGTTATCAGCGGCATTCACTGCAGCTTCTGCGGCTGCCGCGCCGGTTGACTGCGCATCGGCGGCATCGGTCTGAGTCTGCTCAGCCGCGCCGGAAGAGCTGCTCCCGGAACCGCCGCAGCCTGCAAGCAGCATGGCGCCCATGGTCACTGCAAGAACAGTTCCCAGAATTCTTTTTACAAATTTTCCTTTCATACCAATGTTTCCTCCCGAAAATTCTGTGCGGCATTCATGGGCCGCTGTCAATGGGTTGCAATAATATGTGACTTATTCTTTCAAGTTCGAAACAGATAAAATAAGTTATGTACTCTGCTTTTGACCGGAACCGGCCTTGTCTTCTGTCTGTCCGGAAGAGGATGCCCCTCTGCCTGATGACCTCATCAGTCTCCGCACATTCTCGCGGTGCATGATCCAGGCTGTCAGGCGGTGACGCAGGTGATCCAGAAGGATGGCCAGGAAGATCAGGGCTCCTTTGGTGGCGCTGACCAGGTTGACATCGACGCCGTTCAGTGTGAGTGCGTTGTCCAGCATCCCCAGAAGGAGCGTGCCGCCCAGCATGCCGACAGGCTTGCCCATGCCGCCGTTGAAGCTGCAGCCGCCCAGGATCGCTCCTGCAAAGGCCATCATGACCAGACCGGATCCCATGTTGTTGGAGACCGCGTTCTGTCTGCCCGCCGTGATCAGTCCGGCAATGGCAGAAAGGAATCCCGCCAGCACAAAGGCCATGATCACGACTTTTTCCGTATTGATACCCGAAATAAAGGACGCTCTGCGGTTGCCGCCGGTCAGAAGAAAGCGCCTGCCTGCGGTCGTCTTTCGGAAGAAAAATTCAAATGCCGCGTAGATTACGATGAGCGCTAAAACCGCCACCTGCAGGGGGCCGATCCTTCCGCGGCCCAGCCAGGTATAAAATGAATCCAGTTTCGCCAATGAGAAAGGGACCAGGAACAGGACCAGGCCGCGCATGACGATCTGCGTCGACATGGTCAGCAGGAAGGAGTTGGTCTGGAGTTTCACCAGGCAGATCCCGTTAAACCATCCGACTGCGGCACCGATGACCAGTGTCAGGATCACACAGATCACGGCCGGCAGCCCGAACGCATTTCCCAGGAGGATGGCAATTCCGGGAGCAAAACCCAGTGTCGCCTCCATGGAAAGATCCAGTTCTCCGACCATCATGACAATACCCTGTCCAAGGACCATAAGTCCCAGCGTCGCCGACTGAAACAGTATATTCAGGAGGTTCCTGGAACTCATAAACTGGGGTGTGAATGCAGCGTTTATGATAAAAAACACTGCGACCATGACCCACACCAGGTTATCAAGCAGTGCGAGCTGTATTTTTGTTGTGCGTCTCATGATTCAGCCTCCCCTCCGCGGACTGATTCGCTGTGCAGAAGTTCTCCCTGCATAGCCCGGTAAATGTCCTCCTCGGAAAACTCTTTTCTGGTAAATTCTTCAGTGATACGTCCCTGATACAGGATCAGGATGCGGTCACAGATCTTCATGAGGTCATCAACTCCGGGCGATGTGATGAGCGCACATGCATTATCTCGAAATCCATGGTTGATACTGTGCAGAATACTGTCCTTGGCCTCGATATCCACCCCTCGGGTAGGTTCATCCAGCAGGCAGACCCGGGGCTTCTGTTCCATGACGCGGCCGACCAGGACCTTCTGCTTGTTGCCGCCCGAGAGCTGCTGCACTTCCTGCTGCTGCGATGCCACTTTGATATCCAGCTTCTCAATACTGCGCGCCGCTGTTTCTTTTTCGGTCTGGCTGTGCAGAAGTCCGCGGCGGGTAATCTTTTTCAAAATACTCATTGTAAGGTTCTGCCGCACGGAAGCGATCGGGACAAGGCCTTCCGCCTCGCGCTCTTCCGTGAGATAGACCACCCCGTCTCTTGCCGCCTTTGAAGGGGAGGAATAAGAGACCTCCCTGCCGCACAGAGTCATGACCCCGCTGTCATGGGGATCCGCCCCTATAATGCTGCGGAAGAGCTCGGTCCGCCCGCTCCCTCTCAGGCCCGCCAGTCCGACGATCTCTCCTTTATGGAGGGTAAGGCTGATGCTGCGGAATTTCCCGTAGCTTGTAAATCCCTGCAGTGAAAAAATCTCCTCCTCCGTGACCAGCGACGACAGGTCCTCGCCTTTTCGGGCCTCATAGCTTTCGTCTCCTACGATCAGGCCGGCCAGGATCTTCAGGTCCAGTTCATCGCGGCGCACACTGCGCACTGCCCGCCCGTCGCGGATCACCGTGACCACGTCACAGACTTCAAGCAGTTCTTTGGTGTGGTGGGATATAAAAATGACCGTCTTCCCGTCCCGGGTCAGTTTCCGGATGATTTCGTAGAGAATGTGCTGATCTCTGTTGGACAGAGACGCCGAGACCTCATCCATAATGATGAGTTCCCCCTTTTCCACAAAGCACGCTTTGATGACAAGGAGCAGCTGACGCTCGCTGACCGACAGATCACGCACCTTCATTTGCGGATCCAGGACCATTCCGGCATCCCGCAGGATACTGTCGGCCTGCCTGGAGAGTTCCTTCCAGTCAATGACTTCCTTTCCCTCAAGATAGCGGGGAAAGAAAAGGTTTTCTGCCACCGTGGACTCCTCAATGACCTGAGGTTCCTGTGTGATTATGGAAATGTGATGGCGCTTTGCCTCGATCGGTGTGAGCGTGTGATACTGTTCCCCGTCCAGCAGGATCTCTCCGCTGCTGGGTGTGACCAGACCGGACATGACGCCGACCAGGGTGGATTTACCGGCTCCGTTCTTGCCGATCAGTCCGTGCACCTCTCCGCGGCGTACTGTCAGGCTCACATCCCGCAGCGCAACCGTTCCGGCATAGAGCTTTGTGATATTTTTAAGCGACAGCGCCGCCGGCGCCGCACTGTTTTCTGTGTGAGACATATCTAGTCAGATTCCTTCCTGATCAAACAGCGCTTACCTGTCACTATCAAACAGCGCTTACCTACGGAATACCGGCAAAAGGCACTTCATCAGTTCATGATATTGCGTGCGGAGCTTCTGATAGACAGCAGCCTTGTCCGGATCGGGAAGATAACGCCGATCCTCCCGTACCAGCCGGTCCACAGCCTCCTCCAGACTCGGGAACATGCCCGCCGCCGTGCCCGCCAGCATTGCAGCCCCCAGACATCCGGCATTTTCATATCCGTCCGTCGTGACGATCTCACGCCCCGTGGCGTCCGCCTTGATCTGGCACCACACAGGGCTTTTTGCGCCTCCGCCCAGACATACAATGCGGTCGGCTGTGAGCCCCAGTCCCTCTGTTGCTTCAAGAACCCGGCACAGGATCATAGCGACGCCCTCCATGAGGGCCCGGATGATATGTTTCTGCCCGTGCGCCGGGGTCAGCCCGATCAGGGAGCCCTTCATTTCCGGGCACAGATCCGGCGGTCCGGAACCCGTCAGGTGCGGCAGTGCCAGGAGGCCTTCCGCCCCGGCAGGACAATCCGCTGCCAGAAGATCCATGCGGTCATAGGCATTGAATCCCCCGCCGTCCCTGTCCTGGTCTTTCATTCCTTCGTCTTCTGTGCCTTCTCCTTGAGCTTCCGCTTCTTTTTCTGATTCTTTTTCCGATTGTTTTTCTGATTCTTTGTAAAAAACATCCCTGAACCAGCGCAGGCACATGCCGCCTGTCGCATAGGCATGGATCATATACAGTCCCGGCACAGCGCTGCAGTAGCAGGGCATCTCTCCTGCCGGATCAAGGATAATATGGTCTGTCATGGCCATTGTGCACAGAGCGGAGCCCGTCACATCAGAAAAATTGCCCGGGCGGATATTTCCGACTCCCACGGCTCCGACCGCCAGATCGATGCCGCCGATGCTGACCTGCGTCCCTTTTGCCAGGCCGAAGCGCTCCGCCCCCTCTGCCGTGACCTGTCCGACGATCGCGCCCGGCAGAAGGATATCCGGGAGCTGTTCCCTGCGGATTCCGAGATATTCCAGCATCTGCTGCCAGTAAGTCCGCGTGCGGATATCAAAATAGACCGAAGATCCCAGGATAGAATCCTCTCCGGCCGCCCTTCCGGTCAGAAGAAGGGAGAACCAGCCCTCCAGCTGGACGATACGGGCTGTCTTTTCAAACACTTCCGGCTCATGCCTTCTGATCCACAGAAGCTTTGCGCCCGGCCAGATCGGGTCCGCGCCCACCTGCCCGGTGTGCTCGCGGATTTCTTTCAGTCCGAAATGCTCCGCGATCTCCGCCGCCTCTTCTGTCGCCCTGGTATCGCACCAGAGGACTGCTCTGCGAAGCGGACGATCCTGCTCATCGAGAAGGAGCATGGTCTCTCCCTGAGTCGAGAATCCGATCACCCCTATATCTGACGGATCGATCCCCGTATCCGACAGCAGGCTCTGTATGCCTGCAGCGAATGTCTCTGTATAGACTTCCGCGGCCAGTTCCGCCTGCCCGGGCTCCGGTGTCACAAACGCGTATTCCCGCGAGCAGCCGGCAATAAAGTCCCCGTCCTGACTGTACAGCGCCGTCTTCAGCGCCGTGGTCCCTATATCTGCCGTGAGAATATATTTCATTGCAATCGTGTCCTTAAGCATCTATCTGCATTGATCTGAATTGATCTGCATCGATCTGCATTTACTTGCATTTTCCTGTATTTATCTATATTTATCTTTCTTTATCTGCAGCATTTATCTGCATTTATCTGCAGCTTTCGGAATCTCTCCCGAAAACAGTCTGCCGCAGGCAGTCTGTTACAAGCAGTCTGCTGCGGAGAAAAACCAGTGTCTTTATCCTTTTACCAAATCACCGCTTTAACTTATTAAACCAAGAAAAAGCTTATATATTATAACTGAAATCGAAAAACAGCGCAATTGTTTTGCTTTTTTTCATGCAAAATGGCGTCCTTTTCCTTGACCGCCGCCATGCATCCCCTTTATTATTTGAGAAGTTAAATCGTACAGGCTCTCACAGACGGGGCTGCTGTTGCCGTCAAGTCTGGACGAATACAAACACACGCTTATTACTGCACGTTTTTGAAACATGGAGAAAAACTATGTATGACGTCATCATTGTCGGCGCGGGAAGCGTCGGCAGCGCGGCCGCCCGCGAGCTTTCCCGCTACCGGCTCAATGTGCTGGTTCTGGAAAAAGGGCATGATCTGTGCGCAGGTGCCAGCAAATGCAATTCCGGCATGATCCACGCGGGCTATGACCCCATCCCGGGGACAAATGAGGCAAAGTTTAACGCTCCCGGATGTTCCCTTATGTACCAGATCTGCGATGAACTGGATGTTCCCTATCTGAAAAACGGTACGACCATCTTCGCGACGGACGACAACGGCATGAAGGAACTGCAGAAGCTTCTGCATTACGCCGAGCTCAACCATGTGCGCGCCGAAATCGTGACTCCCCCCGAACTTTACGACCTGCAGCCTGACATCGGCAAAGATGTGCTCGGCGTCCTCTGGGTGCCGGACGGCGGTGTCACCAATCCTTTTTCCGTCACTTTTGCGCTGGCGGAAAATGCCTTTCACAACGGCGTTCAATTCCTCAAAGAGACCGAAGTCACCCATATCCGGAAAACCGACAGCGGCTTTACCGTGACAGCCCGGTCCACACTGGATCCCGCCTGCATATCTTCACAGGCATCCCCTGTCTCCTTTGAAGAGACATCATCAGAAAGCATTTCTGCCGAAGATGGCAGCTCTGTCATCTGCAGCTTTGAGACCCGCATGATCATCAACTGTGCAGGCGGCCATTCCGATGTGATCAACAACATGGTATCCGCCAGACATTTTCATATCATCCCCCGTTTCGGCGCCCATGTGGTACTGGACCGCAAGCTTTCCGAAAAGCTCACCACAACCCTCATGGAGACTCCGCATGATCTGCCCGGAGGCGGGCACACCAAGGGAATGGCGATCATCCCCACCCTGGGCGGGACTATGCTCCTGGGCTGTGACGCGACCGAAGTCGGCGACCCGGATTTTACAGATACACGCCGTGAATCCATCGAGCAGATCGTCGACTATTTCAAAGCCGCTTGGAAAGACCTTCCCACAGGAAGCGACGGCTCTCCTTTCCCCGAGGACGCGATCATCTCCATCTTCGGAGGCTGCCGCCCCCATGCGGACACCAATGATTTCGTGATCGGCGAAGCGGAGGACGCGCCCGGCTTTGTAAACGCCGGCGGTACGGAATCCCCCGCCTTCACTGCCTGTGTCGCCATTGCGCAGCACGTGGCCGGCATCTGCATCGACCGTCTCAAACCGGAAAAAAATCCTTCTTTTGATCCTTACCGGAAGATGAAAAAGTCCTTCCGCGACATGACAAATGAAGAGAGACGCGCCGCCATCGCCGAGAATCCCGATTACGCCAAAATCGTCTGCCGCTGTGAAATGGTCACGGAAGCCGAGATCCGCGACGCGATCCGCCGTCCCCTGGGCGCGCGCTCCGTCTCGGAGGTCAAGCTGCGTACCCGCGCCGGCATGGGGCGCTGTCAGGGAGGATTCTGCAGCCCCCGCGTCCTGGAAATCCTGAGCGAAGAGCTGGGCATCAGCCCGCTGGAAGTCACCCAGTGCGGCGGCAGATCGACGATCCTTTCCGGCAGGGCCTGCCAGGGACTTTGACAGCCTGTGCGCCATAAAAAACATGAAAAAGAAGACGGAATTTTTTCATTCCATGAGGAAACGTACATGAGAGAAGTACAACTTGTTGTCATCGGCGGCGGCGCCGCCGGTATGGCTGCCGCTGTCAGCGCGCGCAGAAACGGCGTTCAGGATATCCTGATCCTTGAGCGGAACGACTCCCTGGGGGGCGTCCTGCGGCAGTGCATCCACAATGGTTTCGGCCTTCACCGTTTTAAAGAGGACCTGACCGGTGTGGAATTTGCCGCCAAATACGAAGATATGGTCCGGGAAATGCAAATCCCCTTCCTTCTCAATACATTTGTCATCGAGCTGAAGCCTGATAAGACCATCACCGCTGTTAATCCGGAGCAGGGTCTGATCGAGATCCGTGCGCAGAGCATTATTCTCGCCATGGGCTGCCGGGAGCGCAGCCGCAATGCACTCCTGATCCCCGGTGCCCGCGGCGCCGGCATCATGACAGCCGGCACAGCCCAGCGTTATCTGAACATCGACGGATACCTGCCCGGCCGCAGGATCGTGATCGTCGGCTCCGGTGACATCGGCCTGATCATGGCCCGCCAGTTCGTTTTGGAGGGCTGCCAGGTCGCCGCTGTCGTGGAGATCATGCCCTGGTCGGGCGGACTGCCCCGCAATATGAAACAGTGCATAGAAGATTTTGATATCCCTGTCTATTACAATTCCGTCATCGCGCAGGTGCGCGGCAAAGAGCGCGTCAGTTCTGTCCTCGTCGCCAGAGTAGACGAAAACCGCCGGCTCATTCCCGGCACGGAATTCGAGATTCCCTGCGACACCCTTCTCATCTCCGCCGGACTGATCCCGGAGAATGAGCTCACCGAACAGGCCGGTATCAGACTGAGCCGGGCCACCAGGGGCGCAGAAGTATCCGAGGAGCTTGAGACCAGCATTCCCGGTGTCTTCTCCTGCGGCAACGTTCTCCACGTACACGACCTCGTCGATTTCGTCAGCGAGGAAGCGGAAGAGGCAGGGCAGAACGCCGCTGTCTGGCTTTCCGAAAATCGCTCGCTTCCCGGACTTTCCCAAAACTCCGGTCAGGAATCCTCAGCAGATTCCTCTCCTGAAAGTGGTTTTTCTCAGTCGGATCTGGCCGATGATATTGTCCCCGCTGTCTCCGGAGACGGTGTCGGCGGCATTGTTCCCCAGTTTGTCTGCCGCGGAACAGCAAAGAAAGAGATTTCTTTCATGTTCCGTCCCAAGAACCGTTTCAGGGATGCCGTCATCACAGCAAGCTCCGGCAGGGACGAGCTGATCCGGAAAAAGGCCATCGCCCTCACACCGGGCGAAATGTGCCGCGTGACCATCCCGGCCGAAAAGCTCGCACAAGCTTCGGAAATCCGGTTTTCGGTAGAGGGGACCATGGTCTGATGCCGATTGCGTGATAATGTTCCAATTGCAGAAATTCAAGACCCGTCCGCGGGTCTTGCGCGTGTTCCCCGCGGCTGAAGCCACGGGTATTGCGCGATGAAGCAAGTTTCCCTTTTTGCGCGCGTTCCCCGCGGCTGAAGCCACGGGTATTGCGCAATAAAGAATAAAAACATGGAGAAGAAAATGACCATGACATCGGAAAAGAAAAAAGAAGAGCTCGTCTGTATCACCTGCCCGAGGGGCTGCCTTCTGACTGCGCAGGAGACAGAAAGCGGAATTGAGATCAGCGGAAACTTCTGTCCGCGCGGCGAGGAATACGGGCGGCAGGAACTCACCAATCCCGTGCGTGTCCTGACTGCTCTTATGCGCCTGCAGGACACGGAAAAACCGGTCAGTGTAAAGACTGACCGCCCGGTGCCCAGGGCAAAGCTTTTTGAATGCGCCTCGGAAATCTACCGCACGCACCCTGAGGCGCCTGTTCATCGCGGCGATATCCTGATCCGCGACCTCTGCGGAACCGGCTGCAATGTGATCGCCACCAGGGATTCCTGATCAGATCGATCGCCTCTTGTGCTATGCCTGGCGCTTTGGCGCTCCTGGATCCAGCATGATAAAAGATACTCTTGGATCCTGCATGATAAAAGATACTCTTGAATCCATCATGATAAAAGATATGAGAAACATCAAGTGAACGGAGGATGTCAATGAATATTTTGAAGGGACAGAACCTTTTTGATGTGAGCGGAAAAGTCGTACTCATCACAGGGGCTGCAACAGGGCTCGGGGAAGGGTATGCGCATATTTTCGCGGAATCCGGATGTAAAGTCGCCTGCGCGGACATACAGTTTGAAAAGGTCTGTCAGACCGCGGAAGATATCTGCGCCCAAGGCCTTGAGGCAAAGGCCTTCGAAGTCGATGTTACCAGTCAGAAGAGTATCCGGAAAATGGCTGCTGAAATTCTGGAGACATACGGCCGCATCGATGTCCTCGTCAATAATGCCGGTGTCGAACATATCGAACCCTTCACAGATGTGAGCGAAGAACACTACGATTTCATCACTTCCGTCAATCTCAAGGGCGTCTTTTTTGTCGCACAGGAAATTGCCAAGATCATGCGGAAACAGGGCGGCGGCAAGATCATCAATATCGGTTCCCTCGGCAGCTATATCGGACTCGCGGAATCCAGCGTCTACTGCACGACAAAAGGCGGCGTGATCCAGATGTCCAAGACTATGTCGATCGAACTCGGACCGGATAACATCCAGGTAAACTGCGTCGCACCCGGCTATTTTATTACGCCCATGACACAGTCCTTCTACGATGATGCGGAACACCGCGCCTGGATCGAGAGCCGCATCCCTCTGCACAACTGGGGTACCGTAAAGGACCTCGCCGGCCCCATGCTCTTTCTCGCTTCCGACGCCAGCAACTATGTCACCGGCGCCACGATCAAAGTGGACGGCGGCTGGCTGGCAAGCTGACGATCGCCGCTTTTTTAAGGCCTCTCACAAGGAGTTTTTTACAGGAGGTATTTTATGAAAATGAAAGCACTGCGCTGGTACGGAATTCATGATGTCAGGGCGGAGGAAATCGACAAACCCGTCCCTGCAGCGGGGGAAGTCCTGGTCCGCGTGCTCTACGCCGGCATCTGCGGCTCGGACCTGCATATTTACAATAAAGGCATGTTTATCCAGAACGTGCCCGAAACCATGGGACACGAATTCTGCGGAATCGTGGAGGAGGCTTTTGAAGGAAGCGGCTTTGCGCCGGGAGACTGTGTGATCGCAAATCCCATGGTCCCCTGCGGCAGCTGCGAGAGCTGCCTGTGCGGCAGTTTTAACACCTGCGAAAATCTGGGCTTTATCGGAGAGGTCCGCCAGGGATGTTTTACCCGCCATATCGCACTCCCCGCCGACCGTCTGATCCGCGTTTCAGGGGATGCAGACATGAAACAGATGGCACTTGCAGAGCCCCTTGCCGTAGCTGTCAACGTCTGTAAAAGAGCATCTCTGAAGCCTGAGGACAGCCTCGCGATCATCGGGGCCGGTCCCATAGGTCTGCTGACAGCGGTCATAGCCCGCAGCGTATACAATGTACAGGATATCACTGTCGTGAACCGGTCTCAAACAAGACGCCGGATTGCTGAAGCGCTGGGCGTGAAGGCTGCTGCCGCCCTTCCGGAAGGACAGCGTTTTGATAAGGTCGTTGAATCGGCCGGAAATCCTGCAACCCTGCAGATCGCCCTGGAATCAGTCCGCGCAAACGGCACTGTCCTTGTCGTCAGTGTCTTCGAGGAAAACATCACGATCGACGCCAATCTCCTGGTATGCTCGCAGATCACCCTGATCGGCTGCAACTGCTATGACAGGGAGGATCTGGAAACTGCGGCAGATCTCATTGCCTCCCACTGCGTCGATGTCTCCCCCATCATCACAGATATTTTCCCCGTTGAAGAGGGAAAAGCTGCTTTCGAAAAACTCTGTGCCAGAGAAAAACAGGCCGCAAAAATCCTTCTGCAGCCATAGAAACATGTAGAAACATGGGGACGGTCCTTTTGTTTCCGTCCCCTCGTTTATTCTCAAAACAACGGGACAGATGCAACAGGGTCCTCCCCCATATGTCACAGAACAGAGGGACAGATACAAAAGGACCGTCCCCAACAGCAAGGCCGGATCTCCTGATGGATGATCCGGCCTTGCTATATTTAGAGGTTGATTTATGGCGTTTTAAATATTTCTATAAGTATCCAGAATGTGCTTGTAAAGAGTTCGTACGGCGGGGGCCATCTGGCCGGGTCCGCGGACGGCAAGTCCGATGATCCTTGCAGCTTCAGGCTCCATGGGATACATGCGCACGTTGTAGGGAATATCGGTCATGACCAGTTCAGGCATGATACAGATACCGAATCCTGCCTGCACCATGACAACTGTGGCAAGGTCATCTACAACATGGTAGCGGGTGGAAATATCCAGATGATTCTGCTTGAGGTAGTTCTGGATATCGGCATCCGTCGATTCACGCTGTACTACGAAGCGGCGGCGGGACATCTCCGAAATTGTCATGCTCTCGCCGGCTTCCTCTTTTTCATAATCCCCGGGTACAATGCAAAGAAGGGGATCCCGATAGAAGGGCTCAATGGGCAGATCCTTTGCGCTGGAGGTCGAGAGAAATCCGAAATCCACGACGCCGTTTTTGATCCAATAGACCACATCGTCATAGGTTCCCTGGAAGAGTTCGATCTCGACGGCAGGATACATTTTTCCGAAGGAAGTAATGATATCCGGCATCCAGTTGGTGCAGACACTGGAAAAGGCGCCCACCTTGACGGTGCCCTGCTGCAGGCCGTTCATCTCGGACACAGCCTGCTGCAGGCTTTCATCACTGTTCAGAACCGCATTGATATAGGGCAGCAGACGGCTTCCGGAGCTGGTCAGGCTGACACCGGACTTTCCTCTGGTAAATACCGAGAAGCCGAGTTCTTTTTCCATGCCGGAAACCGCATGACTGATGGCAGACGGCGTCAGGCCCAGCAGGTCCGCCGCCTTGTGAAAGCTGCCTGCCTCGGATACAGTTTTGAAAATCTGGTATGTCAGTAAAGTCATTTGCGGCTCCTTCATGGGGACGGTCCTTTTGTATCCGTCCCCTTGTCAATTCTCAAAACAGCTGGTGTTCATGGGAACGGTCCTTTTGTTCCCGTCCCCCGTCAATTCTCAAAACAGGGGGACGGAAACAAAAGGACCGTCCCCTTATGTCACCTTGCGCAGAGATACTGCAGGTCTTCCCAGCGGCGGTCGATCTCCTCCTGGAACAGGGCCAGGAGATGCTCATTGCCGGGTTTGAAGAGGTGCTTGAAGCGTCCCTGGGGGCGCAGGAAATCCTCGATGGGAAGTTTGTTTTTGGGTTCGTAGCTCAGGCTCCATTTGCCGTGGTCCACGTGAAGCCTCACACGACTTAAGTCGCGTGCTTCCTACTGCCTGCCTTGCGGCAGGTCCCCCTTTCGGGGTTCGGACTGCCTTTCCTCTATACAGCCTGGGTTCAGCGGTCACACTGCCGCAGCAGTGAGCGCCGGACGAAGGTTAATTAACGTGGATAAGGTGCAGGTGCTTCTCCGGCTGACTGAAGGATCTTTTGCCTCCAGCCGCTGCTCTGCCGTTACCGGCAGAGACTTTAAGATTTCCCGGATAAAATACCGGGCGCCGATATTGTAACTCGCGTTCAGGTCACAGTTGTATATCTTC
>Ga0310695_10006944_pt1 | contig 18361 bp, 12 predicted proteins | sample RumenRJG_04DNA_FD_203882 | JGI IMG/M metagenome (GOLD analysis project Ga0310695, IMG submission 203882) | Bovine rumen microbial communities from Lethbridge, Alberta, Canada - RJG_04 (v2) (version 2) | ecosystem: Host-associated > Mammals > Digestive system > Stomach > Rumen | place: Canada...
GCACAATGCCGGTAACAACGTAGCTATGGGTAAAGATGATACTCTGTACGCTCTGGTTGACGGTACTGTACAGTTCCACAAGGGCAAGCGCGATAAGAGCTATGTTTCAGTAATTCCTGAAGCCGAGGCCTAAAGAGAACAAAAACAAATAATTTATTCCAAACAAACAAAAGAAGGGAGTCCATTACGGATTCCCTTTCTTCATGCTCAAAATTGGGCAAAAAAAAAATTGATTGTCTCACGACAACCAATCTTTAAAATTAACCTTAATAATCTAATACCATGAAAAACACATTGCAAATATAGCAATATTTTCTGTTTCTCACAATAAAAACAGAATAAAAAGGCATATATTTAATCTTTATTAAATGTTTTACTGTCCCATTTAAGACTTGTTTGCGTTTCTTTTAGTGGCTTTTGCTCTTCGTTGGCAGGACGATCGAGCGGATGAGCCATCGTAAGCGTTAGGACAGGCTGTTTCTCATCGTCAGAGAAAGAGGCCGTGAACATCTCAGCAGGCAACGTGATATATGGAGTTGCATCCAGCTTACGCCAACGGGTGGAATAGAACGTCAGCTGACTGTCGCGAACATCGGTGCCATAGGTGCTGATGAGACAGACTATCTGGCTGGCACTATCTACTGGTTCAGCGACATCGAGCAGACGAAAATCGAGACGGGTGGCTTCGTTGAGTTGCAAAACGGCAGAACGCTCCGTCATCGAAACAAGTTCGGTCTTGCCCTCCAACTGATTGTGCACCTCGGCCTTCATGTTTGAATCGAGGAAGTCAATCAAATCAAGTTTGTTGTTTTCCGAAAGATAAGGAACGAGGGAGTCGGGCATTTGCTTAAGCACCTGGCTCATCGGAGTCTGTGCCGACGAGCCAAGTGCCCAAAAGAATGTTGCCGCTAATAGAATTCTTCTCATAGCGAAAACCGTTTTATCCACGACCGGGGCGCAGATCCTTCACACGAACGGCCTTGCCCTCGCTAACGGGAAGTGAGCCCTTCTTGACGAGCTTAACACGAGGTGTCAGCAGTATCTCATCCTTCAAAGCACGCTGGATATCCTTGGTCATCTTCTGCAACTCGGGGAAGACATCGGTGTTCAGGCCATCCAACTCAACTTCGACGGTCATGATGTCATTGTCGTCCTCGGTATCAAGCGTGATGAGATAGTTGCTGCCCAAACCAGGATACTGAACGAGAATCTTCTCGACCTGCATGGGGAATACGTTAACACCCTTGATGATGAACATATCGTCGGTACGACCCTTGATGCGGTCGATGCGGCGATGGGTTCGTCCGCATTTACACTCGCCTGGAATGATGCGGGTAAGGTCGCGAGTACGATAACGGAGGATGGGCATCATGGTACGATCGAGCGTGGTCAGCACCATCTCGCCAATCTCGCCATCGGGCACGGGCTCGAGGGTATCGGGATCAACTATCTCGATGATATAGTTGTCTTCCCACAGGTGCATGCCATCCTGATATTTACACTCAAAGGCAACACCAGGACCGTTCATCTCCGTCATGCCGAACGAGTTGTAGGCCTTAACGCCCAACATACGCTCGATGCGCTGACGCTGTTCCTCGGTATGTGGCTCGGCACCGATACACAAAGTGCGGAGCTTGGTGGAACGTGGGTCTACCCCCTCCTCTTGGAAAACCTCAGCCAAACGGATGGCGTAAGAAGGAATGGCATGGAGGGCAGTAGTTCCGAAGTCCTTGATGAACTTAATCTGACGCTTCGAATTACCAGCTGCAGCAGGAACGGTCATAGCCCCCAGCCACTCGGCACCATATTGGAAGCCGAGACCTCCGGTGAACATGCCATAGCCGCTGGAGTTCTGGAACACGTCGCTCTTACGACAACCCACCATATAAAGGTTGCGCGCAATCATATTTGCCCAAGAGCAGATATCATGCTCAGAATAGACAACGACACAAGGATTACCCGTAGTACCACTGGTAGAGTGAATACGAACGGCATCATCCAAATTGCCACCAACCAATCCATAGGGATAGTTGTCGCGCAGGTCCTGCTTGGTGGTGAAAGGAATCTTGCGCAAATCCTCAAGACTGTTGATGGAATCGGCCGTGATTCCCAACTCGCCCAAACGCTTCTTGTAGAAAGGCGATTGGAGACAGACATTGAGCGTGTCTTTAAGTTTCTTTACTTGCAGCTCTTCGAGCTGTTTACGAGGCATTTTCTCAATTTCTGGCTGCCAGCACTCCCCATCGGGTTTGACGGTAGCCATAATCTTTTCATCAGTCATATCTAATTTAATTAATGAATTATCATTCTTAATTCTTCATTCATCATTTAGCCAGCTGCATCATCATGACGGCAGAAAGGCCTGCTGTCTCCGTACGAAGACGACTCTTGCCCAAATGTACAGACTGGTAGCCTGCAGCAACGGCCTTGCGGACCTCATCGATGGAGAAATCGCCCTCTGGACCAACAAGCACAACGGCATCCAGAATATCAGAAGGCTTGCGCAACTCATCGAACAAATAGGTGCGAGGAATCTCTTCGTAGCAATGGGCAATATACTTGCGAGCTGTACGAGGTTTCGCAATGAACTTGGCGAAGGTGGTTATCTCGCTGACTTCTGGCGCCCAGGCCTTGTGGCTTTGCTTGACAGCAGAAATAACGATTTTCATGATGCGAGGTATTTTAACCACCCGACGCTCAGAGAACTGACAGTTTAGGAAGGACAAACGGTCGATGCCGATTTCAACAGCTTTCTCCGTCATCCATTCCATTCTGTCCATCAGTTTCGTAGGTGCTATGGCCAAGTGTATCTCGCCCTGCCATTGACGCTCTTGAGGAAAGGCTTCCTTGATCTCGTAGCAGCAATGATGGGTGTGAGCCAATGTCACTTCTGCCCGATAGAACACACCCTTACCATCCATCAGCATCATCTCATCGCCAGCTTTCAAGCGGAGCACGCGCATGGCGTGCTGCCCTTCATCAGCAGGCAATTCTGTGCTGGTAGCAGCATCGGGTACAAAGAAAAACCGAACCTCTTTCATATATATTAATGTTTAATCTCACCAATGGGCTTCTTCTCGGGCTTGAAAACCAGCGCGAAGGTAACACCAACGACGAGCGCAAAGGACGCAAAGACAAACCAGCAGGTCTGCCACTCGCCAACGAGGAAGTTTTGCTTCTCGCCATTGACAACGAAGTCTTGCCAAGAACAGAACTTATTAACTATCTCACCTGCTGTCAGCGTACCGATGGTTGCTCCCAAGCCGTTGGTCATCATCATGAACAAGCCCTGGGCCGAAGCTTTAATATCAGGAGCACACTCCTGGTCTACGAAGATACCACCCGACACATTGAAGAAGTCGAAGGCGACACCATAAACAACACAGGAGAGGATGAAGAAGATAACACCAGGCATGGCGGGATTGCCAATTCCGAAGAAGCCGAAACGGAACACCCATGCGAAAAGTGACATCAGCATAACCACCTTGATACCGAAACGCTTCAGGAAGAAGGGGATGAGCAAGATGCAGCATGCCTCACTCATCTGAGAGATAGAGGTGAGCAGCGTGGCATTGTTGGCTGCGAAGGAATCGGCAAACTCAGGCATACCCTTGAAGCTGGTGAGGAAAGGACCTGCGAAGCCATTGGTAACTTGCAGACACATACCCAGCAATGCTGAGAAGATGAAGAACAGAGCCATCTGCTTGCGCTTGAAGAGCTTGAAGGCATTGAGACCAAGGCTCTCAGCAAGCGAAACCTTACCTTCTCTCTTCTCCAACTTGCACTCAGGCAACGTGAAGCAGTAAGCAAAGAGCACGAGGCTCAATATACCTGACACAAAGAACTGCATGTAGGTATATTGGAACTTACGGGCATTCTCGGCCAGCGTGAAGCCGAAGCCGCTATCATCGATGAAGGCACAATTGACAAACCACATGGTGGCGATGAAACCAACGGTTCCAAGTACACGGATAGGCGGGAAGTCTTTAACGGTATCCAACCCGTTTTTCTTCAAAATAGAGAAAGCTGCCGTATTAGTAAGTGCAATAGTTGGCATATAGAAAGCTACGCTCAACGTATAGAGTGCTATGAACAGCGACTTGTCAGGCAATTCATTGCCAAAGCCAGCTTGTTCACCCATCCACCAGCAGCCAATCATGAAACCGCCAGCCACCAGATGGCAAAGACCTAACAGGCGCTGAGGCTGAATATACTTGTCAGCCACAATACCCATCAGCGTGGGCATGAAGATACTCACAATACCTTGAATAGCATAAAACCAAGAAATCTTTTCACCTAATCCAGCTATTCCCAGATAGTTTCCCATACAAGTGAGGTAGGCTCCCCACACGGCGAACTCCAAGAAGTTCATGACCGCTAAACGTACTTTTAAATTCATAGTCTTATCTTTTTAGTTAATCAGAATTTCATTATGATATAATCGAATGACACCCTCAGCGTCTTTCCTTAAGCTCAATCGGCCTTGCATCCATTCGGTGTATGCCAGCTCCTGCTGAAGGGGGTAATGGCGTTCCACCCTGCCGTCTTCCGATAACTCGACGACGCAAAGTGTCAGGCATTGACCCTCCAGGGTTACTAACTCGTTGCAAGCTATCCGTCTGTACGGAGTCTTTCTTTGCTGTTTCATCGGCTTTCAGTATTTCCTTTGAATGGAATCGGATAAGTTGTAGCTGACTGATGTACATCATCTTGCGTGTTTCAGAGATGTCACCGCCATCGTTCAGATAGATAAAGCCCCGCATTTCCTTCAGCAGATTCTCGCGATTGGCCGGTACACGAATCTGTGAAAGGCCAGAAATGGAGACGTGGCTGGTGGTCTGGATAATGCTGTCGCCTTCATATTTGGTAACAATGCACACCACCGCGTCTTTGGAACCACTCTGGTAAAGATACTCCGTCATAAACTGGAACATGAACGAGTCGCCCAAATGGAATGTTGTATCTACCTTGATGGTAAAGTCGACACGGTTCTGCGTAGGACGTGGAATGAGCAAGGCATCGGAAATGCCAGACCAGATGTTTGCCGTATCACCCGTAGCACTATACTGCGAATAACGGCTGATATCACCAACCGCAGCACCCAAAAGCTTGGCTTCTTCGTTCAGACGCTCGCTGACATGAGCATAGATGTCACGAAACTTGTCTGCACGAGTGTAGTAATATACCAAAGACGAATCGAAGTCAGCCTCGCTAATCCCGTGTTTCTTCAAAACGGCATCAATATAGAGTTGTTTGTTGTATTCATAATCCGCACTACCCGTTGTCTTTGACATAGCCTGCGCCACATGATAATCAAAGAGTATATCCTCCATTTCACCAGGTTGGATATACTGCTTCGGCACACTAGGCGTACATGCGGCTGCCAGCACCAAGACAAATATGTAGAGCGAACTATGCTTCATCCGTGGTTTCCGTTTTCTTCTTGAGGGTTATCTCACTAATTTCCTTACGATAGAAGAGCAAAACGAGCGCGACACTCACAGAGATGGAAGCGTCGGCAAAGTTGAAGACCGGACTGAAGAACACGTAGGGCTGTCCGCCAAACATCGGCACCCAATCAGGCCAAGTCGTAACGATAAGGGGGAAGTAGAACATATCTACTACCTTGCCCATCAGGAATGGAGCGTAACCAGTACCAAAAGGAACAAAATAGCTGGTGTAGAACTCGGAACTGGCATTGAAGATGAGACCGTAGAACATCGAATCGAAGATGTTGCCAGCGGCACCAGCCATCACCATAGACAGGCAGATGAGATAACCATAACGAGCCTGCTTCCTGACCTGTTGGGCAATATAATAGCCCAAGATGCTGACAGCAACGACACGGAAAATACTAAGCACCAGTTTGGAGCCAATCTCCATGCCATAAGCCATACCGTTGTTCTCGATGAAAACAATTTTAAACCACGAGAAGATTTCTATCTGCTCATGGAGCGTCATATTCGTCTTGACCCAAATCTTTATGACTTGGTCGATAACAAGGATGGCTACGACGATGAGCGCAGCCAGCCATCCTCTTTTCGCTATGTTCTTGTTCGTCATTGAATTACTTCTTGCCTGCCATCTTAGACTCTACGCTCAGCGTAGCATGAGGAACAGCACGAAGTCGCTCTTTCGGAATCAACTTTCCCGTAATACGGTCGATGCCGTAGGTTTTGTTCTCGATACGTGTGAGAGCAGCCTTCAATCCCTGGATGAACTTCTGCTGACGAGCAGCCAGCGAGATGAGCTCTTCTTTTGATTGTGTAGCACTACCCTCTTCCAGCGCCTTATACGTAGGTGAAGTATCGTCAACATCATTTGAGTCCTGATTCATGAGCACTCTCATCATCTGGTCATAGTCACGCTTGGCCAAAGTCAGTTTTTCATTAATAATCTCACGGAACTCCTCGAGTTCTTCATCCGTGTAACGTGTTTTTTCTGCCATAATCGCTTAGATTTTTGTAATATGAATATTCAGTTTAAAGTCATCAAATTCAACTGCCTGACCATCGTTAGCCTCCAGCTTCAAGTCGTCGGCAAGCACCTGACGGGCAATATAGTCGCCAAAAGCCTCGACAGCCTTCGTGGATGCCTCGTTGGGTTCGATGCTTACGCGAATGTGGTCTGTAATTTCCAGTCCGCTCTTCTTACGCATATTCTGGATGCGGTTCACCAGCGTACGAGCCATACCCTCAGCACGCAGCTCATCGGTCAGGGTGATATCGAGGGCTACGGTCAGGTTGCCATCGTTGCCAACGAGCCAGCCTGGGATGTCCTCGCTGATGATTTCAACGTCCTCAGCCAGAATCTCTAGATTGGCTAGATTTTCTATATGGTCTAGAGTCAGTTTACCGTTGGCTTCAAGCTCGGCTATCTGTTCTTGCGTGAGGGCGGCAACAGCAGCAGCTACGGCCTTCATGTCCTTGCCGAACTTCTTACCCATGGTGCGGAAGTTACACTTTACCTTCTTCACCAGAATGCCGGCACCCTCCACGAACTTCACCTCCTTGACGTTCACCTCCTGCAGGAAGATATCCTTCACCGTCTCGATGGCCTCACGCTGAGCCTGGTCAACGGGAGGAATCATCAGCGTCTGCAGAGGCTGTTTCACGGCAATGCCTTCCTTCTTACGGAGCGACAGTACGATGGTGGTAATGCGCTGGGCAATGCTCATACGCTCTTCGAGGTCTTTATTGACGAGAGCAGCGTTGAATTCAGGGAATTTATCCAGATGGACGCTATCCAAGGCGCCACCAAGGTCCTTATACAGTTGGTCGGCAAAGAACGGAGCGAATGGTGCCAACAGCTTGGCGACAGTCATCAGACACTCGTACAAAGTCTGATAAGCAGCCAACTTGTCGTTGTCCATCTCCTTGCCCCAGAAACGTTTCTTGTTCAGACGAACATACCAGTTAGAGAGGTCTTCGTCGACAAAAGCGTCGATGAGTCGTCCGGCACGTGTGGGATCATAACCGTCCATCTCCTGCTGAACGCCCTGAACCAGCGAGTTCAGACAAGAGAGAATCCAACGGTCAAACTCAGGACGCTCGCTGACGGGAATCGTGGGTTGTGTATATTGCTGTGCCACAGCAACACCCTCAACAGCAGGCTCAAAGCCATCCACGTTGGCATACATCGCAAAGAGCGAATACGTATTATATAAGGTACCAAAGAACTTACGGCTGATTTCAGCAACGCCCTCTGGGTCGAACTTCAGGTTGTCCCAAGGCTCGCTATTGGTCATCATATACAGACGCACGGCATCAGAACCGTACTTGTCAATCATCTCAAACGGATTCACCACATTACCCACATGCTTTGACATCTTGTTGCCCTTGGCATCGAGCACAAGACCGCTGGAGATAACGTTCTTGAAGGCTACGCTATCGAAAATCATCGTAGCAATGGCATGCAAGGTGAAGAACCAGCCACGCGTCTGGTCAACACCCTCGTTGATGAAGTCGCAAGGGAAGGCGATGTTCTTGTCGATGAGTTCAGCATTCTCGAACGGATAGTGTACCTGCGCGTAAGGCATCGAACCAGAGTCGAACCAAACGTCAATCAGGTCGGTCTCACGCTTCATGGGCTTGCCACTCTCGCTAACCAGCACGATATAGTCCACATACGGACGGTGCAGGTCAATCTTGTCGTAGTTTTCCTTGCTCATATCGCCAGGTACAAAGCCCTGATCCTTCAAAAGGTTCGACTTCATCACACCAGCCTTGACAGCCTTTTCCATCTCGTTGTACAACTCTTCTACTGAACCGATGCAGATTTCTTCGCCGTCCTCTGAGCGCCAGATAGGAAGCGGAGTGCCCCAGAAGCGCGAACGAGAGAGATTCCAGTCGTTCAGGTTCTCCAACCAGTTGCCGAAGCGACCTGTACCTGTTGACTCAGGCTGCCAATTGATGGTCTTGTTGAGCTCGCTCATGCGCTCCTTGCAGGCTGATGACTTGATAAACCAGCTGTCCAATGGATAGTAGAGCACGGGCTTGTCGGTACGCCAGCAATGAGGATAGTTGTGGACGTGCTTCTCAATCTTAAACACTTTATTCTGAGCCTTCAGGTCCATGCAGATGCTGATATCCAGCGTCTCGTCCTTGTCGGTCAGGGTCTCGTCGTAAGCGTTCTTCACATAACGGCCTGCGAACTTATTCCATTCGTCAACATTGACGTAGTTCTTGACAAACTCTGGGTCGAGGTCTTCAATGACGAAATACTTACCCTGCAGGTCAACAACAGGACGCTCCTGACCCTTTTTGTCAATCAGCACAATCGGACAGATACCTGCTTTCTTGGCTACGAAGGCGTCGTCAGCACCGAAGTTGGGGGCGATATGAACGATACCGGCACCGTCATCGGTGGTCACATAGTCACCAGGAATCACCTTGAAGGCATCACCCATAGGCTTGATGGCGGGCATCAGCTGCTCATATTCCATGCCTACGAGGTCAGTACCCTTATAACGGGCCACGATGCGATACGGAATCAGCTTCTCACCTTTCTTATATTCGGGCAGTTCACCACCGTCGGTAATAGCACCCTCAGCGGGCAGATAGGCATTCAGACGAGCCTCGGCCAGCACCAACGTTACCTTATCGGCTGTATAGGGATTGTAGGTCTGCACAGCCACGTAGTCAATTTTCGGACCTACGCAGAGGGCTGAGTTGGCAGCCAGCGTCCAAGGTGTGGTCGTCCATGCCAGGAAGTATGGTGTACCCCATTGTGCCATCTCGGGTTTCGGATTCTTCATCTTAAACTGAGCGGTACACGTGGTGTCCTTCACGTCACGGTAGCATCCGGGCTGGTTCAATTCATGACTTGAAAGTCCCGTTCCTGCGGCTGGCGAGTACGGCTGGATGGTGTATCCCTTGTACAGCAGACCCTTCTTGTAGAACTGCTTCAGCAGCCACCACAGCGTCTCGATATACTTGTTGTCGTAGGTGATGTAGGGATTGTCGAGGTCCACAAAGTAACCCATCTTCTCCGTCAGGTCACGCCACTCCTGGGTGTACATCATCACATTCTCACGACATTTCTTGTTGTAATCCTCTGTCGAGATATATTTGTCGCTTTCCTTGTTGTCAATGTCGGCCTTGGTAATGCCCAACTCCTTTTCGACGCCCAACTCTACAGGCAATCCGTGGGTGTCCCAACCAGCCTTACGCTTGACCTGAAATCCCTTCATGGTCTTATAGCGGTTGAAGGTGTCCTTGATGCTGCGCGCCAGCACGTGATGGATTCCGGGGTGACCATTGGCCGATGGAGGACCCTCGAAGAATACAAACTGTGGACAACCCTCTCTCTCCGTCACGGAGCGCCAGAAGACATTTTTCTCCTTCCACATCTGCAGCACGTCATTGTTCGTCTGCATCAGGTTCAAGCCGTTGTGTTCGGCAAATCTCTTGCTCATTACGTACTTATTTATTTATTCATTATTTTCAATTGACGTGCAAAGGTAAGCATTTTTTTTCAAACCACAAAATTTCGCATGTTCTAAAATGTTAAAAACAACAAAAGACAACATGCTTTCAGTTTTTATTTTGGCACCTTTGCATGACCTTGGGAGGGGAAGGAATGAAAGTTAAATACACAAATAATATGATATATCACTACTGTCCCGTTAAAGTGTACTAATCGGTCTTTGAAATAATTGAAATTCAGTTTTTTACAAGCAATTTTAAGGGGCAGAACAGAGGATGCCGTCAGGATTCAGATCGGTGCAGCTATCATTGCCTATTGTCTGGTTGCCATCGTGCAACCTATGAGGTTTTGAAAATTCTCAACTTCCTCTGAACTTCGTTCTAAGGTACTTTCGCCCGACAATAAAAATAAATGTGTATTTATTTTGTATTGTGCTCACTTATTCGTACCTTTGTCAGCAAACAAACAAATCGAAATAATATGAAATCACTCAGAGAACTATTCCGAATCGGAAAAGGTCCGTCGAGCAGTCATACGATGGGACCAGACAATGCGGCACGTATCTATGCCAAGCGCCATCCTGAAGCCAAGAGCTTCGAAGTTACTCTTTACGGCAGTCTGGCTGCCACAGGAAAGGGTCACATGACTGATGTAGCCATCATTGATGTGCTCAGTAAGATAGCACCTGTGAACATCGTCTGGAAGCCCAAGGAGTTCCTGCCCTTCCATCCCAACGGTATGAAGTTCTCAGCAGACGGAAGCGACGAGTGGACGGTATATAGCGTAGGCGGCGGTGCCCTCTCCGAAGGCAAGGCCGAGGGTGACATGTTCGCAGCTGGAGGCGACGTCTATGAGATGAACAAGATGAAGGACATCATGGAGTGGTGCAAGAAGACAGGGCATGGATACTGGGAATACGTGGAACAATGCGAAGGACCGGAAATCTGGGACTTCCTGAAAGAGGTCTTTGACACGATGCAGAAAGCCGTAGAGCGAGGTATCGATGCAGAAGGCGCCATACCAGGTCCGTTGGGGCTGGCGCGCAAAGCCGTGTCCTACCATGTGAAGGCGCAAGGATATAGTGAAGCCGCCCGTTACAGCGCCCTACTCTATTCCTACGCATTGGCTGTCATTGAGGAGAATGCCAGTGGAGGTACGATAGTGACGGCACCCACGTGTGGCAGTTGCGGCATTCTGCCTGCCGTCCTCTATGAGCACTACCACGACATGAAATTCTCTGAGCAGCGCATTCTGAGAGCCCTTGCCACCGCTGGACTCTTTGGCAATGTGGTGAAGCACAATGCCAGCATCAGCGGAGCGGAAGTGGGATGTCAGGGTGAAGTGGGTGTAGCCTGCGCCATGGCTGCCGCAGCCGCTTGCCAACTATGGGGAGGTAGTCCTAACCAGATAGAATATGCTGCTGAGATGGGATTGGAACATCACCTCGGCATGACCTGCGACCCCATCTGCGGACTGGTTCAGATTCCCTGCATTGAACGTAATGCCTTTGCTGCCGCTCGTGCTGTCGATGCCACATTCTACGCCATCAGTTCCGACGGCAACCACCGCATCTCCTTCGACCATGTGGTGCAGGTGATGAAGCGCACAGGTCACGACCTGCCCTCGCTCTACAAGGAGACCAGCGAAGGTGGACTGGCGCTGGAGTATGAAGAGTGAAGAAAAAGGAGACTTGCCATCACGGCAAATCTCCTTTATTTCACTTACAAATAATACTTGAAATTTATAGAGAGAGAAGTTATTCTTCGGGATACATGCTGTGATAAGCATCTTCCAGGAACTCGGCTGTCTTGGTGTGGTTGATCCACACGTTTCTTACACCGTCCAGTTCGAGCAGACCCTGTGGGTGTTTGCCAACCTTGGGAACGCTGACGTCGTAGCCTGCATGTGAAAAGAACTCATACCAGCTGACGTCCTCGCTCTCGGGAGCCATCGGATTCCAGTATTCATCGCCCTCGCCGGCCATATCGTTGTGAGCGTGGTCACCGGCGATTGACATCAGAGCGTGCAGATAGACTTTGCCATTGGTGAGACCGGCCTCTTGCATACGCTCCAGCACATTCTCTTTATAGTTGTCGGGCATATCGACAGTACCTACGAAATAGTGAGGATTGAGCTTCTGCAGTTCCTGCTCGAGCTGGGTGTAACGAACGTTAGCCTTAAAGGTGTCGTAGTTGTCGGGGTTACCGTGACCCATGAAAGCGACAACACCCTGAGCAGCCTCGGTCTTGTAGAGTGCGTGCAGCTGCTGAGCAACAGCAGGAATATCGGCATCAGGATCGTTGAGCAGAGGCATACCGAGGAAGATAGATTCGGTAGCAGACAGCTTAGCCAGATAGTCGTCGTCTAGGTGAGCATCAGCAATATAACCGTTGTTCATAAACTTCTTGACAGAAGCCACAACAGCAGCAAATTCCTCACCAGGGATAACCTGCAGCGACTGTACATAAATCTTGCTGTACTGTGCCTTACCGATGGCATGCAACAGATAGCGGGGCTCGTAATAGTCGCGGCGAACGATATTACCATTGTCATCGACATTCTCACCGGCACTGGCGCGGTTGATGCAGATGTCGCTCGAGAAGCTCATGTAGACATCGGCCTGGGGGAAGGCTGACTTATAGGCTTCAATGGTCTTGTCGAATGCCTTAAAAGCATTGTCCCATGTAGAACCGAAAGCCACAAGCAGTACGGCAACATCCTTCTTGGAAGCAGCTTTCTGAGCAGCAACTTTCTCGTCGTTGATGGTGTACTCAGAAACGATGTTGTCCTTCTTGTTGTCGTCGTCACTACTGCTACATGCAGTAAACGCGGGGGCTACGAGTGCAAAGGCTACTGTAGCCAGAATGAAATACTTAATCTTCTTCATTGTTTGAATTTTGTTTAGTTGATAAAATATTGTTTTGTTTAACTCTCTTTCCGTAATTGAATTTGATGTTGAGGGTGGCGTGAACCGTCGTTCCTGAAGTGTTGGTGCCCAGATGATAGGGACGCATGGTGCGGTCGATGTAGTTGAAGATATTATCGACACCCAGTTCCAACCGGTAGCTGAACATCTTGCCCGAACGTCCGAAGTCGTGGGTGGTGTTGATGCGCCATATCTGATAGCCTTTGCCGTTGCCATTGTTTTGGTAGTAGCGGGTGCTGCTGCCTCGTGTTGACAAGCTGACGCCCAGCTTATACGTGGGACAGAACGTATGGCTATATAGTGCCGAAGCGCTCCATTTGTGATAGGCCGTTCCGTCGATGACAACGGTGTTCATGCGGTCTTCCTTTTCGTCGTAAAGATGGGCTTTGGTGTCGAGATAGCTGTAGGCACCATTGAGCGTCAGTTCAGGCAACAAACGGTAGGACAGGTTGACATCAATGCCCGTGGTGCGGGCGTCGTCCATATTCTTATACATACGCGCCTGTACCTTTGTACTACCGTCGCCCATATAGGCTTGGGTGACGCCTGGCGGAATCTCGCCTTCCGAAACATTGACCAGCGTAATCATATTGTCAAGCTTGTTAAGATAGCCAGTAACAGCTGCTGTAAAGCGCTGTCCGCGATACTCGACATTGGCGGAGTAATAGTTGCTGGTCTGGGGATTAAGATTGATGTTGCCGATGTTAAAGAAAATGCTGCTGCCCATCATGTGCAGATAACGGTAGTGCAGTTCTTTGACGGTAGGTGTCTTAAATCCCTGGCTCCACCCCACCCTGAAGCGGAAGTCGCCCGCAGAGAGCATGGCGCTCATCTTGGGTGTCAGACGGAAACCGAAGTTATGATTGTCAACCAAACGCAGACCTGCGGTTAAGTTTGTGGCAATGCCATTGCCACAAACATAATGCCACTCATCCTGCACATACAAAGCGCCCGTCCAGTCATCAGCTGTTCCCGTCTCCGTGCGCTCGGGGGCTTTCAGGTAGTCGTAACGGTATTCTGCACCCGCATTCAGCGTGTTGTCGTAGGGTAACTTGAAAATGCCCTTGAGCAATCCCATGACACGTTGTTGGTCGCTCTGCAACTTGCTCTGTCCAGGCAGCATAGCCACTGAGAACCACTCGCCGTTCTGGTCGCCATATTCCTCGCCCTCCAGCAACACGTAGTCGTAGTGCTTGGCGGTATAGTCGTAGTAGTAGGCGTGGCGGTTCCAGTCAACGTCCAGCGTGATGTTGTTCCACTTGCCACCAATGGATGCCGACGCATTGTTGTAGCGCAGGTCGTAAGTATAGACGTCGCAACTGGGGTGACGACCGTTCTGCGGACGGAGGATGTTCTTCTTGTAGATGGACCCCTCGGCATATAATTCGAGACCCTTCACGGGCTGATAGGTCAGGCGCTCGGCAATCTGCCAATTACGGAACTTGTTCACCGTCTTGTTACGGCTGTCCGTCAGCACAACGCCCTCGGCCCACTCTTCAGCTGTGTTCTGCCAACCGTCGCTACGTTGCAGTTGGAAATTGGTCTGACTGGTGAATTTGCCCAAGGTGAATGCTACCGCGTTATGTTGGCGCAGGTCGTTATGCGTGCCATAGCGCGTGCTGTTATCGACATAAAGCCCTGCCTCGGTATGCTTCTTGGTGATGATGTTGATGACGCCCGCCATTGCATCACTACCATAAAGCGCACTCTGAGCACCCTTCACTATCTCTATCTTCTCGATGTTATGCGGGTCTATCAGACCAAGGTCGTTCTCACCACCCACATCGCCGTGAATGCGCTTGCCATCAATCAAAATCAAGATATAATTGTTGCCAAGACCGTTCAGCTGCATCTGCGAGCCCATATCGCCCTCATTGAATGCAAACGACGCGGTCAGGCCTGCGAGGATGTCCTCCAGACTCTTACCACCATACTGGCTCAGCATCTTCTGTGTGACAACTTCCGTCTGCACGGGCGCATCCTTCAGCAAGTGACGGGTACCAGTACCGGTCACAACAACCTCTTGGATGCTGTCCGAACGCCAGACATCAGTCTGCGCCATACCATAGGATGCCAACAGCCAAAGGCTCATTGCCATTACCTTTCTCATAGTGTATCTGCTCTTTTCACACCGTTAACTCCTGAACGGGCATACTTAAATTATCATGGCAGGTCTTCTGACTTTCCTCAATCTGCCTTACCTTCCCGACTCATTTCACTATTCACTATTCACTAGCGAAGCGCTACGTCAGTGGCGTTATACAAGCAGACCTCTTGAACGAGGATTACAGCTGCAGGTACAGTTCCGGACTCTCACCGGATTCCCTTACATCAGGCGGCATCAGCCACCTGATTGCCATATTCAGTGGGGCAAAGGTACGAATAAGTGAGCAAAATGCAAAATAAATTTCGATTTATTTTCATTTTCGAACGAGAGTACCTTCTCGCAAAGCGAAATGATAGTACAAAACAATTAAAAAACAAAGAAAAATGATATATATTTTGCATTATGTTTGTTTTTTAGTACCTTTGCCAGCGATTATGTTAACAAAGAATAGTATGAACAAGGTAGCTTTAACCTTTATTGTAATTTTTCTTTTAGGGAGCTCCGCTTCTGCGCAGATTCACAAGATGGAGCGACGAGATTCGGTCGATAGGACGTATAATCTGAACCCAGTGGTGGTGACGGGTTCAGGGCATCACCAGCGACTGAAGAGTACGTCGACACCAGTAAGCGTCATCAGCAGTCAGGAAATCAAGGAACAGGGCATCACGACGTTCGACGGTGCGCTGACACGCCTGATGCCACAGATATCGATGGCCCCCAACAGCATGGGTTCGCAACTGCGACTGAACGGATTGGGCAACAAGTATATCCTCATTTTGATTAATGGTCAGAAACTGTCGGGCGACATCTCAAACAATGTGGATATGAACCGCATCAACATGGCACGCGTAAAGCGTATCGAGGTGCTCGACGGTGCGGCTTCGTCACTATACGGCAGCGACGCTATTGCAGGTGTCATCAACATCATCACCGACCAACCTACGGAGTCGCTTGTCAGTGTCGCCAACGACCTCCGTATTAGCGGTCACGGCGTGCTGACGGAGAGCGCGACGCTCGATATCTATAAGAATGGGTTCGGCTCGTATACTTCGTTTACCCACGACCGTGCCGACAGCTATCGCAACAACGACCTGGAATACGTGAAGGGCTCGGAAACAGAGACGCGACCATCAATAGCGCCATTGTTTACGGGTTATCGCACGAACATACTTGGACAGAAATTCACCTACGCACCCAATCGGCATCTGGCACTGAATGCAGGATTGGACTATTCGTACAAAATCACAGACCGTCCCAACACCAACCCAGACATCACTGGCGGTAACGACTACGAGATGCGCTATAAAGGATTGCGCTGGAATGTGGGCGGCATCTATAAGTTTACACAGAAGAACTCGCTCCAGGCCGACTTCACGGTGGACCGTTTCCGCTACGGAAAGGAGTATGACGTGGAGACCAAGACGAATGCCGTGGGCGACTACGTTGAGTCGAAAAAGCAACGCATGATGGAGGGACAGGCAAAGGCCATCCTCGGTTTGACAAGCAACTCTACGACCATCTTCGGAGCCGACTGGCGCAAGGATTATCTAACCGCCACCAGTGGCAATATCGACCAGCATGTATATTCGCTGGCAGCCTACGCCCAGCATGAGGCGAAGGTTCGCGTGGGTCAGGGGTTTGCTACGGCCACCGTCGGCTTGCGACTAAACAACCACGAGACCTTCGGTACCCATTTGACGCCGAAAGCGACACTGATGTATGCCTTAGGCAATTTCCGTTTCCGCGCCACCTACTCGGCAGGCTTCCGTGCTCCCGGCCTCGATGAACTCTACTACCACTACTTCTCGGTGAATCGCGGTAAGGCGCAAATCAGTTTCGGCAACAAGGACCTGAAGCCTGAGAAGAGCAATTATTTTGCGCTGAATGCCGAATATCGCGACGATGTGATTGCCGTCAGCGTGACGGGATACATCAACCGCATCAGCAATATGATTGTCAAGGAGAATGTTCCCGTGGACGACGCCAGTCGCCAGATGTTGATGAAGGAGTTTCCGGAAATGACGCAGGATCAGGCTGACAAGATGGTGAGCTACGCTCTCTATCAGAACAGCAACGAGGGCGACGTGAAGGGGGTACAGACAAATGTGTCGGCCAATCTGTTCCGAGGCTTCAACCTGTCGGCCAACTACGCCTACACCTATGCCCGCACCAAGACTGGCGACGAGTGGTCGGTGTTAGAACGTAGCATCCGCCATACAGCAACGATTGCAGCGAACTATCATCACACATGGGGACACTACACGCTGAATGCCAACCTGAACGGGCGATTGCAGTCGAAGACCTATTACACGGGTGCATACGAGGATGCACCAGGCTTCGGACTCTGGAACCTGAATACGACCCACACTTTCGATGTGACAAAGTGGACATGTCTGGAGCCTAGCATCGGTATAGATAATATATTAAATAAGGTGGACCGTCGCATCGACTCGTCCACGCGCAAATATGCGCTCTATTCGCCTGGACGAATGTTAGTGGTAGGACTGAAGGTAAGATTCAAATAATGATGAAAGCAGCATTTCTGATAGCAGCACCCACCAGTGGCTCTGGCAAAACAACGATTGCCAGAGGGTTGATGGCACTTCTTACATCGAAGGGCATGAAGGTGCAGCCTTTCAAGTGCGGTCCAGATTATATCGATACCAAGTTTCATGAGGCCGTATGTGGTCGTCCCAGCATTAATCTCGATACGTTTATGGCTTCTCCAGCGCATGTCAGAGAACTCTTCTGGCATTATGGCGAGGATGCTGATGTGTGTATTGTGGAGGGAATGATGGGCTTGTTTGATGGCTATGATCGCGATAAAGGTTCTGCCTATGAGATTGCCAAGACGCTCGATATTCCTATCGTATTAGTGGTGGATGCCAAGTCGGCGGCTTATTCGATGGCGGCTTTGCTCTCTGGGTTTATCCATTTCCGCCAGGATGTGCACTTTGCTGGCGTTATATATAATAAGGTGGGATCGGAGAAACATTTCCAAATGCTCCAACAGGTGTGCGATGATCTGCAAATCAAATGTCTGGGCTATCTGCCTAAGGATGCTTCGCTCGAACAAGGCTCGCGCTACTTAGGTTTGGACTTCTCTGAACAGCCAGAGACTCAGAAACTAATTACTCTCTTAGAGGCACATGTCGATTGGCGGGCTTTGATGGAGCTTTTTGTCCGAGGTGAGCGAACTCTTTGTCCGACACGTGCGAACTCTTTGTCCGTAACGTACGGACTAAATGTTCTTACGGCAAAGAATGCTGAGAGCTTTAGCTTTGTCTATCAGGAAACCATAGACAGGTTTTCTTCTGTGCGCTTTTTCGACCCAGAAACAGAGGTGCCTGACTTCTCAGGTATCGATCTGCTCTATCTGCCTGGTGGCTATCCAGAGAAAC
>Ga0310695_10006946_pt1 | contig 18353 bp, 15 predicted proteins | sample RumenRJG_04DNA_FD_203882 | JGI IMG/M metagenome (GOLD analysis project Ga0310695, IMG submission 203882) | Bovine rumen microbial communities from Lethbridge, Alberta, Canada - RJG_04 (v2) (version 2) | ecosystem: Host-associated > Mammals > Digestive system > Stomach > Rumen | place: Canada...
TGGACATAACGGCCGGAACCGTGCAGCCAAATCCGATAAGCAAAGGCACAATGCTCCGCCCCGAAAGCCCGATTTTGCGCAAAAGAGAATCCATCATAAATGCGACACGGGCAATGTAACCAGAATCTTCGAGCATCGAAAGGAAGAAAAACAAAGTGACAATAATCGGAAGGAAAGAAAGCACACTTCCAACGCCGGAGAAAATTCCATCGATAATCAGTCCGTGAAGCACAACGTTTATTCCAAGAGAAGTGAGTGCTGAATCAGTAAGACCGGTGAGCAGACCGATTCCGCTTTCGAGCAGCCCCTGGAAAAACGCACCGATTACATTGAATGTAAGGAAGAAAACAGCCGCCATCACCGCAAAAAAAACTGGAATCGCCGTAAAACGCCCGGTGAGGACACGGTCAATTTTCTGGGAGCGGATTCTTTCTTTGGATTCGCGTGGCTTTTTAACTGACTTTTCGCAGACCTTCCTGATAAAAGAGAAGCGCATGTCCGCCATGGCCGCACTTCTGTCCAGGCCGCGCTCTTTTTCCATCTGAATCAGAATGTGCTCCAAAATCTGCTTTTCGTTTACGTCCAAATCAAGCTGATGCAGAATTCGCTTGTCATCTTCGAGAAGCTTGCTTGCGGCAAAGCGCACGGGGATTTTTGCGCGCTCAGCATGATCCTGAATCAGATGAATTACGGCATGAAGTGCCCTGTGAACCGCACCGCCCTTTTCATTTTCGTCGCAGAAATCCTGCCAGAGAGGCCTTTCCTGATAATGGGCAACATGAAGTGCGTGCTTTACAAGCTCGTCTACGCCCTGATTTTTTGACGCTGAAATCGGAACGACAGGCACGCCGAGAAGTCGCTCCATTTTATTGACGTCAACAGAACCGCCGTTCCCGATAAGCTCGTCCATCATGTTCAGGGCGATTACCATCGGAATATCAAGTTCCAGAAGCTGCATCGTAAGGTAAAGGTTGCGCTCGATATTTGTGGCGTCAACGATATTTATGATTCCGCAGGGAGTTTCGTTCAGTACAAAATTTCGGGAAATAAGCTCTTCGCTCGTATATGGAGACATTGAATAGATTCCAGGCAAATCCGTTACCAAAGTCCGTGGATTTCCGCGAATCTGACCGCTTTTTCGGTCTACCGTAACGCCCGGGAAGTTTCCGACATGCTGATTTGAACCTGTGAGCTGATTAAAAAGAGTAGTTTTGCCGGCATTTTGATTGCCAACAAGGGCATAAGTGAGCAAAGTGTCATCCGGGAGAGGATTTCCGTCACCTTTTGAATGGAATTTGCCCTCCTCTCCAAGACCAGGATGTGATTCTTTATCAGAAGATTGCTCTACAGAAGAATTATCTTTTCCGGAAGGAGAGCCGTCGGAAAGTTTAACTTCGATTTTGGCAGCATCGGCAAGCCGCATGGTAAGCTCGTAGCCGTGGATTTGAATTTCCATCGGGTCGCCCATAGGAGCAAGCTTGATTTTTTTTACGCTAGCACCCGGGATAACGCCCATATCAAGAAAATGCTGGCGAAGCTCGCCATTTCCACCAACCTTGACAATCTCCGCCTCGGTATTCAACTGTAAATCCTGCAATGTCATACAGGCATTATAACAAAGCTTTTTAGTTTATTCATCAGAAAAAATAATATTACACAATTGACAAATGTCCATTTTAAGAATATAGTTTGTATACAAACTATATTCTTAGAGGAAAATATGAATATCAAAGATGTTGTTAAAGTAATTAAAGATGCGGAATGTGCTCAGATTGCAACTTTTGGAAAAGACGAGACAGAAGGTTTTCCAGAAATCCGTGCGTTGTTGAATCTTGCAAATCCAAAAAAATATCCAAGTCTTGAAGACAAGGCAATTTCTGTAAACGGCGAAACTCTCACGATTTATTTTACGACAAACACTTCTTCACGCAAGATTCGTCAGATTCGTGAAAACAATAATGTCTGTCTGTATTTTGTTCTTCCAAAAAAGTTCAAGGGCATTTCTGCAATCGGTACAATCGAAGAAGTCACAGACATGGACATGAAAAAAGATTTCTGGCAGACTGTTTGGCTTATGTATTATCACAAGGGACCAACAGATCCAGATTACACACTACTTAAATTTACAAGTAAATATATGCACTGCTGGGGCAATTTAGGCATCCATAATTTTGGAGAACCGATAAATTCCGACAGGCAGGGAAACTAGGAACCAGCTGATGAAAAATGGTCGAACCGAAGGCGGAACTCTCATTTCTCAGATTCATCAAGTTTGTCAGAGAGTTTGGTATGCAGTTTTAAGCCGCAATGGACTAGAAGATTTGGCAGGTGCACGTGGTCGCGTGATTTTTGCCCTGTGGAACGAAGACAACATTCCGATTAAAAAACTAGTCGAAAAAACAAGCCTCGATAAAGCAACATTGACCGGTATCATCGACCGTCTTGAACGTGATGGCTTTGTAAAACGCATTCCCAGCCAGAAAGACAAACGTATTACGCTCATTTCCAGAACTGGGAAAGATGAAATTTTTAAAGAAAAAGTTCCGCAGGTTTCTGACCAGCAGAATGAACTTTTTTACAAAGGCTTTTCGACCAGAGAAATTGAAGATTTCGAAAATTATCTCAAACGTATACTTGAAAACTGCAAGGAAGCAGAAACAGAATCAACCCGGCAAGGGCATGGAACCCCGAAGTTGCCGTAGGCAATGAGCGTTAGCGAAGGGTGGAACGCCCGACCGCCGTTTTGCAAAAACGGCGGTGCCGCCAGATTTTATAGTTTAAGCACACTTTTCCATGCAGCCTCATAGAACGCATGAAGTTCTTTTACACAACGAATTCCTTCTTCTTTTGAAATGTCATGGATTATAAGTTCAAAAAGTGCTGAAAACTCACCGCTTATAAGCAAATGCTCCAAAGTTGGATCTAGCTCATACGGTTTAAAACCCTGAGCCTCAATTTCTTTGTAATAAATGTGCGTAGCTTCAATCTCAAGTTCAACAATCTGGTGAATAAAATTTTCAAATTCCGTGCCTTCACTCGCTTTTAAAATCAAACGGAACGCATCTTTGTGCTCATACGCGTACAAATAAATATGCTGAATTCCATTTCGTGAAGTGTCATAACTGCCTTTTGACCATTCCGACCTGGGGCTGTTCATAAATTCTTGGATAATGCTTTTAAAATAATTCAGTACATAATCAGAATGAGGTTTTACTAATGCTGAAAAAAGCTCTTCCTTGCTGTTGTAATAGCCGTAAAATGCGCCTGTCGTAACTCCGGCTTTTTTTACAATCTCTCGTAGTGATGCGCCCCGAAATCCCTTTTCTAAAAATTCAGAAACTGCAATCTCATTGATTTTTTGCAAAGTGTTTTCTGCCATAGCGGAATTATATTGCAGCATTTGTACAAAAACAAGTATTGACAATTATAACACTGTTATATAAACTACAGTAAACTAAGTTAGTTAATTCTAACAAGGAGAATTACAAAATGTCTGAAAAGAAAAAGAAATCACTTCTTTCGTGGATTTTCACATTCGCCGGCGAAAAAAAGCCTGCGTACTTTACGAGTATTTTCTTTGCTATGCTCAAAGTCACATGTGGAATCGCCCCTTACATTCTGATTGCGAACATCGTGCGCGAACTGCTTTCGGGTGTGCGTGACTGGAATGTGTATCTTCGTGAGTGCGCCATCATCGCTCTTTTTTGGGCAGGAAATGCGTTTTTCCATGCGATTTCAACCACGCTAAGCCATGTCGCCACATTCAATGTTCTTGCAAATATCAGAAAAAACCTGTGCGACAAACTCACACGAGTTCCGCTCGGTTCGGTTCTTGATATGCCGTCTGGCTCGCTCAAAAATATCCTTATCGAGCGAATCGACAGCATGGAAACGACACTCGCTCATATTTTGCCAGAATGGACAAGCAATCTTTTGCTCCCGCTCGTAATGTTCATCTATCTTTTCTACATCGACTGGCGCATGGGGCTTGCTTCGCTTGCAACTCTCCCAATCGGATTCATCGCATCCTGCTTTATGATGATAAACATGACTGAGCGTTTCAACAATGCGATTGAAAAGACAAAAATCCTGAACGATACCGCGGTTGAGTACATCAACGGAATCGAAGTCATCAAGGCATTCGGAAAGTCAAAATCATCGTACGAAAAATTCGTAACCGCTGCCCGAGAAGGCTCTGACTGCTATGTTGAATGGATGCGCGACTGCATCTGGCCGTTCACAATTGCCTTTGTAATTGCCCCTTCAACACTTCTTGCGGTTCTTCCTATTGGCGGATATTTCTTTTTGAATGGCTCACTTTCGGCTGTCAATTTCATAACAATCATAATTCTTTCGATGAGCGTGATTCAGCCGCTTCTGGTCGTTTATTCTTACCACGACGACCTGGCAAAAGCCACCGTAATTTTTGGAGAAGTCGGCGGAATCATGGACATGCCGGAACTTGCCCGCCCTACAAAAGATGAAAAAAAGCCCGCCGACAATTCGATTGTACTAAAGGATGTGCATTTTGGATATCACAGAAAGAGGAAAGTCTCCCCCTCGCTACAGCCTGCTTCGCAGTCTTCCGCTACCCCCTCTGCGGGGGCTACCCCCGCAACACCCCCAGAAATCTTGCACGGAATCAGCATGAATCTTCCGCAAGGCTCTTACACCGCCTTTGTCGGGCCGAGCGGCAGCGGAAAATCTACAATCGCTCGTCTTATCGCGTCTCTCTGGGATGTGGATTCCGGCTCAATTGAAATCGGCGGCGTCAATATCAAAAATCTTTCGCTTGAAGAATACAACCGCCGCGTAGCTTATGTAAGTCAGGATAATTTTTTGTTCGATTTAAGCGTCCGAGAAAATATCCGGCTGGGAAGGCTAAATGCAAGTGATTCCGAAGTCGAAGAAATTGCCAAGAAATCCGGCTGCTACGACTTTATCATGTCACTCGAAAACGGTTTTGACACAATCGTTGGCGGAAGCGGAGCGCATTTAAGCGGTGGCGAACGGCAGAGAATCGCAATCGCCCGCGCCATGATGAAAGATTCCCCAATCGTAATTCTTGACGAAGCAACAGCCTACACCGACCCCGAAAACGAAGCGATTATTCAGCAGAGCGTAGCACAGCTAGTAAAAGGCAAAACGTTGATTGTAATCGCACACCGTCTTTCAACCGTAAAAGATGCCGACAAAATCTTTGTCATCAAAGACGGCCAAATCGATTCACAGGGCACGCACGAAGAACTTATTGCCCAAAACGGACTCTACAAATCAATGTGGGAAGCACATGTAAGTGCTAAGGATGGTGAATAATGTTTGAAATCTTACGAAACTTTTTCAATTTCTGCGATAAAGAAAATCGTAATAAATTTTACGCTTCAATCGTTCTTGGAGTCGTGAACTCATTTTTTATGGCTCTCAGAATCGGTGCCATCGCCGTGATGATGCAAGGACTAATCAGAACGCTCACCACAGGAGAACCATTCATAACACGCACAATCTGGCTTTCTTTTGGAATAATGATTTTCAGCGTGACAGCGGGAATCATCACCAAAAAGACGATTTCCATGTGGCAAACCGAGGGCGGCTACCGCACCTGTGCCAAAAAACGCATCGAAATCGCCGAGCACCTTCGCTACATTCCGATGGGCTACTTTAACAAAAACTCGCTCGGACAAATCACAAGCGTCACCACAAACACAATGGAACTCGTGGGCGATGTCGCAACCCGTGCAGTCATGCTTGTAATGCAGGGGCTTTTGGACTCAGCTCTTATCATTGTGATGATTTTCTTCTTTGACTGGCGGATTGCCCTTGTCGCTCTGGCAGGATTTTTGCTCTTCCAGTTCGTGAATGTCTTTATGAGAGTTGCGGTTCGTGGTGTTTCCGAAGAAAAAAATATCGCCGACGAAAATCAAATCAGCAAAATCCTAGAATACATTCAGGGAATCGCCGAAGTCCGTGCCTACAATCTAACTGGCAGCCGGAGCGCAGAACTGAACGCAGTCATCAATCAATCAAAAAAAGTCTGCCTCAAAATGGAACTTCGTTGCATTCCGATTGCCGCTATCCAGAGTCTTGTCGCCAAAATGAGCGGAGTCGCAATCATGCTCGCATCTCTTTTCTTCTATTTGCAGGGAACGATGCCGCTCGAAAATTGTGCGGTCATGCTTGTCTGTTCGTTCATGCTTTTCACGGCCCTGGAAGCCGGCGGAAACTACAGTGCGCTTCTAAGAATAATCGACATCGGCGTTAAAAAAGCCCAGGCAATTCTGGATGTTCCGACCATGAAGATAGATGGTAGCGAGCGGCCTGTGGAACAGGCAAAAACAGTCCAGCGGACTGTTTTTAGCGAGTCTCCGAGCAGCTATGCTGCGAAGGCGGAAGTGAGCAAGGAGACAGAGAGTGTCCTCACACTTTCTGCAAAAAACATTTACTTTGCTTACGACAAGAAAAAAATCATCGACGGCGTTTCGCTTACAATTCCTGAAAAGAGCACTACCGCAATCGTCGGACCTAGTGGCGGCGGAAAGACAACTCTCTGTCACCTTCTTGCCCGCTTCTGGGATGTGGATTCTGGCATTGTTACGCTTGCAGGAAAAAATATCCGGGATTACGACATGGACAGCCTGATGGCAAACTTCAGCTTCGTATTCCAGAACGTTTATCTCTTCCACGATACAATCGCAAACAATATCCGCTTTGGCGAGCCTAATGCCCCAATGGAGCGCGTGATTGAAGCCGCAAAAAAAGCCTGCTGTCACGAATTCATCACTGCCCTTCCAAACGGCTACGACACTGTAATCGGAGAAGGCGGCGCAAGCCTTTCTGGTGGCGAAAAACAGCGAATCTCTATCGCTCGCGCAATCATGAAAGACGCCCCGATAGTAATACTCGATGAAGCCACAGCCAATGTTGACCCGGAGAACGAGCGTGATTTAATAGAAGCCGTCCACGAACTTACCCGCGAAAAAACGGTAATCATGATTGCTCACCGTCTCAAAACAGTCCGCAACGCCAACCAGATTATCGTAATCGACAAAGGCAAAATCGCTGAGCAGGGAAAGCACGACGAGCTTATGAAAATGAACGGAATCTACGCCCGATTCATCGATTCACGCAAGAAAGCTGTCAGCTGGAAACTGTAAAAAAATTGAGTGAGGTAAAAAGCGGTTGTTTTTCGCAAAGAAGAACGACTGCTGGGCAACCTTTTACATGGTAAGGAAGTGCAAAATGAATTGTCATTGGCAAGACTTTTTTTGCACTTTCTAGAAGTTTCTTTTTTGTTTCGATTGAAGAATCTGCCATGGGGGGTAGTGCGTGATAAAAAGAAATATTTGTCAATTAAAAATGATAACAATGTTACCAAAATCTATTGATAAGATAACAGTGTTTATGAAAGTAAAAATGAAAAAATCAATCTGGGACATTTTCGCCCCGATTTACGAGCGGGCAATGAAAAGCCAGAAAAATATTTACGATTTTATGTATAGTGAAATATCCAAAACTGTAGCTGGGAAAATTGTTCTTGAACTTGCGACAGGGCCCGGCATGATTGCGCGTCATATAGCCCACAGTGCAAAAAGCGTGATTGCGACTGATTTTGCTCCAAACATGATTGAAACTGCAAAAAAGACGGAAATTCCACAGAACGTGACTTTTGAGACTGCCGACGCGACAAATCTTTCTTATGCAGACGATTCTTTTGATGTTGTCGTGATTGCAAACGCTCTTCACATCATTCCGAATCCAGAAAAAGCTCTTTGTGAAATCAAGCGGGTTTTAAAATCAGGAGGACTCATGATTGCACCAAATTATATCGAACGTGAAAAGGGAAAGAAAAATCTCTGGCAGAAAATTCTTTCACTTGTCGGCATAAAATTTGCCCATGAATGGACAGCAGAGGAATATAAATCTTTCCTTGAAGCAAACGGCTGGAAAATAATAAAAAGCGAAATCATAAAAGGCAGGATCGATTTGCTTTATGCGGAATGCGCAAGATGTTAAACCAAAGCACAAAATACTCACCTTGACAGTTTTTACAATAGAATATACACTAACTCATGTTAGATATTACTAACATGACTCTCTAGCCAAGAGTTTTTGAAAATTTCCTAGCCAGAAATTTTCCTTAGCAGGCTTAGGCCGGCGGTCATGTAATGCTCAAAAAAAAGTCGGTTTAAGTCTGCAATTTTTTGGAGGTTAAAAAATGTTGAATAAACTTGCAATCAGCAATGTTGTCGGACGTGAAATAATTGATTCACGCGGAAATCCAACTGTCGAAGTGGATGTAATTCTTGAAAACGGCGTTCTCGGCCGTGCCGCAGTTCCAAGCGGAGCTTCTACAGGCGAAAACGAGGCTCTTGAACTTCGTGACGGCGACAAATCTCGTTATGGTGGAAAGGGAGTCCTTAAAGCCGTTGAAAACGTAAACAAAATCATCGCGCCAGCCCTCAAAGGCGAGAATGTTTTTGAACAGCGCGCAATCGATCTTAAAATGCTCGCACTTGACGGAACTCCAACAAAATCTAAGCTTGGTGCAAATGCAATTTTGGGTGTATCTTTGGCAACAGCTCAGGCAGCCGCAAAAGCCCTTAACATTCCGCTTTACCGCTACATCGGTGGTGCAAACGCTCATGTTCTTCCAGTTCCAATGATGAACATTATCAACGGTGGTGCTCATTCAGACGCTCCAATCGCTTTCCAGGAATTCATGATTCGTCCGGTTGGCGCAAAATCAGAAAAAGAAGCAATCAGAATGGGAGCAGAAGTTTTCCATGCACTCGCAAAACTTCTTAAAGGTCGCGGACTTTCAACTGCTGTAGGCGATGAAGGCGGATTCGCTCCAAAATTCGACGGAATCAATGACGCTCTCGATTCAATCGTTCAGGCAATTAAAGACGCAGGCTACAAACCTGGCGAAGACGTAAAAATCGCAATGGACTGTGCCGCTTCTGAGTTCAGCGTAGAAAAAAACGGAAAATTCTTCTACAACTACAAAGAGCTTTCAAACGGAACTCCAAAAGACCCGAACGGAAAGTGCCTCTCAGACGACGAGCAGATTGCTTACCTTGAAGAACTGATTACAAAATACCCTATTGATTCAATCGAAGACGGACTTGACGAAAACGACTGGGACGGCTGGAAAAAGCTCACAGAACGAATCGGCGGAAGATGTCAGCTCGTTGGCGACGACCTTTTTGTAACAAACGTTAAATTCCTCGAAAAAGGAATCAAAATGGGAGCCGGAAACGCAATCCTCATCAAAGTAAATCAGATTGGCTCGCTCACAGAGACTCTTGAAGCAATCGAAATGGCACACCGCCACGGCTACACAACAGTCACAAGCCACCGCTCAGGCGAAACAGAGGACACAACAATCGCCGACATTGCAGTTGCAACAAACTCAGGCCAGATTAAAACAGGTTCAATGAGCCGCACAGACCGCATGGCAAAATACAACCAGCTTATCCGAATCGAAGAAGAACTCGGAGACACAGCAGTTTACGGCTATAAAAAGCTGAAATAGCAAAAATATTTTTTAAGTCCATCTGCCCGCAAGTGAAAGCTTGCGGGCAATTTTTTTGCAGATTGAATTATTTAGAACAATCCTTCAAGAGAAGAAAGCATTTCAGAAATTTTTTCCCGGCTTTCGGCTTTTCCGTCAAAACGCTGGGCTTCGGTTGCAAGCCTGGCAAAAAAATCCTGCATCGGCAAAAGTTTTTCCATCGGGACTTTTGCGGGATTGTATTCGATTAAAACGCTCCCAGTCACAGGATTTGTCTCGATATTTTTAACCGCGTCAGATTTTGAAAGAATTGCGCGTGCTTTTTCAACTAAATCAGTTTCCTTAAAAATCGGTGCCCTGAGCCGAACCCGGCCCGGGAAAAAACTTGTTATCATAAAATTGGCTCCATTGCTTTTACGCTGATTCCGACTGTGACAGAATTGTGAAGAATTGCCGCAAGATGTGGGCTAATCAGGCCGAACACTCCGAGCAGAAGCAGAGCAGAGTTTACTTCTATTATAAAGGCATTATTCTGGTTGATTTTTTGAATCAGCCCCTGAGCCAGAACTCGCGTTGTCGCAACATTGTTAAGACCGCCTTCACTCAGAACGATGTCCGCCGTGTCACTTGCGATTGACGAGCTTCCTTCAATTGCGATTCCGACATCAGCCGCACTCAAAGCAGGAGCATCGTTGATTCCGTCTCCAAGCATAATAACTTTACCTTTCGCCTTTTCTTTTTCAATCAGACTGACTTTATCTTCGGGCAGAGCCTGCGAATACCAGCCGTCAAGACCTGCACTCTCTGCAATTTTCTTTGCCGCGCCCTCGGTGTCACCTGTAATCATCACGCAACGGCGGATTCCTGTCTTTTTGAGATTCTCAATGACTTCACGAGCTTCCGGTCGCACAGGATCCCCGATTGCAAGCACGCCTGCAAGTTCTCCGTCGTAAGAAAGATACAAAAGCGACTGACCAGTTTTTGCTGATTCAGACTGAATTTCACGCACTTTTTCATCAAAGGGAATTTTTTCGTCATCAAAGATAAAATGCGCGCTTCCAATCCGCACTTTTTTGCCGTCAAGAGTGGATGCGATTCCGTGAGCTACGATGTATTCGACCTTCGTGTGATTTTCCGGGTGGAAAAGTCCTTTTTCTTCGGCATAAGAAACGACTGCACGACCAAGTGGATGCGGAAAATGCTCTTCAAGGCAGGCCGCAGTCTGCAAGACAAAATCCTCGCCAAAATCTTTCATCGCATAGATTTTTTCGACTTTGGGGTTCGCATAAGTGAGGGTGCCTGTTTTGTCAAAGATAATCGTTGTGGCTTCGGCGACCTCTTCAAGATACTTTCCGCCCTTCACGCTGATTCCGTAAGATGCGGCTTCCTTCATGGCAGAAAGAACTGCAATCGGAGCGGCAAGTTTCATGGCGCACGAATAATCGACCATCAAAGTTGACATCGTTTTTGTGAGATTCCTTGTGAAAAGCCAGGTAAGGCCCGCCAGCGCAAAATTGAGAGGAACGATTTTCTCCGCAAGATTTTCTGAGCGGCGCTGAACATTTGCCTTGAGGTTCTGGGAATTGTCTATCATCTGAATGATGTTCTGAACTTTTGTGTCCTGGCCTGTCGAGCGTGTTCGGATTATAAGCTCGCCCTCGCTCAAAATCGTGCCCGCAAAGACTCCGCTTCCCGTCTTTTTTTCGACAGGAAGACTCTCGCCCGTGATGCTGGCCTGATTTACCATGCCCTCACCACGCTCTACCGTGCCATCACAAGGAATCATGCTTCCTTCTCGGACAATGACCAAATCATCTTTTTTGAGCACATCAGCAGGAATTGTTTTTTCTTCACCGTCTTCAAGAATATGAACCGGTTCGTCTGAAATCAGAAGTTTGTGAGCAAGATTTCCGTAAGAGACCCGCTTGGTGACTTCCTCAATTTTTTCGCCCAAAGTGAGGAGCATGGAGATTGAGCTTGCCGTGTTCATATTGCCGGTGAAAGCCGCAGTTGTGAGGGCGGTGGCATCAAGCATCTGCGTGCTGAAAATCTTTCCGTGCCTGAAACACATTCCCAAAGCAGAACCGAGGCGAGGAACGATGTTAGTGAAAAGCAAAAAGCGTCTGAGCGGAAGTGGAAGCAATTTTCTAGCAAAATGATTTATCATAGTGCTGATAAAAATGCTCATAATGCTTTCGGTAATCGGAATCTGGGAGACGGCTTCAAGCAATTTTTCGTCATCAAGGTATTTAGAGCCGAGAGCCTTAAAAAGGTTTTCTATTTCAACCTGAGATATTACAGAAGAATCAAACAGAATCAGATAAGAGCCGATGTTCGTGTTCACGGAAATGTCTGAAATTCCTTCCTGAACGGCGATAAGGCTCTGTGCGAGAATTGCCTGCCTGGGTGTAACTTCATGCAAATCATAATGAACACGAATTCGCCCCGGCAAAGCATGATGAATTGTGACGGTCAAGATTTTGCCCCGCTATTTAAGTTATGCCTTTGCTTCTTCGGCTTTTTTAGAGTTGTTGTATTTTGCTTCGGCAACGATGTCCTGCGCGTCTTCTTTTACAGACTCAGCGAAAGCACAAGCCTCGTCTTTAAGCTGCAAGCCCTTTCCAACGACAGCCGCACAAGCCTTTTTGAAAGCAGGATTTTTTACCAATGCAACAGCAGCCACTCCTGCCGCAACGCCAACACCAAAAGCAACCCATTTGTTAGAAAATGCCATAATTTAACCTCATCTTGAAAGAAAGTTAAGAATAACTAAAGATAAATTCCTATATCTATTCTTAGTTACCTTTAAACAACATTATATTTCAATGAATTATTTTAATCAATTATTTTTAATTTTTTTTCTATATGTTATTGACACAAAACCGATGTTAGCGTATTATAACTATGTAAGTTAGATATACCTAACTCTTTTAGTACCTCTTGCGGGGCAAAGTGATTTGACATTTTCTGCTTTGCCCCGTTTTTTTTTGGAGTAAAAAAAATGGGCTTCGATGAAACCATAATTCATTGCGCGGCTCCTGCCCTTTGTGGAATAAAACCTGCTTGCCTGTTTTCGATGAATGACAAAACTTATTCAGACGGTTCAAAAAAACTCGATTATTGGCAGCCATATTTTTCAAAAGATAAAAAATTTTTCGTCACGCTGAAAAAATCAGATTCGCGCTTCCTCTTTTTCATTTACGATAAAACCCTGCTTGAAAAGGTCTGTCAGATTCCTGTAAATCGTGATTACTTAGCTTCAAAAGATTATCCTGTCCAAAAAGGATTCGGGGCCGTTCTTGCAGAACTTTTGCACAGGCTTGCCTTCTGTAATGATTTTCCTCATGAAGTCGGACTTTTTCTTGGCTATCCACTTGAAGATGTAGTCGGATTTGAAAAGCTGGGGGCAACAGGTTTCAAATATTCAGGAACCTGGAAAGTATACGGAGACAAAGAAAATGCAATCCGTCGTATGAATTTGTACAAGTCATGCACTGAAAAATGCATGAAATGGCTGTGTGACGGACTTTCAGTTCCTCTCACGGCAAAAAAATACAATCTTTCAAGAAACCAATAGGAGGAAATATGAAAGTAGCAATTGTATATGCAACAACAACTGGAAACACAGAGAGTCTGGCAAATGCTGCAGCGGAAGGAGCAAAAGCTGCCGGACATGAAGTAAGCCTCACCACGGCAGACAATGCAGATTCAGGTGAAACTCTTGGAGCAGATCTGATTCTTTTGGGCAGCCCGGCAATGGGTGCTGAACAACTTGAGCCATCTATGGAGGATTTCTTCTCAGGAATCGAAAATCAACTAAGCGGTAAAAAAGTTGGACTGTTCGGTTCTTATGACTGGGGTGACGGTCAGTGGCTTAGCGACTGGAGCGAGCGCGTGACAAATGCAGGAGCAATACTTGCAGGAAGTGTAAAAGCCCAGCTCTCTCCAGACGAAGCAAGTCTGGAAGAAGTAAAAAAATTAGCCTCGGCCTAAGTTATATCCTTCCTGTTTTAGCCCAAAGCCACGTCAAGAACCATCATCAGTGCAAAACCAACGGCGAAACCAATCGTACAAATGTCGGTTTTCTCTTCGCGCGTGGCTTCGGGAATCAATTCCTCAATAACAACATAAACCATAGCACCAGCAGCAAAGGCCAAAAGATAAGGCAAAAATGGCAGAATTAATGATGTCAAAAGAATTGTAATCACAGCAGCAATTGGCTCTACTGCACCAGAAAGTGTTCCGTAGAAGAAAGCCTTTGCCCTTCTGTTGCCCTCAGATCGAAGCGGCATCGAAATAATCGCACCTTCTGGAAAATTCTGAATTGCAATTCCAAGCGCAAGAGCAAGAGCGTCAGCAGAAGAAATCGCATTTCCGCCAGCCAAAAAACTTGCGAAAACCACACCCACAGCCATTCCTTCCGGAATATTGTGCAATGTGACGGCAAAAACGAGCATCATTGTGCGGCTGATTTTAGTAACTTTTGGTCCTTCCGGAGAATGAGCAAGCGCATGAAGGTGCGGCGTGATTTTATCAAGCAGGAACAAAAAAGCCACACCAAGAGCAAAGCCCACAATGGCAGGGAAAAATGCCAGCTTACCAAGTGAGTCGCTCATGTTCATTGCAGGAATCAAAAGTGACCACACGCTTGCGGCTATCATAACACCCGCCGCAAAACCAAGCAAAGCGCGCTGAATTGAATCGTTCATCTCGCGCTTCATAAAAAATACAGTGCCAGAACCAAGAGCAGTTCCTAAAAATGGAATCAAAAGCCCGAAAATTGTAATTTGCATAGTTAGCTACAGTTTACAAGATTGCACAAAAATGTTGAAGTCAAAACTGGACTTTCTCTACAGCAAAAAATAACCTTAAAAATTTCTTGCAAATTCCGTAAAAACAATTTAAAATATTCTTTAATCATAGGTACTATCTGTGAAATTCACTTTTTTATAGGAGTTATGTATGAAAAAGCAACACAAAAAAATATTAAAAATGGGGATGGGCGTACTCTTAGTTTTAGCGGCACTCATGTTTATTGGGTGTAAAACTGATTCAGATGACAGTACTCCAACGCCTGCACCAACACCAACGCCTGCACCAACGCCAACGCCAACACCAACACCAACGCCAAGCAACTTTGTTGAAGCCAAATATGTGGATAAAGTTTCTTTTAATGATTTAATCGATAAGGCAAAAGCAAGAGGTGACACAGCTGCTGTTGAAGAATTAAATAAGCGTAAACAAATAATGTTTGATAACTTCAAAAATGAGATGCGGAAGAAGGCTAAAAAAGATGGGGTCACGCTCAAGAGTAATGACGCACAGACTCCCAACAAAGTTTTGAGTACAGAAGCCGAGTTTGATGAGTTTTTTAAGGCTGTGGGAATTGATGTTGTATGTCCTTATGTTGCAACTTATAATATAAAATATAAAACAACAAGTGCAAACGGCGAGGAAATAACCGCATCAGCACGAGCACTTATAAATTATGGTGAAGTTACAGTTCTATTTTGGACTACAACATTTTATGCAGTAACAGATGCTATTCTTCTTCACTGTCATACTACACAACTGAAGAATTCAGACATTCCAACATCACAGAGTGGTTTTGCAGGTTCAGAATGTGGGCTTTTGTATGGCGAAGCTTGGAACGATGTTATGGTAGTCTCTCCAGACTACGAGGGCTATGGCAATACAAAAGACAGAGTCCATCCGTACCTTATTCAAGAAACTACAGCAAAGCAATGCTGGGATGCGGGTTGTGCAGCTAAGTATTGGAAGGAAACATGCGAAGATTCAGATGGTAACGATTTTAACGGTTTGGAAGACGACTTTTACACGGTTGCTATGGTATAATTTATAACAAAATATGAAGTAAAAATTATATGAAAACTTGATATTTTGTTACTAATTAAATGCTCTTATAAAACTACTGTAAAATTTTTCTTTTTGTCATAATTTATGCACAGGGAACTGCAAAAATATGATACCCATTTGTATAAAAATTAGGACAAAAATGAGACGAATTAAAACTTTTTCCTTATTTGATGTAATAGCAGATTCCCCTTACTGTTCCTTCACCGATGATTCCGCCCCACCAGTTCGCCACGTGCACGTACCAGTTCCCGTTGACTGATTTGAAGGGTGTGAGTGTGCCGTCTATGCTGTTCCTTGCGTTCGAGAAGGTCACTATTCTTGCGTCTTTCGGGATGTCAAGGAATACGTTTCCGCGCTCGTCTATTACGCTTGACTCCACCTCGACTGATTTTATGTATGAATTCTCAAAGCCCAGGAACGCGTTTACCAGCGAGCTTATCGCCGCCGCTACTGCCCCTGATGTTATCGGGTTCGTGCTCTTGCTTGTCGGTGTCTGGTCAAACGTGAGCTTGTCCTGCTTGCTTTCTTGGAGTTCTTCGATTGCCTTTCCTTGCTTCTTGATGTTCGTGCCGTGAACCTCAACCGCCGTGTCGTATTCGACCATTCGGTCGTTGATTACCTCGTCAACCCTGTTGTTGGTGATTTCTGCGACCTGGTCTTCTATGACTTCGGTGAGCTTTTTGAGCGTGTCCGCGTCCTCTTTGGCCCTTGTCTCTGCCTCGTTCGCCAGGAACTGTGCCAGCGTGTCGATGTTCGTCTGCAATGTGGAGCAGGCCTCTTCCCTTGCTGCCGCCTCATTCTCTATGTTCGTCTGTAAATTTTCATCCGCCGTGATTCTCGCCGTAGTCTCGTTTCCGATGATGCTCTCCAGCTCTTCGTCCGCTTTTTTTCTTGCGTTCGTCTCGGAACCGATGTTCGCCTGGAGACTCGCGTCTGATTCCTCCCTTTTGGTTGCCTCTGCCTCGATGTTGCTCTGCAACGTTGCGTCCGCTTCTTCCCTTGCTTCGGCTTCGGCCTCGATGTTTGCCTGTAGGAGCGTGTCCGCTTCTTTTCTTTCCGCGCTTTCCGCGTCGATGTTTTCCTGGAGCGTCTCGTCTGCCGCCTGCCTGGCTTCGGCTTCTTCCTGTATCGCGGTTTTGTTCGCCTGAATTGCGGCGTTCATCTTGCTTGCGCTGCTCTCGTGCCCGTAAATCCATTCGGAGATTTCTTTGAGAGTGTCAAGGCTCTTGTCTGCCCCGGCTATCACGCTGGCGATTCCGTCCGCCACTGACTTCGCCACGCTTCCTTCCCCGGTTCCGTTGAGTACTTCGATGGCTTCCTTGTTCGCGTCGATTCTTTCTGAGAGAGCGTTGTCGGCCTCCGTCCTTCCGGCTGTCTCCGCCTCGATGTTCGCTTGCAGCTTTCCGTCTGCATCTTTCCTTGATGCAGTTTCCGCGTCGATGTTCGACTGCAATTCCGTGTCGGCAGTTTTTCTTGATTCGGCTTCCGTGTCTATATGTTCCTGGAGCGTCTTGTCCCCGTAAGCTCTCGCTTCTGCCTCAGTGTCGATGTTCGTCTGGAGCGAGTTGTCGGCGGCCTTGCGCTCCTGTATCTCAGCCAGGAAGTCTTTCTGCTTGGCTGGCGCGATCCATTCATCAATCTGCCCAAGCGTTACGTTGAAGTCCTCGTCTCCGATCCTCTGGATGAAAGTTGAGTCTGCCTGCGGGGTTTTGTTTCGGAGCCCCTTGATGCTGGTTATTCTTGATACTGTCATTTTCCTTTTCTCCTTGTGTTTTATGGTCTTGTCTCTCAGCTTATGCAGAGTTGCCCGAAGGCGTTCTTGTACAGAAGCCCTGGCTCGCTCGGCGCGCTGTCCGGTATTTCGCCCAGTTGCACCATAAGGCGTTCTGGCTGGTAGATTTTTTCAAGGTAACTCATCTTAAGCTCGGCGGTGCATGACTCCAGTTTGTTATCCACCGAGTGCGCTTCAGCTTCGTAAAGCGTTGCCCATGAGCCGTCAAAATACTGGACTAGAACTATATCCTTGACGAAACCATGCTCTTCATATTTCTGTGGATTGGATCCGGGCACAAGCTTATTTTCTGTGGATCTGTAGAGACCTATTTGGAGATTTGCGGCTTCTTTACCCCCGCAATAAATGTGCAGTCCTTTCGGGGCGCCATAAAATGCAGCTGCGCAGATTGTTATGGGAGAATCTGTCGATTCCGTATAGTCCAGCATGAACAGTGCTGCAAAATGAGACGAAACTACATTAATGTTGTTCCCAAAGGATATGGGCTCGAGCTTCCACAGCTCCCTCTCATACGTCTTTTTCACTACCTGGAAATCCCCGCAGTTCAGCTCACCGCTGAAAAAGCCGTTCCTTATGTACACGTTGTTGTTGAACTCTGCCGTGCCGTCGTGTTGCAGTCTGAACCCGGCTGTACCTTCCTTGAAACCATCCGACTGGATGCTGCCTTCTTTTGTGAGCGTGATGCTCTGTGTCCTCACGAGATCAGCGACAAGCTGCTTCGTAACGACTGTCTTTATCATCGCCGTCCCCTTGACGGTTATCCAGTCGGCGAAGAGAGAGTTTGCCGTCAGCTCGTCCGTGAAGATTTTATTGGCCACGAGTTCCCCGATGAATGCATTGTTTGAAGTTAGCTCGTTGATGTATGCCTCGTTCGCCGCGAGAGCCTTCGTGAATACACTATTGGCAACCAGCTCGTCGGTGAACACCTTCTTGGCTGCTAGCGTTTTAACGAACGCCTCCGTTGCGGCGAGCTTGTCTGTGAAGGTCTTGTTCGCGGTGAGGGAGTCGGTGAATGTTTTTTCTGCCGTGAGCGTTTTCGTGAAGGTCTCGTTTGCTGAGAGCTGCTTCACGAACGCCTCCGTTGCGGCGAGCTTGTCTGTGTAGGTCTCGTTCGCGGTGAGGGAGTCGGTGAATGTTTTTTCTGCCGTGAGCGTTTTCGTGAAGGTTTCGTTT
>Ga0310695_10006947_pt1 | contig 18352 bp, 18 predicted proteins | sample RumenRJG_04DNA_FD_203882 | JGI IMG/M metagenome (GOLD analysis project Ga0310695, IMG submission 203882) | Bovine rumen microbial communities from Lethbridge, Alberta, Canada - RJG_04 (v2) (version 2) | ecosystem: Host-associated > Mammals > Digestive system > Stomach > Rumen | place: Canada...
GCCAGATTCCTTGCCTGTACATTTCAATACATTTTAATTTGTATTCTAATGTGTAACGCATAAAAATACCCCTTTTACTTTTGTCCAGTAAAAGGGGTACATATCATCCGGCAGGATTTTTATATTACAGACAGAAGTTATGCTTCTGGGTTGAAGTCTTCTGGGAATTCTGCTGTGTGGTATACGTTCTGAACATCATCGTTGTCTTCAAGTTTATCGATGAGCTTCTGAACTTTTGCAGCAGTTTCTGCATCTACAGCTGTGTAAGCATCAGGAACCATTCCTACGTCTGCAGAAAGTGATTCAAATCCCTTTGCGTTCAAAGCATCAGCAACAGCAGCGAATGCATCTGGAGTTGTTGTTACAGTGATGATTCCGTCTTCGTTTACGATATCATCTGCACCTGCTTCAAGAGCAACTTCCATTACTTCGTCTTCGTTTACTTTTTCTGCATCAAATTCGATTGTACCTTTTCTCTGGAACATACGAGATACAGAACCAGAAGTACCAAGGTTACCACCGTTTTTATTGAAAATATTCTTTACGTCTGCAGCAGCACGGTTCTTATTATCAGAAAGAACTTCTACCATTACAGCAACACCGCCGGCAGCATATCCCTCGTATACAAATTCTTCGTAAGCTGCTCCGCCGTCTTCTCCAGTTCCCTTTTTGATTGCGCGCTCAATGTTATCTTTTGGCATGTTTGCAGCACGAGCTTTAATGATTACAGTACGGAGACGTGGGTTTGAATCCGGGTCACCGCCGCCCATACGAGCTGCAATAGAAATTTCCTTAATGAATTTTGTAAAGATCTTACCACGCTTTGCATCAGCAATACCTTTTGCATGTTTAATGGTTGCCCATTTACTATGTCCTGACATTGGATAGACTCCTAAAAATAAAGATTACAAGTTAATAATTTTATCTATTTTACTTTAATTTCAGCAATTAAGTCAATATGACATGTAAAATAGAATAGATTTACAGAATCAGTAAGACTGAATAAATTTTGGAGACTGTAAAGCTATGCCACTACTAGATACGCTGCTCTGATTTTGAGAACTTCTTGCTGAATTATGGTTAAAATTATATCTGACTCCAAAATAAAAACTGTTTCTGTAATAATTTTTAAAATCATAATCCTTATAATCAATATAATCAGTTACAGAAAAACTTCCTCTGTATCCTGCATATACATCAACCTTGTCTGCAATATTTCCTTTTAACGATACTAATCCATTTGAATTAAACCCGAAATTTGAAGAATCCGAATGAGTCATTGAATCATAGCCGGCTTCAAACTGAAACCCAGGATTCAAACCTAACTTAAAATTTCCAGCAGAAACTAACGGAATGGTAAAATCTGTCTGCAAGTAGCTGCCAAAAAATTCAGATGTATATATATTATCCTGAAAAAAATAAAATCCCGAAGCTACAAGAGCAAATGACAGAAGCAGATTCTGCTCTCTGAATTCATACTCTTTCTTATGGTATGAAAAACCTGTTGATACATTTACGATATTATTGTTATAAAGTGAAAAGCCTAAGTTATAGCCTTTTATCTGCCCTGTATATACGCTGGATTCTAATCCAAACGAAAATGCATTTACGGCAATAAACAGACTTATAAAAACTGAAAGAATAATCTTCCTCATAAATAACTCCATAATCCGAAAATTAACCGCGTTTAACTTTTAAAGCTTTTGCTTTTACAGTAACTTTGTAAGATTCCTTTCTTACAGAGCTTCCAACATACTCTGCTTTTTTTTCTATTGTATACATTGGTTCAATAAGAGTATCTGCACCAAGTTCATCTGCTTTCATGATTAATTCATAATTTGCGTTCTGTTTAGCAATTTCAAGCACTTTACTACGAGACACGCCTGTTTTTCTGCCGGTACAAACAGCAAGATTAACATCTACAACAAGATTTTCAGGTTCTGCAATAACGCCATACTTGAATGAATCGCCTGTGATCTTTTTTGTAACACAATCATATGTTACAAAATCAGAAGAACCGGAAACTGTATCAAGAAGGACAAAATCATTTCTATTAAAAATAGAATTGATTACAAGCTTTTCTGATTTCATTTCCGTTTCAACGGTATCCTCAAGAGACACTGTCGTACAGGCTGAAAAACCTATCGAAATTGCAGCAAGACAAATAATTGATAAAACACTTTTTTTCATATAAACCTCCGCAAATGTTTTATATTTAAATAATATATATTCTAAAGGCAAAGAGTTAATATTACCGGATTCTTTTATGAATCAAAGTAAACCATATAGGTCCGCACTGTGCGCTTTTATCAGGAAGAATATGAAATCCACATTCCGTGCGTTCCGGCTGAATGAGAGAAGGAAGAGAACAGAGGCGTTCAATGTTTTCTTTTACGGCAGGTTCTGAATCGGTAAAGCACAGTTCGGCATCTGCAAATTTCTTAAAAAGCCTTGAAACGACGCCGTCATTTTCAGAAGGACAAAGCGCACACGTTGAGTAAAGCAGGTAGCCGCCGGGAACCAAAAGCCTGTATGCGCTGGAAAGGAGCGCCCTCTGCTCCATGGACAGGGACTTTATGCGGCTTGGCGACCACTGGGAGAGATATTTTTCGTCGGCAAGAACGTGGCGCTCGCTGGAACACGGAGCATCCAGCAGAATGCGGTCATAAACCTCTGTCTGTGTGGTGCACCATTTAGCGCCGTCACTGCAGGAAATCTTTATGCGGTTGCGTATTTCTTCTGGAAGACAGTTCTGAACAACCTGAGCGAGCCTGTTTTTTCTTGCAGGCGAACGCTCATTGCTTACAAGTTCAGCGTCTTCCGCCATGCGGGATGCAATTACAAGTGTTTTTCCGCCCGGTGCGGCGCACATATCCAGAATGTGCTCAGCGCCCTCCAAAGGAAGCTGAAGCGCGGCAAAAACACTGGCCGGGTCAAGATAATAGGGTTCTGTTCCACCGCCATTCCAGCAGGCGTACACGGATTCACCGGCAAGAGCTTCTTTCAAGGCCTGCCAGCGGTCTCCAAAAATAGAAGCGTAATATTCTTCAAAGCCTTCCCTGCCCTGAAGTTTTCTTGCCGCAACATTCTGATTTTTCTTTCCCATAAAAACTCCAGAGATTAAAAATATGTAATGTAAAGGTCTATATTTTCTTTACGGGCTTTTTCAAAAGCCGAACAGCGATCATCAATTGAACCGGAAATTCTTCCTGCTTTTATAAGCAGTTTTCCGCCGTCATCATAAAAATTAAGGATTCCGCTTTTTAATTTATAGCGGATTATTTTTTCAAAAGATGAATCAATAAGCTGTGCAAACTCACGATCTGACTTTGCACGCTTTATAAGGGCTTCTGCTGCCTTGGAAAAACGTTTTTCACTTATCATGATACAGTTTACACCGGCTTCTACAGCCTTTTCAGCAGCAGTTTCCGGAGGATAACCGTTATTTGCAAGCGCCCCCATAAAAATATCGTCACTGAAAATAATTCCTTCAAATCCATATTGATTTCTGAGCCTGTCCGTCACCCAGTTTTTTGAAAAACATGCAGGCACCCCCGGATCTACAGCCTTTGTTCTTGCATGACTCATAAGGGCACCCGAAGGACTGATTCTTGAAAGCTGGCTAAAATGCCTTAAAGATTCTTCAAGTTCCTGTTCAGAAAGCTGAATTTCTGGAAGCCCTGTATGCGGATCAGTATTTGTATTGCCCGGAAAATGCTTTACGACAGTACCGATCCCACGGTTTTCAAATGCATTTACACACGCAACAGCATAACTTCTTACATTAAGGAACGAACCAAAACTGCGTCCGTCTAAAAAGGACTCGTTTTCAGAAGTTTGGATTTCTACAACAGGGGCAATATTCATATTGAAGCCAAGAGCCTTCATCTGCCTTGCCTGATAAGAATACAGTCTATAGGCTTCCTGAACTGTAAGTTTTTCCGAAACTCTTTTTGCAGACGGAAGAGGTCCGTTTACAGTCCTTAAGCGGTTTACAAATCCGCCTTCCTGGTCAATTGCAAGAAACGGCGGAATTACCTTATGGTCAAGACAGTATGCGCGTATTGAATCTGTAAATTTCATTATACCGGCAGGAGTTTCTGCAAGATTATAGCTAAAAAAAAGATAACCGCCCGGAATATAATTTTTTTCAACAGGAACATATACAGTATCGCCTTCAATATTTTCTATAAAAAGCTGACAGACCTTGTCATGCAGGGAAGAAGATTTTACATATTCCTTTACAGCTTTATCCTGCACGCTCTGAACTGAAGTTATTCCACCTGCAACAAGACCGGCGTTTCTATGCATAGATTTTTCTTTTTTGTCCTGAGCAGAATCTGGAATCCGCGAGCACGATGAAAAAATACAAATAACAGCAAGATAAATTATAAATAGACGTTTCATAATTTATATGATATCGCTTTTTTGTTTTTTTTTGAACCATCACGTAGCGTTATAAAACGCCGGTTTGAAAAAGACTTTACGCACCTGAAAGAAAAAAATATAATGAAGGAATGAAACACACTACAGAGATTATTGTACGGTCTTATGAATGCGACTCGTACAATCATGTTAATAACGCAGTTTATTTGAATTACCTGGAACATGCACGAATGGATTTTCTGCACGCAATTGAATTTGACTACAAGGGAATTGTGGAAGCAGGCTACAGTCTTTATGTAACACACATTGATATTCACTATAAAAATTCTGCTTTTTTGGATGACAGGCTTTTTGTTGAAACAAAACCTACAAAACTGAAACATATTATGGGCGAATTCCATCAGACTATAACAAAAGAAGACGGAACTGTCTGTGCAGAAGCTGACGTTACATGGGCAAGCGTTTTTAAAGACGGAAGGCCTTCAAAGATTCCGGCACAGTTTATGGTAAACGGACTTAATCCGGAAAGCAACTGATTTTACGTTTTTTTTCGATTTATAAAAAAGGACGGAAAGTTTTCCGTCCTTTTTTATGCTACTTCAAGAGCGCTTCGATTTTTGAAGCGGCCTTATCAAGATAATCAACCTTTAAGCCTTCTACATCACCGGAATCAATTGCAGCGGCAGTAGATTCTTCCATAGGAATTTTTGCAAGAACTTCAAGATTGAAATTTTCTGCAATTTTTTCTATGTTGCTTTTTCCAAAAACAGTGATCGGTTTTCCACAGTCAGGACATTTTACGTAGCTCATGTTTTCTACAAGTCCGATAATAGGGATATTCATCATATTTGCCATTTTTACGGCTTTTTCTACGATTACGCGGACAAGCTGCTGCGGCGAAGAAACAATGATGATTCCATCTACAGGAAGCGACTGGAAAACTGTCAGAGGAACGTCTCCAGTTCCCGGAGGCATGTCCACAAACATAAAATCAACATCCTTCCAGTTTACATCAGTCCAAAACTGTTTTACAGCACCGGCAATTACAGGTCCGCGCCATACAACAGGATCATTTTCGTTTTCAAGAAGAAAATTCATTGACATAAGCTGGATTCCAGAATCTGTAACAACAGGATTTAATGACTGACCGTCTCCCTCTGCGCGTGACAGACCTACTCCAAAACTTTCCGGAATTGAAGGACCTGTAATATCAGCATCAAGAATTGCAGCTTTATATCCGTCTGAAGAAACCTTGCAGGCCAAAAGGCTTGTTACAAGGGATTTTCCTACCCCACCCTTTCCACTTACGATTCCAATTACTTTCTTTACCTTACTCCCTTCCCTTAGCTTTACATGCAAATCCCGCTCAGAACAGCTTTTTCCGCATGAAGAGCATTCATGGTTACATGATTCAGACATTTGTTCCCCCAAAAACCAACACATTAGAAAACGCCTGAACCAGCCGGCCGGCTGAAAAAGCGCCGTTAAAGTGCAAGTAATAATTCATTTATTGCTGTTTGTTTACAGCCTTTATATAATATAACTAATTTTAAGGAAAAGGTTTAGTAAAAAATATGATTTTTTTAAAAAGATGACCCGCGCGTCCTTGACCTTTTTTTCCAGATAAGATAATATAGTTCTCGTTACGCGGGTGTAGCGAAGCTGGTTATCGCGCTGGCCTGTCACGCCGGAGATCACGGGTTCGAGCCCCGTCACTCGCGCTAAGCCTTCCGACTAAGGAAGGCTTTTTACATGTTCGGGACGTTACGGTCGCATCTTGCGACTGAACAATTTCGGACAATTTTTTTTTACGGGCAATTGTTTGGACAGCAAGCTGTCCTTTCAAGTTTTCTTCGAAAACTTGCGCAGCTGGTAGCGCGTTGCCTGTAAGTAGAACCTAAAAAATTGCTCCAAGTCTTCGCAATTTTTCTTAACGGTTCTTCTATTTTCAAGTTCGGGACGTTGAGGTCGCATCCTGCGACTGAACAATTTCGGACATTTTTTTTTACGGGCAATAGCGCAGTTGGTAGCGCGCGACGTTCGGGACGTTGAGGTCGCAGGTTCAAATCCTGTTTGCCCGAGAAATAATTTTCAGAATCCACTGTTTTAAGCACAGTGGATTTTTTTTTCACAATAGAATGCGCAAGCATTCGTCAGGATTTGAAACGAGCGAGCAGAGCGAGCGAAGGCGGGGCCGGAGGTCCAAATCCTGTTTGCCCGATAAAAAAGGTTCTTGTACACTGCAAGAACCTTTTTTTTATTTAACATCCCTTTTAAGCGAGAACACACAGCAAATCCACTCTGACAGAATTTTTTTTTATAATTTTCCTTCATACATTATTGACACAAATCTAAAATTCATATAATGTTAGTTTCATCACGCGGGTGTAGCGAAGCTGGTTATCGCGCTGGCCTGTCACGCCGGAGATCACGGGTTCGAGCCCCGTCACTCGCGCTAAGCTTTCCTTATTAAGGGAAAGCTTTTTTGTTTTAACAGTATTTTCTAAATGCGTAAAAAAATCCTTAAATTAAGGATTAATTGAAATATCTTGCAGAATTATTTTCGTTGAAAAAATGATTTTTGCGTCAGGCTATGGAACACCTGCCGAAAGCAGTTCCGAAGGAATGAGCGTAAGCGAAGTGTGGAACAGCCGACCGCCGGAGGCTAAGCCACCGGCGGTAACGCCCGTATTTTTATTAAAAAATTATGCCTGAAGAGCTGTAACTGCAACTGTAGCAACAATGTCATCTACAGAACAGCCACGGCTAAGGTCGTTCAAAGGTTTTGCAAAGCCCTGACATACAGGACCGATTGCCATCCATCCGCCCATGCGCTGACAAATTTTATAACCGATGTTTCCTGCATTGATGTTAGGGAATACAAATACGTTTGCATGACCTGCAACCTTGCTTCCCGGAGCCTTAAGTTCACCTACTTCTGGAGCAACAGCTGCATCAAACTGGAATTCGCCGTCCAGTGCAAGGTCAGGAGCTTTTTCCTGAGCAATTTTTGCTGCTTCCTGCATTTTTGGAACAGTCTTAAAGTATTTGTCGTCGTTTCCACTTCCCTTTGTAGAGAAAGAAAGAAGAGCAACTTTTGGTTCAATTCCGGCAATTTTCTTTGCTGTATCTGCTGTTGCAATTGCAATGTCGCTGATTTCTTCTGCTGTAGGTTCGATATTAATTGCACAGTCTGCAAAAAGGGAAATTCCTTCTTTAATATATTTATTGCCTGATTCAGGAGCAACCATGATAAAACATGAAGAAACAGTTTTAATTCCAGGTGCTGTCTTGATAACCTGAAGTCCAGGGCGAAGTGTATTTGCAGTTGAATGACATGCACCGCTTACAAAACCGTCTGCATCGCCAGCCTTAAGGATAAGGGCACCGTACATTGTGCGGTCTTTAAGGATATAGGCTTTGGCAGCAGCTACGTCTGCGTATTCAGGAGCTCCTGTCTTTTTATTTATTTTTCCTTCGCGAGCCTTATAAAGAAGTTCTGCGTACTTATCAACATTTGAATCAGTTGCAGGATCTACAAGAGTAACACCGGACAGATCTACATCCGGAGCAACAGATTTTACCTCTGATTCAGAACCAATAAGGATAATTTTTGCAATTCCTTCCTTAACAATTCTAGCAGCAGCTTCTACTACGCGTTTATCTTCACCTTCGCAAAGAACGATAGTTTTTCCAGCCGCAGCGGCCTTTTTTTTAAGTTCTTCTACAAAATTCATATTTTCCTCTATACAATGAGAATATCACTTAACAGATTATTTTGCTATAGACATTCAGGTTGATTTTAAGATATAATTCGAGATACGTTTACATGAAAAGGGTGTTTTGTAACACTAGGAGGATAGTTGGCATACGCAAATAACAACAACAAAAACGGACAGAGAATCAATGAAATGATTCGTGTTCGGGAGGTCAGACTTATTGATGACGAAGGCAATCAGAAAGGAATCGTTCCTACACTGGAAGCGCTTAAGTTAGCTAAGGAAAAAGACCTGGATCTTGTTGAAGTTTCACCTAATGCTAACCCGCCGGTTTGCAAAATTCTTGACTATGGCAAGTACAGATTCGAACAGGAAAAAAAGCTCCGTGAATCCAAGAAGAATCAGAAAGTACTTAAGTTAAAGGAAATCCGCATGCAGCCTAAAATCGGGCCGGGAGATCTTGATACTAAAGCCAAGCATGTACAGGAATTTCTTGATGAGGGTGACAAGGTAAAAGTAACAATCCGTTTCCGCGGACGTGAACTTGCCCACACAGAACTCGGATATGATGTCCTGAATGAAGTTTTGAAAAGGCTTACTTCAGCGTATGTTGTGGAAAAGCAGCCGGCTATGGACGGCAAGACAATGTCCATGACAATTTCTGCAAAAGCCAAATAATTTAAATTGAGGTAACTGAAATGCCTAAGATGAAGACTAAGAAGTCTGCTGCTAAACGCTACTCTCTTACAGGTAGCGGAAAAGTAAAGCACAAGAAACAGAACCTTCGCCATATTTTGACAAAGCGTTCACCAAAAAGAAAGAGACAGCTCCGCGAAACTGGTTATGTTGCAGAAGCTGATGCAAAGAAAATTCGTAAGCAGATGTTGCCTTACGGTTAATGGAGATTAAAAAATGGCAAGAGCAATAGACGGAACAAAAAGAAAGAACCGCCGTATTAAGATTCTTAAACTCGCAAAGGGTTTCCACGGCGACCGCAAATCAAACTATAAACCGGCTAAAGATGCTGTAACAAAAGCATTGAGCCACTCATACGTTGACCGTCGCGACCGCAAAGGCAACTTCCGCGCTTTGTGGATCAGTCGTATCAACGCAGCTGTTCGTGACGAAGGACTTTCTTACTCACGATTCATTGATGGTCTTACAAAAGCAGGTATTACACTTAACCGCAAGGCTTTGTCTAATATGGCTATTGAAGATCCAGCAGCTTTCAAGGCTGTTGTAGAAGCAGCTAAAAAAGCTCTTAACGCTTAAGGAAGCTGTATATGATTTCTCTCGATCAGGTTTTAGTTCTTGAACAGAAAGTTGAAAGTGCTGTGAAAAAAATAACACAGCTGCAGGCTGAAAACGATGCTCTTCGCAGAAAATGTGCCGAGCTCACAAATTCGCTTTCCAGCAAGTCGGAGCAGCTTACAACTTTTGAACAGGACCAGGGTCTGATTGAGAGTAAAATCATGAACCTGATTAGCCAGTTCAATAGTATTGAAAATACTGTTATGGACGTAATCGGTCAGTCAGGTTCAAAACCGGCTCAGCCTGTACAGGCCGTTCAGCCGGTTGCTGCACAGACAGTTACACAGAATGCTGTACAGCAAAAACCTGTTGAAACAGCATCAGAAAAGTTTCAGAGCGCTAATTTCCAGCCTGAAGCAAACCGACAGAACAGTGTACTTCCAGAAAACAATGTAAAGGAAACCGTTCAGCCAGCTGCGCAGAATTTCTTTGACATGAACGAAGTACAGTCAGAAATCACTTCTAATGAACAGCCGGAAGACGGTCAGTTCGACATTTTCTAGAGCATGGGAAATCTTCAGATTGATATCTTAGGAACTTCTTTTGCCATAAAGGCCAACGAAGATTCTGAATATTTGAACAAACTTCTCGGCTACTATAAAAGAATTGTAAATCAGATTGAAAACAGCAGTTCACTTAATACTCCGCTTCAGGTTTCCATACTGTCAGGAATCATGCTTTGCGACGAACTGTATAAAGAAAAAGGCAGGAATGTTAAATTTCAGACTGCCCTTGAAAAGAACACTACAGATGAAGAAGCTGACCGCATAACAAAATCTCTTATTGAAAAAATAGACAGGGTTTTATAATGACAAAAATCTGGGTCGATGCGGACTCCTGCCCTTCCATAATCAGAAATTACCTTATAAAGCTTACTGAAAGCGGAAAAATTGAATTAAACTTTGTTGCAAATAAAATCATTTCAGAAGAAAAAAATTCTATAAGGATGATTGTATGCGAATCCGGTAAAGATTCTGCTGACAATTATATTTTTGAAAATGCCGAAAAAAATGATCTTGTAATAACAAGGGATATTCTTTTTGCAGCACGGCTTGTAGATAAAAAAATTACTGTAATAAATGACCGGGGAACATGTTTTACAGTAGACAATATTCAGAAAAGACTTGAAGACCGGGAATACGACATGCAGATGGCGCAACTAGGCTTTGGTTCAAAAAAGAAAAGTTTTGGAGAAAAGGAATTTTCTAAGTTCAGGGAATGTCTAGACAGGCAGTTAAGGCGGATTGCCCAACTGCAGCCTTAAAACTACTCATCCTGATAATCGAGAAGAATGCGTTCTACACGCTCTCGGACTTTCAGGAACGCAAGAACAACTTCCGGATCAAACTGAGTTCCGGAACCATTCTGAATTTCGCTAAATGCGTCATCAAGTGACCAGGCGTTCTTATAACATCTCTTGTGAGAAAGTGCATCAAAAACATCTGCAACAGCAACGATTCTTGCTGCAAGCGGAATATTATAGCCTGAAATAGGCTTTACTGTATCAATAGGATCTCCAAGAACAAAATTCTTAAAATGATCAGCTTCTGAATAAGTGCTTCCAGGGTAACCATCTTCACTGCCGTCCCAGCGTTCATGGTGATGCAATGCAACTTCAAGAGACATTCGGTCAAGTTCTGAATCCGGCGGATCAAAAAGAAGTGCACCTATACAGGTATGACTCTTCATTATAGCACGTTCTTCATCATTAAAGCGGGCCGGCTTTTTAAGAATGATGTCCGAAATTCCAACCTTACCGATATCATGAAATTTTGCAGCAATCTTAAGGTTGTCGCGGTAAGTCTGTTTTTCTTCTTCCGGAATGCTCTGCTCAAAAGCCCAGCGGTCATAAATTTCAAGGGCAATGCTTGAAACACGCTCTACATGGGCATAAGTTTCTTTCGGATCCCTGAATTCTGAAAGTTTAAGCATTTTTCTGTGAGTTTCCTTTGTGTCGTAGGCACGTCTTAACGCACGTACAGCAGAAAGTGCAAAATGCGCAATAAAGGAATCGTCATCACTTGTAAATGCAACTACGTTTCCGTCCTGATCAAGCTTGTTAATTATCTGGAGGACGCCAAGTAGCATTCCGTTTTTCATTACAAGAGGTACTGTATAAATAGATTTTGTCTTGTAATTTGTCGTAAGGTCTGTCTGTTTATTGAATTTATATGGACATGAATCTGGTACATTGTATGCATCATCGATTATAAGGGAACGCTTTGTAACGGCAACATAACCGGCAATTGATGCTTCGCTGATCGGAAAAGAGAAAAACAAGTACGGTAGTTTTTCTCCTAAAGGAAGAGTTTTTAGCTGGGTGTCATTCTGTGCATATTTTATTTTTAGGTTCTGCCCTTCTACTACATAAATAGAACCGGCATCTGCATTTACAATATTACGTGTTTCTGTAAGAATCCGTTCAAGAAGGACGTCTGCATCCTTTATTTCATCAAGTTCCTGCTCGATTTCAATTATATGCTGAAATTTTAACTCCCTGACAGTATACTCATTTTCCATAATTACTTCATTATCATTTAAAATTTACAAAAAATCAATATATTGCTTTACATTAAGAAACAGAAATTTTACTCTGAGCATTTAAATATTTTTTTTCTTTTACGCTTTTATTCCTTATGATATAATATATTAGATTATGAAAAAAATTTTTCTCACGCTTTTCTTTATTTATATCTGCGCGCTTTTTACCGGATGTGCCTCTCTTAAAGAGCCTGAAAAAAAAGTTCAGTCTGTACGTCTTCTTTTTGGCGGCGACATAATGGCTCACAAGCCAAATTTTAACATGAAAAACTATGAAAAAATCTGGACATCCATTTACGACCTTTCAAGAAATGCTGATCTTTCCTTTGCAAATATTGAAGCCCCTGTAGATAACGCTTTACCCTACTCCTCTTATCCGGATTTTAACATGCACAGTGAATACCCGGAAGAAGCAATTAAGGCTGGATTTAATGTTTTTTCGCTTATAAATAATCATTCCAATGACCAGGGACTGGACGGAATAAAGACGACATATTCATGGGCAGAAAAAACAGAAGCTGCGCATAGGCACAGTGAGCGTAAAGTTTATTTTACAGGCATAAAAAAAGATTCTTCAAGTGCAATTGAATGCAGGTTGATTGAAACTAACGGCTGGAAAATTCTTTTCTGTGCAGTTACAGAGATTCTGAACCGGCCGGACTACAGAAATTACCTGTATTACGTAGAACCGACAAAAAAAGGACGCGAAAAATTTCTGGCTCAGCTGGAACAGTTCCGCAGGGATAATCCGTGTGACCTTTTTATCCTTTCCATTCATTCCAACGAACCGGAATATATTGCAGAAGTCTCTACTGACAGAAGAAATTATTATCACAAGATTCTTGAAAAAAATGTTGACATAATCTGGAGTAATCATCCTCACATCCCGCGAGAAAAAGAATTTATAGGAAACGGGGCGACACAATCCCTTGAAAAGGCTATAATATACGGGAATGGAAATTTAATAAGCGGTCAGCGCTGGGAGCCGGATTTTGATAATCCTGAAAATCCAAGGGACGATACAGGTGACAGTTACCTGCTTGAGCTTGTTTTTGAAAAAGACGGCTGTGATGGAAAACCTAGGATTGCAAGGCATAAAACCCATTACATAACTACCTATATCAATTCAAACTGGGAATTTGTCATAAAAAAACTGGATGAAGAATTCATTCAGTATCTGGCAGACAGCAGGAGCAGGCGCTGGAGCGATTACATTCGGCAGAGAAAACAAATTACAGAAAAAACAAAGGAAACAATTACATGGCAATAGAATACCAGAAATTACCTGTATACGAACAGAAAGAACGCATTCTGGAAGCATTAAAGACAAATCAGGTTATTGTTGTACAGAGCCCTACTGGGTCAGGAAAAACAACTCAGCTTCCAATCATACTTCATGAAGCAGGATACGATACAGCAGGAATGATTGCAGTTACACAGCCAAGAAGAATTGCAGCACTTTCTGTAAGTGAATTTATTTCCAAGCAGCTTGGAACAACATATCCGGGCCTTGTCGGATACAAAATGCGTTTTGAAGACAAGACCGATGAAACAACAAAAATCAAGATCATGACAGACGGAATTCTGCTTCAGGAAATGAAGCTGGATCCGTGGTTGAGTAAATATTCTGTAATCATGGTTGATGAAGCCCACGAACGCAGCCTGAACATTGATTTTGTACTTGGACTTTTGAAGCGGGTTCTTGAAGTCCGCAAAGAATTTAAGGTTATTGTCAGTTCTGCAACAATGAATGCAGAAGCATTCAGCAGATACTTTAATTCCTGCCCGATTGTAACTATAGATACCATAACTTATCCGGTAACAATGGTTTACGATCCACCGTTAATTCCGGCAAGCACAATGAATGAAACGGCAAGCACTGCCCTGATTCAAAAAATTCTTGCTACAGTAGAACGCGTTCTTGACAATGAAACAGAAGGCGGAATTCTTATATTCCTGCCGGGCGAAAAAATAATTAAGGACTGTATGAAGGCACTGGATACATCAAGTTTTGCAAAAAAACTTCATACTCTGCCGCTTTACGGCCGCCTTTCTAAAGAAGATCAGGAGCGTGTTTTTAAGCCCGCTCCTGAGGGAAAGAAAAAAGTAATTATTTCTACAAACATTGCAGAAACTTCTGTAACAATTGCAGACATAACGACAGTTATTGATTCCGGACTTGCAAAACTTAATTTCTATAATCCGCATTCATTTACTTCCAGCCTGAATGAAACTCCTGTAAGCAAGGCAAGCTGCAATCAGCGTAAAGGCCGTGCCGGAAGAACCCAGCCGGGAACATGCTACAGGCTTTACCCTAGAAAAGATTTTGACACACGCCAGATGTACACAACAGAAGAAATTTACCGCACAGACCTAAGCGAAGTAATTCTTCAGATGGCTGATCTTGGAATTTCAGATTTTGCAGGATTCGACTTTATTTCTGCACCTGAAAAAGAGAGCATTTACGGCGCTGTTGATACATTGAACATGCTTGGAGCTCTGGACAAGGACAACAGTCTTTCTTCAATCGGCAAGCTAATGGTTCAATTCCCGCTTGAGCCACGAATAAGCCGCATAATTGTAGAAGCAATAATGCGCTACCCGAACGTAATTGAAGAAATTCTTATTGCGGCGGCTTTTCTTTCTGCAAACTCACCGTTCATCCTGCCGCCGGGAGAAGAACTTGAAGCACGCAGCGCACATCATACGTTCAGAGATATTCAGGGGGACTTTGTTTCATACCTCAATCTTTTTTATGCATTCCAAAAGGCAGAAAACAAGGAAAGTTTCTGCAAAAGATACTATCTTGATGAACGTATCATGAAAGAAATAGAAAACATTGACCTTCAGTTGCAGGATATTCTTAATCATATGGGAATTCCTGTTGTTGGCGGAGGAAACAGAAGCGATTACCTTTGCTGTATCGCAGCCGGAATGATTCAGTTTGTGTGCGTACGCGTAAAGAAAGACACATACAAAAGCCTGACAGCAGACAATATCTGCATTCATCCGGGGAGCGTAATGTTCAAGCAGGATCCGCTTTACATTGTTGCCGGAGAAATTGTACGCACCTCAAGAATGTATGCAATGAGCGTTTCTCCTCTTACAAAAGCAATTTTAAATCAGCTTTCACCAGACCTTCTTGAAAAGCTTGATAAGTCAAAGCCAGCTCGTACGCTTGAAATGCAGGCCGACATTTACGAAAAAACAGCAAGAAAGAACAAAAAAGATTCAAAGAAAAAGGACGAAAAGAAAGATGACGAAAATGATACTATCAGCTTTGGCAGCGAGTCATTTGAAATTAAGAAACTTCATAAGAAAAAGCAGGCTCAACTTACTTACGATGCATTCGTCCATGCTTCCAGGGCAGAAACAGATAGGGATAAAATCAAGACAATCGGCGGAATAAAGGCAAAAGTCATTTATCCGAACGGCTTTACGCTCCTGGAAGGTGAAAAACTTTCTATGGCTGTAAAGATTGCAAAGGCTCTGCCCCTTGAACCAATTGCAGAAAACAAATGGAACAGAAAACTCAATGTAAACATTCACGAGGATGATTCTGCACAGGCTATTACGCAGGCTGTAGACAGCATACTTAAAGTAACTGTTGCAAAGCAAAAAAGCAAAGAATACGGATTTATCTGTCTTTTTACAGACGGCAAAGGAACTTACTGGAACAAAGTCAGCAGAGGCTTCGCGACTGCACTTAATGAAAGCATTGCATCCCTTGAGATTCTTGCAGATGAAGGAAAAGATGTATTTTCAGAACAGCAGCTGGCGCTTATAAACGAAAAATACAGAATCCTGCACGAACTTTCTGTATAGAAAGCTATTTTTCTGACGGCTCGTCTTCTATACCAAGAATCTGTTTTGCACGCTTTCTGTTGGCAACATTCCCGGATTTTGCATCTGCAACCTGCTGAAGGGCTGCAGATGCTTCCGGGTAACGTCCTGTCCTGTACATGTCAATTCCAATCGTACATGTATCGGTATCTTTTGAAGATATGTACATTGAACAGGCTTTCCCAAATTCCGGATAATCATACTTTGCCATAAGCTTTCCCAATGATTTTCGAAGTGATTTTCTTCTGTCATCTTCGGCAATGGATTGTGCAAGTTCTGCAATTTCAGAAATCCCTGTCTTTCCCTTTCCGAATTTTAAGAGCGCGTCCGCTGCCATGTTTTTTGCTGAATCAGGAACTTTTTTATCTGTGATTCGTTCAACAAGGAATTCATTTCCTTCTTTTGTATTCAGTTCCGCAATTGCCGGATAGCATTCTTTTTTTACGGCATTTTCATTATCATTTTTTGCGCGGTAAATCAGATACGGAATGGAATCATTCATCTTCATTTCACGTGCTGCCTTTATAGACTGAAGCCGAACCTTTACATGTTCATCGCGAATTCCCTGAAGAATCATATTCTGAGCCTTTTCTGAATCCGGAAAATTCAAAAGTCCCTTTATGCAATATTCGCGCATGTTGGGATTTCCGTTTTCATAAAGACTTATAAGAATCGGAATTGATTCCGTTTTTTTCATATTACCAAGGGCTTCTGCGGCATACTGGCGCACAAAGTCATTTTCATCTTCGTTGCGGGCTATTTCTACAACCTGATCCCAAGTTTCGACGGCATTCATCTGACCTAAAGTACGCATAAGGGCCTGCCTTACAGGAACTTCAAGATCATCACGTTCAAGATACTTTGCAAGATACTTAGCTTCTTTCTTTCCGCCTGTCTTCCCAAGTGCAGAAAGCGCACTGTTAAAGTATTCTTCCTTTTCACTTTCAAGCATTTTTACAAAAGCCGGGGCTGCTTCCGTACATTTTACTTTTGAAGCATATTCCATGCACTTTGAAACAAATGAATTTGACGTATCATAAGGATCATCAAGGATTTCAACGACATAATCAGAAAGACAGGGATCTTCATTTTTTGCAAAATAATCAATGATTTTTGACCTTACATCATTGCTTGAGGTCTTATAGAAAAGTTCATAGAGAATATCGATATAGCGCGGATCATCGTCATCAACAATTTTATCTACCACGCTGCTGATTTCAGAAGGCGTCCCAAGCGCAAGGGTTTCTTTTTTTTCGGCAAAATCCTTACCGTCTTCATCACGTTTTTTGGCGGCAGCAAGTTTTTCAGAGTCTGCCGGTTTCGGTTTGATTTTAGAAGGGATCTTTACCTGTATGCTGGAAACATCATCACCATATTCATCATCAGAGGAAGCTTTTTCTGCAACTCCATAAATTGACTGAACAATCTGAGCAGAATCTGGAGCCTGCGCATTTTCCGTGCCTGAAACTTCTGTACTGAAATACTCTGTACCGGAAGCATCCTCTTCAGAAGAAACAGCTTCAGAAGAATTTTCTCCATATGAAGATGAAATTGAATCACCTGTCTGCCCTTCCCTGGAAACTTGAACATTTCCGTCATCAAGTCCTTCCTGATAAGGAAAAGAAACTTCGTCCTGCCCCGGAATCTCTGGTGCCTGAAGTGCAGATTCAATCATATTAAGAAAATCATCATCTGCATCTTCTGAAAAAAGCATAGACAAAGAGAAAATCGACGTTAAGAATAAAAGAATAAATTTCAACCTGTTCACTGAATCTCACCCTTTTTATAGCGGTTCAAGAAATCCTTTTTATACTGCTCAAAACGGTTTTCCGTAATGGCGGTACGGATTTCTTTCATCATCTGATGAAGGAATGCAAGATTATGATAAGATGCAAGCATTGAGCTTAATATTTCCTGTTCCTTAAAAAGATGCCTTAAATATGCTCGGGAATAAGTGCGGCAAACTTTACAGTTACATTCAGGATCAATCGGCCTGAAATCATGCTTGAAGCGTTCCTGCTTAATTGAAAGCTGACCGTCATGCGTAAAATATGCACCGTTACGCGCATTACGGGTTGGAAGCACGCAGTCGAACATGTCTACGCCGTTTGAAACAGCCTCAAGAATATATTCAGGAGTACCGATTCCCATTACGTATATAGGCTTTTCTTCCGGTAGATGCTGCATTGTAAAATTAAGGAATTCCGCAAATTTGTCAGCAGGTTCGCCTACACTGAGTCCGCCGATTGCAATTCCAGGTAAATCAAGTGCTGCAGTAAATTCTGCGCTCTGCTTACGCAAATCCTCAAAAAAATTTCCCTGTACAATAGGAAAAAGCATTCCCTGATATCCGTTTTCGCGTTCAATAAGCCACTGTTTTTTTGCACGCTCTGCCCATGCAGATGTAACTTTAAGAGCATGTTCCGCTTCTTTTTTATCTACTCCAAAACCGGAACATACGTCAAGCTGCATCTGAATGTCTGAATTAAACTTAACCTGAGTCTGAACAACATTTTCCGGCGTAAACATATGGTAGCTTCCGTCAATATGAC
>Ga0310695_10006950_pt1 | contig 18339 bp, 10 predicted proteins | sample RumenRJG_04DNA_FD_203882 | JGI IMG/M metagenome (GOLD analysis project Ga0310695, IMG submission 203882) | Bovine rumen microbial communities from Lethbridge, Alberta, Canada - RJG_04 (v2) (version 2) | ecosystem: Host-associated > Mammals > Digestive system > Stomach > Rumen | place: Canada...
CATCTTCCTGTGCGCCGCGTTCGCGGCGTCGCCGCTGTTTGCCGATGCGTCCCCCGCGGCGCTGCGCAATCCGCCGCCGGAGTGCAGGCCGCCTGCGTCAGAGTGCGGGTGTCCGAAGGGCGACGTGGTGCAGAACGGATGCGAGAAGCTCAACGCGGACGCCGGCGAGGGCGCGCCGTCCAGCGGCTCCGCCCCGTGCGCGGTGGTTCTAAGGATGACAGACGCTGACTGAATCTGGAGGAGCGGATATGCAAAGCCGTAGTTGTTTCGCAGGGATTTTATGCACATGCCTGTTCTGCGCGCTGATTGGCTGTGATGCGAAAAAGCGGGATGATTACGCGCGGGGCGACTGTCCGCCTGACGATGCGGGCGGTGCATCCAATGTCGTTTGCATAGGCGTGAATGCTCTCACGACGGATAGCGTGATCATGTGTAGAGTTTCCAATGAGGCGATTAACCACCTGATGTGGTGTGACCGCAGCCACCCCAAGCGATACATCACGATCACGGGAACTGAGGATATTGGAGAGGGAACGATACGTGAAATTGAGGCCGCACTTAGGGGAAGGAGCGAGATGGATATAGACGGTGTCCGTATCAGAGCCACAACGGAAGCCTATTATCTTGACGGATGTCTGCTTGCGCTGACGTGGATCGTAAACCCTGGAAACTACTACTATTATGTGCGAATGCGCACCTATCTGCCGTGCGGCACGGCAGATGAGACAGCGGACGATCTCTCCGCAATCTATCACTCGTCAACCAGATATTCAAAACGCGACGACAGGACATTCAAGAGTGTCCATGATGTAATGCTTCGCCGCGAAAACCTCGACTGGACGCTGGAGGTTTTTGGCGACTCAAGAACAGAAGGAGGCGGCAAGTACATTTTATCGTGTTCAGACGGTTCCATTCTGTCAGAGAGCGAGTATGGTCCAGGCTGGGATTGGGATATGTATTGGTACTTGGACTTCTGAGCCGTCTGCAATGACGAGCGATTGGAGGTTCTTTACTCACCGCTTACACGATGCATCCTAAATGTGCTATAATGGAATCAACGATGGAATTCATTAGAGATAATCGCAGAACACTTCTTGCTTCCGCTGCTGGGAGTTTTGGAGTTTCGGAGATTAGGAGGCCAGATGATCTCCCGATCTCCCAGTCTCCGGGTCTCTCAGCGCAAGCAATGATGGTGACGTGTGGCAACGCCGTTGTTGCGACGGCACCCTCGCCGTCGGAGACGGAAGTCATTTCCCAGTACGACTACACGTACGACGCGGTGGGGCGGCGAATCGAGATCGCCCGCTCCGGAGGGCTACAAGGAGGGCTCAATCAACGTCGGGCGCATTATTGGCTAGACTGGGGGAAGTCAGAGCGAGTAGAGGCAAATGTGCCTGACGATGGGAGAGGGGTGGTTTTCTATCACCGCAATAGAGACGACAACGTACTTCTTCCAAATCAGATCAATGATTTTGCCGGCCCCGATGTCGAGCCAGTTGTGGTGAACAAGTGTAATTGCAATGTTGATGAATTCCACAGATGCCTCACCGAAAGGGCTGAGCAAGATACGGGCAAGTACACTTATAAACTTTGTCACGAATATGTAGATGGCATTGTAGGAGACTGCCTTGAAAAGCAAAGGCGAAAGGAACGCAGATGAGCTTTCTTCGTACCTTGTACTTGAGGGGGATATCTTACGGCATTGTTTGCTCCGTACTGTCCAGTGCGGCCATAGAGATAATTCCCGGTGTGGGATTGGAATCAGACTGTCATGTTGGGATGGCTGTTGATGATTTGAAGGAGAAAATCTATGCTGTTGACGAGAGATGGGGGGCATGGTATCTGAATCAGGGGGAGATACGCGTGGTTCATGATGGCGCTAACGTTCTGAAATTGTTTTTTACCTGTCATATCAACAATATGCCTGACGATCCATTCACGCCTAAAGAACCTTTTATGGGCAGTGTTAGAGGTCTGACGAATAGCATGCAGAATATCACGTTCTTAAGTGTAACGAATCAGTTTGGGGTGCCACCGCTAGTGGAATTTGGGCGTCATTGGTTGCTCAAGTCGGCAAGAGTCCCTTTTTGTGCAATATTGTCGTATTCTTGTAAAGACGCATACGACATGCCGATGGACATTGATTTTGCAGACAGAGGAATTACATTCTTATGTGATAAGTGGGGAAAGGTACAAGAAGTCGGTGTGATGCCGCCATCGTGCCCATTGTCAAAGGCCGTACCACATGGGGCTGTTGCGGTGGTCGATATTTTGCAAGGCCGACTCGACTTTGATTTCGGAGATATAGCGTCTGACGATAGAAGGATCCATTATTTGGAGGTGAAGAATCTGAGCGAGCACGAGTTGAGAATGCCTCGTGGTGACATGCAGAATGAGAATATATGTTTTGGCTTTGGCGTGACTCGGCTTTTACCCGGACAAAGTACATATGTCATGTTTGGCGTCAAACCATCTTCTAGTAGCAACATCACAGCATCAGAAAGAATATTGATTCCATTTATGGTTGACGTTGGACATCACGAGATGCCGTGCGCCGTGAAATGTAGGCTAAAACCTAAAGAAGGAGTCGTAAACTCTGGATTTAGAAAATCTGTTATGGGCACTTTAATTTGCCTTGTCTCGTGCGGCCTGTTGTTTATGATCTTGCATGCGATTGCGAAGTGTCCCAGTTTGTAGAAGAATGATGCCGCCGCGCTGATGGACTACCTCGCCTCCACCAACGATCAGCTGCGGGCCGAGCGCGTCAAGGAATGGTCAAACGCAAAGTGAAAGTATTAGGGCAGAAGATCGGCGCGGTAGGGACGGCTCTCCGAGCCGTCCGCAATGGTGCGCCGTTGGTGCTGCGTTGGCGGCACATTGCGGCGCGCTCGGCGAGCGCGCCCTACCATTTGTCGCATCGGTTGGCGAGGTGTCTTCAATATGGTGCCAATGTGCAAGTGTTGCCAGTATCCAATTGGCCATTGGCAAATGGAATTGGATACTGGCAACAATGGCAACATTTCCATTTTCTGACCCGCATTTTCGGCTTGATTCCGCACGGCCGAAACAGTATAATCATTCAACTGAATTTCCTAAACAAAAAAGCACAACAAAAAACTGGAGAAACAATGAAGTTCCGTATTGCCGTAGTTACGTGCGTTCTTTCCATGGCGATGTGCCTGATGGCCCAGGGTAAGAACAAGTCGGTGGTTGTGGTGAACATCAAGGGCGTGGAGCGCGTGCCCGTGAGCGTGGAGACCGCCGGGGGCAGCGCCGCGGCGGATGCGTTCAACGCGTCGCTCAAGCGCAACCTCGCCATCAGCGGCTACTTCGAGCTGCGTGCAAGCGGCGGCGCCGTTCGCATCACCGGCAATCCGGGCGCCGTTGTGTCGGCAGCCGGCGTGGGGCCGAACAAGATGACCGTCAAGACGAACAAGGCGTTTGCCGACGCGAAGGCCGCGCGCATGGCGGCGCGCGAGTTCGTGGACGCCATCGTGAACGTGCAGACCGGCGCCAAGGGCTTTGCGTGCGAGCGCATCGTGTTCGCCGACCGCAAGGGCAAGGACAACGGCGAGCTCTACACCTGCTACCCCGACGGTTACGACATCCGCCAGCTCACGCAGGATCGCCATGCGGTGGTCGGTCCGCGCTGGGCGCCGAACAAGGAGGACATCTACTACACCGGCTTCCTGCAGAAGACTCCTCTCGTGTACCGCATCGCCGCCTCCACTGGAAAGCGCGAACTGCTCGCCTCCTTCAAGGGACTCGCCACTGGCGCCGCAATCGCCCCCGACGGAAAGCGCTGCGCGATCATCCTCTCCTTCCAGGGCAACCCCGAGCTGTACGTCTTTGACATGTCTGCGAAGATGATCAACCGCATGACTCGCACTCAGCGCGCGAGCGAGGCATCGCCCTGCTGGAACAAGACGGGCACGAAGATCGTGTACGTGAGTGACGAGACGCGCCAGCCGCAGATCTACCTGCTCGACGTCGCCACCAAGAAGTCCACGCGCCTCACGCGCACCGGCAGCCAGAACACGAACCCCGACTGGGGTCCCGACGGGCGCATCGTGTACGCCTCCAAGCGCGGCGGGCAGAACGTGCTCGTGGTGATGGACCCCGCGAAGGGCGAGGCCTCCGCGCGCGTGGTGACTGCTCCCGGCGCGTGGGAGCATCCCAGCTGGGCGGCAGATGGCCGTCACGTGGTGGCCGAGAGCAACGGCGCCATCTACATCGTGGACACCGATCCCGAGGTGGTCGAGGCGAAGGAGCGTCCCATTCAGCTCTTCCGCAACGCCGGCCATTGGATGAATCCCTCCTGGTGCCGCTGATCACCTTGCGAAGCTTTTACGAAAGGAGACTGCCGCCATGTTGAACCGCAGAGAATTCATCGGTCTCGCCGCCGCAGGTGCCGCGTTCGCGGGTCTTGGCGCGCAGAAGGGGCGCATCCTCTTCGGCGCATGCCGCGGATTCGGCGACGCGCCGCTCATGAAGGAGCTTGGGTATGACTTCATCGAGGGCGGCGTGGCGCACGCGCTTCAGCCCGACAAGAGCGACGAAGAGTGGAAGCGCCGGCGCGACGAAGTGCGCGCTCTGCCGATCCCGCTGCGCAGCTGCAACGGCTTTCTGCCCGGAAAGTTCCGCCTCACCGGCGAGAAGGCCAGCTTCAACAAGCCTCTGGAGTATGCGGAGAAGGCATGCCGCCGTGCGGACGAGGTGGGCCTGAAGACGATAGTGTTCGGTTCCGGCGGCGCACGCAACGCGCCCAAGGGATTCCCCAAGGAGAAGGCGGTGGAGCAGTTCGTCGACTTCTGCAAGCGCCTGGCCGGTCGCATCGCCGACTGCAAGGTGTGCGTGGTGCTCGAGCCGCTGCAGCCGAAGGAGGCGAACTATCTCAACTTCGTGCGCGAAGGCCGCGAGCTCTGCGAGCGCATCGGCTCGCCGCGCATCCGTCTGTTGGCGGACATCTTCCACATGCTTCAGGGCGGCGAGGGCGCGCAGTCGATCGAGCAGACGACGCCTGATCTGCTCCGCCACTGCCACATCGCCGAGAAGGGGCCTCGCACCGCGCCTGGCCTGTCGTCCGACGGCTCGCAGTTCGCTCCGTATTTTGCCGCGCTGAAGAAGATCGGCTACGAAGGCGGCGTCTCATGCGAGTGCGGCTGGGGCAAGAAGGAGGATCTGCGCGCGAACCTTGAGAAGGCGCTTGCTGTGATGCGCCGGCTCTCCGGACAGGGCTGATTGCGTAAAATCTTGCGATTCTCGCCGTTTGGCATTGACTTTTCGGGGGGGATAGAGGATAATTATCAGCGTTTCAAGTTTGAAATCCGAGAAGGCGAAGAGTATGGCTGAAGAGAACACAGAGAAGAACGGCGAGAGCGCGCTTGATCTGAGCGCGCTCGGGTCGTTTGACTTCACACCGGACTGGGCAAAGGGCAGGCCTGACGACACGTCCAAGTACGCGCGGTTCGAGTCGCGCGAGGAACGTGGCGACCGCGGCGACCGTGGCGATCGCGGCGAGCGCGCACGTTTCCCGCAGGGAGGCCAGCGCCGTGACGACCATGGTGGCGGGAGGCGTTTTCCGCAGGGAGGCCAGCGCCGCGACGAACGCGGTGGGGGAGACAGGCCGCGCCGTGATGACCGCCCTCGCTTCCAGCGTGGCGGGGAGCGTCCTCAGCGTCCCTTTGTGAAGCCTCTCGACGTCGACGTGCGCATCCTTCCTGAGCAGCGCCAGCTCGGCGATTTCATCCGCAAGATCCAGAGCGCGCCCTACATGGCGTATCCGCTCAAGCAGCTAGCGTATTTCTTCCTCGCCCATCCCGAGGCGTGCGTGCTGCGCGTCTCGCCGAAGAAGGACGCCGAGCCGATCTCGTTCCACCAGTGCAAGGCGTGCGGGTTCGTGGCGTTCTCGGAGGACGAGCTTATGGCGCACGTCGTGGCAGCGCATCTTGGCGACTACTACGATTGCGAGGAGGTGGAGTGCGAGCCGCCTAAGGGCACGTTCAGCTGCGTGGCGCGCTGCGGGCTGAGCGGAGAGCTGCTGGGGCCGCCCAACCTCCACGGCTACGATGCGAGGGTGCGCGAGATGCTGCGCACGCGCTATCCCGACATGGACGAGTCAGCATACCGCGCGCGCATCGAGATGGTGCGCGATCCCGAGGTGGTTGAGCAGTGGAGGAAGTCCGCCACAAAGAAAACCATCTACCGTCGCAAGGGTCCACAGGCCGCCGAACCCGCTGCCGAAGGCGAGGCCCCGGCGGAAGTGCCGGCCGTCGAGCGCGAGATGGCCGAGCTTGAGTTCCGCCGTCTCTTCGCGCCTGCTCTTCTCACAACGCCGCGCACCGTCGACATCACGGCCGACAAGGCGCTGAAGTCTTCGAATCTAGGCCTTGTCTTCGCTTGCCGCGACGCGATCCAGAGGGAGAAGCGTTTTCCGTCCTCGCTCTTCTTCGCCCTGCGCGGCGCGTTCCATCACCGCAAGCTCCAGTTCTTCCGCGCAAACGACCAGCGCGGACCCGAGTTCGTGATCGCCGTCAAGCCTTCTGCTCTTGATACCGCGCACGCAATTCCCGAACTTGCTGAGCTTGTGAAGTACGTGGAAAACCATCTTGACGTTTCTCCTGGTGCGGTGACCGCAGCACTCTCCGGCGGTGATCCAGAGAAGGCCAAGGTAGCGAAGGCGCACATAATGTGGTTGCTTGAAAAGGGACACCTCGTATGCTACGCAAACGGTGGACTCGTTTCGCCGGCAGAGCATCCGTACTGGCGTCCGAGACAGAACCGACCGGAACAGCCAAAGCCTGCCGCTGCGGTTTCAACTCCCGAAGCTCCGAAACCAGAGACTTTGGAACCCGCATCCACTGAACCCGAGACTCCGAAACCAGAAACTTCGGAACCCGCCCCCACTGAACCCGAAACTCCGAAACCAGAAACTTCGGAACCCTTGTCATGAGATTGCCAATCAGCTGGTTGAACGAATTTGTTGATGTTTCCGACATCCCCGTGCCCGAGCTTGCCGAGCGCCTTACGCGCAGCGGACTTCAGGTCGAGGCAATAGAGACGTCGGGCCCCGAACCGCTTTCAGATTTCTTCGTTGTGGGCGAGGTGCTCACATGCGAGGTGATCGAAGGCACGCATCTGCACAAGACCACCGTCACGGACGGCAAGGAGACCGTGCAGGTGGTGTGCGGCGCGCCCAACTGCCGTGCCGGCATGAAGAGCGTGCTCGCCAAGATCGGCGCGGTGGTGCCTGACGGCGGCTTCAAGATCAAGAAGGGGAAGCTGCGCGGAGTGGAGTCGTTCGGAATGCTTTGCAGCTCGAAGGAGCTGGCTCTTCCCGGCGGCAACCACGACGGCATCATGGAGCTGCCCGCAGATGCGCCCACGGGCGTGTTCGCGCGCGACGTGGTGGGCGGCGAGAAGCCCGAGACGGTGTTCGACATCGAAGTGACGTGGAACCGTCCTGATGCCCTGAGCGTCGTTGGCCTCGCGCGCGAGTTCGGCGCGGTTCTCGACCGCCCCGTGAAGATGCCCTCCATCGACTTTGACGAGAGCGATGTAGATGTGAACAGCGAGGTGAAGGTGGAGGTGCTGGACGCCGTACGCTGCCCGCGCTACACCGCACGCGTGGTGACGAGCGTTGAGGACGGTCCCTCTCCCGACTTCATGGCGCGCCGACTCGAGGCGTGCGGAGTTCGCTCGCTCGGACTTCTCGTTGACGTCACCAACTACGTGATGCTCGAATGCGGCCAGCCGATGCACGCCTTCGACTACAAGACTCTTGCGGGCGGCAAGATAGTCGTGCGCGACGCGGCGCCCGGCGAGACCATCAAGACGCTCGACGGCGTGGAGCGCAAGCTCGACGAGACGATGCTAGTGATCGCCGACGCGGAGAAGCCCTCGGCCGTTGCGGGCGTGATGGGCGGCGAAGGCAGCGAGATCGCGCCTGGCACGAACCGCGTGCTGATCGAAAGCGCGCTATTCGAACCCGCCTCCACGAAGTACACGGCCACGAAGCTCGGCCTCGCGACGGAGTCGTCGTACCGCTACATCCGCGGGGTGGACAAGGATCTCGCAGACTGGGCGAGCCGCCGCGCGTGCCATCTGCTTCAGAAGTACGGCAAGGCCGTTATCGCGAAGGGCGTGGTGGATGTGGACAACCGCGCGCAGCCGCTGAATGCGGATGTCACCCTCGACTTTGAGCGCGCCCGCCGCCTAATCGGCATTCCCGTTGGCAACGACGCGATGGTGTACATCCTCCGCAACCTCGGCCTGGAGCCGCGCGAGAAGGGTCCGTACGCCGCCAAGCCAACTCTTGCGTTCGGCATCCCCAGCTGGCGTTGGGATCTCACGCTTGATGCAGACCTCGTGGAGGAGGTCGCCCGCATCTACGGGCTCGACAACATTCCAGACGCCATGCCGAGCGCGCCTAGCGTCTCGCCTCTCTCCGACGCGCCTTTCCGCGCCAAGGAGAAGGTGCGCGCAACGTGCCTTGCGCTCGGCTTCACGGAGGGCATGCACTATTCGTTCCTCTCCGCTGGCGAGCTGGATGCGTTCGATCCGCGCGAAGATGTGAAGGCGGCGCGCCTTGCGCTGCCCGATCCGGTGAGCGCCGAGTACGGCGTGCTGCGCGACTCTCTGCTGCCGCAGCTGATGGGCTCTCTCGGGCGCAATGCAACGCATCAGCTCGAAACGGCGAAGCTCTTCGAGCTCGGGCGCGTGTTCGGAAAGGCCAAGGACGGCAAGCCGTTCGAGACAGACCGTCTTGCGCTCGGCTTCACGGGGCCAGTTGGCCGCGGCGCGCTCGACTGCCGCAGGGCCGTCACGGCCGAAGAGGCTCTTCTCTGGATAAAGGGCGCCGTTGAACGGCTCGCCGCCGCCATGCACGTGGCGCGCCTCGAGTTCCGTCCGGCCGAGCATCCCGCGTTCGCGGCGGCGCTCGAGATCCGCGCATACGGCCGCCCGGCGGGCGTGTGCGGAGTTCTTTCGGCGAAGCTGCGCCATCCGTTCCGCCTTACCACGCAGATGGCGCTTGCGGAACTCGACCTCGAGCCGCTCACCAGGCGCTTCGACGCTGTGGGCAAGGTGTCGCCAGTGCCGGCGTTCCCGATGGTGAAGCGCGACATCGCGTTCGTGGCCGGCGAGGGCGTTACGCACGAGGCGGTGGAGAAGTGCATACGCAAGGCCGCGCCGGCGGAGCTGGTGGGCGTGGCGCTCTTCGACATTTTCACTTCGAAGGAGATCGGCAAGGGCCGCCGCTCGTTCGCCTACTCGCTCGCGTTCCGTGCGGCAGACCGCACGCTCACGGACGACGAGGTGAACAAGGCGTTCTCCCGCATCGTGGACTCCCTGAAGAGCAATCTCAAAGTCGAAGTCCGCGACAACTGATTTCCAACAGCAACTCGAAACCGGCAACTAGAAACTTGAAACCAGGAACTAGAAACTAGAAACAACTAAACCATTTATCATCGTGGGCTCTGGCTTGCACGCGGACACGGCAGTATATTTCTCTGACCTTCGTTTTATTATGGGAGCCTAAAGCCTGCGGCGTGTGCGCCGCAGGTGGGGGTGCCCACTTGGGACATGAGGTTCCAGGGATTCTGTACTACGGCAAGCCGGGGTCTTTTTTCATCTCCAAACTCACAAGCCCTTGAATTTAAGGCCGAACTTGGAGAGGTACTTCGATAGGCGGTCGGAGTTGTTGGAGGAGGCCTTTGCCTTGATTGACACCGAGAAGAGCTTTCGCGCGGCGTCGGCCATTGACTCGGCGCTGCGGCATACATCCACCACATGCGCGAGCTGCACAAGGTCGAAGTCGTCGAAGCGTTCGGCGTAGTCGTCTCCAAGAAGCGCGGCAAGATCGACGGTGGCTGATTTGTGCGTTGACGCATCGGGCACGCAGCCGTCATTGCTGCGCGCGATCTCCTCCTCGACACAATCTTCGGTGATGCGTCCGCCATCGGAAAGCGTGCACATCCTCACCACCATCGCGTTGAGATCGCGGAAGTTGCCGGCCCAGCTGTTCGAGGGGGAGAGGGCGAAGGCGAGGAAGCGGTCGCGCGCCTCCTTGTTGAAGGAGAAGTGCTTGCCGGTCTTTTCACTGAAGCGGGAGAGTTCGTATTCTAGGTTAGGTTCGATGTCCTCGCGCCTGTCGGCGAGGCCGGGCAGGCGGAAGCTCCAGAGGTTGATGCGGGAAAGAAGGTCTGGACGGAACTTCGAGGCGTCGCAGAGGTCGCGGTTCGTGCCGCAGATCAGCTGGAAGTCGCTGTGCACGTCGGCCGATGCTCCAAGCGGACGGAAGGTCTTCTCCTCAATTGCCTTGAGCAGCATCGCCTGGGCCTCAAGCGGAAGTTCGCCGATCTCGTCGAGGAACACAATGCCACCGTCGGCCTCCTTCAGGAAACCGTCATGGTCAGCTCCAGCTCCGGAGAACGATCCCTTGCGGTGCCCGAAGAGCGCTGACTTGGCGAGGTCTCCGCCGAGGGTTGCGCAGTTCACCGCAACGAATTTGCCCTTGATTTTGTTCGACTGCTTTTTGAGAAGGTATATCTGCTTTGCGAGCTGGCTTTTCCCTGCGCCGGTTGGACCGGTGAGAAGAATGGGATCGGACGAACGCACTGCCACGCGCTCTATCGTCTCAATTAGCTTGTTGAAGTTCTTGTTCTTCGTGTCGATGCCCTGCTTGAGGAAGGAAAGGTCGTCTTGGCGCTCGGTCTCGAAGCGCTTGGCGAGCTTGTCGTAGCGGGAGAGGTCGAGGTCGATGATGTTGTGCGTGCCCTTGGGGTCCTTCGAGTGGCGGACATGTCCTTCCTTGGGAGTGGTCTGGATGAGCTTCGCCGGAAGGTGACGCGATTCGGCGAGAAGGAAGAGGCATATCTGCTCGACATGCGATCCTGTCGACATGTGGATGAAGTATTTCCTCTTCTCGTCGTGGAAGCAAGAGCGCTTGGAGTAGTCGTAGAACTTCTCGTACACCTCCTCGAAGTCCCATGGGTCGGCGAGCTGAATGATGTCGAACACGACTTTTGTTTCTGGCGATACGCTTTTGATGTCGGCCTTGATGCGCTTGGCGAGGTCGGTATGCTCCTTGTTGAATATCAGATGCAGCTCGTCAATGGGGAGGTCTTCCTGCTGCACGAGCCCGATGGTGGGGCGCCAGGTGTCCCAACGCGCAGGTCCGGTACCGCCATGTGCGTCCTTCTGCGTTCCAAGAACCGATATTACTGTTGTTTTCATGTCGCCAATTATACCAAAATCTCTTTGCTGCGCATATACAGATGTGTTTCTCATCTCGGATGCCTTGGGCTTGATTCCCGGGGTTGTTTCATGGTAAAATATTTTCCATGAAAAAGACTGCACTTTTGCTTTTGGCCGCATCTCTTGCGTCCGCAGCGTTTTCCGGCGCGCCGCCGGCGCTCCAGGACGGCGAGCCGGATGTGCTGCAGGGTGCTGTGCTGTGGCTGGACGCATGCGATTTCAAAGGCGTGCCCCAGGACGTATGCTTTGAAATGGATGATGGATGGCGCGGCCGCGGCGCATGTACCTGCAGCACGGCAGAGGTTGATACGGCGCGTCCGCCGATTCTGCGCAAGGACAAGAGCGGGCTGCCGTACGTCGATTTCGGGAAGTATTCCAGCGGACGCGACCTTTCGATTGATCCCCGCCGGACTGACGTCCGCACGGCGTTTGTCGTGGTGAAGCTCGATGCGGACCGCCACTGCCACTTCCTCTGCGACAGCAAGGGCTACGACTTCCACCGCGGACCGAACGGCGAGTACGCCTCGCGCGAATGGTCCCCGAATATCGCCCGCGTCTGGAACGGCACGAACGAGGTGGCTGATATTTACGGCGAGTTTCCGCCCACCGGCGTGACGCAGGTGTTCTGCGTGGAGACTTCCGCGCCGTGCGCCTGCGACAGTCTCACGATGGACAGGCAGAGCCGCGAGCGGAACGGCGGACGCGAACTACGCGAGGTGATCCTGTTCGCCCGCGTTCTTTCCGATGAGGAGCGCCTTGCCGTCACGCGCCACCTGATCAAGAAATGGAACGTGAAGACGGTCCACTCGCCGCGTGCCGTGCCTACCGACTGGAAGTTCATCCAGCGTGACATCGACAACTGGCACCGCATGCCCACGAACGTGCTGGATACATCGGTCAATGCCTCCGCCTGCATTCTCCCCGGCGACGCGGACCCGCTCGTTGTGGCGCTGCGCCGCACGCGTGCGCTGCTCGACGATCTCTCCGCGGCGGTCGATCTAGCCGCAGAGCGTACCGAGCTGGACAAGCTTTCCGCCGAGGTGTCCACCGCGAAGGACGCGGATTCCCGCGTCGCGCTTTTCCCACAGGTGATGAATCTCAACCGGCGCATCTCGCTCAAGAACCCGCTCCTCAGGGGAATCGACCGTCTGCTCTTCGTCACGCACGAGCCGTGCGGCTTCAACGAGTGGCGCGACGGCTCGCACATGTGCGACCAGTACTACGGCTTCCACGGCACGCAGAATGGCATTTCGCGCGGTGACGGGTTGTACATCCTTGAAAACCCGTTTTCGGACAAGCCCGTCGCGCGCAACATCCTCGCGGGCAAGGTGATCGAGTCGGGCGCGTGGAAGGGGCAGACCCTCGACGGCTGCGCGATCATCTCGCCGGACATCGACTGGGACGGCAAGCGCATCGCGTTCGCAGCCGTGAAGAACAACAGCAAGCTCGACAAGTGGGAGGACGGCACGTGCTACCACGTCTTCACGTGCAACCTCGATGGCTCGAACCTCCGCCAGCTCACCGGCGGACCGTGGAACGAATTCGACCCGTGCTGGCTGCCGAACGGGCGGATCGTGTTCACCTCCGAACGGCGTGGCGGCTACGTGCGCTGCTCGGGAAATCGTCCCGTGCCGTCCTTCACGCTCCACACGATGTTCGACGACGGCACGGACATCGTCCGCCTCTCCCACCATGAGACGAACGAGTGGCATCCGAGCGTGAACAGCGACGGCATGATCGTCTATACGCGCTGGGACTACGTGGATCGCGGTTCCGGCCAGGCGCACCACGCCTGGACGTGCTTCCCCGACGGACGCGACCCGCGCGAGCTGAACGGCAACACGCGCATCAACGCGGATACCACGCCCCGAATGGAGATGAATATCCGACAGATACCCGGATCGCGCAAGTACGTTTCCACTGCGACTCCTCACCACGGCTGGGCGGCGGGTTCGCTGATCGTGATCGATCCCTCGGTGCCGGACGACGGCGAAATGAGCGCCATCCGCCGCATCACGCCGGAACAGCCGTTTCCCGAGGCTGAGCAGAACACTTCCCGCAACCGCAACAGCGGCGCGTACGCGACGGCGTGGCCGCTCAGCGAGAAGTACTACCTCTGCGCCTACGACGGCAACGCCAACGGAATGTACAACGTGCCGATGCGCGGACGTCGCTATGCGATCACGCTCCTCGACGTGTTCGGCAACAAGACGCGCATCTATTCGCATCCCACGATTTCGTGTCTCGACCCGATGCCGATCGGCGCGCGGAAAAGGCCTCCGGTGATTCCCCACAAGACGTTCGAAGGGCGTCCCGCCGACGCCGACGGTCGGCGTCCCGCGCCAATCCCCGCCGCCGAGATGCCGAAGACCGGCGAGGTCGGCCTCATCAACGTGTACGACACGCGCATTCCGTTCCCGACGAACGAGACGATCACCGCCCTGCGCGTGTGGCAGCTCTTCCCGAAAGTGAGACCGCTGCAGCAGAAACCCTGGCTTGGTGCGGAAATCCACCAGACCGGACGCCGGTGCCTCGGCACGGTGCCGGTGGAGGCGGACGGCAGCGCGTACTTCACCGCGCCGGTGGGCGTGCCCATTTTCTTCCAGGCGCTCCGCGCCGACGGTTGCGCCGTGCAGAGCATGCGCAGCGATACTTACCTGCATCCCGGCGAACGGCTTTTGTGCAGCGGCTGCCACGAGCCCAAGGAGAATGTGCGCCGTACGGCGCGGGCGAACCTTCCCCTCGCGATGCGTCGTGCGCCCAGTGCGATCAAGCCAGGTCCCGACGGCTCCGCGCCGTTCAACTACGCGCGACTAGTGCAGCCCGTCCTCGACGCGAAGTGCGTCTCGTGCCACGGCGAGAAGCGCAAGCCGAAGGCGCCCGACCTCCGCGCCGGCGATTGGCGCAAGGACAAGTGGGGCTTCTCGACGAGCTGGAACAACCTCGTGCATCGTACCAATTACTTCGCGTGGGAAATGGTTGAGGAGAAGCGCGTGGACTGGAGATTCTTCACGCCCGCCTACACGGAGCCTGGCCGGTATCTCGCGATGAACGCCCCGCTCCGCAAGATGCTCGACGCGGGCCACCACGGCGTGAAGCTCACGCCCGAAGAGCGCGAGCGGCTGATACTCTGGATGGATTCCAACGGACAGTACATCGCGCACGACCACGATCCCGAGGCACAGCGCGACGGCAAGATCGTTCCGCCTGCGCTTGAATAGGCAGGTCATGTGGACTGACGCACGGCAGCAAGAGTTTCACGTACCCAATTTTCACTAAAGAAAGAGAGCAAACATGGATGCTAAAATGATTCGCACCGCTATTGCGGCAATCTGCGTGGCGACGGTCTCGTCGGTGCATGGGCGCTCGCTCATACACTACTTCGACTTCGACACGCCGAGCGGAAACGGCCTCGCGTACACGGGCGTGGACAAGGGGACGCTCCCGGCCAACTTCACGCTCAAGGGTTCGTCTGTGCCGCGCACGACGGGTGCCCAGGGGTCGGACTATGCATACTATGCATCCGCCGCCAGTACTGGTCTTTGGCTCGGCGACGGTTCCGCCTCGCTTGGCTGCGGCACGACTCAGGGGTTCACAATCTCCTTCTGGCTCAAGACGTCGGGGTCGCATACCGCATGGCACGACTTCTTCGGCTTCCGCGTGGGCGGACTCGACTACCGCTGCGAATACACCACGAAAAACACCAGTGATTTTACCTTGTACTACAATGTCGCATCGGCGGCAACGTGTCCCTTCGTCGGAATCCCTGGGGCCAGTTCAACAGCCGCTGCCGCGCCGGCAGGCGTGTGGAAGCATGCGGCCTTCGTCTTCACGCCGAACGGCACGAACAACATCGCCACGTGTGCGCTCTATGTCGGCGGCGAGAAGATCGGGTATGTCAACCTCAGGCAGGCCGGTGACCTTCAGCAGATCCACGTCGGCTCGTGGGTGAGAGCTCTGAACGGCGCAGACCGAAAGTCGAATGCCGCCACCAACACGGGCATCGACGAACTTGCCGTGTTCGACTACCCCGTGACCGCGGAGCAAGTCAAGTGGCTCGCGAAGTACCGCCCCGCCCAGCCCGCGAGCGGCCCTGGCCGCGCCATGCCGATCTGCTGGCTTCTCGATACGGGTAACGATTCTACAGGTGGCGTTCAGCCCACCAATTACGGCACCGGCACTGACGTAGCGTACAAATGGGAGACTAGTTACGCCAACTGGGTGAGCGTTGGCGCGTTTGGGTCAACCAGGGCGTTTCACACGAACAGCAAGGCCACGTTCCGTGTGGATGGGGCGTCGGCTGTTGACGGTCTTGGCGCGACGCTCGGCTCAGGCATGACGCTCTCGTTCTGGATCAAGGCTCCGAAGACTCTTAGCCCTCTTTGGCGAGATTTCATGTCTTTCCGCCTTGGAAACCGCTACGAGCGTTTCGAGTGGAATTCAAGCGACCCTGTGGGAGTCTATTTGTACGGTACTTCCAACTCTTCTGCCGACATCAAACTCGGAGAAAACACCTGGCAGAACATCTGCATGGTGTGGAATGCGGATACCTCCAGGTTTGATTTCTATCTTGACGGACAAATAAACGCGTCCTACCTGTCGGTCTCTTCGCCGTCTGCCGCCGAAGCGCTCAAATCGTTTACGGTGGGCGCTCAGGTATTCGCTGCAAACGGTTCGACCAGAACGACCTCTGGCAGTGCGAATACATTCATTGACGAGGTCGCCATCTTCAACCACTCGGTTTCTCCGGAGCAGGTTCAGTGGCTTGCGAACAACGTGCCGTGTCTGCCGCCGTTCGATGCGACGAACCTCGTGCGCACGGTGTCGGCGAACGGCGCATGGGCGGGCGGCCTCGCCTCGTGGACGGTGCGGGAATGGGATGACGCAAACGAGGCGTGGGCGAACACCACGCGCACCACGATCTATCCCGCGCTCGAAGATACGGAGGTCGAAGTGGCGGTGACGATTGCGGACGGCGTAGAGCTGACCAACGACACCTTCGTCACGCCGAAGAAGCTCGCCATTCGGGGAAGCGGCACTCTTGCCGCTTCAGCCACCCTCAAGGCCACGGCGGATTCGCGCTTTGCGCCTGAGGCACTTGGGATCGGCGAGGGGCTTCAACTCACCGTTCCGCTCTACGCCGTGAACGTGGGCGGGACGCTTACGCTCGGAGCGGGCTCGAAGATCACCTTCGACGTCTCCAACTACGACGGCATCGGCGAGGTTGCGCTCACGGCGGGCGGCATCGCGCTTCCCGAAGGCGAGGCGGACGCGCTTGCGCACTTTGCCGTGACGGACAACCGCTTCGAGCTTTCGCTCTCCGCCGACGGAAAGATCGTCTATGCAAAGCTCAACAACGTCGCCGCGACGGCGACGTGGACAGGCGCGGGCGACGGCACGAGCCTCGATTCCGCCGCCAACTGGGAGTGCCGCAACAGTGCCGGGACAGTCCTGCCGAACATCCTGCCCTGCGAGTTCACGCGCGTGATCGTGTGCAGCTCCCTCGGCGTGCGGGACGTTCCCGCCGGGACGACGATTCCCTGGCAGTACCTCCGCATCGAGGCAGGAAGCGCGACGCTCGCGGCGGATTCCGTCGATTGGCGTGGGATTCCCTTGCTGTGCGTCCCCGAAGGCGTGACGGTGGATCTCAATGGTAAGGAGCTGCACCTGAACGGATCGCTTGACGGCAAAGGAACGATTACCTCTTCGGTCGCCGGGGGCGAACTGCATGTGGACGTGCCGGAAGGGACGACGAACACGAACGCGACCGTCTTGTTCACGGGCTCGCTCAAGTTCGTCAAGGACGGCGACGGAACGTTCATTGCCGCGCGCGAAAGCCAGACCTACACGGGCGGGACGGAGATTGCGGACGGGACGCTGAAGCTCGGCACGAACAAGTTCCCGCTCGGGGCAAAGAACGCATCCGTGAAGATTTGCGAGGGTGCGGTGTACGACATGAACGGCTGCTTCAGCACGTCGTCCTGCATCTACGCCTACGACCTCGCGGGCACGATGCGCAGTCAAACAGCTACGCAATCCTATGGTTGGAACAACGCCTACAGGATTCTCGGCGGGACGTTCGTCGTTTCGGGAGACGACGCGCGACTCGAGCTGAGCAATGTCTATTTCGCCTGCCCAGACACGACGCCTGCGATGTTCACGATGAACGGGCACACGCTGACGTTTGACGGCACGAGCTATGTCGGGCTTGGCGCATTCCGCTCGAACGACTACGGCAAGTGGGTGTTCACGGGCGGAAACTGCAACTACGAATGGCTCAACGGCTACGGGCCGAACAACGTTGACGTTGAAGTTTATGCGCCAGCAATGTTCAAGTTGAAAGGCAATGCCGACGTGGGCGGACTTGTTTACGAAGCGACGTCTTGGTCTAAGAATCAAGTCGTCTCGCACCTTCTCGTGCTTGGGAGGTATGTGGCGGGACCGTGCCATCTGCCGATACAAATGTGCAACGGCTCAACGCTCGACTTGAGCGCGATCACGGGATCGTTCGACCTCACGAATGCGGTTGCGAACACGGCCGCCGCGTCCAGCGGCGTGATCGGCGACATGATCTTCCAGTCCGGCACGGCGGAGGCGCCGTCGATCATCAACGTGAACCTCGAGGGGCGGACCGACTTGATTGCGATAAAGAAAAGCGAGAGCCCCTATGTCGTCACTTGGCCGTCGCAGCCCGAGAACGTGGATTTCGTTCTCGACGCGCAGAGCAACGCCAATGGCTACAGAATCTGTCCCGAAGCTGGAGGCCTGCGCCTCGAGCGTTTCATGGGAATCGTGATCTTGGTTCGCTGACAGTGTTGGCATGAACGATTGAGGCAATTGCAAAACCTCTTAAATGCGCGGCTCTGTGATCGAGGGGCGTGGGCGAAGTGCGCTTGAAAGGCGAAACATCGACGGCAAGGAGCAAAAACATGGCTGACGAGAGCGAAACCAGCGTAAAACCACGGTTTGCGAGCCATTGGCTGACAATCCAGCCCAGCCTCTTCCCGGAATGGGAGAGAGAGATGGACCGAAAGGAGTGTGAGGAATGGGATCGGCGGCAGAAGGAGGCCGCCGATGCGCGGA
>Ga0310695_10006952_pt1 | contig 18335 bp, 11 predicted proteins | sample RumenRJG_04DNA_FD_203882 | JGI IMG/M metagenome (GOLD analysis project Ga0310695, IMG submission 203882) | Bovine rumen microbial communities from Lethbridge, Alberta, Canada - RJG_04 (v2) (version 2) | ecosystem: Host-associated > Mammals > Digestive system > Stomach > Rumen | place: Canada...
ATTTTAATATCCAGTATTCTGTTCCTTTAATGTGTTTTTTTCTTGAATTGCTCAAAAATGATAGTAAGGACTGTGTTGTCAAATACTCTGATGTGTTCTCTGAATGCCCTCCTAATGACGTGGTTATAAATGAGTTTAATCGTAAGTTGAATATAGACATTACGACATTGAGCTGGAGATTTAACAAAGAAGCGGTATCTGATATCGTTCGTAAAGAGTTTGAACCGTTACTTAAGAAAGTCGCAACCATCATGTACTCATATGCATGCGATATTGTGCTTCTTTCTGGCCGTCCTGCATCACTTCCTGCAATCAGAGATATATTCTTGAAGTATTATTCTGTTTCACCAAATAGATTGATAGTACTAAATGACTACTACGTCGGTGACTGGTATCCATTCGGAGAGAATACAGGTTATATCAAGAATGCCAAGACTATTGTTGCAATGGGTGGCGTTATAGGTCATTATGCTTCAGAGCTCTCAAATCTTAATAAGTTTATTATTAATCTGGATTTGTTAAAAGAGAATCTGAAGTCAACGGTTAATTATATTGAAGCTTCTCGTGAGGGACAGCCTATTGAGTATTTCATAACTCCTGACCAGAACAGGGGTGATCTGACGGTTAGCAGTATTCCTGAAACTCTGAATGTACGACAAATCGGCATGGATTCTTATCCTTGCCGGGCTTTGTACTCGATAGATTTTAATCGTCACAAAATGGCTGACAAAATAAGGAAGAAGGCCATCTTAGGTAACGAGGGCTGTCCAACAGATGCGAAAGTCATGGGACTTGTCAATGAGGCTATTGATGCCTTGAAGAAGAGAATGCCATTCAAGATGACCATCGAACGTGATAACGAGGACAAAGAGAATCTATCAATATCAGCTATTACAGATAAAGATGGAAATGACATTATGGATGGAAATCTTGAGATTCACATCCAAAGTCTTGGTGTTGATGAGCAGTATTGGCTAGATTCTGGTGCTTTTGATTTCTAACCTCAAAACGAAGTATTATGTTACAAGATATAGAAAAGCATATCGCATTGATAGATGGTTCAATTGCTTGGGCCAAAGAGTTCGATAAAGAATCATTTCCTTATGAGGTGTTTAAAGAATACCGTCGTAAGTTGAGACGTATATACGCCGCACTTGAAGAAAATTGTTCTGCTGCTGCATATGGTGAAAGTCAGGTGGGTAAGTCATACCTAATGAGTAGTTTGTTGTCATCACCCAATTCTCCATTTGTAATTACAAATGCAGGGAAATCATATAGTTTCATTGATGACTTGAACCCAAGTGGCGGTAATAATGCGAAGATTGAATCAACAGGCGTAATAACAAGATTTACCCTAAGGAAGGGAGACCCTGCCATGAAGGATTACGTAAAGGTACGCAATCTTTCTGTTGTAGATATTATTCTTCTTCTAGCTGATTCGTACTATAACGATATCAAGATAAACCAAGATAGCGTCTTGAAGTATGATGATATCAACAAGGCACTTGAAGGGATGAATAGTCTCTGGGCATCAAAAAATGTTGCCCAAACGGAAATAGATGAGGATGACATCAAAGATATTGCTGATTATATTCACGATGTGATAGGCAATGCTGCAGCAGGTGTCAACCAGTCAAACTTTTGCAAAATTGTTGCTCCTGTTATTCAGTATGTTTCTTATGACAAGTGGGTAGATATATTCAGTTTGTTATGGAATAAGAATAAAGAATTGAGTCATCTTTTCAGTGTTCTTATTAATGAATATAAAAAATTGAATTTTCAAACAGATATATATGTTCCTTTTGCTGCAGTGCTACGAGATAAGGGGACATTATTGAAGATAGAATGGTTAGATACTGTATGTGGTGTTGAGATTGATACTGGAAGAGATGAAATATATACAGATGTATATGACAGTCATGGTAATATCCTTGCCAGAGACTTCCATAAGGGCAATCTCTCAGCACTTATAGCTGAATTAACATTCGAATTGCCTGCTTCTGTTGCAGAAGATAGGAAGTTCCTTCATAAGTTAGATCTTCTGGACTTTCCTGGAGCTCGTTCTCGTGAGAAGTACAAAGAACATGAAATAAGAACGGTATTACCCAAGATTCTTCGTCGTGGTAAAGTGGCATACTTGTTTAATAAATATTCGCGTTCGCTCCGTATAAGCAGTGTTTTGTTCTGTCATCATAATGATCAGAAAGCAGAAGCTACAATAGGAGAAACCATTAACAGTTGGTTGGAGGATAATATTGGAACAACTCCAGAAGAACGTGCAAGTATGCTAAATGACACCAACGGTATAGCTCCGCTGTTCTTTGTCGCGACAAAATTTAATATTGATCTTGAAAGAACAAAGACAGATAACCCATCAAATATTGAGAAGCTCAATGACCATTGGAACCGATTCGATACTGTGTTTCCTGAAATCATTAAGCCTAATAGATGGTTAGATGATTGGGTAAAACCAGGCGGGCTTTTCCGTTCAGCCGCATTCCAAAACATCTATCCTCTGCGTGACTTCTATTGGTCAAACAAAAATGGAGTTTTTGATGGTTATAGTGATGGCGCTGTCAAATCCGAAGAGAAATGTATTCATATACATCCCGATTACCCGGATTACTTTGACAACCTTAAAGCAAGTTTCCTTAATAATGAATTTGTAAAACGACACTTTGCAAATCCTGAGGCAACTTGGAATGATGTAGCTTCCGTTAATAACGATGGCTCCAAGGCCATTATTCGAAACCTTGACTCCATTGCAGGTGTTCTTGAAGAAGCAAGAAGGAAAAAGTATCTTGTACAACTCATGAATATCAAAGCAGAGATGTATAACACACTCTCTGTTTACTTTGAACCAGAAGACAAGGAAGCAAAGAACAAAAAAGTTAAGCAAATTGCGAGTGATATAAGAATGTCACTTATCCTTAGTGTTGGTGAGAAACCGGAAATTTTCGGTCGTATTATTGATAACTTAATGGTACCAGTTGGAAGCCTACGTGATATAGCTTATGATATTATCATATGTCATACAGATACTCCGAAGGATTTTTCAATAATCAATTTTATTAGAAAACAGGCTGATATTAATCCATCTGACAACAAACAGCTTAATATACAGAAGCTTTGTGATTTCTTTGGTTGTGAAACAGCCAAACTTGAAGAAGCGCTAAAGAGTCGTGGTTGTACAATCGCAGAAGTGGTTTCTAGTGAGACCGAAACACTTACGACGGTGGCTGATGTTGTTACCAAGCATATCGTTGATTATTGGAATGCATATATTAATAACAAGGTGAAGGTTCTCGAACCAATGTTACCTCATTCGGAAGAGGTCGTGTTCATGCTTTCTGCTCTTTTGAAAAAGTTGGGCGTGAAGAAAATGCTTTCTGATAGGATTGATCGTTACTGTAAGGTGTTTAGTCTGAACGAACAGCCTAATGCAATTGCGGACTACGCTTCGCTTACACTAAATAATTTTGTAAGCTCAGTTGGTAGGAATTATATCAGTGATGAGGAAACTGAGAGTATTCGTGTTAAGGCAGAAAAATGTCATATTAAAGTTGATTTGAGCCCTTCTGCATGGAATGTTGTGAGGAAACCGCAACCTTTGTTGCAGACTCTTAGTGCATTCGATGCAGCTTCTGATATAGATGTTGTTGACAAGAACTCACTCATGAAACTACCTCTTTGGGATAACTTTCAGAGATGGGAAAACCTTGTCACTATTGGTTTGCTATATGCGAGTGACATATCTCATGTCGATCCAGTTGCAAATGCCAAAGTAAAAGAATTAATTGATAGTTGTGACACCTTATATAAATAGAATAAGTAAATGGCAGGACATACTTTTTTTGGAAAACAAAAGCTCTGCTATACAGAGGTCTCCGATTTTACCGATTATCAAGGTATAGGTCATGATCCAATGTATAAGAGATATGATAGCGTCTTTAGCGTTGTCAAAAGAGCCATTCCTACCAATCTACAGCATTTTCTCGCAACTCCAGAATATTTGGATGATGAGGACCAAATCTGCTGGCATGTTGATAACTGGAATGAGCGTCCAAGTCGTTTGACTGAACTAACAGGTGAAGAACGCGACAAGTATAAAGGTATACTTGATGACACGGTCAGAAAATACAAATCCGCTATTATGGAACTTAATGGTGAAGATTTGCAGATTATGGCAGGAGCTATTAAGTATATAGATGATGATAGGGTTTATTGTGGAGATGATAAAGTATATCTTGTCGCTTGGGGCATGACGCTTGACAAGAATCAGCATAAAGTTATCGGATCTGTAATTCATGACTTTGAATATGTAAAGAAGTATAGGATTTCCTTCGATTCTGGTGAACATGGCTCCGTTTCAAAACTAGACAAGAGTATGAATAGAGCCGAAGGGGCGGTTTTAACAAGCAATGACCTTCCTGCAGTCAATGTAGATGAAGGATGGGAATTTGTTGGATGGTCTCCGAATCCAATTGGAAGCGTTGTGTCTTCTGACATGATTTTTACTGCTCAATATTCAAAAAAGGAAGCAATAGTTCCACCAGAACCTCCTGTTCCTCCAATTGATACACCAGAACAACCAGAACCGCCAAAGGTGGAATACTTTAATTGTAAATTTGATGCTGGTGAACATGGCAAGATAGAAGGGGCATCCAATGTTTGTAAGAAAGCTAATTCTACTCTTGCATATGGTGAAATTCCAAGTGTTACTCCAAATAAGGGATACAAATTTAGGGGATGGAATATATCTCCTTACAACATGCTTATTGATGGTGATAAGGTGTTTGTAGCTCAATATGAGGAGAATATACCTTGGTATCGTCGCTGGTGGCTTTGGCTTACTGGTTTGTTTGCTGGTAAAGGGTGCCTCAAATGGCTGTTATGGCTTCTTTTTGCAATACTCCTTTGTTGGTTGCTTTCATGGTTGTTAAGAGGTTGTGTCGGTTGCACAGGGCATCATGTACCTGTTAATGGCGTAGTCCCGATGGATACAATTACTCGCTCTGATGGAAGAGTTATTGATGATAATGGTTATTCTCATCCAATAACAGGAGATGACGGTGTTTTACCTGACGGAGACTCTTATGTGGCTCCTGTACTTGGAGAAGAAGGTTCTGATGTGCCAATCGTTGAACAACCTGGAGTACCAAATACTATTGCGAATCGTCTTTTTCTCTTCATGGAGAATGAAAATGGCGATATAGAAGCTTTGGCTCAGGACTTTAAGAAAGCATATCCAGGCAATCAGTATTCTATAATCGGCTATGATAAAGAAGTTAAACTGCTGGTTATTCAGATTCCAGAAAACGAACGTGATAAGATTCGTCAAACAATAAATGAGAAAATACCTAACCACAAGTTTATTGTCTTTGATGAAGAAATCTACGAGTTGAATGGTCGTGTTAGTACTCAATCCGTAAACCCTGGTTGGCATATTAAAGCAACACATCTACAAGAAGGTTGGGCGATTACTAGAGGTTCTAACTCCATTAAGATTGCTGTTGTTGATGATGGCATAGAATCAGGACATCCTATGTTCAAGGGAAGGATAGTCGATGCGTATAATGTATTTACCCAAGACAACCGTCTCAGCCTTGGGGAAGGACATGGAACACATACAGCAGGACTTGCAGCAGGAAGTGCTGATTACGTAAGCAAAGGTGCCGCTGGTGTCGCTCCAAATTGTATGTTAATGCCAATTCAAGTGTTTGACAACAAACAATGTCCATTGTCTGCTCTTATTGCAGGTGTTATGTATGCCATTCACCATGATGCAGATGTGGTTAATCTATCGGTTTGTCCGTCCTTCCGAGGGTTGAACATGCTTCCTCCAGAACAGCAGGATCAGATTGCACGTTCTCAGTTTAAGAACGTAGAGAGACTTTGGAAACGTGTTTGCTCATTGGCTGCCAAGAAAACTTGTATACTTGTATTTGCAGCAGGTAACGATGATATTCTTTCAAGTGTTCCACCTGAGAATAGAAATGAATCTTCTATTGTTGTGACAGCCGTTGATCAGAATTTATATCCAACTGATTTTACAAATTATGGGCCTTGTTCTGATATTTCTGCTCCTGGCAAAGATATTTATAGTTCTTTCCCACGAGGTGGATTCCAATCATGTGACGGAACAAGTATGGCTGCTCCTATTGTTACAGGTACGATTGCTTTAATGAAATCTTTAAAGAAAGATTTGACGGTTGTCCAAGCAAGAAATGTCCTGTATAAGACTGGGGCTGATGTATATGGATATATTCCTCCAATGGTTCTTATCGATAAGGCATTAGAAGCAGTAAAACGAGGTGATTTTAGTGCACCGTCAGAGCGACGGATGAAGTCTGTCCCAGATGGTTCGGGAGATGAATCTTCTGCAAGACGGGTAGTTACGATAGAAGAAACACCTGTTCAACCAGGACCTGTACAACAGGGTGATGAAACAGACTATGATGCAATACGACGTAAAATTGCAGAATACAAGCAAAAAATTAAGGATTTAGAGAAACTTTTACCGAATAAAAAATAGATCATGAACGAACAGTTAAAGTTTTCATGGGGCCATATAATAGCATTTTTGGCACTCATCATTTTAAGTTATATTACCTTTGTAGGTGTCACATACAAGACGGATGGTAATTTTACAAAGGCAGCTATTGCGATGGTTGCAATTGATGTTGTTCTCTTTGTGTTCTTTCTTGGTGCACAGATGATGAAGGCAACAACACGTAAGTTCGCAAAGCGTATCTGGGTTGAACGCGTTTTTGTGTTCGGATCCCCAGTAGTTTTCCTATTATGCTTGATGCCTTATTTCCATTTCGGTACAGTTCAAAGTCAAGATGAAGAAATCGTTAAGCATTTCACAGATGCCATATCAGCCTCAAAACAAATGTTTGCTGACTACGACAATTATTCCATGGACCGTATATCCAATTATGACCATATGCTTGGGCGTGTGATTACTAATAAGAGTATACATCCTGACGAATTCGCATCTTGCGGTTTCTCGAATGGAAAAGAGAAGATACAGAGGGGTAACATGATAAAAACTTTGCGTCTCCAGTTAATCTCTGAGAACTATGATTCTCTTAAAACAGAAGCAACAAAATGGATTGAGTCTTCAAGTAATGGCGCAAGTACATGGAACGTGTTCTTGTTGGGAAATACTAAGGAAATAAAGACTGCCATCCACAATTGGAACGTTCAACTACGAGAGTTTGCGAATCACAAGATAAACAATGAAGAGTTTAATGGTTATAATGAGGTTAAACCATTTGAAGAAGTAAGTGGCAGCTTAAACTCTGTAGACAGAGGTCTTGATGGATTGACGACAAAATTTACAAAATCTTCATTTCCACCATTTGGCTCAATCCTTGGTGCTATTGTACTGTACTTTGCTTTGTTGTTTCCTTACTTCTTGCAAGATCGTCATACAAAGAGTCAATTTAGACTGATTGGCATGGAAAAAGGGGCTTCCCGTTCATCAAGTATGACACTTGATACTACTCGTCCTACGAAGAGATCTAATAAACCGAAGCAAACAATTAAAATTGAATCCCCTATAGATGAGGAGCCTTCAACTCCAATCAATTCTTCTAGTTCGGACGAAGATGATGACTATGCTTCATTCACAATGTAAATTATATGATTATGGCATCAAAAACAGATATTCTAAACAATTTGCGTGAATATACCTCTGATCAAATAGCAGAGGCTATTAACGCTGGTATTGTCACTATCTACGAACTTAGTAAGAGTGGCAATCTTACTCCTCTTATGCGTCGCAGAATTGAAGAAAAACTGGCAGCAAAACCATCTGAGGTTGCTCAAACTGCACCGGAAGTGGCACCAGAAGTGGCTCCGACTATAGATGAAGATGCACCTTCTGTTGATACATCAAGTCCTGAAGATGAAGAAGTAGTTATTCCAGAAGCGTCTGATATTGTTATTCCTTCAGAAATGACTATCCCCCAAGCTCCTGTTATAACTGCAACCGCTTCACCAACATTTGGAGCAGAAGAGAAAAGTTTGTTAAACACAAAAGAATCTAATTCTATTTCTAATAAAGGAATGTTTAAACGTCCGTTCTCTTTCAATGGAAGAATTAGAAGAACTGAATATGGCATATCATTTATCATATACATTATATGGTATGTGGTTATTGATGTTATGATGAATACTTCTGACCCTTCGGTAGCAGCATCTTTGTTTGTTATCATATCATTCATACCAATGATTTGGTTTTTATGGGCGCAGAGTGCGAAACGTTGCCATGATAGAGGTAATTCTGGATGGTATCAATTGATTCCTTTTTATTTCTTAGTACTTCTATTTGGAGATGGCGATGATGGTGAAAATGAATATGGTGATAATCCTAAAGAATAATATAGAATTATAATATGCCTAGTAAATTAGCTATACTTGAAAATGTAGATATGTATTCTGCAGATGAACTTGTTGGATACATCAAGAGTGGCATTGTAACATTCGATGAACTCTGTAATGATACAGATGGTTGTTTCCGTGCATCTGTGAGAAAGGAAGTAGAACGAAAACTCGTAGGTTCAGAAGAGGAGGATTGGATTTCTGCCAAGACTTCCGGTAACATTGGATCATTGGAACAGTATTTATCAACCTATCCGGACGGTTCTCACAGAGCGGAGGCACGCAATCTGATATTAAGTATTCAAGAGGCAGAAGAGCGCAAGGTCTCAGCAAATGCTTGGGATTCTGTTGATAAAAATAGTATTCAGGCATTGCGTAGTTTCTGCGAAGAGAACCCAGACGACATACATTGTGTAGAGGCGAAGAAGCTCATAAACAAACTGCGTCGTGAAGAGTTTATCGGTTTCGACATCGAATCATTGATTAAACGTGTTAAGAATATCCAAGCAGATAAAGCTGTTATCAATACCGATGATGAGATTTATAAAACCATTGTTGGTTACCTCGATCGTGGAAAAATCAAGCATTCTGATTTATTGGAAATGCTCAAAGCTGACCATAATATTCTACGCGCATCTGTAGTCAATATGCTTCTTGATAATGGATACCTTGACTATGACGATTTCGAGACCATTGGTATAAATAGATTATTCATAAGCCATCTTGTAAATGGAGAGACCTCCCAAGGCTTTGCTATTCCAAGAAAACTCGATCAGATAAATAAACTTTCCACAGAAATCTACTTCTGGGGTATCCCTTCTTCTGGAAAAAGTTGCGCTTTAGGAGCAATTCTCAGTGTGGCAGGAAATGGTCATGTCGCTAAAAGTATGAGTCAAGATAATGATTGCCAAGGATATGGATACATGACTCGTCTTGCTGCTTTGTTTAAATCAAATGATAAAGTAGGAACACTACCAGAAAGTACATCAATCTATTCAACCTATGAAATGGGCTTTGATCTTGAAGACATTGATGGTGCTGTACATCCCCTCACATGCGTTGATTTGGCTGGTGAGCTTGTTCGTTGTATGTACAAGTCTGATGCAAACGAGGCGATGAGTGATGATGAGATAGGTGCGCTAGACACTCTTACAAATGTGCTTATTGATAATAGAACTAAAAATAGGAAAATACATTTCTTTGTTCTTGAGTTTGGCGCAGATGACAGAAAATATGAAGGTTTAACTCAGAATGTCTATCTCGATGGAGCGCTTCGTTATATTGAGCGTACAGGAATCTTTAAAGATGATACGGATGCTATTTACCTCATGATTACTAAGGTAGATAAGGCCAAAGCTGAGAAGGGACAGTTGTCTGCTGTTTTACGTGATTATATTTCTGAATACTACGGTGGTTTTTACAATGGACTTGTAAAGATATGTAGAGATTGGGAAATAAACAGCGGAAATGTGGAAATCGTACCTTTTTCACTTGGTCAGGTTTGTTTCCAGGATTATTGTCTATTCGATGAGAAACCTGCAGGCAATGTAGTTCGCAAACTATTGGAGCGTTCAAAGGGTTTCAAGAATGGTAAACTTCAAAAAGGATTTAATTTATTTAAGAAATAATGAACAAATTAGGTTTTGCAATAAAGCTTGCAAGTCAAGGAGCAGGTAATGCCATTGAATGTAACAAAGGTCAATGGACAAGTAAGGTCGTGGATATTAGAGAGTATCTAAAGCTCTTTAATGGTCTTCAAGGTACTGATAACATCGTGACATTTATGTCATTTGATGAAGGTGGCTGTTTTTTAACACAGCTTAGAGCTATCTCTGGTCGTATGGGCGATTTCCTTAGTGGATGGATTTACATTCCCAATACTATAGAAGTCACAGGAGATGATGTTATGAATACATATAACTATGTTCGTAATATTCTTTCTCAGTCAAACCTAAATGATAGTATTGAGGATATAGAAAAATTCTTCTCTAAGGAATATCCCAACCAAGAGTATGTGGCTCAATATATCCCTTCATCTGGTGAAGAGTTCGGTGTGCGATTTATTGATGTGTATTACAACATGAAAGAAATCCTTGATTCCGATCGTTATCAGCCATATTATTCAAATTTTAGGGCCATATTCCTTCTTGATAAGAACAGCGAAGTTAAAATTGCGAAGGAGCAAGTAGCAAGATTTAAAGATCTGACAAAGTTTAATATTGAAAAAACTTGTATCTTTAATGCACCATCACCAGAAGAAGTTCGTCTTCTTGGTAAAGGAACTAAAATCTTTTTCTCGAATAAGCGGGAATTCAATTCTTCCGTTCTAACGAAGAAAGGGGATAAAATTCAATTGTTTGCTTATCGTGAAGGTTTTGAACCGTTAACTTTACCGATCGTTACCATCCAAGAAAATGTGCAGGAATGTACCATCGATCATAGAATTGTAAAGTGGAAAAAGCGGATAAGTCATTCAATGTTTACGGTTTTTAATTCTCAGCGTGAGAGAATAGATGGGGTGCTTATTTCTGTCAATGGCGTTGATATTCCGACACACCAAGATTTAATTCTTGGTGCAGATGATTGTCGTCAAGCAACGGTTAAATATTCAGCACCAGATTACGAGTCTTTTGAAGAAAGACGTAATCTATTACTTAATGACTACCACGAGGTTGTTTTAAAACGTAAAGTAAAATCTTATCAAGCAACAGTAGAACTTGCAAATGGTAAGTTTGCAGAGATGACATTAGAGTCAAAATATCTTCCTGCAAATTACGATTCACCTCTCTTTGGATATGATTTTGATGAGGAATATGGAGGAAAGAAGGTCCTGAGGATGAGTTCTGGGTTTGTTTGGAAACAGAGATTATGGGGAATTCTAGCAGCATTAGCGGTTATTATGGCAATTGTAGCTTTCAAAGCATTTGATTCATGGGTTGATACACATAAATTCAAGTTTGGGCTTCCACCTTGGGAGGAAACTCGTCCTGCTCAGCAGTATACACCAGATAATTCATTTGAGTCAGATGAGATTGCACAAGATCAAACTAATAATCAAAGTGATTTTGGAATACAAGATACTGTAGATACTTCTATTGAAGCAGCAATTAAATATCTTGATAATAATGACGTTTGGTCGAAGTCAGAAATGGAAATGTATCCAGACTTAAGAGGTTTGTATGATGATATGAACAATTTTAATTTTTCAAGCCTCCTAGATAAATGGCATTCTATACTTCATACATCTCAAAATTTTAAAAATGTTTGTGAATCTGCTAATAAGACATATAGCCATAGTTGGAATCCAAAACAAGACCCACACAATCCAACATATAATAAGCCAGGTGATGAGCAGATTAGTCTTATAAATTATATTAAATGGTTGGATAAAGATCAGACCCCAAATCGCTCATCTGGCGAAGGAGGCCTTCGTCCAAATGTAGATTCCAGAGGCGGTCAGAATAGAAGCAATGCCTCTTTCCCGTCAAGGACATCAAGAAACTCTTCGTCTCAACAACCAACTGTGAATAGTGAGAAACCTAAAAATGGAGGATTGTGATTATGAATAGATCAATAAAAATTTTGTTACTTGTAGTTGCCATATTATTTGCGGTTGGTGGCGTAATGGCATATTATAAGACCATTGTGTCTCCTCCTAGTAAATTGGAATTTAAAAATCAATATGTCAATTCCGACAAGAAAGACATCTCTCAGGTTAAGTCTGCAAAAACAGACTTTGCCTTAGATTCTGCCTATGTTGCCATTACTCATGAACTCGATTTGCAACTAGCAAATTCTTTTTTGACTGAACAAGAGAGGGATGAGTTGTTGGAGTTATTTGCTACGCAATACATTCCGGCTTATGTATCTGCTTGTAACTCTAAATTCGGTAAATCTGTTTGGCATGAAGGAGAATTGCAGAAAATTAATTCTCGCATTTCGGAATTGCAAGGACTGGTTACTACAGATAAAAAGATTATAATCCAAGGTGAAGCGAATAAGTCTCTAAATGAAGTCCATAATGTTATAGTGTCCTATTATGAAGCCAAAAGGGTTGCTTCTGCTGGAGGATATAATGGTCTTCAAGTTGCAAAGGAAAGAATAGCAGCAGCAAGGAGATATGCATCAATGTCACCAATAAATAATTGCTCTGATCTTGTTTCACGCTTAAATTCCGTTTCTACTCGTCTTGAACAAGCTCACTATTCATATTTGGCTAGTCAAGTTGAAAGGTTACGCCCTTACTATAATTATAGCCAAGTTGAATATGATGATATAGCGTTAAGTATATCTGAAAAATTGGAGGAATATAAAATAAATGCTAAAAGCACTTATGGAAGGGTGTCAGATATAAGTTTACTAGAAAATCGTGCTGGTAGCTATTACTCAAATGCAACATTTAATTAATATGAAAAAAATTGCTATCTTATTCTTTTATGTGGTTATGTATCCTTTAAGTTTATCTGCTCAGGAACTAGATACGTTGAAGACCACAATGAAAGTTGTTGCCGAGACTCCTGTTGGTGTTCATGACGTAGACTCTCTTCAACAAGAAATTTGCCGTTTAAATGGTTTAATTGAACAGTATAAGCTGTCTGAGACTACATTAAAGGGGAAACTTTATAATTACGAACAAACTATAAATTTCCAAAACAAAAAGATTGAGAAGTTGAATGATTATCTTATTTTTGCTGACACAATTATAGCTCGATTATCAAATGATTGTTTACGAAAGAAGTATGATCCTATCCGAGTAAATCAGGCGGTCAGAAACTTTGAACAGATGTATTCTCCAGAATTAAAAGTCAAATTTGGAAGATTAAAATTCTTGTTAAATGAATATGGTAAGTATACTCAGGAATTTGTTGCTATATTTAGAGAGGCACAGAACGATAAAACACTTGGTAATCCTTTTATTGGTCAAAAACAAGCATTAGCTTACATTGATAAGATAAAGAATACTCGTTATTATAGAGAAGTCTATAGTGAGAATTGGACTATTCCGTATCTCAACAACCTTATAGATAAATGTATTGAGACTATTAAAGCTTTTAATCCAAAAGAGAGTAAAGAATTACATCTGTTAGAACTAATGAACTGATTATGAAACTTTCCTATGCAATCATACTGATTGCACTACTGACTGGTCAATCTGCCTCTTTGGCTTTTGCTTCGACCTCTGTAAATGGCATTTGTCAATTTGACAAATCAACTATGATAAAGGAGAAGTTGAAGAAGGCCCAAGAGTGCATCAATAATGGGAATTACTCAGGAGCAAAGAATTATCTTAATGGCGTTTTAAAGCTTGATCCAAATAATGCTAAAGCCAAAGAACTTTTGGCTATTTGTAATAATGGAGGAAAGCCAGTATCTTCACCAAGAGATAATAGTTCAAGTTCGAACTCTAACAATGATACACAAACTGGTACTATTTATAAAAGTACTCCCTATTTGAATGTTTCAAAGACCGAAATGTTCTTTGCTTCAGATGGTGGTTATGAATCAATTTCAATCAGTTCTAACAATACTTGGAAAATAAAACTAAATACAAACTCATGGGGGCATCTTAAACAGGATGGAAATACTTTGACTCTTACTGTTGATGCCAATTACACAGGTAATCAGCGTACCGATTATTTTGTATTATCTGCTGGAGGCGTTGAAAAGCGCATCAATATTACTCAATCGCAAGCTTATGCAAAGAATGGTGTGCCAATGTTTGGAACAACGAGAGCTTATATAGATAACGCGCCAGCACTTAATTATTTAACTACAAATATAAATAGATGGGGCAAATGCCGTCTCGGTGCTATATCAGAAGGAGGGATAGGTATTGCTATATATGGTGGTAATGGTTATGCAACTACGGGAAATCTTAATAGTTATTTGGTTACTAAAATTAATGAACTAAATAATCAGAAAGAAATATTTAAATCTTTTGCAGTAACTAAATCTGGCTTTTATTGTGTTGTATATGGTAGAAATGGATGGTATGGATATGTTCCGGAAAAAATGAAAAATGTTTTATCACAATATAACAAAAACTCAGAAAATATATATTGTGTTTCTATAGCTGAAAATGGTGATTTTGTTGTTATATCAGATAAGCATATTGAAGCATCGAACACAACAGATTTGTCTAATTTGAAAAAGGCTACTGAAAAATATGGCCATGTAAAATATGCTTGTGTTACAAACAGAGGGCTGATAGTTGTATGTGAGAATGGAATTTTCTATAGCAATATTCCTACCAATCTTGAAGTAAAGCTTAAATCAATAAATTTCCGACCAGATAAAGTGGTATTTACTGATAGCGGAACTTATTTGATTACCAATGAAAGTGAATCGTATGGTTATAATATGTAATTAATTAGATATGAAGTATAAAGTTTCTGTAATTGTATTATGTATTTTCTGCATTTCAAGATAACTCTGATGTGTCGTCTGTTAACTTCTAATAGCGATATAGGGAGGAATGTTGTATATTCAGTGAATATTTAATTATTTATGTATTATGATAGGTCATATTGATACTGCTTGTTTTCACTATTTTGGAGGAAGTGAAATGATATTTGCTTCTAATAGGGAAGCAGAATGGATTCGTACATTACCAGATATAAGAGAATGTTATGGAAATCTTTTCGATAAAGAGTCTGGTTCTTCTGTCGTAATGTTATCACCTATAAGGAATGGTATCATATTGACTATTAGTAAAATGATACCTAATCGTTTTGGTGATAATCTTACTGCATACTTGCATATACCGAATGCATTAGACGTTCCTGGTGAAGCCTTACAAGGAATTGTTTTTGATGTAATCTCTTCTTTAGCTCAAAATAGAAGAGATGTTGTCAGTACCTGTCTGAGTTCCATTTCAAGTTTGGATTATGAACAACTACCTCAAATGGGTTTTGAACAAACAGGAGTAAACAGTTATGCATTTAGAAAAGTGCAAAGTGGTACAGGCCCCAATTCACTATCTTGTGTTTTGAATAATTTATTTCAGGACTATTATTATGACTATAAGTACATATTTCTCGCAATTGATAATCAACACATCGCAAACCCTGAACAGTATAAAGATCTCACTGATTATGCATTAAATGACTGGCGGCCTTTAGAAGTAAAAAAAATGGAACGAGTATCAGATATTGATGATAGTTCAAATAATGAAGAAAATGCAAATAATAATGAACCAGATCAAACAGAAAGACAAACTGTAGAATTAACCAGTGAATGGTTGAAGTCAAATACAGAAATACATGGCTGGCTTTCCTTCTTCTTCTTTGCAATTATTGCAGGAGGTTTGTTCAGTGCAATTTATCCCATTGCAACTTTTAATGCTTCTGACTATGCTGACAATTTTTGTTTAGGAGCTGTAGATGTTGTGACAGGATTTCTTCTTCTTGCAGTTGCTATTTTTACAGTTTTTTTATTTGTCAATAGAAAACCAAATGCGGTTTTTTGGGGCAAAGTTTATGTTGCCCTTGTTCTTTTAACAAACACTTTTGTCTTAATTGTTGGTGCTACCGAACAATCTGGATACCAAAGTACGGTGCAAGTTGTAAAAGGTATTATATGGGGAGTAATATGGTTTTTATATTTATCCTTTTCTGATCAAGTTCAAGAGATTATTCCTAAATCTTTTAGAAAGATCTCTTCGACGGACTGGGCAATGCTTGCGACTTCTGTGCTTTTTCCTTTATTTTTGTTTGTTGTAGGATATTCTCAGATTAATACATTAGTAGACCTACGAAATGACCAAGAGTCAGAGTTGTTAAGCACAGATCTTTCATATGATCAGAAAACAGATGGACGTGTGATTTTTACTATTCCCGATGGTTTTGTGTGTGAAAGTCAAGTAATAAATACTGAAGGGGTAAACCTTATATTGTTCAATATTAATAATGATGAAATTGGTAATTGTACTATGTGTTCTGATTATGATACAGATAAATCAATTAAGAATTTTGATAGTTATTGGGACAACTGGAAGGATAAAGACATAAAAGAAATTGGTATAGAAAATGTAGATCGAGGGACAAAGAAGATTAATGGCAACGATTGCTTGTACAGAATTACAAAACATAATGTAAATGGAGTTTATGTATATTGGCGCTATTATCTTCTTTTCGATGGCGAAACTGGTAAAGTATTTGTTGCTTCTTTCTATGATACGAATAACTCTACCTATTATGTAGATGAGTTGCTCGAATCAGTAAAATTCAAATAATACAAACAACTTTTAAAACAATTTAATTATGGCTGAAGAAAAAACAGAAAAAGCAGGTGTAGTAGCTCTTATCTTTTCATTTCTCATCCCATTAGTTGGGATAATCTGCTATTTCTCTAACAAGAAAGATGTTGAGAATGCCTCAGCTTATTTATGGGCTGCATTGGGTGGATTCGTCGTGGGGATGCTTTTGCGTGCTGCAGCATGATTATTTGAGGGTGGCCTATTTGATTGGGCTACCCTAATAACAAATGAAATAAGAATAATCCAAATATTATTGTTAATATTATTTTCCTATCCGATAAAATGAGTATGAAACAAATATTTTTTATAGTAATGCTTATGATTAGCTTCTCCCAGGTGGACGCCCAAAACGTTAAGCGTCCAGAGTCGTATAACTATCAGCGTGGCTTGGAGGCGATGCAAGAAGAGAAATTTGATGAGGCAATAGAATATTTCAATAAAGATATTCAAGAAAATCCGAAGAATGGATATTCTTATTCTTGGATAGCTCATATTAGATTAGCAAAAGAGGAATATGGGAAAGCTTTAACTGCCTCTGATTTGGCAATTAAGAATCTGCCTAAGAAAGATCCAGAATATGTGATTTTTGGATACTCTACTCGTGCGGAATGCTATTTGTGTTTAGGAGATACTGTTAAAGCTTTGGCAGATTACGCTACGGCAATTAAAGTTAAACCTGATGAACCGAAGCTATATGATAATCGAGCTCAAATCTATTTTGAGCAAGGTAAGTATGAACTCTCTGATCAAGATTATCGGAAAATGATAGAGATGCAGCCTGGTGATGTTAAGGGCTATATGGGATTAGGCCGCAATGCTCTCCGCCAGCATCGGCCTGATGATGCCATCTCTCAGTTCAATTATGTGGTTAAGTTGGATGAGAGCTACTCTTCTGGCTATTCTTTTAGAGCTGAAGCAGAATTAGAAAAAGAGTTGTGGAATGAAGCTACAACTGATTTGATGACGGCAATGAAGTGCCAATGGGATCAGAAAGCAGTTCTTCATATGAGTGAATTGAAAGATCCTGCATTTACATTGATGGTTTCAAAACTGAAGATTCAAGCTGCAAAAGAGGCTAATGAAAGTACCTGGCCGTATTTAGCAGCAATGATGTACGTTCAGAATAAGGACTATAAGAAAGCACTAGAATTATACAAAGAAGCCAATCACAAAGATGCTTCACCAGTGATTTACCGCAGAATATCTGATTGTTACTTTGAACTTGGCGAGTATGACGAGGCATTGAATAATGTTAATCAGGCTATCAATATGGATAGTACTGATTTGTCAAATATTGCCAAAAAGGCTAATATTTACTACGAAATGGGTAATGCAAAGGCGGCCATTTCAGAATGGGACAAGGTGTTGACACTACAGCCAGAGTATGGCTTCGGCTATTATCGCCGAGGGTGGTTTAAGGAACTTGTCGGTGATATGGATGGTGCCCTAGAGGATTTGTCGATGGCTATTGTGCTAGACCCAGAAGATTCATATGCATATGTAAGCAGAGGCGATGTATATCTTAAACAAGGGAAAAAAGACCTTGCAGAAGCAGACTTTCAAAAGGTAATAGAAATCGAGAATAAACCAGAAAAATATGAATGTATACATTATGCATACCAAGGCTTAGGCCAATATGAAAAGGCGATTGAGGCAATGGATAGCATTATAGCAAGAGATGAAGATC
>Ga0310695_10006956_pt1 | contig 18327 bp, 18 predicted proteins | sample RumenRJG_04DNA_FD_203882 | JGI IMG/M metagenome (GOLD analysis project Ga0310695, IMG submission 203882) | Bovine rumen microbial communities from Lethbridge, Alberta, Canada - RJG_04 (v2) (version 2) | ecosystem: Host-associated > Mammals > Digestive system > Stomach > Rumen | place: Canada...
CGGCGCCTTTCGCACACTGCATGTCCTTGATTTCATCCCCCACAAAGGCGGTCTCTTCCGCCGGGATCCCCATTTTTTCCGCCAGGACGAGCAGGCTCCGGCTGCTGCTTTTCCGCCAGGCGGTGTCGTTTGAGGTGCAGGGGTAGTCGATATAGGGCAGCAGCGGCCGGATATCCTCCAGAGCATATTCGTTGTCCATGCCGTAAGCCACGTCGGACAGGGTCGCGGTGACGATGCGCTTTTCCTTCAGCGCCTTCAGGGCTTCCTCCGCTTCCGGGTATACATGGGTGTCCCGGCGGAAGTAGCCGTAGAATTCCTCCTTCACGGTCTCCTTCAGTTCTTCGGGAATACCGGTGCCCGCAAGGATTTCGGAGAAGATCACGCTTGATGAGACCTCCCGGTCCCGGGGCGTGATCCGGGTGTTGTATTTTGTCAGCACCCGGCCGATATGCTCATACGCATCTTCCGTCAGGCGGAGGCCGTGTCTCTTTTCCATTTCTTCAAAGGCGGGACGGTACAGCCTGGACCAGTTCAGCGGCAGGGGATAGTAACACAGAGTCTGGCCGATATCAAAAACAACCGCGCGGATCCGCATGGCGCACCTCCCGTATGTTTCCGGAATAACTGCATTATACCGGGACGGGCGGGGCAGGGCAAGTTATATTGCTGTTTGAAGCACAAACTTGTTTGTACAGCCTGTACAAACAAGTTATATTGCTGCGATCTGATCATCAGGAAAGGAGGAGACTAACCGCTGACAATTTACACAGATGTTACACCGCGGCGCCCGATCCTGTGATAAGATGATCTTTAAGAACGGAAACCAAAGAACCGGCGGAGGGATGAAAAGACAATGGATGAGACGCGGTATAACCAGGATCGGGAAATGGTCAGGGAAGCAGACCGGGTCAGCGGGGATCCGCGAAAGCCCCCGTCTGCACGGAAAAATCACCTGCCGGTGATCGCAATCCCGGCCGTGATCGCGCTGGTGTTCATCCTGTATATCATCGGGTGGTCCCTGTACGCTTCCCTGCTGGATTACAACGTCAGGGACGGCCTGGGCAGCCGGTTTGTCGGGATGGAGCATTATCTCGAAGTCCTGTACGACAACTGGATGATGCCCGCCCTGGGAAATACGATTCTCATGCGGCTGACGAACCTGGTGATCTGCGCCGGTCTGTCCGCTTTGATGTGCGCGGGATACCGGAAGATGAAAAATCCCGGGAAGATCCTGGCCGCGGCCTGCCTGTGGCTGGTTCCCGCGGTGCTTCCGTCGGTAGCCCTGGGCTTCCCGCTGTGGTGCGCGATTACGCCATTGGATTTGACCGGAAACGGCCTGGTGTACCTGGCGGGCACCGGCCTGCAGACCGTCGGGATCTTCTGCTTTATTGCCGGGTTTTTCCGCTGGCAGGGTAAGAATCCCTTCCACGGCCTGCTGGCGGCGGTGCTGGTCTGGCTGATGCAGTGCCTGACCGTGATGACCATGGACGCCGGAATCCATACCCGGGTAAAGGTGCCGCTGCTTTCGGACGACCGGATTGCTTTCATGACCTCAAGATATTTGCTGTCCAGCCTGCTCGCCCTTGCCGTGATCAAGCTGCTGCTGCAGGGGATCGTCGGCGGGGTGGCGGCGCACCGGCTGGGCAAAAAGACCCGGCGGGCGGGCATAGAGGAAAAAACGACCCGCGCGGAATACTGCATGATTCCCGTTGTCGCGGTGTGTGTGGCTGTCTCAGTGCTGCTGTATCAGCTGGTGAACAAAGGACCTGTTTCGGCGCCCGTAACGCTGGCCTGCAGCCTGCTGGTGGCGCTGGGCGGTGCCGCCGCCGGCGGACTGATTGCCTGGAGCTTTGTACGCCTGCTGACATCTGTGTCCGACCGGCTGTTCGGGGCGGCGGCCCTGGCCCTGTCTGCCGCGATGTGCTTTATATCATCGCAGTATATGCTGCTCAGCAGGCTGCTGGGAATGCGGGAGGACGGGCTGCGGCTGGCCTTGCTGGCCGCCTTTGACTGGCGGGTGATCCTGCTGACGGTGGCGCTGGCCTTTGTGCTCCGTTTCTGTTCCGCGGCCAGGCCCGGTTTCCTGCGGCTGTCCCTTAGCCTGCTGGCGGGGGCCTGCACCTGGGGAAATATTGTGCTTCCCACGTATCATATCAGTAATCTGGACATGACGTCAGGGACAATCTATTATCTGGTGGAGATGTATAACACGAGCCCGACTGCAAAGATGCATTACGGGCAGAGCTTGGGCTTTGGAACGAATCCGGACCTGCTGCTGAACCTGGTCATGTTTGTACCGCCGCTGCTCCTGGGCGCGGGCGCCGCCCTGGCCATGTACCGGGCTTTCCGGAAAGAAAAGGAAGAACCCGTTCCCGCCCCGGAGGAGGCACAGACGATCCCGGAGCCTGAAAACTGAAAACTACGGGCCAGCCAAACGGCTGGCCTGTTTTCTTGGCGGAACAAAAAGGAAAGATCATTCGTTATATAGATCAGAAACGAAAGGGGGAATTGCACCTATGACAGATCCGACTACCGTGTCTTTCCTGGCTTCGCTTTCAACCATCGGGAATCTGATTCTCCTTGCCCTGATCGTTTTCTTGTCGTGATGGTGATCAGGCCTAAGAAAACAAAACCCCGGACAGATAAAAGAGAGAACCAATAAACTTTTCCAAAATCTTTACTTTTCAGACAAAAACAGGGAAGAAAAGTAAAGATTTTTCATATTCCCCAAATTGTCCCCGTCCCAATGCGGAATATGGTATAATCCCCGTGAAGGGAAAAAACAGCACAGAAAAGGAAAGCCAGGGAGGATACAGATGGGAACATTTGACGGCAAAACCGCAGTGATCACCGGCGGCGCCCACGGCATCGGCCGGGCCACGGCGGACGCGTTCCTCCGGGAAGGCGCCCGGGTCTATATCATTGACAAGCAGCCGGGAGACTGGTTTGTGGGTGATGTGTCCGACAGGGATACCCTGGAAAAGTTCGCCGCGTATGTCAAGGCCCAAAGCGAACAGGTGGACGTGTTGGTGAATAACGCCCTTCCGGTGATGAAGGGCATCGATGACTGCACCTGGGAGGAATTCTCCTATGCCCTGGCAGTGGGCGTTACCGCACCCTTTTACCTGACCAAGCTCCTGGCCCCTTCTTTTTCCAACGGCGCGTCGGTCATCAACATCGCTTCTTCCCGGGACCGGATGAGCCAGCCCCAGACCGAAAGCTATACCGCCGCCAAGGGCGGCATTGCCGCCCTGACCCACGCCATGGCGGTCAGCCTGGCAGGGAAGGCGAGGGTCAACAGCATTTCTCCCGGATGGATTGATACCACCGGCAGCGACATCACCGGCCCGGACGCGCTGCAGCAGCCGGTGGGCCGGGTAGGCAAACCGGAGGATATCGCGGAAATGATCCTTTTCCTTTCCTCCGATAAGGCAGGATTTATTACCGGAGAGAATATCTGCATCGACGGCGGCATGACCCGACTCATGATCTACCACGGGGAACACGGATGGGAATACAGGGGATGAAGACAACATGACCAGGCAGGAACTGACAGATTATATTTTCGATGAGTACAGTGTGGAACCGGACTATCCCTTTCCAAGGGACGATACCTCCTGCGTCTTCCGCCACATCGACAACCGCAAGTGGTTCGGCATTGTGATGACCATCCCGTACCGGATCCTCGGCCTCCGGAAGAAAGGCACCGTGGATATCCTGAATGTCAAATGCGATCCGATGGTCATCGGCTCCCTCCGGGGCAAACCAGGCTTCCTTCCGGCCTATCACATGAACAAGGATAAGTGGATCACCCTCCTCCTGGACGGCTCCGCCTTCGAAGAGGATATCTCCGCTCTCCTGGCTATGAGCTATACTATGACAGCAGCGAAGCTGAAGAAAAGGAAAGCGCAGAAACCGGAAGAGTAAGGCAAACAGGGAAGAAAACAAAACAGAAGAAAGCAGAACAGAAAGAATAAAACAGAGCCATAAAGCAGAACGAAGCAGCAGGGTCCCGGCACCGCCGGAGCCCTGCTGCTTTTACAGTTCTTTACAGTTTTCGAAATCTTATGCTTGAAACTGTGAAGTGGGGAACATTTCTTTTTTGAAGGACATGATACACCTGCAATCGCGCAATGCATTAAAAAATGACTGATAAGGCACTGTATGATACAACTCAATATTATAAATTGTGCTTGTCTATTGACAGTTGTCTTTATTCATTATCTCTGATATTAATGGCTACACTTGACGAGACGATATTAATCTCATGTTTATGATTAATATACAGTCTGATCCATGCAGTTGCGGGAATCTGGCTTTCACCCAACGTTGCAACATCTTGTGAATAAGCAGATGGCCCGCACCATATCGCATATTCATATACCTGATTTGGTGTCGGTGTATCCCATATCACAAGTCCGTTACTGACAGTTCCTTGTCTGTAATTATTTCCATTATATTCTCTGATAAAATAGATAATTGCTTTCCCGGAAGATTCATAACCTGTCAAATCAAAGCAAAGACTTCCATGCCGGTTAATATATAAATCACATCCGGAAATCCATCCTCTTGCCGTTTCAGTCTGGGAGTGATTTGTTCTGGCTTCAATATATACACTTGCATTTCCCAGCATAACATCCCGACCGGTTTTATCTGTATAGTACAGTGAGATGGATAACGTTCCGTATCGGAAAGGCGTATTCCTTACCCATATATAGGAGTTGTTTCCAAACCGTTCGGAAAATATAACCTGCTTTGAGAATTCACATATCCATGGTATATATGGATAGCAGAACAGAAAGTAGAATAAAGCAGCAGGGTCCCGGCATCGCCGGAACCCTGCTGCTTTTACAGTTCTTTACAGTTTTCGAAATCTTTTACAGTTCTCTACAGTTCTTTACAGTCTTTTACAGTTTCCCGATATACTTTTCCAGCATGACCAGGCTTACATCCGGAATACCGCTTAATTCAGATTTCGCGATGCCGATTTCGGTAAACCCGTGTTTCTGGTACATGGCCCGGGCAGGGGTGTTGATCTCGCTGGTGTCCATCCGCAGTTCACAGCAGCCCAGCGACCGGGCGTATTCTTCATAAAAGGCAAGGAATTCCCGGGCGTGGCCTTTTCCGAACTCCGTTGGGGAAATCATCATGGTATGCAGCACGCATACCTGCTCCATGGGTACCTCATGCTCCCAGGCAGCGCCGTCATAGATCTCCAGCTGCACCTGGTTGATGATTCCGCTGCCGATGATCCGGCCACCCTCTTCCATGACAAACAGGTCGTCCCGCTTCAGGGCAGCCAGTGCTGTTTCCCGGGAGGGATAGATCCCGCGGATCCAGTTGGTGCAGATCTTTCCGGCCTCCTGCGCATCATGCAGTTCCTCATACAGGCATACGACCTTCTCCAGGTCAGCCATCTCCGCTTTCCGGATCATCTTTCCTTCTCCATTCCCATCTTCCGGGTCAGGTCTCCCAGAGATTTATCATACTGGGCTTGGGTAATCGCCCCGTTCTTCAGGAACAGGTCCAGGGTCTGCTTCTGGTCCAGATACAGTTTGCGGAGCTGGTCTTCGTGGGAAAGGGAGGAAGGGATTGTATCGGTAGGGGTCATATGATGCCTCCTGAAGATGATATGGGTATTATACAGGAGATGATTGAGGGTTAGCAAACGAAAAACAGGAAGAGAAAACGCCGTAGATTGGATTAATGTTTACATAAAATAGTAGCCATGATAGTATAAAACGAAATCACAGAAGAGCTATACAGTAAGCCATGGAAGGATGATCCCAAATGAGCAATCATCTTCGTTGCCTGTATGACAATAGTTTTGCCGGGTTTCTTGATGATGCGGCAATGACTGTGCTTGGAAACCTTTGTGATCACTACCACGGGAATGCGCTCACAACAACCAGGGATGCATGGCGAGATGAAATAACCATCATGCGGGATATCATATCCCGTTTGGAGGATAAAAACGGACAGATTATCTTTGAATATGACATTCCACGCTTAGGCAAACGGATTGACGTAGTATTGCTTTATAAGGGAATAATCTTTTGCATAGAATTTAAAATGGGGCAAAAGCAGATCCTGGAGATGGATGTTGATCAGGTGCTTGATTATGCGCTGGATCTGAAGAACTTCCATCGGTTCAGCCGGGATCAGCTGATTGTCCCGATTCTGGTTGCGACAGAGTATCAAAATGCATCTTCCATGGTACAGCCATCCGGTTATGATAACCAGGTTATGAATCCGCTTGTTACAGGTAAACACTCCTTGTTTGGTTTAATTGAAGAAGTATTACATCAATACCCTAATGAGAAACCGGTTAACAGCAATTGGATTATCAGCCCCTATGCTCCTACGCCAACCATAATTGAAGCAGCAAGATCATTGTATGAAAATCACTCTGTTGAGAACATAACAAGACACGAAGCAGACGATGTTTATACCGATCGTACGATTAACTATATCCTTCAGGTAATCAGGGAAAGCAAAGAACAGCAGAAAAAAAGCATTTGCTTTGTAACAGGTGTTCCGGGCGCGGGAAAGACGCTGGTCGGACTGGATGTTGCGATTAAACAGACTTATCAGGACAGTGATGAGCCGGTAAAAGATGAAGGGGCAGTTTATCTGTCCGGTAACGGCCCGTTAGTAGCCGTCTTAAATGAAGCGCTTGCCCAGGACAACTACAAAAAAGCCAAAGAGAGAAAGGAAAACAAGAAATTAACGGATTCCAGACGGGAAGTCAGCAAATCTATTCAGATGATTCACCGGTATCGGGATAATATGCTGGCAAAGATCAAGAATCCGGTTGAAAACGGAGTGCTTGAAATTGATCCGGTGAAGGCAGTCAAAATGGGCACTGCCGGTTTCGGAGAAGTTGAACATGTGGCCATCTTCGACGAAGCACAGCGCTCCTGGACACATAAAAGGCTTGCGGATTATCTGAAACGAGGCGGAACCTACGGAAACAAACTGAAGGTTCCCAATTTCCCGGTGTCAGAAGCAGCTTTCCTGATCTGGTCGCTTGATCAGCGGGAAGACTGGGCGACCATTGTATGTCTTGTTGGCGGAGGCCAGGAGATCAACACGGGAGAAGCTGGTATATCTGAATGGATCCGAGCACTGAACGAGCAATTCAGACACTGGGAAGTACATATCTCTTCCAAACTGACTGAACCGGAATATGCAGAAGGAAAAGTCAATGATTTGCTGAAAGATAATCCAAATGTCAGATATTCAGACGGTCTGCATCTGGGCGTGTCCTTACGCTCTTACAGAGCAGAAAAGGTGTCTGCTTTTGTGCATGCCGTATTGAACTTTGATCAGGAGAACGCCAGGAAGATTTACCAGGAGTTCAAAGACAAGTATCCAATCGTACTGACAAGAGACATGGCCAAGGCAAGAAAATGGCTTCATGATAAGGTAAGAGGATCTGAACGAACGGGTGTTTTAGTTACAAAAGAAGCAGCCAGATTTAAACCGCTGGCAGTACATATCCTGCCTTCAGGAGATGAAAATGCTGTCCATTGGTTCCTGGATGACAAGACGGATGTCAGATCATCCAATTATCTGGAAGATGCTGCCACAGAAATACAGGTACAAGGGCTGGAACTGGATTATACCTGCGTTTTATGGGATGCAGATATGAGATGCGAAAATGGGAAATGGCGTTATTATTCATTTAATGGCAACACATCAAAATGGGTAGAACAAACCGCAGATACTGAAAGCAAACAGGACAAAATCAAATACATGCTGAATGCTTATCGCGTTCTGCTTACACGTGCCAGGGCTGGCATGGTGATCTGTGTTCCCTATGGGAATGGAAATAAAACGGCTAATGGATTCTGGGAAGATGGGACAAGATTGCCAAAGTTCTATGATGGGATATATCAGTATTTGAAGAGACTGGGGCTTGAAAAAATATAAAAAGTATTTGCAACTGAAAACAGAAGAAAAGGCATATAAAAATATAACGGAATAATTGAGATACTGCATCTTGTAATTGGTGCAATTTGTATTCGTCATTTGCGCGACGTTGCATGCTCGTGGATAATTCCATATAATCTTTGTAGATGGAATGCTGATAGGAGTTGATGCTGTGCGCCGTATTTATGCGATAATACTAGCATTTATTCTTATGCTCTCCTGTGTTTGTTGTATTACTACTACTTTTGCGGAGGAGGCCGGCGCTTTTTCCCTTTCTTCAGACAAACCTCTGCGCATCCTCATTGTCGCCGATCCCCAGGACATTGATACTCCTCAACCTGCTATGCTTTCCTTGCTGAATGCATCCCTGGACGCTGCGAAACCTGACCTGGTTGTGTTTCTGGGGGATATGATCCATGGGCGGGATCTGCGGGGCGAAGACCGGGTGCGAAAGGCGATTGATGCGGTGGTGTCTCCGGTGGCTACACGGGGGATACCGTTTACGCTGGTGTTTGGGAACCACGATGAGGAATGCGGGATTAGCAAGGAAGAACAGCTTAAGATGTATCAGTCCTATCCGGGCTGTTTGACGGCGGATGGAGAAGACCTGCCAGGATGTGGGAATTCCTATATTGTGGTGGAAAATTTGGCGTATCCGGAACAGCCGGTGGTATTGTGGTTCATGGACAGCGGCAGTTACGCAGAGGAAGGAAAAGGCACTTACGGATACGTGACTGAGGAACAGAATGCCTGGATGCTTTCTGAATATGCGGAACTATGCGGGAAGTACGGTTCACCGGTATCCTATGTGTTCCAGCATATACCGGTTCCACAGGTATATAACATGATCAAGGAAGTTCCTTTCGGTACAGCCGGAGCGGTGACCTGTTACGGAGACAACTTCGGGAAATGGTATGTACTGGATGAGGAGTATATCTGGGCGGGACATATGGGAGAAGGGCCTTGCTCCTCTGAATATGACAGCGGGGAATTTGATGCCTGGAAACAGATGAACGTAAAGGCAGCGTTCTTCGGGCATGATCACCTGAACGACTACTGCGGAACTTGGGATAGCATTGATATGGTCACTACCTCCGGGCTGGGGTTCTACCTGTACGGCCGGGGAGAGGAGCATGGAACCAGGCTGCTTGAACTGAATGCGGAGGCTCCGGCAGAGTATAAGACGGAGATGCTGTATTACAGGGAACTAGTATCCGAACCGCTGCCTGGATTCTTTGCTGCTTCTCTGGGAGTTATGCTCCGGAAGTATGTGCTGATGATCCTGGCTGCGGTGGTTGCGGTCATTGTGGTGCTTGTGCTGGTGATCAGGAAGATTAGACGGATTATACGGAAACGGAAATGGAACAATTTGAAGGAATAATAGTCATGCGGATGCGATGACAATTCATAATTGATAATAACGAAAAAACTCGCTTCCCGGATCGGAAGCGAGTTCGTTTGTTCATATTGTGTTTACGGATTCAGCAAAGGTTCCGCGGGGACTTCCGGGAGCAGGAGGAATTCCTGGGCCAGTTCATGCCTGGCACGCCAGGAGCGTTTAAAGCAGGCGGCAATGACGCTGTTGACTTCGCTTCTGTCCATCTGGGCCCATTCGTAGAGCATGCGGGGACTGCCGACGATTTGACGGATGTCCGGGGGAAGTTTGTCGAATTCCTCCCGGCTGTTGTATAGACCCCGGGAGATGGCTTTGTAGACTTTGACCCAGGCGTCATCCTCTGAAGGCTCTTTGAGCTGCCGAGTTTTCCGGATGAAGGTGTTCAGGGCGCCGGGTGTGGGCGGGAAGCCTTTGACATCCGTGGCAAGGAAAGCGGTGAGCGCCTGGTTGACCAGGGAGTAGGGAGTGCTGGCAAAGACCTGCTGCCAGATCCGGGAGAGGACTTCCGGATCACGGTCCTTGACAAAAGCCGGATAAATAGCGGTAATGGCGGCCAGAATTCGTTTGGTTTCTTTCATGTTCATGGAGCAATCTGCCTCCTTTGCTATCATTGGGTATGACGGGTGTTGTGACTTGGCCTGTGTGTCTTTACAGGAATGGGTTTACCGGCAGCTGCCTTTGGGAAGGTTGGGAAGCGTTCTGGCTCTGCTTCTGGGCGTTGGCGAGCCAGCTGTTGATGAACTTTTTGATGCCGTTCCTGGTTTTTCGCTTCTGGGTGTTGGACATGCACCACGCTTTCATTCCCCGGTATTCCTGAAGGACATCCACGGCCGGATACAGGGCGGAAAATTCGGAGATTTCCCCCTGGGTGACGTTGTAGAGGGTGTTGTCGTTGAGGGGGAGTTCGATGATAATTTCATCCGCTGCAGGGGGCTCCCGGACGGGACTGCATTCCTCCGGAGCCTTTTCTTTCTCTTCTGCTGCGGGAAGGACAGGCGTTTCTCCGGCGGCTTCCGGGCAGGGAAACTTATGGCGGGTGTTCCTTGGCCGCTGGTCATTTTCCCAGGAGGAGATCTTCAGGTAATCCTCCCCGTCTGCGGTGTAGCGGAAGATGAGACCTGTTTCTTCCAGGTGGTCCAGGCCGTCCCGGATATCTTCCTCGGAGATATCCTTTTTCCGGGGAAAGAGGATCCGCAGGAGGAGTACAGGGTCCGCGTAGAAGATCCCGTAGTCATCCGCGCTGACGGTCAGGCGGTGGTAGATGGACTCCTCGAGCAGGGAGAGGGTGTTGAATGCTTTGTCGGTCAGAATGGAATCCTTCAGAATCCTGCTGGACATGGGATGAACCTCCTTTTTACGCATCTTTCCATTTAAAGCGTAACAAGCGATTCGGCTGTTTTTCAAGTCGCGCGGTACTGTTTATTTTTTCTCCGGGGACTCTCCCGGAAGTCTCTTTTTGCGTAAATTGTATGCTGAAAAAGGACCCGCGGCAGACTGCCGCAGGGCCGGAAACGGGATTTGCTTCATGCAGTATTAAGAATAGGATCCGTTATACGGATATATTATTCTTTATATTATTAGGATAATGCGGCAGGCTGCGGCAGATTGCGGCAAAGTGCGGCAGCAGGAAAAAACGCATCAGTGTGGAATCATATATATGCAACTGAATAATGCCTATGAAGAGTGCGCGAGGGACAAGCCCTGTGACCGCACGACAACCTGCCGGAAACGGTAAGGTGCCAAAGCTTGACCGATAGGATGAGAAAACGGAATGTACTGAATGCCATCCTGTCGGAAACGATGGGATGGTTTTTTCGTGCTTCTTCAGGGCCGGTAAAGGAGGAAGAAGGATGAAGGAGAAGTACGAGGAGACCCTGCGGGAGTGGCTTAAGAATCCCCATTGGTGGGAATACTTTGAGAAGGCGCCGTCGGAAAAGTGCAGGGACGTGATCATGCTGGAATTCCTGTACAGCGAGGAGGAAACGGAAGAGGTTGAGGAAGCGCTTTCCGCGGCGGAGCAGGAATTGGGGCTTCAGGACTGGCAGCACCTGTACCGGTGGTGCGGGAACAGTCCGGAGAAGAAGCGGATCCATGACCGGATCGTGGCACTGGGCGGGGAATAAGGGAAAACCCTGCTCCGGAGCGGAGCAGGGCGGATGGATGACTGAAATGCCGGCTGGGGACTGGGTTACAGGCCTTTGGCTATGTGCTCGGCAGCATTGCGTTCAATTTCCCTGGCCATGTCATCATAGGCATGGGTGCGGCGATAGAACAGGAAGCCGATGATTCCGATTACAGCGCTGAGGATCAGGCTGTCGGTGACCAAATCCCCGGTAATGAACATCAGATAGCCAAAGAGGATATTGAGTGCCCAGACCAGGGCGATCCCGGCAATGGGAAGGATCACGGACGCCCGGACAGGGCCCGGCTGGGCTTTGACCGCGCCTTTGACGGCCTGGGGATTCTTCAGGGAATAGACATGGACCGGAGCCATCCGCAGCATGGAGTCTTTGGGACGCTTTGTATAGGTCTTGTCATAGAGCCATTTGTTTTCCTGCCAGTTGTTGTTCATGACGCCGGCCCATCCTTTCACAGGCGGTCTCGTGGGAATATGCTTCTGCTTACGGTATGATTGTACGGTAGAAGAAGGATGAATAAAAGAACCGGGTGAGCAAAATAAAGGAGGATATCCGGCGGGAAACTGAGAAAAATGCGGAAAGTTGACAGATGGGGGAATTCAGGACATACTTGGATTACAGATCCGTAAAACAGGATAGAATGAAGACTGAAGGCCAAGTGAATAGACCGGACGGAAAAGTCAGATGTCGCCGGGGAAGCGACCTGCAGAGCAGCGGTTTAGGATATGCTGGGGATGCCGGGTGAACCGGGAGATACCAGTGAAGAGTGTAGAGTGAAGAGTGTAGAGTTGCCGCTGCAGGAGCAGCGGTGAGCTGAAAAGGAGTGAGTGCGGTATGTACGGAGCGATATTGGGCGACATCATCGGAAGCCCGTATGAATTTGACCAGGGCGATAAGACCAAGGAGTTTCCGCTGTTCATTGAGGACAGCATGTTCACGGATGACAGCGTGATGACCATCGCGGTGGCGGACGCCCTGCTGACCGGGGAAAAGGATCCGGAAAAGCTGAAGAAGAATCTGGTGTATTCCATGCAGCAGTGGGGAAGGGAGGATCCGGACGCGGGCTACGGCGGAATGTTCTACCGGTGGCTGTTCGAGGAGGATCCGCAGCCCTACGGAAGCTTCGGAAACGGATCCGCCATGCGGGTGTCTTCCGCGGGCTGGCTGTATGATACACTGGAGGAAACCCGGGAGAAGGCCCGGCTGACCGCGGAAGTGACGCACAATCATCCGGAAGGCATCAAAGGCGCGGAATGCGTGGCGTCGGTGATCTGGATGGCGCGGAACGGAAAGAGCAAGCAGGAGATCCGGGAGTTTGTAACCGATACCTTTGGGTATGACTTAAGCCGGACCTGCGATGAGATCCGGCCGGGGTACCATCATGTGGAGAGCTGCCAGGAGACAGTGCCGGAGGCCATCACGGCGTTCCTGGAAGGGGAAAGCTTTGAGGACGTGATCCGGACGGCGGTTTCCCTGGGCGGGGACTGCGATACGCTGACCTGCATCGCGGGCAGCATGGCGGAAGCATTCTACGGTGTGCCGGAGGAGCTGAAGGAAGAATGCCGGAAAAGGATTACGCTGGAAATGTGGGAAGTGCTTTCCCGCTTCGATGAAGCGAGAAAGCAAATGCTGTGATCGCCGTTACCAAAGTTCTTTCAGAACTTTGACGGTTGTAACATGGGAGTCATTAGCCGTGCTGAAGCACGGATGACTCCGCAACAATTCATAATGATTTTGTGTGGGACAGAAGGTACAAGGAACTGAATGGGGAGGAGCACATGATGGATAAACCGATTGATCTGGAGGCCTACAGGATCTGGAAAAGCTGGCCGGAGGAAAGACGACAGTTATATCTGCACAATGCTTTTTGTGCCGATTGCTTCAGGAAGACCCGTCATGCCTCTTCGTTCGCTCCGGATTATGTGCTCCAGCGTGAAGGAAGCATGGTGATCGTGCGGGGGAAATGTTCTGTCTGCGGTAGCCCAATGGCGCGTGTATGCGATTAATTGAATGAAGGCAGGGAAAGCATATGGATAAGGAAAAGATGGTGGAGGAACTTCTGGAGAAGTCTTACCGGGTGGTGGACTTCCTGCCGGAGCAGGTGCCGGAAGGCAGCGCGGGACAGTTCTTTGCGGTGGAAAAGTATTATATGAATCCGGAAAGGATGAAGGGGTTTCGGAGGAAGTTTGCGGACATCCTGCTGAAGCTGAACTGCTATTATAACTTCAGCGTATGTGAGGTGCAGGAGGATGTGTTTACCGACAATCCCGATCCGGAATGGCTGGAAGGGAAGGTCCTGGGGAACGCGGACCTGTGTGTGCTGCTGCCGGAGGAGGAAACGCTCGTGACCCTGTACAGGGATGACCTGTATATGACGGTGTACAACGCCTGCGGCAGCGTGCTGAAGCGGCTGGAGCAGCTGGCGGAAGCAGAAGAGCTGTTTGTGAGGTAAGAAAACAGGGGAGTATGTGCCGCGACAGGGACAGGTGTTCCTGCCGCGGTAAAATGATACGGAAAATAATGGGATCCACGGATTTTTTCCTTGACCGAATCCGTACGTCATGGTATAATGCCTTTCGTTCCCGGTTGGAACGCTTCTCCGACGCGTTGGGTGTTCGTGGATGTGACACGGACCGCAAAGCCCAGAAGTCGGTTGACATATATGGTCTGTTGGCTCAGTTGGTAGAGCACATCGTTCACATCGATGGGGTCACTGGTTCGAGTCCAGTACAGACCACATAAAAAGCTATGACCACCCATGCGGTGGTCATAGCTTTTTGTTGTGCCCTGCCCCGGACATCGAACCGGGAGACCCGAGATGTGAAACATCGACGGGGGAAAGTCGCCGAGGACCGCCAGTGGCGGAAATCTCGTCGGCGGCTTTCTCAACCGAAACAAGCGAGCTGTCCAGTGGACAGTCGCGTCGATTGAGGTTGCGGAACACTGGTTCGAGTCCAACTGTCACCATAGAAGATTCCCAAGCTTAAGCGGTCTGGGGATCTTTTTATCTATGTAAGCAGACGGCAAGCCGCGGGACGATAAAACAGGAAATGTGCCCGAACGAGAAAATATGGCTATTTTTTCTCATGATGAGAATTCCAAGGACATAGCAGAAGCTAAACTTTTGTTAATTGCTTGAATTATGCCAATAAATAATTGATGTGTGATTGTTTATTATTTTACAGATCCATTTTAATCTGTGATGTGAATAATTGTGGGAATTTATCATTTAATATTGCTTTGCTCCAGGATTCAAGCTTAAACTTAGATTCTGTGATTTCCGTTATAGGCATAAATTTCCCACTTTTTGATGTGCCGGTAGATTGAGTTAGTTCATATTTATCAAGACGGAATTTAGTTTCCTCATCAACGTATATTATTTTCCCAATTGCGATATGCATTGTGCTCTTTTTTGTGTCAGGAGTATATATATAAAACATGTCTGTATACTGCCCTGTTGCAATGGTTATTCCTAATTCTTCGTGCAGTTCTCTTTCGAGCGTATTTTGCAGTATATCTTCAAATTTTTCGCAGGTAGATGATTCATCTTCTTTTCGCATATGACCACCTACATAGCATAATAAACTGGCGTGTTCAGGTGATCCTTTTTCAGTGCTTTTATCGCTCTTCTTTACACAAAGAATCTTATCACCTGCTTTTGTAACCAAGGCAGCTATAGCAATCGGTTGTAATAACTCACTGTTTTTTTCTACTTTTTCCCGTAAGTCATAATGTACTTGTGGAAAAACGCCAGATATAGAAGAAAAAGTATGTAATCCTGTTTGTAGAGAAGGAATATCCTTTCTATAAATGTAGCCTATTTTTTCCATGAGCATATCCTTTAAAGTGTCCAATGTCTTCAAAGTAACTTCATAACCAACGTCGTCCTGTGTACGTTCCGATGTATCAATTATAGCTGTAGCACGGAAAGACTCTTTGTATTCCTCGAATGTTTCCATTACGGCCTTTTTATAATCGTCTAAAACATCTTCTCTCATGATAGATCCACGTTTATCTGTCAGCAAATTAGCATATTCTCTTTTTATTGATTGTTCAGGAGTGGCAAGAAATACGTATACCAAATCTATATTCTTCTGCCACCTATAAAGTGTAGCATATTTTGTCAAGATTGTATATTCTTCGTCCCGCATGTGATTGTTTTTTTTCAGCCATTTGAACCAACAAAGCGCATCAAATATTCCTCTGTCGCAGATAATAAAATCAATACTATCCTCAGATGCAGGATTGGTGGTGTCCATTATTGCATTGATTTCGTTAATTGTGGATGAACAGGTCCAGACATTAAAAAGAGGACTTTGTTTATCAGAAATGGGGCATTGGCTAGCTTTTTCGGAAAGGACATATGTTTTAAAACCATTACGCTTTAGAAAGGTATTCAAAGAAGTGATAGATGATGATTTTCCGGATTTGGGACTTCCGCAAAATTCGATAACGATCGGGCGTCTTTTCCTATGTTGATCTTTTAAATCCTTAATTGTTTTTGCTTTCATTTCTAGTTCTTTTATTTTTTCTTCTCTACTTGTGTCTTTCATCATTCTTTTCCACCTTTTGAAAAGTTTACCTGCTCTGCTATCCTATCCTTGCTGCTTTCTAGTTTTTCTATTAGTCTTCCATTGGAAAAACCGAATAGGAAGGACATTACAAAAACAAAAATGAAAAATTTATCTCTGGTAATTGATGGATTATCTACTAGGAAGAATAATCCAATATATACTATAAAGATTGCAATAACCGAAATTATAGCGCCTAGGATGGGCCGGAAAAAGAAATAAGCTTTTGCACCGATGGATGAAATAATATCTTTGATATCGCTATCTACTTTTCCCTGAAGACAGGATTTATATAATTTGCGGAAATAATAGAATCCTGTGGATATGATTGCACCTGAGAATGATATACGGAATATATCCAATATTCTTATTGGAATATTATTATTAAGTCCATTTGCTTTATCTATAAGATCTACTAAAGTATATACTTCATATGCGCTTGCAACAACAACCAATAAAGCATAATAAACGAACAGCGCGACTATACATGGTTTAGATAATATAATCCATTTATCATTTCTGCCTGGTTTTACGTTTCCTTGTTCTTGTGTGGGTTGTGGTGCTGTTAGTTGTACATCAACAACTTCGTTCTCTCCGGATTTGTTTTCATCACTCATTGATCAAACCACCTTTTATTATATTTTCTTGTGCGACAGAGATTAAATGAGCAATATGATATGAGCAGCATTACCCCAAATAACACTGTTTACATTATCTGAGACAATGGAGGTCTCATATCCTACAGAAAAATAACTATATATTATTTATAACACAAAATTGTACCAACAGCAATTGCTGGCTTGCATTTTCATCGTTTTTCATAAATAAATAAAGAACGGTTATTCCTTTCTTAACTAAACCACTTAACCTACCGGTTTTCCGCCCATCATCAGGCATGAGAAAAGCCGGGTCTTTCGACTCGGCTCATCTAAATGTCAGTACCAGCATCGTTCCTGTTTACCGGGGATATACCGGCAGCGGGCTGCCGATTCCGTTGTTAGAGGGTGTGCTTATCAGGAAGTTTCATCTTGCTGTAAACATCAATAACCAGGGATGCGAGGTTTATAATCCCGAGTATTAGGAGCGGGGATATCAGTGTCCAGTCGATGTGTGTAACACATCGATTGGGCGCGGAGCCGAAGCGCTGCCAGTGGCAGATGAAGCGAGGCGAAAGCGTAGTGAGCAACAAGCCATGCAAGCGGCAGCGAAGCAAGGCGACGATTGCGAACTTGACCGAGCAAGCGAAGCGCAGCGAGTTCCGCATCTTCAATCTACATCAGATGCTCTTGGAGCGAGCATCTGCTTTGTTTCAGATGACTCATTCGGGTCGCTATCGCCTTTGGCGATTTCCCCACAGGGGAACCGCTTCCCTCGTTCTCCTGGTTTGAGTCCAGCGGCCGCTCATAGGTGCCGATTGAGGTTGCGGAACACTGGTTCGAGTCCAGGGGTGGAAATAAGCTGCAGCTCTGTAGTATATTGAACATACAGATCTCCCGGAACGAAAAGGACCGTCTCTGCGGCTGGAGAGAGGAAGGAGTGTTCTGGATTGCGTATAAATGAAGCTAAAGAGTTTTACTTCTCATATGATGGAAATGGATTCTGGATGGAAAGAGAAGAACCTGATAAATTCAAAGAATATTGTTCTCTCGCTATTGCTGCAATAATACAAAAGCAATGGGATGAAGAACTGGTATGCGAAAAGCTCCGGCATCTGTGGAGTCAACCTGACAGGGTATGGAGAATTCATGAAAGCATTATCAGAATCCTTTTGCGCAAACCGAATAATTCGGAATGTTTAGGCAGCAAACTGCTTGATGAAATGGAGAAAATGCCAATGCTTGACAAGCAAAGCAAGACTCTGATCATCGAGAATATGGCTGGACAAAATGCGGATATGGATAATGGAGGAGTCTATTACTTCTGCAATTATACAAATCTTGGAAACAGGATGAATGAGATAACCAGGAAGATTATGGATTTCGCATATGATCAGGAAACCGATACGATTGATTCTGTAAAATTGCAGGACAGATTAGAAAGAGCAAAGGATCGGTACAGGGAATCGTATCAAAAATGGAGTCAACACGGGTAATTTGAATGACCAAAAGAACGGAGGGACGGTTTCCTCCGTTCTTACGAAAAACACCGGTCATGCCCGGAATGAACCGCATCCCGTCAAGTGGACAGTGAAACAAAAAACAAATTAAGGACAAGAAATCTCTGGTGACCAACAAAGGCTGCCAGAGATTTTCTTTGGAGAAGACACGGCAAATAGCACCCTGCTGTC
>Ga0310695_10006959_pt1 | contig 18319 bp, 18 predicted proteins | sample RumenRJG_04DNA_FD_203882 | JGI IMG/M metagenome (GOLD analysis project Ga0310695, IMG submission 203882) | Bovine rumen microbial communities from Lethbridge, Alberta, Canada - RJG_04 (v2) (version 2) | ecosystem: Host-associated > Mammals > Digestive system > Stomach > Rumen | place: Canada...
AGGATTTTCCTGTTTTCTTCATTTGGTTTCACCTCAAATTGAATATCGCGTCTTTTGCTGTGGGCAGCTGCCGGAAGCGGACAAGCCGCCCTTCTGTCTGCCTATACTATACTCCGCTTTGCCCGGTATGTCATCTTAAGCTTTCTTAAGTTTGAAATCAGAAAAGCCGCAAGCGCCCGAAATAACGGGTGTTTGCGGCTTTTTATACGGTTTTGAAAACATTTTCCGGCTTGACACAGTCACCCGATGGGGACCAGCTTGCCCTGCACCACATAGCGGGCGTCAAAGTATTCATAGGAACAGGTGGACAAGGTGACGATCCGGTCACTGCTGCTGAGCTCCACCGGCGAATCAAAGTCCGACTGGGCCTTCATGGCGGCCAGATAGCGAAGGTAATCTCCCTCGTCCGAAAATCCCAGGATATAGGAATCGGACTCCGCATCGGTCACATATCCGGCAAAGACCTCGATCTTGTAGTTTTGCGTGGGGGTATTCAGATAGAGAACAGGGTGTTCCTCGTAGTAGCCCTCGGTACGGTAATTACTCAGAGAGGCAAACATGGAGCCGTCGTTCATATGGTGTCCATAGATAACAGTGTTTTGTCCGGCAAAGTCTTTTTCGCAAAAACAGTCCACAAAGGGCGTGCCGGTGCCGGTATAGGTACCGTCAATGAAGTTATATAGATAGTATTCGTTGTCCTGCCCCTGGGCGACCGGGTAGTTGATCACGGTATCCGGCCCATAGATCCAGCCGACCACCTCGCTGTTCTCCTCCAGCAGCAAATCGAAATTTACCTGGATGGGGGAGCGTTCAAGCTGGACCTGAGAATCTTCCTGAGCGGCAGGGGAAACGGGATCGGCAGACGGGGCAGGGGCGGCGTCGGAGACGTATTGACCGCTGAGATTGTTATACATGGTCTCAGAGACTTTATAGGTATGCATGATATCGTATAGCTGGTAGCCGCTGTAAGCGAGTATACCGGTAAAGATGATGCACAAAATTATAAGCAGTATTCGGATAGATCTACGCATTTGCATCCTCCTTCCTCGGCGGGTATTATACAGCACCCAATGGCAAAAGAAAAGAGAGTAAATCTTAATTTTCCATAAACGCGCATTGCCAAAATATGCCCGAGGCGGAAGCCGCGGGCATTGTCCCCTATGTTTGATCTCCCTTTCGGCCGGGGAGATTGAGGATCACGACAGCGCTCAGGATCAGCAGGATCCCCAGAAAAGCGCTCAGAGTAAGCGCTTCGTTGAAGGCCAGGATCCCCAGCACGGTGGCTACCAGCGGCTCTATGGTGGCAAGGATGGCGGCCTTGCTGGCCTCTACCGTCTGCAGACCCAAGGTGTAGGAGAGGAAAGGCACTACCGCAGTGACCAGCGCTGTCAGAATGAAGAAAAAGAACAGCCCGACGGGTGACGGCGCAGCGCTGAGCTTGGACAGGATGTCCATGGGGTGGCTGATGAACCAGGAACCCACAGCGGCAATGAGAAAGGTATAGGCCGTGACGGTGAACGGGGAGTGCCGCCGCAGGGCGATCGTGCCCAGAATACTGTATAGTCCGTATCCAAGTCCGGCGCCGAGGCCGACCAAAAGCCCCTCCGCGCTCAAACCGCCGCCGGAAATGCCAGAGACGAACACACAGCCGCCGAAGGCCAGGATCAGAGCCAGCAGCTTCCGCCCGCTGAGCTTTTCCCTGAACACCAGAATGGACAGGAGCATGACCCAAATGGGGGAGGTATAAAGCAGGATGGCCGCTGTGGACAGCGGCATCATATCGATGGCCGTAAAATAACAGACGGTAAAAAAGAGGACACTGACGATCCCCAGCCCCAAAAACAGGGGAATGTCTTTCAAACGAATGAGGAAGCCCTTTGGGTCCTTCCACAGCACAAGCAGAACAAAAAAGACCGCAGCGAAGGTCAGACGCACGGAAGTGATCTGGATGGAGCTGAAGCCGTACCGGCGCAGGGTACGGACGAAGAGTCCCATGCTGCCCCAGAAAATACCTGCCAGGATGATGAGCCCGGGGCCGAATGCTTTGGATTGTTTGTTCATAGAGATACCTCAAACGATACAGGGCGTATATCCTAAAAAAGACACGCTGAGCGTGTCTTTTGGAGGCGCCACCCGGACTTGAACCGGGGAATCGCGGATTTGCAGTCCGCTGCCTTACCACTTGGCTATGGCGCCATATAATATTTGCGGGCTTTTGCCCGCAAATATTTTTTTGGAGCGGGCAACGAGGCTCGAACTCGCTACCTCCACCTTGGCAAGGTGGCGCTCTACCGGATGAGCTATGCCCGCAAATACCCCGCAGAAGCGGGGTGGTGCCTCCGGTCGGAGTTGAACCAACGACACGCGGATTTTCAGTCCGCTGCTCTACCTACTGAGCTACAGAGGCGTATAAACTGAATGGTGGGAACAACTGGACTCGAACCAGTGACCCCCTGCTTGTAAGGCAGGTGCTCTAACCAGCTGAGCTATGCTCCCGCATGACAGCTTTGTAATAATACTAAATTATTCGGAAATTGTCAATAAGCATTTTTAATTTTTTTCCAAGTTCCGCTTGCGCTCCAAGAGGGCTTTCAGATCCTCCGGTGTGAAGCGGTAGTCCGCGTCGCAGAACTGACAGTTGACCTGGATGGGCTTGGCCTCGCCGATCATTTCCAGCAGTTCCCGATCGTCGATACAGCTGAGCGCCTCCTCCACCCGCTGGCGGCTGCAGCAGCAGCGGTAGCCCACTTCCGCTTCGCCCACAAGATGATAATCAAAGCCCTTGAGGACCTGCCGAAACAGGGCGTCGGTCCCGTCCTCGTTGAGGATGGTGGTCAGCTGGTCCATCAGAAAAATGTTTTCCTCCAAGCGGTCGATCATTTCCTCCGGAGCACCGGGCATCAGCTGCACAATGAAGCCGCCGGCAGCTTTGATGGAACGGTCAGTATCCACCAGAACGCCCAGGGCACAGGCGGAGGGCACCTGCTCGCTCTCCAGCAGGTAGGCGGTCAGATCCTCGGCGATCTCCCCGCTGACCAGCTCCGTGGACCCGATATAGGGCTCCCGCAGTCCCAGGTCCCGGCTGACGGTCAGCATACCGTCCCGGCCCACTGCGCCGCCCACGTTCAGCTTCCCGTCGCTCCGCAGCGGCAGCTGTACGCCGGGGTTTTCCACATATCCGCGCACGTAGCCGGAGGAATCGGAGACAGCCACGACGCTGCCGATGGGCCCGCCGCCGTTGATGCGGATTGTCAGCGTGGCGTTTTCCTCTTTCATGCTTTCCCCCAAAAGGGAAGCGCCGCAGAGCGTACGGCCCAGGGCCGCGGCCGCGGTGGGGGAGCAGCCGTGGATCTCCCGGGCGCGCTGCACGGTATCCCTGGCAGTGATGACGGCCATTTTGATATTGCCATCGCCCGCGGTGGCGCGAATGATCTTATCCATTTTGATCCTCCATCCTTACGGCAATGATAAACAAGCGGCCCGTGTCGCCCTGGGGACAGCGGGATTGCAGCCGCACCTGGCCGAAGCCCTGCCCCTCCAGAAGCTCTTTCAGAAAAACCGGTTCATGGGCATACTCCACGTGTTCCTCACCGCTGCGCCGCCAGAGCCGCCCCTGCCGCTCGAAGAGATCCATCCCATAGCGAACGGCGCCACGGGTCTCATCGTACTCCGCCCGCCAGAGGCAAAGCAGATCCGGACGCTCATCCACGAAAACTTCTCCGTCCAGAGAACGGAACCATTCCGGCAAACGTACGTCAAATACTACGAGGCCGCCGGGACGGACAAAGAGATGGAGCCGGTGAAAGACCTCCGGCAGATCCTCCGGCGGGATATAGTTCATCCCGTCCAGGGAGCAGTAGGCCGCGTCCACGGTGCCGTAGAGGTCCAGCTCAGCCGCCTGCTGGCAGAGAAACAAGGGGGGCGGCTCCAATGCGGCACACTTGTCCCGCGCCTGCATGAGCATGTCCACAGAGGCGTCCACCCCGATCAGCTCATAGCCGCGCCGGGTCATCTCCGCCGTCAGCGTCCCGGTACCGCAGCACAGATCCAGAAGAAGACGGAATTCACCGCCGCAGCGCGCGAACTCCGCCTCGTAAAAATCTGCAAATTGTTCATAGGGCACATCGCCCGTCAGTTGATCGTACCAGGAAGCCAGCGCTTCATAGCTGCTCATTCCTTTTTCTCCTTGATCCGGGAGAAGACGATCTCATAGCCGCCGCGGCCATACTGCAGGGAGCGGTTGACCCGGCTGATGGTGGCGCTGGAGGCGCCGGTCTCCGCCAGGATATCGTTGTAGATCATACCGTCGTCAAGGCAGGAGGCCACCTGATAGCGCTGCTCCATGGCCATGAGCTCGGTAACAGTACACAGATCATCGAAAAACTTCATGCACTCATCAAGCGTCTCCAGCGAAAGGATCGCCCTGTACATGGTCTCGTTGCGTGGTTTTTTAGGAAGCTTGTTCATGCCGCCCTCCTGAATACAGTGGTTTTCAGTACAAGCTTATGTTACATCAGCAATTCAAAAATGTAAAGAGCTAAAGTGTGAAAATATTACGCTTTTTATTTTCGGACAAAAGCCCTTGCGAAATAATTGTCATTATTATATAATAAACTTTGGAAAAGCTATGAAAGGAAGGAGATCCACATGACCTATATAGACGGTGTTTTAGTCAACATGCCTGTCCTGTGGCTGATCGCGATGGTGGTGCTGCTGATCGTGGAAGCGATCGTACCGGGCCTGGTCTCGATCTGGTTTGCGCTGGGTGCGCTGGCCGCGCTGATCTCGGCTTTGCTGGGGGCGCCGCTCTGGCTGCAGGTTTTGTGGTTCCTGCTGGTTTCCGTCGCCGCACTGATCCTGACCAGACCCTTGGCAAAGAAATACATCAACGCCAAGGTCGTACCCACCAATGCCGATATGCTCGTGGGCAGGGAGTGCATCGTCAAGGAAAAGATCGATAACATTGCCGGCACGGGAGCCGTAGCGGTGGAAGGGAAGGTTTGGTCCGCCCGCATGGCGGAAGACGGGGTGAAAGCAGACACAGGCGATGTGGTATCCGTTTTGCGGATCGAGGGCGTCAAGCTGATCGTGACCCCGCTTGAAAAAAATCAATAACAGGAATCAATATAATGTAAAGGAGAATCATTATGTCAATTGTCATTATTGTTCTGATCCTTCTGGTGGCCTTTATCCTGATCCGGAACATCCGCATCGTGCAGCAGGCCAAGGCTTATGTGATCGAGCGTCTGGGCGCTTATAAAGAGACCTGGGGTGTGGGCTTCCACATCAAGGTGCCCTTCTTTGAGCGGGTCGCCAAGATCGTCTCCCTGAAGGAGCAGGTGGCGGACTTCCCGCCCCAGCCCGTGATCACCAAGGATAACGTGACCATGCAGATCGACACGGTGGTCTACTTCCAGATCACCGATCCTAAGCTGTACACCTACGGCATCGAGCAGCCCATGGTGGCCATTGAGAATCTGGCCGCAACCACGCTGCGTAACATCATCGGCGATCTGGAACTGGACCAGTGTCTGACCAGCCGTGACATCATCAACACCAAGATGCGGGCCATCCTGGATGAGGCCACTGACCCCTGGGGCATCAAGGTCAACCGCGTGGAGCTGAAAAATATCCTGCCGCCCAAGGAGATCCAGAACGCCATGGAGAAGCAGATGAAGGCCGAGCGTGAACGCCGTGAAGCCATCCTCCGCGCCGAGGGCGAAAAGCGCGCCGCCATTCTGGAGGCCGAAGGCGAGAAGGAATCTGCCATCCTGCGGGCCGACGCCAAGAAGCAGCAGCAGATCCTCGAGGCCGAAGGACAGGCGGAAGCTATCCTGAAGGTCCAGACCGCCACAGCCGAAGGCATTCGCCTGATCAATGCTGCGGCCCCCACAGACGCGGTCATCCGCATCAAGGCGCTGGAGTCTTTTGCCTCCGCCGCCAACGGCCGTGCAACGAAGATCATCATCCCCAGCGAGATCCAGGGGCTTGCCGGTCTGGCCGCCGGTATCGTGGAGGCCTCCAAAGATGAGAGCGCTGCCGCGGAAGGAAAATAAGCAAAGGAATCGAATACAGCAGGCGGCATGCACCGCCTGCTGTTTCTGACGGGAGTACGGTATGAGCACTGCAAAAGTCAGGGCATTTTTGGAAAAATACGGAATGGAGCCGGAACAGATCGTCCCTGCCCGGGATGCGGCCGCCATGTGTGAAGAGATGGAGAGGGGGCTCGCCGGGCTTGGGGGCTCTCTGCAGATGATCCCCACCTATTTGAGCGGGCATGGACGTATCCCGCAAAACGAGCCGGTAGCCGTCATCGACGCGGGCGGTACCAATTACCGCCGGGCCCTGGTCACTTTTGAAGAGGGCACATACCGGGAGGAATTTGTCCGGAAGTGGAAGATGCCCGGTGTGGAGCGCCCGGTGACTTGGGAGGAGTTTGTCTCCTTTGCGGCTGACAGCCTGATGGATATCATCGATAAGACGGACCGGATCGGCTTCTGCTTTTCCTATTCGGCGGAGATCACGCCGGAGATGGACGGCAGGGTAATCGCCATCGACAAGGAGGTCGTTGTCACCGGCTGTGAAGGAAAGCTCCTGGGCGCTTCTCTGATAGCGGAGCTGGAAAGACGCGGCCACGGCGGGAAAAAGGTCGTGATCCTCAACGACACGGTGGCGGTTTTGCTGGGCGGATCTTCGGTCCTGGACCGGGACGCCTACGACGGTTTCGTGGGCCAGGTCAGCGGCACCGGGACCAATACCTGCTGTTCGCTGCCGGCCAATCGGATCGGAAAGCTCCACACGGACAGTGAACGCAGCATGATCATCAATCTGGAATCCGGTATGTATGACGGCATGAAAAAAGGCCGTTTTGACCGGCTGCTGGATGAAGAGAGTCACAACCCCGGACAAAAGGCCTTTGAGAAGATGACCGCCGGGGTTTATCTTGGAGAGCTTGTACATCTGATGCTGAAGGGCGCGTCCGGGGAAGGTCTGCTTTCCAAGCTCGCCGCCGAGAAGGTCGAGGGTCTGCAGCGGATGGATTCCGCAGTGATCGACGCCTGGGCCTGCGGCGAGCATCTGGATCAGGTCTGCGGCGACGCGGAGGATGAGACTTTCGTACAGGAGCTGTGCCGGGCTGTCTTTGAGCGCTCTGCCCGCTGCATGTGCACGAACCTGGCTGCCATCCTGCTGCTGACCGGAGAGGGGAAGGATCCGCAGCGCCCCGCCTGCATCTGCGCGGAGGGCTCCCTGGTGCAGAAAGGGCGGGTATACCGCCCCCTGCTGCAGCAGTTGATCCGGGAGCAGATCCAGGAGAGCCTGGGCCGATACACGGTGCTGAAGGTCGGGCAGGAGACCACGCTGCCCGGTTCTGCCGCCGCCGCGCTGCTGAACCTGTAAAATATGAATGGAATAAGCGTCTGCCGGATTTGGTGCCCGGCAGACGCTTATTTTTTGTTTTTGTCATTGGGGCGAAAGAGCAGCGATACCAGCAGACCGAAGAACATGGCGGCGCAGATGCCCCCGGCCGCGGAGCTGAAGCCGCCGGTAAAAGCGCCCAGCAGCCCCTGATCCGCGATCGCCTGCTTCACGCCCCGGGCCAGATTGTTCCCGAAGCCTGTCAAAGGTACCGTGGCACCCGCTCCGGCCCAATCCGCCAGGGGCTGGTAGAGGCCCAGGGCGCCCAACACCACCCCGGCTACCACGTAGGCTGTCAGGATCCGCGCGGGGGTCAGGCGGGTATAGTCGATCAGAAGCTGGCCCAGGGCGCAGAGCAGCCCGCCCACGGCAAAGGCTTTCAGATAGGTGAAGAACAGGTCCATGGCTCAATCCTCCCGCTCGATCACCAGAGCATGGCAGATGCCGGGGATGCTGCTGCCCTGCTGGGCGCTGGTTGCGGAAAGCAGAGCGCCGGTGGCGGAAAACAGGACCCGTTTCCAAAGGCCCCGTTCCATGGCGGGCAGGATATGGCTCGCCAATACCGCGGCGCAGCAGCCGCAGCCCGAGCCGCCGGCGTTCACGTCCTGCTTATCCGCGTCATAGATTAAAACGCCGCAGTCCATATAACGCGGCCCCAGCTCTATGCCGTCGCCGCGAAAGAGGTCTTCCAGAATATCATGTCCCAGGGCGCCCAGGTCGCCTGTAAAGATGGCGTCGTAGTTTGCCGGACCTCGCCCGGTGTCGTCGAAATGGGCGCGGAGCGTATCATAGGCGGCAGGGGCCATGGCGCTGCCCATGCTGTTGGCGTCGTCGATCCCGGCGTCCACGATTTTTCCGGCGGTGAGCTGCGTGATGCGCAGGCTGCCGCCGCTTTCCCCCAGAATGACGGCTCCGGCTCCTGTAACGGTCCACTGGGCCGTAGGCGGCCGCTGGCCGCCGTACTCCAGGGGGAAGCGGTACTGCCGTTCAGCCGAGCAGAAATGGGAGCCGGTGATGGCGCAGGCAGTGCCGGCATAGCCGCCGTCGATCAGCATGGCGGCCAGAGACAGGGACTCCGCCATGGTGGAGCAGGCGCCGTAAAGTCCCAGATACGGGGCGTTGCTGTCTTTCATGGCGAAGGAGGAGCTGACACATTGGTTCAGCAGATCGCCGGCCAAAATGAAATCCAGCGAGGAGGGAGAAAGCCCCGCCCTGTCGCAGGCAATGGAGAAGCAGCGCTGCAGCATATGGCTCTCCGCTTTCTCCCAGGTCTGCTCCCCGAAATAGGAATCCTCCGAGATGAAATCAAGTTCGTTTTTCAGCGGCCCTTCTCCTTCTTTCTTCCCGGCCACAGCGGCGCAGGAGAGGATGCGGGGTGCGTTTTCCAATACTATCGTTTGTTTTCCGAGGCGTTTGAGCATGCCGTTGGACCCCTTTGCGTTGTTTCCGTTAGCATGCCCGGAAAAGATAAAAATAACCGCCGCAGCCTGCGCTGCGGCGGTCGTTGTTTCAAATCATCAGCTGATCTTCAGCTCTTCCCAGAGGGTGTTCACATAGTCCAGGGTCTCGGCGTCCAAGTTGCGGTAGGCGTATTCGTTGTACAGGGCGCTGAAATCCTCGATGCCGGGATACAGGATCTCCATGGCCTCTTCGCCCAGCTCGTCGGCGTAATCCGCATCCTCATACACGAGGGAATTGGGGGAAGCGTAGTAGATATACTCGGCGTTGGCGATGGCAGGTTCGGCGGAGAGCATGTAATTGATGAAGATCTCGGCCAGTTCCTTGTTCTGGGCGGACTTGGGGATGCACATGGCGTCCACAAAGTAGTTGGTGGGCTCGGGATAATAGAACTGAAGGTCGATGTTGTCCGCCTGGGCGTCCAGCATGATGAAGTAATCGCCTGCATAGTAGGCGCCGACAGCGGCCTCGCCGGACTCCATCATGTTGTAGATCTCGTCCATCACATAGCTTTTCACCAGGGGAGCCTGGGTCTTGAGCTCCGCCAGGGCGGCGTCCCAGCTGGCCTTGGAACTGTCGTTCACGTCAAGGCCCAGCTTGTACTGGGCGGTGGCAAAGGCGTCGCGGGAGTTGTTGAACTGGAGGATGTTCCCGGCGTACTTGCTGTTCCACATCAGGTCCCAGCCGCCCACGTCGCCCTCATCCACCACGTTGGCGTTGTAGATGATGCCCACGATGCCGTAAGTGTAGGGGACGGTATACTGGTTGTCCGGGTCATAGTACAGGCCGCGGAAGCCCTCGTCGATATACTGATAATTGGGGATGTTGTCAAAATCCAGAGGGAGGAGCATATCCTCGGCAATCATGCGCGCGATCATATAATCAGAGGGGATGATCACATCGTAGCTGACGGCGCCGCTGGAGATCTTGCTGTACATATCCTCGTTGCTGGCGTAGGTGTCATAGTTGACCTTCAGCTTCTGGCCGTAGTTGGCCTCATACCATTTCTCAAATTCCCGGATGGTGTCGAAGGAATCCTCGGCGCCGTCGGAGATATATTCGCCCCAGTTGTACACGTTCAGGGTGAGAGTTTTGGACGAACCGCAGCCGCTGAGCAGAAGCGCGCAGACCAGCGCGGCAAGGACAAAGAGAGAAACGAACTTTTTCATGTGGATACAGCCTCCTTAGATTTTGCTTTTTTGCGTTTCGCTTTCTTCACGGTCTCGGCGCTGTCGCTGTCAGACAGGTTGGAGATCAGCAGCAGGGCCAGGATCACGAAGAAGATGATGGTTGCCAGGGCGTACATTTTGGGCGTGACCGTTTTCTTGGTCATGTTGTAGATGCGGATGGGGAGGGTCTGGAAGCCGTTGCCGGCGGTAAAGTAGCTGATCACGAAATCATCCAGCGAGAGGGTGAAAGCCATGATCAGGCCGGTGATGACGCCGGGCAGGATCTCCGGGATCTCCACCTTGAAGAAGGCCCGCAGGGGCGTGCAGCCCAGATCCATGGCGGCCTCCGGCAGGGCTCTGTCCATCTGCTGGAGCTTGGGCAGCACCTGCAGGATCACATAGGGCAGGCAGAAGGTCACATGGGCGATCAGCATGGTGGCGAAGTTCAGACTGGTGGCCGCGCCGAAAAGCCGGCCCACGAACACAAACATCAGCATCAGCGAGATGCCGGTGATGATATCGGGGTTGATCATGGGGATATTGGTGACCGTGTCCATCACGGTGCGCAGGTACTTGCTGCGCAGCTTGTTGATGCCCACGGCGGCGGCTGTGCCCATGACGGTGGAAATCAACGCGGCGCTGACGGCCAGCACCAGGGTGTTGCGCACCGCGCCCAGCGTCTCCGAATCCCGAAACAGCTCCCGGTACCAATAGAGAGAGAAGTGGGAGAACACGGAAAGACTTTTGGCCGAGTTGAAGGAAAAGACCAACAGAATGGCAATGGGAGCGAAAAGGAAGAGCATGATCAGGGCCGTGTAGACCTTGGAAATGGGTTTCAAGTTCCGTCCCCTCCCTTCAGACCGCGGCCCGCCGGTTGGCGCCGCGCTGCATCACGGCCATGCACACCAGCAGGATGACCATGAGGATAAAGGCGATGGCGGCGGCAAAGTGCAGATTGTTGGCCACATACTGCCCTTCGATGGCGTCGCCGATCAGGTAGAACTTGCCGTTGCCCAGCTTCTGGGAGATGTAAAAGGTGCTGATGGAAGGGATGAGCACCATGGTGATCCCGGAGAAAACACCCGGCAGGCTCAGCGGCCAGATCACCCGGCGCAGCACGCCGAAGCTGTTGCAGCCCAGGTCCCGGGCAGCCTCCAGGAGCTTGACGTCCATCTTGGCCATAACGGAGTAGATGGGCAGGATCATGTAGGGGAAATAGTCATAGACCATGCCAATGACCACGGCCCCCTCGGTGCCGATGATGTGGATGGGCTTCAAGCCCAGAAGCCCCAGCATGCCGTTGAAGATGCCGGTGTCCTGCAGGATGGTCATCCAGGCGTAGGTGCGGATCAGGAAGTTCATCCACATGGGGATCATGATCAGGGTGATCATGATCTTCTGGGTTCGGGCCGAGGCGGTGGAGATGATGTATGCCGCCGGATAGCCCATAATCAGACAGATCACCGTGGAGATGACTGCCAGCTTCAGCGAACGCATGAAGATCAGCAGGTAGGTGTGGACCTCCCGGGTGCCGGCCTCATCGGTCACATTGGAGGTGGCGGTGAAAAAGCGCCGCACGTTGTCCAGCGTAAAGTTGAAAGCGTTGTCGGTAAAGGCATAATAGGCCACGAAGATCAGCGGCACCACGATGAAGAGCACTGCCCACACGGAGTAGGGCGCCAGGCAGAGCCGCTGGATCAGACTGCCGCGCCGTGCGGCCACGTTCTTATTCCCCATGCTCCACCTCGGCTTCTTCCAGCACCTCTTCCATGACTTCCTCTTCCAGAACGCCGATCTCATCCATCTCCATGGAGAAGGAGGAGTAGTCGCCGTACATGCCCGAATACTGGGATTTGCGCATAATATGGATCGCGTCGGGTTCGATATACAGGCCGATATGCTCGTCCACATCCACAAAGTCCGTGGTCTGGATCATCCACTTGAAGCCGTTGATGTCCACGATGATCTCATAGTGGACGCCCAGGAAGGTGACCGAGGTGACCACGCCCTTGAGCATGCCCTTCTCTTCGGACACGATATCCACATCCTCCGGGCGGATGACTACGTCCACCGGCTGGCGTTTTTCAAAGCCGAAGTCCACGCAGTCGAACACATGGCCGGAGAAGCTGACCTTCCGGTCCGCCAGCATGATGCCGTCCAGAATATTGCTCTCGCCGATGAAGTCCGCCACGAAGGCATTTTCCGGCTCGTTGTAGATATCCACCGGCGTACCGATCTGCTGGATACGGCCCTCGGACATGACCACAACGGTGTCGGACATGGAGAGCGCCTCCTCCTGGTCGTGGGTGACGAACACGAAGGTGATGCCCGTGGCTTTCTGGATCTTTTTCAGCTCCGACTGCATATCCTTGCGCAGCTTCAGGTCCAGGGCTGCCAGCGGCTCGTCCAGCAGGAGGACCCGGGGGCTGCTAATCAGGGCGCGGGCGATGGCCACGCGCTGCTGCTGGCCGCCGGAGAGGCTGGTCACGCTGCGCTTTTCAAAGCCGTTGAGGGCCACCAGCGTCAGCATCTCGTTGACCCGCGAATCGATCTCCGCCTTGGGAACGCGTTTTTCCCGCAGGGGAAAGGCCACGTTTTCAAACACGTTCAGATGGGGGAACAGGGCATAGCGCTGAAAAACGGTGTTGACGTTGCGCTTATACGGGGGAACGTTGTTGATGTTTTCCCCCAGGAAGATGATATCGCCCACATCCGGGCTTTCAAAACCCGCGATCAGACGCAGGGTGGTGGTCTTGCCGCAGCCGGAGGGGCCCAGAAGCGTCAGAAACTCATTGTCGTAAATGTCCAGATTGATGTTATCCAGGACGACCTGCCCGTCAAAGGACTTGGTGATGTTCTTCAGCTCTATGATCTTCTTCATGCCGTACCCTCCGAAAAACAAAATGACGTATGCAAAAGCATACGTCACCTGGAAATCCTGCAAAGCGGCCCTCATCAGAAGGCTGCTATTTTCCCAATGGGTTTAGAGTCTATATAGCAAAGATTACTTTTACTACTCTTATTGACCATTTTACAAGTTCGTATGCATTTAAGCACTGGTTTATAGTAACCAACTAGCAAAACTTGAGCTTTTAACTCAATCAATAAGGCAACAGAAGTTGCCACCGCACCTGCGGTTTTCGGCATTCGACCCGGCTGTCCGTGTGGCCTTGGGCGCTCATAGAGCGGCGGTCGCTATCTTGCTTCGGATAAACTCTATCCAATTGAGACGACTTATTTTAACAGTATTCTCCAACACTGTCAATAGAAAAACGAATTGTAAGCATTTTAATTTTCACCCTCATAATTCACGTCCCAGAGGGTGAGCCCGTGGGCCGGGGCGGCAGGCCCGGCGAGGGCACGGTCCCGGCTTTCCAGGGCGCTCAGCACGCTCTCCGCTGTGCGTTGGTGAAGGCCCACTTCCAGCAGCGTTCCTGTCAGGATACGCACCATGTTATAAAGAAAACCATCGCCGGTAAAGATCAGACGGACTTCCTCGCCCGCTTGGACGATGCGAAGCTCACGAAGTTCCCGGACCGGGGATTTTTTCAGCTTTTTCAGAGAACAATAGGCGGAGAAATCATGCCTGCCAAGCAGAAGCCGCGCGGCCCTCTCCATAGCCACCAGATCCAGCCGGTCGGGAAGCTGCAGCATATAGCGCCGCCGGAACACATTGGGCGCTGCGCTGTTCCAGATCCGGTACACGTAGGTCTTGCCCGTGCAGCTGAGGCGGGCGTGAAAGCGGGGCGGGGCGGGCTCCAGCGATACGGCGCCGATATCCTCCGGCAGATGCGTGCGCAGCTCCCGCAATAGCTCCTCACAGTTTCTGCCGGTGTCCGCATGGAAAGAGCAGACCTGACGCCGGGCGTGCACGCCCGCGTCGGTCCGGCCGCTGCCGGCCAGCTCGATCTCCTGGGAAAGCAGCCGGGAGAGGAGCGCTTCCATCCGCCCCTGTATGGTGTTGTCGGTGTTGCCCTGCTTCTGCCAGCCCCGGTACCGGGTGCCGTCGTAGCAGAGCACAAGCTTGAAGTTCTGCATGGCTCATGCCTCCTGCGGTCATTGTACCCCGGCGGCGGGACAAATGCAAGCGCATGCGGATCGGGATGGGCCTCATATTGTGTATTCTATATATTTTTCACCCAAAAGCGGGAGCTTTCCCCCTGTATTTCCGTCTATTTTGTTCGTTGATGATTCTGCATAAAAATGCTAAAATAATACCCGTGATATTAGATTCAGGCAGAGAGGTTGCGTATATGTTTATCGATTCCTTTTTTAATCGTTTCGTACTGCCCGAGGACCTGAAAGAATCTCTGGGCAACAGCAGCTGGCGCTGCTATCCGGAGACCAAGGAGCAGCTGCTGGAGCTCTGCTATGGGCCGACTCACAGCTCCCGCTATGATGTGAGCTACTCCATTCCCGGTATCGGCATCGTCAAGGAGGCGGAGGTGGTCCGCTGCAAGAACGGGCCTGTCGTCAACTTCATGGAGGACTATATGCGCCGCCGTGACCCGGACTGCATGCGCATCGGCGACGATCTGCCCACCGACAAGCCCCGTTTTAAAGACGTCTACGGCTATGAGTTTTCCAAGCTGCGGGCCGAAACCATGCAGTGGTTCGAGACCCAGGGCGTGATCATGCTTCCTTTCCACGCGGGCGGCAAATATTATGGCTACGACGCACTGATGATCTGCCCGGCCAACGCGGCCTTCTTCGCCCTCTCCCTGGCCAACATGCAGGGCTTTGTGAGCATCCACGACGTGCCCCGCGGCTATACGCCCCGGGCCATCATCTATGTGGCTCCGCCCTTCCGCATGACCCATTTTGCGGGCAAGCAGGTTGTGGTCCACCAGCGCAGCGAGAATCTGCATGAGGTGTTCGCCTACAACCTGTATCCCGGTCCCTCCGCCAAGAAGGGCGTGTTCTCCATGCTGCTGGATATCGGCGAGAACGAGGGCTGGGTGACCAACCACGCCTCCGCGGCCATCTTGGAGACACCTTATGAAAACGAAGTGGTCTTCATGCACGAGGGCGCTTCCGGCGGCGGCAAGAGCGAGATGCTGGAGGAGATCCACAAGGAAGAGGACGGCAAGATCCTCCTGGGCACCCATCTGGTCAGCGGCGAAGATTATTTCCTGACCATGCGTGAGACCTGTAAGATCCACCCCATCGCGGATGATATGATCATGAGCCACAAGAGCTTCCAGAACGGCTCCGGGCACCTGGTCATCGCCGACGCGGAGGACGGCTGGTTTTTGCGCATGGACGGCGACAACTACTACGGCAACAGCCCCATGTATGAGCGCATCAGCATCCATCCGCCCGAGCCCCTGGAGTTTTTCAACATGGACGGCACTCCCGGCGCCACCTGCCTGATCTGGGAGCATGTGCTGGAATCCACCGGTAAGCCCTGCACCAATCCCCGTGTGATCATTCCCCGGGACATGATCGAGAACATCGTGCCCGGCAACCAGCCTGTGGAAGTGGACGTCCGCTCTTTCGGCGTGCGCATGCCGCCCAGCACCGTTATGGAACCCAACTACGGCGTGATGGGCATGGTCCAGTTCGTGCCCACCTCCATCGCCTGGCTGTGGCGTCTGGTCTCCCCCCGCGGCTTCAAGAACCCCTCCATCGCCGACTCCGGCGCCGGCAGCGGTCTGAAGGCCGAGGGCGTGGGTTCGTATTGGCCTTTCTGCACCGGCAAGAAGGTCACCCAGGCCAACCTCCTGCTGCGGCAGATGCTGGATACGCCCAACACGCTGAACATCCTGATCCCCAACCAGCACATCGGCGCTTACCGTGTGGGCTTTATGGGCGAATGGCTGACCCGCGAGTACCTGGCTCGCCGCAACGGCACCGTGCGCATGAAGCATCTTGTCAAGGCCCGCTGCCCGCTGTTCGGATACTCCCTGGATGAGATGAAGATCGACGGCCAGTATGTGCGCCGGACCTTCCTGCGTCCGGAGCTTCAGTCCAAGCTGGGCTATGAGGGCTATGACGCCGGCGTGAAGATCCTCACTGACTTTATGAAGAATCAGCTGATGGAGTTCATCACCGATGAGCTGGATCCCATCGGCCGGCAGATCATCAATCTCTGCCTGCACGACGCCCCGCTGGAGGAGTATCTGGCCATCACTCCCATGAACATCAAGTAAACCAGACTATGAAAGGCCGCGCATCCACGCGGCCTTTTCGTCATAATTCGGTCTTGTACGAATAAGGTATTGATGGTATCTTATGAAAGTGGATTTGAGTTTTGATCAGACAGGAGAAGCAGCATGAAGATCGTTGTTTTGGGCGGCGGCATCAGCACGGAACGGCATGTGGCCCTGGTCACGGCCACTTCTGTGTGCAAGGCGCTGCGCAGCCTGGGCCATAAGGCCGTTTTTGTGGATATGTTTCTGGGCCTGGAGGACTATTCCGGCCCTCTGGAGGACGCCTTTGAGGCGCCGGACGGACTCTGCGGCCAGGTGGCCATCGAAAAGCAGATGCCGGATCTGGAGGCGGTCATCGCCTCACGCAAGCTGAAAAGCCCCAGCCGTCTGGGAAAAAACGTGCTGGAGATCTGCCAATTGGCAGACTGCGTGTTCCTGGGCCTCCACGGCGCGGACGGGGAGGACGGCAAGATCCAGGCCACACTGGATCTGCTGGGCGTGCCCTATACCGGCTCCGGCCCCCTGGGCAGCGCCATGGCCATGGATAAGGCCGTGGGCAAGCGGATCATGGAGAGCGCCGGCGTGCTGACGCCCGCGTGGCAGGAGCTGGTTTACAGCGAGGAGGATATCCCGGCGCTGACCGAGACGCTGCCGCTGCCCTGCGCGGTGAAGGTGGTCAACGGCGGTTCGTCCCTGGGCGTGGCCCTGCCGGACACCCGGGAGGAGCTGGAGCGGGCGCTGCATGAGCTGTTGCACTACGGGAACCGTGTGGTGGTGGAGGAGAAGATCCGCGGCCGGGAGCTGACGGTTCCGGTGCTGGACGATCGGGCTCTGAGCGCCATCGAGATCATCCCGCCGGAGGGCACCAGCTTCGACTATGTGGCCAAATACCAGAGTGGGGCCGAGGGGGCCCGGGAGATCTGCCCGGCGAATATCACCGCGGAGGAACAGCAACTGCTGGGAGACGCGGCGCTGCGCTTTCACAGGGCTCTGGGGCTGTCCGTCTATTCCCGCACGGATTTCATCCTGGACAAAGAGGGAAGGGCCTGGTGCCTGGAGGTGAACACCCTGCCCGGCATGACGCCCAACAGCCTGATTCCCCGGGCCGCGGCCGTGGAGGGGATGAGCTATGCCCAGCTGTGCGAGAAAATCGTCCTGTTATCTCTCGAGAAATACAAGTCTTGACGATATGTTAACAATTTCTTGATGTTTTGCTTTGCAAATGTGTTAAAATGTTAGCTTAGAAAATCATGCTGCAAGGTGAGTACATGAGAGAGCGTTTTGCAAGATTCATGGCCGGCAGAAACGGCAATGATCAACTGAATACTTTCTTACTTGTGATCACGGTGGCCCTGCTGGTTTTGGGGAGCATCTTCACAAAACGGTTGGGCGCGGTGCTCTATCCGCTGATGTTCGTGATCCTGGTTCTTGTGTATTTCAGGATGCTTTCCCGCAATGTCTACAAGCGGCAGGAGGAGAACGGAAAATATCTGCGCTGGCGGATGAAGCAGACCGGCAAGCTGAGACTGGCGAAAGAGCGCTGGCAGCAGCGGAAAGAGTATAAGTTCTTTACCTGCCCCTCCTGCAAGACGGTCCTGCGGGTGCCCAAGGGCAAGGGCAAGATCAAGTTGGTCTGCCGCAAGTGCGGTACCTCCTTTATGGGGAAATCCTGAGAGATGTTCGGTTACCTTGTGGCGGCGCCCGGCGACCTGACGGAGGCGGAATATGCCCGTTATCGCGCCTGCTACTGCGGGCTGTGCCGGAGCATCAAGGAGCGCCACGGGCAGCTGGCCCGGATGAGCCTGACCTATGATATGACCTTTCTGGTGCTGCTCCTGGGTTCTCTGTACGAGCCGGAGGAGACCGGCGGGGAGGAAACCTGTCTGCCCCATCCTATTGAGGCAAGGGCTTGGTGGCGAAGCGAGATCAGCGCCTACGCGGCGGACATGAACGTGGCCCTGGCCTATTTAAAATGTCTGGACGACTGGGAAGACGATGGCAATGTGGGCGCCCTGGCGGAGGCAAAGCTGCTGCAGAAGCCCTTTGAGCAGATCCAGACTGCCTATCCCCGGCAGTGCGCAGCCATACGGGAGAGTGTGGACGCCCTGCACGCCCTGGAGAAGG
>Ga0310695_10006960_pt1 | contig 18316 bp, 25 predicted proteins | sample RumenRJG_04DNA_FD_203882 | JGI IMG/M metagenome (GOLD analysis project Ga0310695, IMG submission 203882) | Bovine rumen microbial communities from Lethbridge, Alberta, Canada - RJG_04 (v2) (version 2) | ecosystem: Host-associated > Mammals > Digestive system > Stomach > Rumen | place: Canada...
CAACTTTTCCGCCGCCGTACATATTTGCCGCGATTTTCTTCGGGGGAATGTGCATCCACCTGATGTTGAAGCCTTGCTTGCACGTTTTATTTCCCCTGTCCGACCCGACAGAAAAAGAGCGCGTAAGCTCACCCCGAAAGGCTTTGTCAGCTTCCTCTATAGAGTAGCATAACCGCTCTGTTTTGAAAAGCCTTTTTCGGCAGACTTGCGTCTGCTTCCTTTTCGCGCCCTTTTTGCTGCATTCAGAGCGCTGCCCCACAAAGGACAGCGCTCTGAATTTGCTCGGTTTTATTCAGATACTGCTATCTTCCTGACATTGGCCGATTGGCAGCCCTTCTTTTTTTAATCCTTGCCGATATCGTCCATGATCTTGCGGAGACGCTCGTCGAGATCCCGGCGCTCCTGCTCCTCCGGCGTCATCGCGTTCGGGTCGAAGCCGCTCTGGAGCAGCGTCAGATTTGCCAGCGCCTCGAGCTCCTTGTCATGGGCCTGACGGTTGAGGTCGGCCAGTACAGCGCCCACGTCAAGCTCTTCTTCATCCGGTTTCATCTGCGCCACGACGCCGCCTCCTTTCCGCTCTTTGATCGTCCTTCGTCAGTGTAGCACAACCGGCCCCGCCTTGCAAGCGGAAATCAGAGACGGATCGTCAGAACATTGAGGCCCATCATGTACTGGTACTCGACCTCCTTGGCGATGCGGTTGACCATGCGGACGCCGATGTTGTGCGTCACGTCCTCGGGATTGACCATGTCCGCGCGCTCCTGCGGGTTGAAGGGCACGCAGTCGTCCTTGATGCGCAGCGTGATCGTATCATCCTTATAGACCACGCGGACGTCCGCCGTGTGCTTCTTATTGTCCTTGACGAAGCCGTGCTTGACGATGTTGCCCGCCATCTCCTCCATGCACAGCGCGGAGTAGTTGGCGCGCTTGCCGGCGATGCCCTGCCGCTCGCAGAACGCGAGCACCTGCTCGGAGGTGCGCATCACCTCGTCCATGCCGTGGATCGTGATGTCGAGCCGCTGATCCGCCGGCACGCCGAAGTCCTCGCGCAGCAGCAGCCACTCGTCCAGCGTCCGCGGCATGCGCTTCCAGCAGATCAGAGCAAAGACGAGCAGCATCAAGGTGACGACCGCGATGCCCAGCGCGTGGGAGATCCAGACGCCGTCCGCGCCCAGCGGCCGCGCCAGCAGCTCGGAAAAGCCCGTGACCGACAGGAAGCCGTCGATGATCGACAGAACGGTGACCTGCGTCACCCGTCCGGTGGCCTGGTAGAAGCCCGGGAACGCGTTGACCAGCATGATCAGCGGGATGTACGCCGTGTAGATATGCAGGATGCGCCGCGTCATCTGATACACCTGCGAGGTCGTGTCCGGGAAGTAGATGCTCGCGACGGGCGCGGCGAGCGCGAAGAACACCACCGCCGTCGCCGTCGCCAGCAGCATGCCCTTGGTCAGCACCGTCTTCATCAGCAGGAGCAGCGACTCGCGGTCTTCCTCGCCGTAGCTGATGCTCGCGAGCATCCGGACGACGGAGGACGCCGCGACCGGGAGCGCGACGTACAGGCCGCTGATGGTGTTGAGCGTCGCCAGCGCGGCGACGCTGTCCGTGCCGGACCACGTCAGCAGGATGCGGTTGAGCGCCAGGCTCCGCAGCGCGCAGCAGAGCATCAGCACCGCCGCGGGAAAGCCGATCTTGAAGACGGAAGCCGTCTCTTTCCAGTTGATCGACGCGAGGGAGAATTTCAGCGACGACTTCTTCGTCAAGAAGTACGGCCACAGGACCGCGAAGAACGCCCAGTTGCTGAGCGCCGTCGCAAGGCCGAGGCCGAGCGTGCCCATGTGGAGCGTGCCGACGAGGAACAGGTCCAGCGCGGCGTTGAGCACCACCATCACGCCGATGCCGATGTAGCTCCGGCGGCTCTGGCGCTCCATCTGCAAAAACGCCGAGAGCTGCTGCGTCAGGAACATCGGGATCAGGCCGACGCCCATGCCGACGACGTAGCCCATCAGCCCCGCGCGCGACGCCTCGTCCACGCCCAGGATCGTCGAGACGCCGCCGGGCAGCAGGATAGACAGGATCGACATGATCGCGCCGATGCCGGCGCTCAAGCACAGATCCAGCGAGAACACGCCCTGCGTCTCCTTCGCGCGGCCCGCGCCCATGTAGCGGCCGCAGAGCACCTGTGAGCCGCCGAGGAGCATGTTGCAGATGGCGGGCAGGAAGAAGTTGAACGGGCCGTAAAGGCCCATCACGGTCATGGCCGAGGGCCCGATGAGGTTGCTGGCCATCACGCCGTCGATGATCGAGTTGACCGAGGTCATGGCCATGATGAGGATCTGCACCGGAAGCAGCCGGAAAAAGAGCCGCGATATGATCTGTCCGTCCGCCTGTGTCGTCTTTGTTTCCGTCATCTCTGTTTTCCTCCCACATCATAGTGTTCCGTCAGATATGCGCCGAGGTAGGCCGTTACCTTTTCCATGCCCTGCGCGTTGACGTGATACATATCGGACATATCCGTCCAGAAATCAAAGCCCATCTCCTCCGTATGGTGCATCAGATTGAGATAGGGCAGGCCGTTCTCCGCCGCGTAGTCCTTCATGCCGTTGCACACGGCCTGCCGGTGCAGGTCGTCGTCCTCCGGCGTGGTGAACGGCACGGAGACCAGCAGCAGCTCGATTCCCCGCTCGCGGCACAGCGCCACGATCCGGTCGAGGTAGTCGATCTGGATCTGCGCCGGCGGCGCGGTGATCTCCTCCGGCACGACCTCCCAGCCCGCGTAGGGCTGGTAGTGGCCGTGGAGCGTCTGCGTCCCCTTCTCGCTGACGTCGGGCGGCAGATAATCCGCGTCCGTCAGCTCCTTCCAGCGCGTGTGGTACGCGATGATGTTGAAGAGGTACTCCGGCCGCTCCGCCGGCTCGATCAGATCGAAGATCATGCGCAGCTTCGGAAGCCCGAGGCGCAGGAAATCCGTGCTGTAGTGCAGCGCGACGCGCCCGTTGGTCTTGTCGTCCTGCACCACCTTGTACGGGTCCAGCACCACGACCTTCGGCGTCTGATACTGCAGCGCCTCTTCGAGGAAGTAATAGGTCTCGGGCAGCACCTGCCCGTTCTGCGCGAAGTTGTTGGTGCGGATGCCGAAATCCCGCTCCAGCTGCGGCGCGGAGACGCCGTTGTGCACCTTGGACGCGCCCAACAGCAGCACCTCGACCGAGTTCTTCGGCTCGGCGTAGAACGCCGCCACGGAGTCGCGGTAGCGCTTTTCCTCCAGCACCTCGCTCACGGCGTGCAGCAGCGCGAGCGTGAGCAGGAGAAACGCCAGCGCCCGCAGCGGCCACGCGCGGACGGGCTTTTTGGTTTCCATCTCTCTCGCCCCCTGTCAGAAGCCCTTGTAGATAAAGTCCTGCGAAACGAACTCCGGCCCGTACATGCCGAAGATCAGCACCGCGAACAGCAGCGCCAGCAGCACCAGCCAGCGGAACACGAGGTTCTGCTCCGCGAGCCGCTCCCGCACGCTCTTTTTCTCCGAGAGCGCCGAGACGATCAGCAGCACCAGAAGGCCGCAGACCGCGATGTTGAGGTCCGACTGCTCGCCGAACAGCGCGCCCACGCCGCCAAAAAACGCCAGCGGGTTGAAGCGGAGGCCGAGGCGCATCATGTGCAGCGCCGCGGAGATGCTGCCCGCGCGGAAGAAGATGTTGCCGCTGCTGATGAGGAAGAATACGCGCAGCGACTGGAACAGATGCCAGCTGAAGCACTCCGTATTGATGCGCAGCAGCGAGAGCACCCTCTTGAACAGCGGCTCGAACACCTGCGCCAGCACCGTGCAGCTCCAGAACCAGAGCCCCTGCCCCAGCACGTATTTCCACGCGCCGCCGTGCCACAGGCCCATCATCAGCCAGAGGATCAGCGTGCCGAGATAGGTCGGGATCTGCTTGATCGCCTTGGGCTGCCGGCGCAGCTTCTTCGACATCCAGCGCCACGGGCGGGAGTGCAGCACGGGATAGAGTACGTAATCCCGCATCCAGCCGCCGAGCGTGATGTGCCAGCGCTGCCAGAACTCCTGCACCGAGCGGGAGAAAAACGGCGTGCGGAAGTTCTCCGGCAGCTGTACGCCGTAGCACTCGGACGCGCCGGCGATGATGTCCATGCAGCCGCGGAAGTCCGTGTAGAGCTGGAGCATGAAAAGCCCTGCCGCGAACCAGATGAAAAGCCCCGGATACGCCTCCGGCTCCGCGTAGACGGCGTTCACCGCCGTGCCGAGCCGTCCGGAGATCACCAGCTTGAGGAACAAGCCCCACAGCATCCGCTGCATGCCGAAGGCCACGCGCTCATAGTCGAACCGGTGCGGCTCGAAGAGCTGCTGCCGCATGGTACGGTAGCTCAGAATGGGGCCCGAGGTCAGGATCGGGTAATAGCCCGCGTAGAGGCACAGCTTCGCGGGGTTCTTCTGCGCCTCGACCTCGCCCCAGCAGCAGTCCAGCAGGTAGCCCATGAGGGCGAAGCTGTAAAAGCTGACGCCCATGGGCACGGCCCAGTCGGGCAGCGCGACGGCGCTTCCGGTCAGACGGTTGTAGTTCCCGATGAGAAAGCCGTTGTACTTGAGCGCCGCCAGAATCCCGGCGTTGACCAAAATGCCCGCGGCCAGCGCCAGCTTTGCGCCGCCCGCGCGGCCTTTCGCTCGCGCGGCCTCGATCAGCCGCGCGCAGGCCCACGCGGTCAAGGCGCTTACCAGCAGGTAAACGCCCGTGCGCGGCTCGGGTACGCTGAGCGCGAAAAAGGCCGCGCTGAAGCCCAGCAGCGCCAGCCACTGTATGCGCTTCGGGATGATGTAATAGATCGGGATCGAAAGCGCAAACAGCGAGAGGAACCGAAACGAGGTGATCGTCATGGGTGCGGTCACGGGCTTACTTCCCCATCTCCAGAATGATGTCGACCATCTCGCCCACATTCTTCATGTGCAGCACCTTGTTCATCGGGATCTTGAAGCCGAACTCCTCCTCCACGCCGATGATGAGGTTGATGTGCTCGAACGAGTCCCAGCCCGGCACGTCGTCCGCCACCGTCTCGTCGTGAAGCTCGATGCTCTCGTCGTCCAAAATGTCGCGGAACACGCTGTTCAGACGCTCATAAACGCTCTCTCTGGTCATCTTCGTATCCTCCTATTGCAGTACCATGATCTTGATATTCGCCTTGGAAACGGTCTTGCCGTTTTGATTTTTGATATTCGCCTTCACGCGGATCATGCCGAGCTCATCCCACTTCTCCGCCACCGTGCCGGCGACGGTCAGCACGTCCCCGGCATAGACCGGCTTTAAAAACGACAGCTCGTCAAAGCTGTGGATGAGGCTGTGCTTTCCCGGCAGGTACACCCCCGCAAGCGTGGAGTAGAGCGAGGCGGTCAGCATCCCGAAGGCCACGTGCCCCGAAAACCGCCCGCCGCCCGCCGCGCGGGCAAAGTCGTCGTCCCGGTGCAGCGGGTTCACGTCGCCGGAGACCGCGCGGAACGCGTCCTCCATCTCCGCGGTGATCTCCCGCGAAAAGCTTTCCGTCAGGCCGACAGACAGCTCGGAGAGCGTATACTCATTCATGCCCGCACACCTCCCGCAGACGGCGGCAGAGGCTCTCCGCGTCCAGTCCGTTTTTCCGGCGCACCGCCTGTACCGTGCCGTAGCCCTCGGCGAAGCGGTCCTCGACGCCGACGGTCGTGAGCGGGATGCCCAGTCCCGCGCGGGCGATCGTCTCCGCCACGATGGCGCCGAGCCCGCCGGATACGTTGTGCTCCTCCACCGTGACCGCCCGCTTCATGCCGGCAAGGCGGCGCAGGGCGTCCTCCGTACCGAAGGGCTTGAGCGTCGTCACGTTGACGAGCCGCACGGAGACGCCGCTCTCCCGCAGCCGCTCCGCCGCAGCGGCAGCCTCCTCCAAAACGCTGCCCGTGGTGAAGACGACCGCGTCTTCCCCGTCGCACACAAGGTCGCTTTTGCCGACCTCCATGCGGTAGTCTTCCTCAAAAAACTCCTTCTCCCGGCTCATGCCGAGCCGGATGTAGACCGGCCCCTCGTGCCGGTACGCCAGCTCCACCGCCGCGGCCGCCTGATACGGCGTCGCGGGCGAGAGCAGCAGCAGATTCGGCAGCGCGCGCAGCACCGCCGCATCCTCCGTCGTATGGTGCGTGGGGCCCAGCGAGCTGATGGAAAGGCCGCTGCCCATACCGACGAGCTTCACGTTCTGGTTCTGGAAGCACACGTCGTTGCGGATGAATTCCAGCGAGCGGTAGCACAAAAACGCGCCCGCCGTAAAGACGAAGGGGATCTTCCCCGCGCTCGCCATGCCCGCCGCCGCGGCCACCATATGCTCCTCGCAGATGCCGAAGTCGACGATCTGCTCCGGAAAGCTGCGGCGGAACATGCCGTCGTAATTCGTGCCGTTGTCCGCCAGCAGGTACAGCACGTTCCCGTCCCGCTCCGCCAGCTCCAGCAGCTTGCTGATGAATGCGCTCTGCATCGTTTACTCCATTTCCGCGTCGTCGATCCCCAGCTCCTCCCGGAAGACCTTGAGCTCCTTCCGGTTCGGCAGCCTGAAGTGCCAGTTGGGGCTGTTTTCCATGATCGACACGCCCTTGCCCTTGACCGTGCGCGCGATGACAAACAGCGGCTTGCCCGGCTCCGCCGGTTCGGTGAGCGCGGCGCGCAGCGCCGGGACGTCGTGGCCGTCCGTCTCCCGCACCTGCCAGCCGAACGGCTCGATGCGCTCGCGCCAGTTCTCGGTTCCGAAGGTCTTTTGCACTCGGTCGGTCTTTTGCAGGCCGTTTCGGTCAAGGATCGCCACCAGATTGTCCAGGCCCAGCGCGCCCGCCGAGCTCACGGCCTCCCAGACCGTGCCCTCCGCACATTCGCCGTCGCCGAGGAGCACGTAGACCTTCGCGTCGCTGCCGCTGAGCTTCAGCGCCTTCGCCATGCCCACGCCCACGGAGAGCCCGTGGCCCAGCGAGCCGGTGGTCGCCTCGATCCACTCGCAGTCCCGCGTGCAGGGCTCGCCGCCGATGCGCGCGTCGTCCTGCAGGTACGAGTGAAACGTCTCCCACGAGATGAGCCCCCGATGCGCCAGCACGGCGTAGAGGGCGAGACCGCCGTGGCCCTTGCTCAGAATGAAGCGGTCGCGGTCGCGCCAGCGCGCGTTCTGCGCGTCGATGCGCAGCACGTCCTTGCAGTAGAGCGTGTAGACGATCTCGAGGCAGGAGAAACAGGACGCCAGATGCGCCATCCCGCCGCGCCAGCCCGTCAGAAAGATCTCTTTTCGCAGCGCCTTGAGCGTCTTTTCCTCGTTAGCCAAATCTCGTCACCTCGTCCGCGTCGTCGGCCAACCCGCCGCAGAACGGCACGGCGTCAATGGCGCGTATCTCGTCGTCGGAAAGCGTAAAGTCAAAAATGTCCATATTCTCCCGCAGCCGCTCCGCGTGCGCCGTCTTCGGGATGACGACGACGCCCTTCTGGTTCGCCCAGCGCAGGCAGACCTGCGCCGCGCTCTTTCCCTTCGCCGCCGCGATGCGCTGCAGCGTCTCGTTTTGCAGCACCTCGCCGGTGCCCAGCGGGCTGCTGCCCTCCATGAGGATCCCCTGCGCGCGGCAGTAGTCGTAGTTCTCCCGCTGCCAGTAGCCGGGGTGGAACTCAAACTGATTGACCGCCGGCATGATGCGCGCGGTCTTTTTCAGCTCTTCAAGATGATGGGGCTTGAAGTTGCACACGCCGATGTGCCGCACCAGCCCCTCGTCCAGCAGCGACTCCATGCCGCGCCAGGTGTCGGCGTTCAGCTCCCGCCAGTCCTCATGCAGCGCGGGGGAGGCGGGCCAGTGCACCAGATACAGGTCGATATAGTCGGTTTTCAGCTTGTGCAGCGACGCCTTGCAGGCCTCGCGCACCGCGCCGCAGCCCCGATAGGTGTTCCACACCTTGTCGGAGAGGAGCAGCTCCTCCCGCCGGATCCCGGTCTCGGCCAGCGCCTTGCGGAACGCGATCTCGTTGCTGTAGGCCGCGGCGAGGTCAAAGAGCCGGTAGCCCGTCTCCCACGCGGCGGAGATCACCTCGGCAAAGCCGTTGCGCGCGTTCAGCTGCCAGGTCCCGAGCCCCACGGGCGGGAGCGTCAGCGTATTATTTTCCGTCTTCTTCCACTCCATGGACCTTGATCACATCCTGCCTGTTTTCATAGTGCGCGGGAATGACGAACTCCCAGTCGGTGCTGCCCCGTTCGTCCTCCGCGACCTTGGTGAAGCCCATCGTCCGGTAAAACTCCCTGACCATGGCGTTCTTTGCGGTGGGATAGTAGTGCCCCGCCAGCGTGCGCACGCCCCGCGCCTTCGCCCGATGCACCAGCGCATCCAGCATGGCGAACTCCATGTTCCGCTTGAGCACGCGGCAGCTCATGAGCCACAGCACGATGTCCAGCCGGTCGCCGTCCAGCTTTCCGGCCACCACCGACACGACGCCGTTGTCGCCGAACCGGTCCGTCAGCTTGCCGTAGAGGGTGATATACGCGTCGCTCTCCGCCATGGCGGCGACGTCCGGCTGCGAGCAGCGCAGCGTGGTGAGATTGAATTGGTTGGATTTGTTGGTCAGCTGCGCGATGCGGGAGAGATAGAGCGGCGCGAAGCCGTCGATCTCCGCCTCCATCTCCAGCGAGCGCAGGTACGCGCCGTAGTCCGCAAACGTCGCCTCCGCGCGGGAGCGCTCCGCGTTCTGGCGGTACATGCGCGTGCGCGCGGCGTCGTCCGCCGAGAGCGTCGTCACCTCGAAATAGCCCATGCGGTCGACGGCGCGGATGTAGTACTCCGGCTTATCGCCCAGCTCCGGCACAGCGACGCCCGGCGCCTGCTGGCGGATGATCTCCCGCTCGGCGGGGTTGTCGTCGGCGAACACGAAGCTGTCCGGCGTCAGCGACAGCGTGTGCGCGATGTCGATGAGGTTCTGCGACTTCGGCTCCCAGTTGGCCTTGATCATGATGAAGTCGTCCTCGGTGAGCGTCATGTCCGGCCGGCGCAGGCCCGCCATGGCGTTCTCCGGCTCGTTCTTGCTCACGACGTTCAGGATAACGCCCAGCTGCCGATGCTCCTTGAGATAGCTCTGAAACTCGCTGTAGGCCTGCCCCTCGGAGGTCTCCTGCCCGATTTGCAGGTTCTCCGCGCCGTCGTCTCCGACGACGCCGCCCCAGAGCGTGTTGTCGAGGTCGAGCGCGAACGCCTTCTTGTTCTTCCCGTAGAGGGACTTGATGATGTTCGCCACGCTCTGCGCCAGATACGGGATGGCCGGCTGCGCGGGCGAGCACTTGTACATATGCCAGTAGAACGGGTCGTTCCAGCGCTCCAGCCCGTACAGGGCCGAGAGATAGTTGATATCGTTGATATAGAAATTCTCGTGGCTCTGCGCGTACTCGGCAAACCTCAGATTCAGCCGCGTCAGAAAATGGACGCGTCCGTGGATGTCGCTGGCCTCGCGGTTGCCCTGCAGGCGCCAGTCGGGAAACTCAAAGTTGTTCTGGATGATCGGGCGGCCGTACTTCTCCCGCAGGCTCTCCCACATGGCGGAGAAGCGTCCGTACGTCTCCTCCAGCAGCGCGTCCACGTCGTCGGCGCTCTCGCCGAGGGCCGGCCAGCGCAGCACGTTGCGGTTGCTCGTATGAATGTAGATCACGTCCGGCGCGAAGGCCTCCAGCTCCGGATTGGGAAACACCGCGTCGTTCCAGTACTGGTCGTACTCGCTCTCATAGAACGTCGGCCGGATGCCGAAGTGCAGCAAAAAAAGCTCCAGCACGCCCACCACGTCGTGGGTCGTCGAGCCGCCGAGGACGGCGATGCGCTTGTCGATGAACTCCGCGCCGCTGTCCAGCAGCTCTCTGCGGAGCTTCCGCTTTTTGGTCACCAGCTCCATGCCGAACGGCGGTGTGAACAGTTCCTCCATCGCTCTCGCCTCTCCTTGCGCCCCGCACACGATGTTGTGCTATAATCTGTTATATTATACCATAATTATTTTGCGCTTGCAAGTGCCGCCCTGCTGCCGCGGCGACGCAGAATTTGCACTTGGCAAGCGGGGCAAAGCGGGGTATAATCATCACGCAAATCCACTGAGGAGGATCGCAGGCATGGATATCTATGAGGAAAACCGTTTGCAGGACTGCCCCTACTGCGGCGGAGCGGGACTGTTGGAGGAGGAAAACGGCTGGTGCTGGTACGTCATGTGTCTGGACTGCGGCGCGCAGACCGGCTCGTTTTCGTATGAGACCCCCGCGCAGCGCGCGGAGGCCGCGCAGATGGCGGCGCGCACCTGGAACATCGGCAAGGTGCTGCGCGGCGACGTCGGCGAGTAAGCACGGATCGATCAACAAACGCGGGGTAACATTCCATTTCGGAATGTTACCCCGCGTTTTGCCGTATGCCCTACAGGAGCCGGCACGCCGCCGACAGGATCGCGAGCAGCGCGGCGTTGACCAGCGTGAACACCAGCAGATAGCGCCCCGTGTGCGCGTCGCGGCTGCGGGAGTAGAGCTTGAGGCTGATGAGGCTCGCAAGGCTGGCGATGGGCGTTCCCAGTCCGCCGACGTTCACGCCCAGCAGCAGCGCGCGGGCGTTGTCCGTGAAGCCCGAAAGCAGCAGCGCCGCCGGCACATTGCTGATGACCTGGCTCGCGAGCAGCGCCGTCAGATACTCGCGCCCGTCCAAAAGCCGCCGCAGCAGAGCGTTCACCGCGTCCAGCCGCGCGAGATTTCCCGCAAACACGAAAAAAGCCACGAAGGTGAGCAGCAGCATGAAATCCGCCGCCGCCAGCATCTTCCGGTCAAAGATCAGCAGCGCGGCGACGACGATCAGCAGCATCGCGGGCCACGGCAGCAGACGGAACACCGCGAGCAGGCACACGGCGAACAGCGCCAGATACAGCCGCAGCTTTCCGCGGTCCATTCCCGGCTCCTCGCCCATCTCCGCGCGCAGCGCCGAGCGCGGCAGCAGCAGGCAGAGCAGCAGCGCCAGCACCAGCGACAGCGCCCAGACCGGCGCGGTGACGCGGAAAAACTCCGCCGCGCCGAAATCGTAGTAGGAGTAGAGATACAGGTTCTGCGGATTGCCCACCGGCGTCAGCATGCTGCCGAGGTTCGCCGCGACCGTTTGCAGCACGACGATCAAAATGAGGTCGTGTCCCCGCCCCGTCATGCCGAGCAGCACCACGGCGAAGGGCACGAAGGTCAAAAGCGCGACGTCGTTGGTGATGAGCATGGAGCTGAAAAACGTCATGGCGACCAGCAGCGCGCCCATGCCGCGCGCGGTTTTGGCCCGCAGGCAGACCGCATGGGCGAGGCGCGTGAACACTCCCGCGTTCCGCAGCCCCGCCACCACCAGCATCAGCGCGTACAGCAGCGCCAGCGTGCGGAAGTCGACGTAGCCGAGATAGGCCGCGTCCGGCGGCACCGCCGCGCAGCTGACGAGCGCCGCCAGCGCCGAAATCGTGAGGACCGGTTCTTTTTTGACAAAACCCCAGATCGTTTTCATGCCTCGTCGCGCCGCTCCGCCGTCCGTGGTACGCCGCCGAAGAAGTCGATCAGCAGGCGGCCCATGATCTCGCTGCCCGCGACGTAGCTTCCGTGATCCTCGCCCGGGACGATCACCAGCCGCGCGTTGGGCAAATGCGCCGCGATGCGCCGCGTCTCCTCCGGCAGGATCAGATCGTGCTCCCCCGCCGTGACGAGCACCGGAATGTCAATGGTCTCCAGCTGCCGCGCCTCGATATGCGGCTCCGTCAGCATGAGCGTGATGAGCGGGTCGGGATGCTGCGCGTTGCGGGCGCCAAACTCCTCCCGAAACGACGGATCGACCCCCTCCGGCGACAGATTTGCGCCGCTGACCGCCATAGCGCCGAGCGTCCCCGGATGGTTCAGCGCCAGCAGCAGGCCGATGATGCCGCCGTCGCTGTAGCCGTAGAACAGCGGCCGGTCCAGCCCCAGTGCGCGGATAAACTGAAACATATCCTCCGCCATGTCGGCGTAGTGATATTCGTTCAGCCGCTCGTTGGCGCCGTGACCGCGGGAGTCGGGCGCGTAGACCCGATAGCCCGCGTCGGCGAGCTGCCCGATCTCGACGTCGAACAGGTCGTGGCTCTCGCCGTTGCCGTGCACCAGCACGACGGGTCTGCCCTCGCCGGCCGTCGCATAGTGCAGGCAAACGCCGTTGACCCGCACGGTACGGTTCGCTTCGTACATCGTGTTTCTCCTGTCAGTAGATTCGCTTGAGGTCCTGCGGCTCGACGCCGACGCGCTTGCAGAACGTCTCCACGTCGCTCCGGCTGCGCGCCAGCGCGTATTCGCAAAACCGGCCCGTCCCACGGTCCAGAAAGCCCACGACCGTCTCGCCCGTGCAGATGCTCGAGCGCACGGCCGGCTCCTGCGCGGCGGGATCGTAGGGGATTTTGGGCGGTTCTTTCTTCCTGAGAAGGCGCATCGTTCGTCCCATGCCTCGCTCCTATTCCCCGATGTAGGTGAACCGCCGGTACGTCCTGCCGTCCCGCTCCACGGTCTCGTTCCACATCGACGCGGGACGCACCCAGACGCCGCGCTCGCCGTAGAGCGCGCGATAGACCACCATCGGCTCCTGCGTTTCGGAGTGCTTCGCGAGATACAGCACCTCGTACTCATTGCCCTTGAAATGGCGGTAGCGCCCGGTTTTGATTTCATCCATCGCCCTATTTCCCCTTCGTCAGCTCTCAGCCGTTCTTCGGCGGCTGCCGGATCGTCTCACATCCGCTGCGCCGCCGGCGGCAGGCTCATCACAAGTTCATTTCAGTCTGCTTGTTTTGCGTGATCTCCCCGGTCTTGTCGTTCAGCTTCGCATTCCGGCCCTGTTCAACCAGCAAGGCAAGATCCAGGTCATTCTCCGTGACGTTATTCTTGTCGGTATGCCCTCCGGTCCCGCGATATGTGGAGGAATTCGCGAAGTGCGCCGAGGGGTCCTCGTGGATCTTCGTGTGGTCGATGTCCAGGTGGTCTCCGTCGTTGCTGCCCGCAATATAATAGCTGCCGCTGACATAATGGACGGGAATGTCGGGATCGAACTGGTGCAGGCGCCGCATGTGAGAGCGCGTGTTGAAGCCTCCGCCGAACACCCACGCGCCCGCGCCCATCACCTTGTTGGACTGCTCCGACGCGGCCTCATACATCGTGCTCATCGGGCTGTGCAGCACAAAGCCGCCCAGCTTGTGGACGCTTCTGCCCTCCTGGAGGGCTCTTTTCTGCTGCTCCTGCGCAAAGTCCGCCGCCACCTTGGAGGCCACCGCGCCGCCCATGGAATAGCCGTGCAGAATGATGTTCTCCGGCTTGACGCCCAGTTTCTTCATCACATAGTCGAGCATCGCCTTGCCGTCTTTGTAGAGGGACTTTTCGCTCAGCGGCGTGCCGACCTTTTTCCCGCGGGAATTGTGCGTTTCGCTGTTGCCGTAGCCGCGGTAGTCCATGGTGACGACCTTGGCGCCCATCTCCAGATAGGGCTCGATCACCTGCGGCGCATATTGTCCGGCGGGGCCGCCGCTGCCGGAGAAGAAAAGCACCACCTTACCCCCGTCTTTAATATCACCAATATCACCTTTTCCGTAGACAGCGCCCTTCAGGACGCCGTCTTTCGTTTTGCAGTCATCAATGGTTTTGATGCGCTTCTCCGTCGGCAGCGGGTGCTCTGTGTTATGCCGCTCTTCATGGGTACCCAAAGCCGCGTTGTTGACGATCGCCGTCAGCGCGTGGCGCCCTCTGCCCGTAGAGATGGACGCGGTCGCCTTGCTCTTGTCGATCTCCTGCTCCCTCGCCTTTTTCCGCTTTTCCTGCGCGATTCGTTCCAGTTCCCGCTTCGCCTGACGCTTCTTTGCGCCGAAAAAGTCGTTTTTCATCTTTTCCACGCCGCTGCGTCCGGCGGCTGTGCGCAGATTCGATATTTTTTCTTTGTAAGCGACTCTCTCGGCTGCCGCCGGCAGTCGATCCTTCAGCTCGTTCTTCAATTCGGGATTGCCGGCCACCAGCTTCGCGACTTTCCTTGCGATCACGCTGTCCGGATCGGCCTTCTTCGCTTGCTCTTGCTCAATGTAATCGTTGATTTCCTTCTCCGTGATCTCCCGTCCTTCTTTGTCTTTCATCCCCTTGACGTCCGCCAAGATGTTCTCTAACGTTCTCTTTGCCATTGCCATTTCTCCCCTTTCCTCTTACAGTCCCAACAGATAGGTGCCGAAGTAGATTTCGGAGCGCTGTGCTACGGGGATATGGAGCTCGATCAGCTCCTCGATCACGCCGTCGACGCTGGCAAAGGTGAGCAGCGTGTCCGGCGGGAACGCCGCTTTCAGGCGGCGCATGCTCTCATTGACCGTGGCGACGAACGCGGACGGATCGGCGCTGTCATTGAAGATCCACGGGATCGACAGCCCGTTTTCATCGCCTTGCAGAAGGACAAGCCCGCGAATGATCCCGTTCTCCATGCAGACGCAGCTTTCCGGCCGGTAATCGCCGAAGGCAAAGGGCGTCGGGACCGCGACGTCCGCCAAGACGGAGTCGTTCAGCAGATCGGCAAAGTGCTTGCGCGCTGCGTCGGGGGCGTCCCCGATCGGCAGGATATCGCCCTGCGGCTGACCCGAAGCGGGCAGGCGCGGGAAAGCGCCCAACGTGGTGGAAAAGCCCTTGCTGCCCTCGCGAAGGACCACCATAAAGCCGCAGGCTTTCAAAAAATCGCTCATGCCCGCATCGTCCTGCGTGAAGAACACGCTGACGCCGTCCGGCTCTCCGGACGCCTCCGCCGCCTGCACCAGCAGCTGCAGCATCGCCCGTCCGCCGCCTTTTCGCCGGAACGGCTCGTCCACATAGAGCCAGTCCACAACGACCTCATTTTCCTCCACATGCGCCATCAGAACGCCCGCCGCGTTCTTTCCGTCATCCGACACGCAGCCCGTCAGCAGCGCGTCCCCGGGCAGCTCCGTGAGAAGCCGCGGAGGAAACAAATGCGCGAACTTTTCCAGGTCCATCGGCGTCAGTGTGCAAAGCTCCATTTGTTTTCCGTCCTTTGATAAGATGATTAGGATTATTTTAGCAATCCTGCGATGAATAATCAAGGGGCAGCCGCCGTCTTATTTCCCCTTTGTCAGATCGTAGCTGATCTCCAGCAGCTCTTTGACCGTCCCGTCCTCCGTCGTTCCGTCGAGCAAAAAGCCGATCCACTGGTTCTTGTTCATGTGCCACGCGGGGATCACGCCGGGCTTGTCCAGATACGAGCCGCCGAGCAGCGCTCCGCACTTCACGTCCATCACGCAGACAACGCCGTCGCCCTCCAGCCCCAGCCGGTCGCGGCGCACGTCCATCGACACCGCAAACCACTTGCGGTTGCTCTGGTGGCGCAGCACGAAGCCCGCGGGAAACTTCTCCCAGAGGTATTCCGGCTCCGCGCCGTAGCGGTCCTGCGCGTAGGCCAGCGCTTCGTCTCTCGTCATATCCGTACTCTCTCCTTTATCCGCGTTCCTCCATCGTCCCTACCGCTCGAGCTCGCCGCGCCAGCTTCGGATGCCGCCGATGTTGGTCACATTCGTGTAGCCCATGCTTTTCAGCGCGCCCACGGCGCTGCCGCTGCGGTTGCCCGTGAGACAGTAGACGAACAGGGGCGCGTCCTTCTTCGGCACGCGCTTCGACGCCGCCGCGATCGCCGACAGCGGCAAATTGACGCTGCCCGGAATGTGTCCGGCGGCGTACTCGTCCGGCTCGCGCACATCCAGCAGCACCGCGCCCGCCGTGGCCTTGCAGGTCTTGACGCCCTCGCCGATGTCGCGGGGCTTCAGCAAATCAAACAGTCCCATCTCATTTGTCCTCTCTATCCTTGTGTTTATCCAAAAAACTCGTCGATCCGGCGCTCCGCGTCCCGCAGGATCGCTTCCACGTCCATGCCGTCCACGTCCAGAAGCTCCGCCGAAAAGCACGTCGTTTCGGGGATGCCGTAAAAGGTCTCCGCAAGGCTCTTCACGTAGCCATAGCCGTGGTTGGGCGGCAGGATCGGTCCGCCCGCCGTCATCACGTAAAAGAGCCGCTCCGCGCGGCAATGGCTGACGGGCCGACCGTCCGCGCCGTAGGAAAACGTGACGCCGTTCACGGTGACGTGTTCAAAATATGTCTTGACCGCCGCCGGAAAGCTCATATCCCAGTAGGGCGCCGCCACGACGATCTGCTTCGCCGCCGCGAACTGCCGCGCATAGCGCAGCATCGGGTCGTCCGTTTCGCCCCGCGCCAGAAGCGCGTCCCGCTTGCCCAGCGTTTCCGCGTCCAGCGGGCGCAGCGCCTCCCGCTGCAAATTCACCTCCGCCACCTGCCCGCCCAGATGGTCCAGCAGGCGGCGTGCCAGCCGCAGCGTCCGCGACTCCGGACGCACGCAGGCGTTGACCAATAGAATGTCCGTCATAGCTTCCTCCTCAAATCAAAATCCCGTTGCAGTAGTCGATCTCGTGCCGGAGGGTCTGCATGGGTCGTTCCATGGCTTGCCCCCCCAATATCCACGCGACGCCCTTGGCGAGACGCAGCTCCGCGTCCTGAAAGTGGTTGCCCGGGTTCCTCCCAAACGTCGTCTCGACGCCCTGCGCGGCGTAAGCGTCACAGAGCTTGCGCGTGTTGTCCTCCACCAGGCGCATCACCGGGTTTTTCGTCCGGCTCTCCTGGTCGCCCAACGAGAAGTATACCCGCTCCGGTTTGCGGGCAAAGTGGAAAAGCGTGCCCACGTCCATCACCTCGCGTTCTTTGGCGCGGGCAGCTCGTCAACCATTGCCGTCAGCACCGACGCCAGCAATTCCCTGTCGTCTGCGTCCGCAAGCAGCATTGCCTTTGCACCCTCGTAGGGCAGCTCCATCGGCGCGTCCGGCAGCTGCGCGCGGGCGGACGGCGTCGGCTTGAGCAGGAGCCGGTTATCATAGACGCCGCCCACCACCTTGCCGCGATAATAGAGGATATATTCGCCCATCATCGCGCGATAGCGGACATCATCCAGTCCGGAAAGCTGCTCCAGGATATAGTCAAGATACTCCTTTGTCGACGCCATTTTTCAGTCCCTTCTCCGGATCGGGTGCCGGATGACGGTTTTCCACTTCTCCGGCACAGCCTTGCGAGCGTCCGAAAGATAAATCTCATGGTGCAGCCGCGTGTCGCTGATGTCGTTTTCGTATCCGTTTTCCGCGAGATAGGCGTCCATCTTCGCCACGGACGCGGGTTCGTCGTCGAAAGGGCCGAGGTGCATGATCTGGACGCACAGGCCCTCGTCCACCGTCAGAAACTCCGCCGCCGAGCAGTCGAGCTTTTTCTTTTTGCTCGCCGTCTCCACCGCCCAGTCGAAGTCCGCGCGTGTGATGAACTCCGGCACGCGGATCACGGAGATCCAGTGATACGCCGCCTTATTCGCGTAGTCCACGCCGCGCACGCCCTCCTGCCACCAGAAGCCCTCCAACGGCGGCACAACGTACTCGTAGAAGCCGTCGATGCGGCGGTCGGTCTTGTAACTCATTTTCAGCGTATACGCCACGGCATACAAAACACCGATGGCCTGTTGATACGCGCCGCCCTCGATATTCGGGTCGCCCTCGCCGCGCACCGCGATATAGTTTGCCGGCGGCACCGTCACGATCTCCGGCGTCGCCTTGGGCAGATAGAATTCCTTGTATTCCTTTTTGAAGTCAAACATGGCGGGCATCTCCTTGCCTCATTTATTTGAGCTTCCTCAACACATTCTCCCGCAGCATCTTCGCGTCCGCGGGGCAAAACTCGTATCCGGCCGTTTCTCCCGGCTCGATCTTTCCGCCGGGGAACTCCCAGAGGAGACCGCAGTATTTATCCCGCGGCCGCCGGCAGATCAGGAACTTGTCCCCTTGCCAGATCACCGCCGCCGTTACTTCCATCATTTGCATCACGCTTTCGTTCGGGCCTATTGCGTCCCATATTACACCAATACATGTTGATTATATAACGCAAGCTCCGGTATCGCAAGGTATCTGGTATTATTTTGCCGCATTGGGAAAAACCTTGCCAAAAGGCGGCGTGCTTTCTGTCGCGATTCGCCGCGTCATTGACGCGCGGCGCGCGTTGGGGTATAATTATAATAGGGGTGGTTCTATGAGCATGAAAGTTGAGCAGATCGTCGATCCCGAAACGGGCAAGATCGTGGCGGAAAAGCGGGTCGGCCTTTTGGGCAATGTCAGGAAGATAAGATAACGAGGTCCTCCCGTCACGAAATAATGTGGCGGGAGGGAATTTTTTTGCAAAAAAGGCTTGACAAATAGCAAAAAGT
>Ga0310695_10006961_pt1 | contig 18314 bp, 13 predicted proteins | sample RumenRJG_04DNA_FD_203882 | JGI IMG/M metagenome (GOLD analysis project Ga0310695, IMG submission 203882) | Bovine rumen microbial communities from Lethbridge, Alberta, Canada - RJG_04 (v2) (version 2) | ecosystem: Host-associated > Mammals > Digestive system > Stomach > Rumen | place: Canada...
ACACTAAACGACGCGGCGAAGGGATGAACCGCATTTTTTCGCCTGCCTATACCTTATATTTTATAAAAAGAGCGTAACTTTGCAGCGAGTTAGCACAGTTACATCACAGCAAGTGAGTCTGTACGACTCTAATTCGGTAAACCATTACATCGGTAAATATTACACATCATGCCAATACCCACGAATCCCGAGGCTACCGAGAAGCGTAGCCTGAATTTCATCGAGCAGAAAGTAGAGAAAGACCTGGCCGAGGGCAAGAACGGCGGACGAGTACAGACTCGTTTCCCACCCGAACCGAACGGATATCTCCACATCGGGCACGCCAAGGCCATAGCCCTGGACTTCGGCATCGCCAAGCGATATGGCGGCACATGCAACCTGCGCTTCGACGACACAAACCCGATGAAGGAGGACACGGAGTACATCGAGAGCATCGAGCACGACATCCAGTGGCTGGGCTTCCAGTGGGATCATGTCTATTATGCCAGCGACTACTTCCAGGAGCTGTGGGACTTTGCCGTATGGCTGATCAAACAGGGACGAGCCTACATCGATGAGCAGAGTGCCGAGGTGATAGCCCAGCAGAAGGGCACCACGACCAAAGCCGGTACGAACAGCCCCTTCCGCGATCGCCCGGTAGAGGAGAACCTGCGCCTCTTCGAGTTCATGAACAGCGGACAGGCCACGCCCGGCACACTGGTGCTGAGGGCCAAGATTGACATGGCCCATCCCAACATGCTCTTCCGCGACCCGCTGCTCTATCGGGTGATGAACATCCCCCACCTGCGCACGGGCAACCGATGGAATGCCTACCCGATGTACGACTTCACCCACGGACAGAGTGATTATCTGGAGGGAGTCACCCATTCGCTCTGCACCCTCGAGTTCGTGGAACACCGACCCCTCTACGACCTCTTCGTAACGTGGATGAAGGAATGGAAGGGCGAGACGGCCGACATCGAGGACAATCGCCCCAGGCAGACAGAGTTCAACAAGCTCAACCTGAACTATATCCTGCTCTCGAAGCGCAACCTGCGCGCACTGGTCACCGACGGACTGGTAAGCGGATGGGACGACCCCCGCATGCCCACCATCTGTGGTTTCCGCCGTCGAGGCTACAGCCCCGAGAGCATCCTGAAGTTCATCGACAAGATAGGCTATACCACCTATGATGCCCTGAACGAGATGGCCCTGCTGGAAAGTGCCGTGCGCGACGACCTGAACACACGAGCCACACGCGTCAGCGCCGTGCTGGACCCCGTGCGGGTGGTCATCACCAATTATCCCGAGGGGCAGACCGAGCAGCTGACAGCCATCGACAATCCCGAGCTGCGCGATGCCGAGGGCAATACCATCATGGAAGGTAACACCCACAGCGTGGAGTTCGGACGCGAACTGTGGATCGAGCGCGACGACTTCATGGCCGTGCCCGAGAAGAAGTTCATGCGACTGGCACCAGGCAAGGAGGTCCGGCTCAAGAATGCCTATATCATCAAGTGTAACGACGAGGGCGAACACCCCTTCGACCTGGACAGCGACGGGCGGGTGACGACCATCTACTGCACCTACGACCCCGAGAGCCGCAGCGGCCTGCCCGGCGCCAACCGCAAGATAAAGGGCAAGACCCTCCACTGGGTCGGCTGCCACAATGCCGTCAAAGCCGAGGTGCGGCTGTACGACCGTCTGTGGAAGGTGGAGAACCCGCGCGACGAGCTGGCCCGCCTCCAGGACGAGGAAGGACTGAGCTATGCCGAGGCACGGGCACAGATGCTGAACCCAGACAACCTCCACGTGATGAACGGCTGCTACATCGAGCCCTTCGCCGCCACGATGCCCGCCCTCAGCTACCTGCAGTTCCAGCGTATCGGATACTTTAACGTAGATCCCGACTCCACCCCCGACCATCCCGTCTTCAACCGCACCGTCGGGCTGAAGAGTTGAGAGAGAACCCCATGCCCCCTTTGGGGAGTGCTTGCAATAAGAAATTTGGAGAGACGTGCACGAGGAAGATTGGAATTACTTTCACGACCCGGAGTTTCTGGACTCGCTGGCCCAGTACGAGGCAGCACGCGGCGAAGGCCGCGAGCCTTACATGGATGCCGATGAGCTGACGGACATTGCCGAGTATTACATGACCATCCACGAAGACGAGAAGGCCACGCAAGCCATCGAGCTGGCCCAGCGGCTACATCCCGAGAGCGTGGATCCTCAGGTGTTCCTCGTGCGCCAGCAGATGTTTCAGGACAATATGGACGAGGCCCGCCGCCTCTGTGATGCCATCGCCGACCAGGACGACCAGGAGGTGCGCTTCCTGCGGGCCGAGATGCTCATCCGAGAGCAAAAGCCCGACGAGGCTTCCGCCTTGCTGGAACAGACCTACGAGCAGGTAACCGAAGACCGTGCCGGCTTCCTCCACGACTGTGTGGGCGTCTTCATGGACTATGCCCTCTGGGAGGATGCCAAGCACTGGGTGGACCGCCTGCGCCGCGAGTTCCCCAATTACACCAAGGGACGCTACCTGTTGGCCGACGTGCTCTTTGCCATGGGACAAAACGCACAGGCAGCCGACGAGCTGAACCAGATGCTCGACCGCGACCCTTACAACACCGAGGCATGGAACCTCCTGGCCGAGGTACAGGCTGCACAGGAGCAATTTCGCGAGGCACTCGACAGCTGCGAGTATGTCCTGGCCGTACAGGAGGACAACCGCCAGGCCATGCTCACGAAGGCCCACTGTCTGTGCCACCTGTACGAGATGGCTCAGGCCCACGAACTCTATCAGCGTATCCTGCGCGAGACGGGGCCCGACGACCTCGTGTACTATTACGATGCCCTGAGCCTGATCAACATGGAACGCTTCGACGAGGCTGCCGAGTCGCTCCGGCTGGCCAACGAGGTGGGACACGAGATGTCGCAGGAACAGGTGCACATCTATATCCAGCAGGCATACGTCGAGAGCAAGCGCCACCATCTGCCACAGGCACTTCAGGCAATGGACAAGGCGATGGAACTGGCAGAAAACGATGTCACGTTCGAATACGAGATGCTGCGCGGCCAGATATATCTCGAGAACGGACATGCCGATGAAGCACAGAAATTCTTTCAGCAGGCGCTGAACAAGAGCGAAGACAAGTTCCACACCCTCCTGCTCATCGGCATTGCCTATGGCGAGGTGGGGCTGTATAGTGAAGCGGCCCACCTCCTCGAAACGCTCATAAACGTCTATGGACGCCCGAAGGCCGAGCCCGTGATACCCTACCTGGCCTACTGCTACTTCCACCTCGAGGAGCACGAGCCGTTTCTGAATTACCTCAAGGACGCAGTCTCAGCGAGCCGCGAGACCACCGAGCACCTCTTCTGCGACATCTACCCCAACATCGCCCCCGAGGATTACTACTATTACGCCTACAAGTCCGTCTATGGCCACTTTCCCGAGGAAGGGAAGTGAAAACGCCCCAGCATGTTTTGCCCCGGAGAGAGAGCCATGCCGCCTGCCGGTTTAACCTTCCGGCATCCCCGAACGGGTAAAAATACTCAAAAGACCGGAAAGCTTGCGGCGCCTGCTCTTTTGCAAGAACTCGGCCACCCCCGATGGATGGCGAACTTACTTTCACTCGGCATGAAAAAAGAATGAGATTCTTTTTGTCCTGCTCTCGTTTTTCCGTAACTTTGCAGACGGCAAAGAAGATTTTACAATGAAACGACTCACCTCACTCTTCGTCCTCCTGCTCCTGTGGGGGGCAGCGACAAAGGCACAGACCTATTTTGACGGCATCCGCGTATGCTGGGACTATTCGGCACAGAAGTATCTCTGCGGCGGAGTCTATTCGCGCCTGAAGATGCTATCCGACGGGACGCTCGTCTGCGTGTACAGCGCGGGCAACGACGTCTATTTCCGCCCCTACAGGAACAATCGGTGGGGCTCGGCCATCAAGGTGGCCTCCGACAGCCGCGGCCTGCATTACTACACCAACTCCGAGCTGCTGGAGCTCGCCGACGGCCGTCTGATGTATGCCTGGAACGCACGTCCGCATGCCGGAACGGGTCAGCCCACGAAGATCATGGTGGCCTATTCGCTTAATCGCGGTGCACGGTGGTACAACGAGCAGACGCTCTATGTGGCCGGCACCGAGTGGAGCGACGGCTGCTGGGAGCCGGCCATGATGCAGCTGCCCAGCGGCGAGGTGCAGCTGTTCTTTGCCAACGAGCATAATGTAGGCGGTGGCAGGCAGAACATCACCATGCTGCGCTCGACAGACAACTGCGCCACATGGGGCAATCCCGAAGTGGTCAGCTTCCGCGACACATCGCGCGACGGCATGCCCGTGCCCCTGCGCCTGCAGAATGGCAAGAGCCTTGTCTTCGCCATCGAGGACAACGGACTGAACGGCAATTTCAAGCCCGTCATCATCCACACCAGCGCCGAAGACAACTGGCACAGCGGGACCGTCACCGGCAGCAGCAGCCACCGATGGTCGGCCCTGGCCTCGACAGACGCTCTGGCGGCATCGGTCTATGCCGGTGCCCCCTACATCATCCAGCTCGCGTCGGGCGAGACGATGCTCTCATGCCAGTCGAGCGAGGGACGCAGCTCGGTGGACTATCCCATCATGCAGGTCTATGTGGGCAACAGCTCGGCCAAGAACTTCTGCTGCCGCTCCACGCCCTTCCCCTTCGTGGGCGAGGGACAGACGCAGGTGCAGTGGTGTGCCCTGGAACAGACCGACGACAGCACCGTCATGGCCACGTCGTCCGTGACGAACCGCTCGACGCAGAACGGCATCTGGGTCACCGCCGGCCACATCTTCCACCCCATCACGGCCCACCATGCCGCAGGGGGCGCCATCGACTGGGAGGCGCAGCCCGCCGGAATGTTCATCGGCAGCGAGTCGCAGGCTCAGGCCTACATACGCACGGCGTGGGACGAGGACAGCCTCTATCTGCATTTTCAGGTGCAGGACGCCACCGTGGTCAAGGCTCCCGAGGGCAGCGCACCCTGGGACAGCGACGGCGTAGAAGTATATCTGGACCGCAACAAGCGCGGGGGCGAAAAGCTGATGACGGGGATGTACAAGATGCTCCTCAACGTGAAGGGCGAGACATTTGCCGAACGCATAACAATCAGTTCGTGGGCAACATGGAATCACAGCATGCGCACCCGCGTGACGCCCACCGCGAAGGGCTATGAGATGCTGATTGCCATGCCGTGGAGCAACATCAACGGCCGCCCGGCGAAGAACGACTTCACCGTCTTCTTCAAGCTGCACAACAATGACAATACGGGCACCGTCATCCACGAGAACATGTCGGGCGGCAACCCCGACCGTCCGCTCACATGGCTGCGCTGCACCCTCTCCAGCGAGGACGCCACACACATACAGCCCGTCAGGGAAACGGCCACGCCACTCCCCTCACCCTCTGCCAGCATATACCGTCTGAACGGGACGCGCCTCTCCGAAGCTTGCGCCATGACTCCCCATGAGATTTACATCTCCCAGGGGAGGAAGATTATGATGGGGAGAGAGTGAACGCTATTGACCGATTCGGGTTTAAACAAATACAGCTACATAGAAGATGAATCCGCCAGGCAACGACGGAAGGCATCGGTCATCGCATGCAGTTCCTCGTCTGTCAGGGCGGGGAACTTTTCTTTTACGACGGTTTCGAAGGCGGCCACTGCCCGTGCCCGCATCTGCTGCCGCCCCATCTTCACACCGCTGCGATAGGGCGTGCTGGGCAGCAACGCCCGGTTGAAGTTTCCGTCACTCATAGGCTCTCTCTTTTTCCCTGCAAATATACGAACAAAATGGGAAACGGCCACAAGCGGAAGCGGATATTTGCTCTGCCTGTGGCCAGATTTATCCCGAACGACTCTTTCAGGCATCGGCACGCTGACGTACACGGGAGCCTACGAGCGCATATAGCAACATCAGCAGCTCGCCCGCGAGCACCAGAAGCCAGGACCAACGCCATCCTCCGGCATCGGCCAGCGCACCCTGCACCAGCGGCAGGATGGCTCCGCCCACCACGCCAATCATGAAAACGCCCGAGGCCACCGAGGTATAGGGCCCCAGATGAGCCACGGCGAGGGTGAAGATGGCGCCCCACATGATGGAGTGGAACAAGCCTACGCCCACGAGCAGCCACGGCTCGTTGAGCACCATGGCAGCCACAAGCATCAGCGAAGCCATAGTGGTGGTAAAGGTCAGCTGCACGCGGGGCGGCACACGGCTGAGCAGGCTGCCACAGAGGCGTCCCACGAGCATCAGGCCCCAGTAGAGCGTGGCCATCAGCGTGATGGTACGGACGTCGAGGTTCAGCTCTGAACGGGCGTAGAGGTTGATATTCGCACCGATACACACCTCGCAACCCACATAGAAGAAGATGGCCACGACGCCCAGCGTCAGGTGGGAGAAGCTCCAGACGCTCTTCTCGAGCCGCTCGCCCTCCCGCGCCCGAGTGCCCTCAATATCGGGAAGCGTGAGGCGCATGACCACGCCCAGCACCACCAGGATTACCAGTGTGAGCACGAGGAAGGGAAGTCGCAGCTGTTCCACCTGGACATCCTCCAGCGCCAGGCCTCCGAAGATGATGCCCGAGACGAAGTAGGGTGCCAGCGTGGTGCCCACCGAGTTGGCCGAGCCACCGATGGCCAGGCGCTGGATGGGCTGGGTGCCCTGGACGTGGCAGGCCGTCAGATAGGGATTGATGACCACCTGCAGGATGGTGGCCGAGCCGCCCAACACGAAAGAGCCGGCCAGCAGGATGAAGAAACCCGTGGGGATGGCATAGCCGGCCACCGAGACGGCCGAATCGGGCTGCGCCACGGTATATACGGCAGAGAGGAAGTACAGGGCAAGGCCGGAGACCATCACCATGAGGCCCCGCACCAGCGTGCCCTTGTAGCCATGACGGTTAATCCAGCGCGACCCCACGCTGCCGCACACGGGATAGGCCAGAAACCAGGAGAAGGTGATGAGCGTGGCCAGCGTGTTCTTGAGTCCCTCGGCCTGCGAGAGGAAGGCCGACTGGAGAGGCCCCTGCAGCTGGGAGTTCACCGTTGTCAGAAAGCCCACGACGAGGAACAGGAAGACCATCGCCAGGAAGGGGCCTACGTAGTTAGTTTGAGTGTTTGTCATAATGGGAAGGAATGGGGGTTAATGGGAAGGGATGGGAAATGATGGGGGTTAACGGGAAGTATGGGAACTATAGGGCTGAGGCGGCCTGGGCATCCAGCAGGAATTCGCAGCAGGGATGCAGCTGCAGGATGGAGGCCGGCACATCGGGGGTCACCGGCCCGCGTAGCATACGCCACACCGCCTCGCGCTTGTTCGCCCCCTTGGCCACCAGCACGATACGCCGGGCGTGCATGATGTCGCGCAGGCCCAGTGTGACGCCGCCCAGCCACTTGTCCCGAGGCGTCTGCGTCTCGCGGCGGATGCGTTCCTCGAGTTCGGGGTTCATCTCGGTGACCCACGCCCGACTCTCGAACGGCGTGCCCGGCTGATTGAAGCCCAGGTGGCCGTTCTCGCCCAGGCCCAGCATGAGCAGGTCGATGCCGCCCCGGCTGGCCAGCGTCTCCGTGAAACGGCGGCAGGCAGCGGGAAAGTCATCACTCGCCGTGGGCAGCATCAGGAAACGTTCGGCAGGGATGCCCAGTGCCTCGACAAGCTCGGTGCGGAGCATCGTATAGCAGGCACCCGAATACTCGCGCGGCACGCCGACCACCTCGTCCAAGCCAAAGAAAGTGGTGCGAGACACATCGAAGCGCTCCCGCTCCCACATAGCAGCCACCCGACGGTGCATATTGCCTGTGGTGCGCCCGGTGGAGAGGCCTATCACGCTGTCGGGCTTCTGCAGAATCTGCTTCACGATACGCTCGGCCGCAGCATGGTCGAAGCGTTCCTCGTCGGGCTCCACCGTGATTCGTTCCCACGGGTAGAGCGACGGTACCTCTTGTATGTTGTCTGTCTTTTCCATCGTCGATGTCTATTCGTCCTTTGCCGCCACGGCGGATTGTGAAACGCCCTCCATCGCCACCGCCGCTGCTCCGAGCAGGCCGGCATAGCGGGCATCGAGGGTGGTAAGCTGCACGCCGTGCGAGACAAAACGCATGGTTTCGGCCTGGAGCAAGGGCTGCATCTGGCCGAGCAGGTAACCATCGGCCACCACGCTGCCTCCCAGCACCACAGTGTCAGGGTCGGTCATACGTACGAGATTCATCACCAACCGCGCCAGGGCATCGGCCGCATTGGCCACCAGACGGACGCAGAGGGCATCACCCTGTCGCGCAAGGGCATACACGTCATGAACCGCCACGCGACCCTCGGCAGGGATGGTCAGAGCCGTAGGATACTGAGACTGCAACAGGCGGGCACACATGTCGAATCCCATTCCGGCAGCAATGGTCTCCACGCAGTCGCTTCGGCCACAGGCACAGCGGGTGCCCACCTGCACGCCCACCGTCGTATGTCCCACCTCGCCGGCATTGTAATGACCGCCGCGTTGCAGGCGTCCGCCCACCACAGCACCGGCAGCGATGCCCGTGCCCACATTGACGTACACGAAGTCGCGCGTGAAACGCCCCGCCCCCCAGCGCATCTCGGCGCGGGTGGAGCTCTTCACGTCATTGTCAATATAGGCAGGCAGGCCGTATCGGGAAGCCAGCGCAGAGGCCAGCGCCACGGGAAGGGTGCGGCCGGGGTCGATCTGCTCCCACACGCCACGTTCCGTATCGACACGCCCCAGGAGACCGGCGCCGATGGCCCTCGGCGGGCACGACGGCAGGGCCATCGTGGCCATGTAATCGTCCACCGAGCGGAATATCAGGTCGCATGCCTCTTGCTGCCCAAGGAAACCCGATGGGTAGCATTTGTTGCGCAGGACATGCCCTGCCTCGTCCACCTCGCCAATCAGCAGCTTCGTGCCGCCCAGGTCGATACCCAGGTATGTATTCATATCTGTCTTCACTCTTTATACATTGAACCTTATAATCTTAACCCTTGAGCCTCATCCCGCCCTTACTTGTTCTTGAACGGGTCGCCCTTCGGGTCGCGACTCACCACCCAGCGGAAGGCATTCACGAAGAGAAGGTTCTGCGTGGCATCGATGAAGCCCTCGTCGCCATGACCCATATTGAGATAGACCATGCGATAGCGCTTGTTCGTCCAGACGATAGGGAAGTCGCCCCACTTGACCACATCCTTTAGCCCGAAGGGATACATCTTCTGGGAGATGGAAACGAGCACTTCGACGTCGGGGTTCTTGCGGGGGCTGGGGTCCCACTGATAGAACTCGCTGGAGGGAGCCACGAACGAGGCAGGCAACGTGCGCGTAACGGGATGGTCCTGGGTGTCACACTCCACGAGCGCCGGCTGTGGCGGCCAATTATTGCAATAGAACACACCGCAGCCCAGGAAACGGTTGAACCAAGGCCACTGGGTGCGCTTGTCGTTGTAGGCCGAAGCATGGAAGCCAATCCATCCGCCGCCCTGCTCCATGTATTGCTCGAAGGCCTCGCGCTGCTCCTGACCGCCCGGCATGGCATTCAGGCTGACGATGATGCTGTACTCCTTCAGCTTCTCCAGGGGATAGTCGGCCAGCGACGTGGTGACGTCCATCAGCCAGCCTTCGCCATACGTGAGCTTGTGGAAGAACTTGATAGCCTGCTTGTCAAACTCGACATGAGCCTCCTCGGCATGTGGTTCATAATGCAGGAGCGCACGGAAGCGCGGCCCGCTGGCATAGTCGGCGGCATAGCCGCCCCCTTCCTGCGCCATAAGGCTCGCGGCGGCGAGGCAGAAGACGGAGAAGAGAAGTTGCTTTAGTCTTTTCATCTTGATACTATGTTTATTGTGATTATCATATTATGCAGGTTTCAGAATTCGGCCACGAGGGAGAGGAAGCGGCCTGCCGAGGTCGTCCACACCTCCTTGTAGCAGGCATTGTTCGTCTGTGGCCAATAGGGCACGTCGGCATCGTCCCTCGCACGAATGCCCACCGGTATCCCGCCCGTCAGCTCGCCGCTGGAGAAACTGTCCATCGAGGGATAACGATGGCCCTCGCCATAGATGAGTGACTGGCAGAAAGGATTCTTGCCCACGGTCCAGTAGAGCTGCTCGCGCGCTATCTGACACAGGGCATCGTCCCGCAGGAAGCGGCCGCAGAGAGCAGCGGACTTGCCCGTGGAGAGCAGGATGGCCTCGCCCCCATTGAAGATGCCGAACCATACGGGGAAACGTCTCACATAGCGACCTTCGCCGAGCGACACGCCCTGGCGTATCTGTCTCTCGAAGCGCTCGGGGGCGTCGGTCGGGGCAAAGATATGCAGCGAGTAGAAGCCCAGCGAATCGGCATACTCGCCGGTGTGATAGACACCCGAGGGGGCCATCCCGTAAGGCGCGGTGTAGGCGGAGAGGAAGCGCAGGTGGTCGGCATAGCGGCGTATCGCCGTGCGCCACTGTGTGTGGTCGGGGTGGCGGGGCTGCGTCTCGCACAGCGCCACGAGCGATTCCATGTACAGATGCTCGCGCGACTGATGGATGGAGTGTACGGGAGCACAGCGCGTGGTGTCGCGGTAGAAGTAGCCCGACGCGAGCCCGGTCTCCTGACAGGCCAGCGTGTAGCGGATATGCGCGGCAGCATCGCGGGCATAGGATTCCTCCCCGGTGAGCCGATAGAGCTGCGACGCGGCCCAACTCATCGTGGCGTGGAACTGCGAAGGGGAGGTGTTGTACGTGTGTTCCATGATGTGCGGGAAACGGTCGTAGCCGTCGCGGCGAAACTTGGCCAGGGCAAAGGCATAATCCTCCCGTGCGGCGCGAGCCAGGCTGTCGCGCAGAGGGCTCGCCTCCATCACCCGTGCAGCATGGGCCTCGTAGGCAGCGTAGAGGAAGTTGTCATAGGCCGTCTGCTGCTTACGCACGGTGTGGATGTCGTCCGGCGTACCCTCGATGCCGTCGGTCCAATGCAGCAGTCCGATGCTGCTGGCATGATACCCATTGCCCAGCCGGCATCGGAGCACGAAGCGCAGGCCCCACTCGGCCTCCTCCATCAGACGGGCAGAGAGTGCCGGGTTGACGTCGCGATAACGCTGGCTGGCTTCCATGAGCGAGTGGGCCACATCGGCCGTCTGGAGCGTCTGCTGCGAGAGGTCGCCGGCATCGTGCCACCCGCCGCCATAGGAGACGCTACGTCCCTCGTGGTCGCAGAACACGTCGCGATGGCAGGCGCCATGAATGCCCTGGACTGCCTCGCCGCAACGCTGGCAGTAGATATAGTTCAACACACGCCATGTGGCATCGGTGAAGATGTCCGGCCCGATGTGAAAAGGCTGGCTCTCGAGCGTGTCGCACTGCAGGACATACGTGCCCTCCCTGCGGAACGACGAGAAATCGAGCACGCCGTAATGGCCGATGGTGGTCTCTACCGGCATCACCCTACCTTTATATATACGCGCATGCGTAGCAGCGTCGAGCAGGGCAAACGTCTGCGACGCCGTATCGGCCACGATGGCCGTCTTCTCCCCCTCGGGCAGGTAGCCCGTCATGGAATAGACGATATGCCCGGTCTCGGGCTCCCATCCGCTCTCACGGTCTGTGCGGGCCACGCGCTCCAGCCGCACGTTGCGTACAAGATAGACGAAGCTGTCACAGGCGGCTTGATTGCGTCCCTTCAGGTCTGTGTAGAGGTGGAGCCAGCGTACGCGGTCACGGTCGATTCCAGCGATTTCAAAGACAATACGATTCCATCGATTGAGGGAAAGATTGATGAGATGGGCACCAAGGCTTCCACGTCGCTCATTCTCGATCGAGAGGTTGAGGTTCATGATGGCGGTGCCCTCACAGCGAGGGAAGACGTCCATCGATATGCGGTTGAAGTCCGTGAGGTCGCGCCCATGAAGGTCCAGGGCGAAGCGTGCGCTGCCGTAGGTGGCATAGTCGGGGTCGCCGGCAGGTCCCGTGGCACGCAACCCTGTCTCCACTGGCAGCGAGAGGCACAGCGTATTCTCCCCGGCATACGTCAAGGTGCCCAGCCCGCCGAGCTGCCAGTCACGCAGATCCGGCGACACGGGAAGCACTTCGCTGTGCAGCACGGGGCGAGACAGCTGTTCGGCCTCGAGCGAACGGGCCGTGTCGAGTGGCAGCGGTGCGTGCAGGAGGTCGGTGGCACAGAGCTGGGCCTCGAGCAGGGAGTCCACGGCCAGCCGTCCTTCGGGCCACGACACGAGTCCCCCTCCCCCACAGGCACAGAGGAGCGAGAAGGCTAACGCTATGATCACCACACGCCTCATTCCGTATCTTTCAGCGTCCAGCGCAGGGAGTTCTCGAGCAGGGTCACAAAGGCAGGATTGTCAAACAGCGACTTGCTGTGACCAAACTGGAAATAGACGTTGCGCGAAGGTTTCTCGGGATTGACCCAGATGACCGGATGGTCGCCCATCTTGATGTCGGTCTTCGTGGTATAGCTGGCCTCATCGACATGAGCCAGCACATGCACGTTGGGGCGCGGGTCTTGCTCGTAGGTGTACCATTCGTCTTCGGCCACGACAAACGTGCCCGGCACGCCCTGCATCACCGGGTGAAGGCGGTCTTCCACCTGCACCGTGCCGTCGCACTTCTCGGCAATGTAGTTCTTGTAGCGAATCTTTCCCATGAAGTCAGAGAACCACGTCCACATGGGGTAACCATCAAACTCGCCAAGCAGCGAGGCGTGGTGGAAGCCGATGTACCCACCCTGGCTGCGGTCGATGTACTGCTGCATGTCCTGCTGTGCCTCGCTGCTCCATGCATAGGGCGGATAGTTGAGTTGCAGGATGAGATGGTAGGTGGGTATCTCGCCCTTCTTGATTTCCTTGGCCGAGTTGAGCACCGTCAGCTCGATGTTGAAGCGTTCGCGATTATCCTCGAGCCATTGCAGGCCGGCGGCTGTGAAACCCTCGTGGAGCCCGCCCCGCTCGGCCAGCACCATCACACGGCGGGGGGCTACGGTGCCCTTCTTGTTCTGCAGGAGGCTCAGGTAGAGCGTGCGGCGCTCGTCGCCCTGCGGCGTGTCACTGGCATAATCCCAATACATACCACCGCGCAGATGGTTGTCCAGGATGTACTGGCACTTCTCGGCCAGCGAGCGGGCATTCTCATAACCCCAGACGAACTCGCCCTGGGCATTGGTGATATAGGGGAAGCGGCCTTCATCGTCCCAGTGATGAGCGTATCCTTCAGGCAAACGGCCCGAATGACGATACTCGCGCAAGCCCTCATCATCACGTTTTCCCTTGCCATAGAAAGGCACTCCCATCACCAGTTTCTCGCGCGGCACGCCGGCCTTCAGATGAGCCTCGACCGCCTGCGATGAAGTGCAGTAACCGGCATGAGGTGAGGGGAAGAGGGCTGCATGGTGCTTAGGGGCGTTGCCCATATCGTAGGCCATCACGTTCACCATGTCCATGTATTGGATGCAGGAGCGGAAGTCGATGTAGTTGGCATTGCACACGGTGGCGGCCGTCACCAGCCTCTGCTTACCCAGCACCTTGCGCAGGTCGCGCATCAGCAGGGTGAAGTTCTCCGTGTCCTGAGGCGAGGAGGATATCTTGGCCGAGCTCTGTGTGGGGTACTCCCAATCGATGTCGATACCGTCCAGGCCGAACTCCTCGACCACCCGCTTGCAGTCTCGGGCAAACGCCATGCGGTTCTCGCTCGTGGCTGCCATCTCGCTGAAGCGGCCACTGCCCCACCCGCCCACGGACAGCATCACCCGCAGCGCGGGGTTCTGCGCCTTGAGGCCCACAATCATGCGCAGGCGATCGGGATTGTCGATGCGCACGCCGTCGAATGTGTCGTTCACGTGCCCGAAGGCATAGTTGATGTGGGTCATCGTCGAGGGGTCGGGCACCTCATTAGTCCACGAAGTCACGTAGGCCACGATGACAGTGTTGTCCTGCTGTTGCTTCTTCCCGTCTGCCGTCAGCGACAGCAGCACAGCGGCCACGAAGGCCATGAGTTTCAAGTTTGTTTTCATATAATATTCTTAAACCTTAAACTTTCTTCCCCTTCTTTCGCTGCTCCATGCCGTCCATGGCCACAGCACCCGCGCCGAGGAGGCTGATGAGACGCGGATCGAGCTGGGTGAGAACCACGCCGCCCGTGACGAAGCGTATGGTAACGGCCTGCAGCTTCTCCCGGATGCGTTCAAGCAGAAACCCGTCGGCCACCACCTCGCCGGCCAGGATGACGGTATCCGGGTCAGAGACACGCACGAGGTCCATGATGAGGTTGGCCATCGCTTCGGCAGCATTATCGACCAGTTTGCGGCACAGCGGATCGCCCTGCTGGCAGAGGCGGAAGACCTCGCCCACGCTGATGCGCTCGCCCTGGCGGGGAATCTCGAGCCGCGTGTCGTAGTAGCGGTGGAGAAAGCGGGCCTGGCGGTCGAGACCTACGCTGGAGGCAATGGTCTCCACACAGTCCATGCGCCCGCAGGGACACTTCAGTCCCACCTGAACACCCACGCGCAGATGGCCCACCTCGCCGGCATTGAAATGGCTGCCACGCACCTGCTTGCCGTCGATGACCAGGCTGGCAGCGATACCCGTGCCGACGTAGATGTAAATGAAGTTGTCCGTCTCGCGTCCGAGCCCCCACTTGATGACGGCCCGCGTGGCACTCTTCACGTCGTTGTCGATGAAGCAAGGGATGCCCGTCCACTCCGTGAGTTCCTGTGCCAGGTTGATAGGATAGGTGCGCTGCGGGTCGATCTGGTACCAGATGCCTTCGTCGGCATTCACGCGACCGATAAGCCCCACGCCGATGGCAGCAGGACGGCCGGACTTCCACGCGCCATCCTTCCGGAAGTCGTCGAGCGATGTCTTGATAATCTCGAGTGCCGACTCCTGATTGAAGAAGTTCAGCCTGTATTCCTTCATGCGCAGGATGTTGCCCGCGGTGTCGATCTCGCCAATCATCAACTGATAACCGCTCAATACGATGCCTATATATGTGTTATTCTTTTCCATTAATCTATGATGTTCTGTGAACTATGAACTATGAACTGTGAACTATGAACTGTGAACTATGAACTAAAACCTGCTGCCTCCGACCACTCGTCGCCAATCTTACTGGGGCTGATGCCGTACTCTTTCTTGAAGCAGGTGCTGAAGTACTTGGGGTCGGCAAATCCCACCATCGTGGCCACCTCGTTGATGGGGTAAGGGCGGCGGGATAGCAACTCCTTGGCTCGCGAGAGCCGTACGATGCGTATGATGTCATTGGGGCCGCGTCCGGTGAGAGTCTTTATCTTGTTATAGACGGACGAGCGGCTCATGGCGAGTTCGTAGCAGAGGTCGTTGATAGCGAAGTCCGAATTGGCTATCTGGCTCTCGATGATACGGAAGACTCGGTTCATGAACTCCTTGTCGAGCTGTGTCTTATACTCGAGGCGCTCGGGCCTGCCGTTCATGGCCATCACCTCATCGCGCAGATGCTGGCGCCGGCGCAGGATGTTGTTGATGCGGGTGCGCAGGATGTCTATGTCGAAAGGTTTGGTGATATAATCATCTGCGCCGGCCTCGAGGCCGTAGATGATATTCTCCCGCTCCGAGAGCGAGGAGAGCAGGATGACGGCGATGTGGCTGGTCTCTACCGAGCCGTGAAGCTTGCGACACAGCTCGTCGCCCGAGATGACGGGTAGCAACATGCCGGAGATGATAACGTCGGGGTTCAGCGTGACGGCCATGTCCCAGGCGTCGCCTCCATTGGAAGCCTCGGTCACGTCGAAGTCGCGGCCGAGCTGTGTCCTCAGATAGGCACGCATGTCGGCATCCTCATCGACGAGCAGAATCAGGTTGCGGTCAGTGCGAGTAAACGTGGACGGCACGCTGGAGCGCTCCACCCGCGGCTCTCTGCCCGGGGGCGACGGCACGTCGGGGACGTCGGACGGCCCCAGCAGGGCGTCAATCTCGCGCGCTATCCAGAACAGCTCCAGACGGATGCTTTCCGACTCCTTCCGTGCAAGCAGTTCGGTGAGGCGTATCTTGATGAGCGCTATCTTTTGTTCCATCTTTTCCATAAGTACATCTCGCTATATCTTGACTTTCAGTTTGAAGCGAACCATCAGGCGTACCACCTGAACCAGCAGCAGGGCATAGGCCAAGGAGAGCAACAGCCCGGGCACTCCGTGATACCAGCTCCAGGGCAGGTGGATGCCCAGCATGCCACGCAGGGGATACCATACGTAGGGGAGAAGATAACAGGTCAGCGTGGCTGTGCCTGCAGGCGCAATAATGCGAAACCATCCGCCCTTGCCGCGCACGTCGGCCAGCCAATGGAAAAAAGCCACCGCAGGGAAGAAGAGGCTCAAGCAGAAGAAGGCCCAAGTGGGCGTGGCTTGAATCTTAGAAATGATCCAGAAGCGGTGGCTTATGAAGGCAAAGACAAGCATCACAGCGCCCAGGAGGAGATACCTCCACCAGCCCCGTCCACGGAGGGAGAGACATATCGTGGCCAGCATTCCTGAGAGTCCCAGGAAGTGACCCGTCCAGCCACCGGGCACGAAGGGCAGCACGATGATGCGGCTGAACCACTCGTGCGGGATGAGCTCGCTGTGGCTGAGCACACAGAGCAACAGGCCGGCCAGCCAGGCGACGAACACGCCGCGCGACGTGCGCCGGGACAACAGGTAGGCCAAGGCACACACCAGATACGTCCACCCTATCAGACCCAAGATGCCCCACCAGCCGAAGCGGAACGCCGGGCCATGTACATCACAATAGACAATCAGGCCCACAAGCAGGGCCACGCCAATCGTCTGCAGCGAACGCACTACCTTTATATTCCACGCGCGCGAGTAATCGAGCCAGACAAGGAAGATGCCCGAGACCATCAGCAGCGAGAACCACTCGTAGGGGATACCGCCGGCACCGCGCTCGCTGTTCAGCGTGAAGAGACCCATGGCCAGCAGGGCAAACGTGCGAAGCAGGATGTGCCCAAGGAGCTGGAACTGCGAGTCGCCACGCCGCAAGCGGCTGTCGATGGCCAGAGGTACAGACATACCCACACAGAAAAGGAAGGCGGGGAACACGAGGTCGGAGAATCCGAGCATATCCTCGTCGGCCCTCGCATGGAACATCCAGTGGGGAATGCCCTTCAATCCGGGAATGTCATTCACAAAAAGCATAAGCACCATCGTGATGGAACGCATCACATCGATGGAGGCCAAACGGGGGATTCTGCCCTCTCCAGACGGGGTTATCTCAGCCATTATCGAGTTTTCTTTGTGCAAAGATACGCAAGAGAAACGAATGTTTTGGTATAAGATTCGGTTTTTCTTGTTGAATTTTTGTCAATTGTCGGCTACGGCAGACGATGGAGCAGTATTCAGGCGGCCCATGCACGACACGTAGCAGAAGCAGATGCCAAGGCAAGCAACGATGAAAACTACACGTAGCTGGAGGAAAAACTACGTGTAGCTGGAGGAAAAACTACGTGTAGCAAAGAGGAATACTTGCTGTTGCCCATGCTGCCGCGCCTTTCACATACGGACAAGGACACGGATTTTGTCCGGCGAAGGCACATGTTTCATCAAGAAAAACAGCACGAAGAAGAAAAAAGCATAATGCACGGCACGTATCTCGACAAAAATCGCTACCTTTGCACACGAAAGCGAGGCCCCTGTAGTTCAATGGATAGAACTACGGTTTCCTAAACCGTCAATCCGGGTTCGATTCCCGGCGGGGGTACGATTCATTTTGGGCTAAAAACTAGAGTTCCGGGAATAGGGTGTCCCGACACGCCTCGTGACAAAGAAGGATATGACGTTCGCCACCGAGAGTGGCGATTTATCTTTGAGACTCCCACTGCCCCATTAAACATTGTGCACAGCACAGGAAAGAGATCATCGAACAATAAACTATAAATATGGCAGAAACATTGGAAGTGAAAGAACTGGACCAAGTGGTGGTCCGCTTCTCAGGTGACTCCGGCGACGGCATGCAGCTGGCCGGAAACATCTTCTCTACGGTATCGGCCACCGTAGGCAACAGCATCAGCACATTCCCCGACTATCCCGCTGACATCCGAGCCCCGCAAGGCTCGCTCACCGGAGTGAGCGGCTTCCAGGTGCACATCGGGGCGAACCCCGTGTTCACGCCCGGCGACCTGTGCGACGTGCTGGTGGCCATGAACGCCGCCGCGCTGAAGACACAATACCGATATGCCAAACCTGGCGCTACCATCATCATCGACACCGACTCCTTCGGTCCGAAGGATCTGGAGAAGGCTGCCTTCCAGACGGACGACCCGCTGGGCGAGATGGGCATCGAC
>Ga0310695_10006963_pt1 | contig 18307 bp, 14 predicted proteins | sample RumenRJG_04DNA_FD_203882 | JGI IMG/M metagenome (GOLD analysis project Ga0310695, IMG submission 203882) | Bovine rumen microbial communities from Lethbridge, Alberta, Canada - RJG_04 (v2) (version 2) | ecosystem: Host-associated > Mammals > Digestive system > Stomach > Rumen | place: Canada...
TCAATTTCAGCAAGTGATAAAGAAATCGGTGATTTGATTGCAAATGCAATGGACAAAGTTGGTAAAGACGGAGTTATTACAGTTGAAGAAGGAAAATCTGCAGATACAACATTGGATGTTGTTGAAGGTATGCAGTTTGACAGAGGATATTGCTCACCTTATTTCGTAACAGATGCAGAAAGAATGGAAGGTGTGTTGGAAGATCCTTATATAATAATTACGGATAAAAAGATTTCTTCAATGCAAGAAATTCTTCCTTTACTTGAAAAAGTTGTTCAAACAGGAAAAGGCTTTATCATTATAGCTGAAGATATTGAAGGTGAAGCATTGGCAACATTGGTTGTTAACAAAATCAGAGGAACATTGAAAGTTATAGCAGTTAAAGCTCCGGGTTTTGGTGACAGAAGAAAAGAAATGTTGCAGGATATCGCAATTCTTACCGGCGGAACGGTAATTTCAGAAGAAACCGGTTTAAAACTTGATGCAGCTACAATTGATATGCTCGGTCAGGCAAAAAGAGTAGTTGTAGATAAAGAAAACACAACAATCGTTTCAGGTTTGGGCGACAAGAAAGAAATCGAACAAAGAATTGCTCAAATAAGAAAACAAATTGAGGAAACAAAATCGGATTACGATAAAGAAAAATTGCAGGAAAGATTGGCAAAGTTGGTAGGCGGAGTTGCGGTTATTAATGTTGGTGCGGCAACAGAAGCTGAAATGAAAGCCAAGAAATTTAAAGTAGAAGATGCAATGAATGCAACAAGAGCAGGTGTTGAAGAAGGTATTGTTGCAGGCGGCGGAGTTGCATTACTTAAAGCACAATCTGTACTTGACGGTATAAAAGGTGCAGACAGTGACGAACAAACAGGTATCAATATAGTTAAGAAATCTTTGGAAGGTCCTATCAGACAAATAATTGAAAATGCAGGTATTGAAGCTTCGGTTATAGTTGATAAGATTAAAAATAAAAAAGATGCTTCTTACGGATACAATGCGGATAACGACGAATTTGTTGATATGATAAAAGCAGGTATCGTTGATCCTGCAAAAGTTACAAGAACAGCATTGCAAAATGCAGCTTCAATTGCGGGACTTGTTCTTACAACGGAAGCACTTGTAACGGATATTCCTGAAAAGAAAGACGGACCGGCAATGCCTCCGATGGGTGGGGGAATGCCTCCGATGTATTAATAATTAAATGAGGCTACATTAGTACAAAAAAACAGAAGTATTTTGGCTACAATTTTGAAACGCAAGAGTTTGAGTATGATAAGACATACACATCACTCTTGCGTTTCTTCATTTCGCCTAAAATCTATTCTGTTTTTTTATATCCTTACATTTCTATGGTTATGCTAAATAATGGTTAGGAAATTTTTTTGTCTCACTGACAAAACTTTCAGTTTTTTTGCTGCCCTTACATTCTTTATATAACCGGATTTTTTTGACTTTTCGTTTCTTCATTTCGCACAAAATCTTTTCTGTTTTTTTCGTTGCTCAAAAATTGTTTGTAACAATTTTTTAAAGGTCATTGCGAGGCGATGAAATCGCCGTGGCAATCTATTTGCTGTTTTGCTGTTGACTTTAAAAATAATTTTTCATACAATTATGGAAAATAAAAAATGGGAGCAATGTGTTGCTAAAAAAGATTGACACATTGTTTTTGTTTAAAAAACAAAAAAAGGAGAAAAAAAGATGAGAAAGTTGGTAGCTTTGTTGGCTGCAGTAATTTTGGGTACACAGTCTTTGTATGCAACAGATTTTTTGTTCATGAAAAACGTTAAGTTTTACGGAGAAGGACAGACGGTAGGTTATGCGGTACAAAACGGTTACGATGTAAATTTAGGTAAGTTGGTTCCTAGTATGGTCGGAGGAGGCATATCAGAGGGTATGCTTAATTCGAACTATAGCGGAGTTACAACATTCCTTACGGCAGGTTTAACATTCGATATCGTTGAAAACATTTCGGCAGATTTTTCGTTGGCTTATTCTACAAGTTGGGGAGAAGGAAACAAGTTCTTGGGATTAGTAGATAATCCTAACGGTTCTGCAACCAAAGGTGACAGTATTCAAAGTTATTTGGATAATATAAGAGTACAAACAGCAAATGTAACAATAAAAAAATTGTTTGATGTTGACGGTTTAAGTATTAAAGTAGGTCGTCAATATTACGGAGATGAAGACAGTTCCGTAATGTATTTCGGTATAAGACACGATCAACCTTTATTCGGTCTTAACTTACCTTTAATAGGTTTTGATAGTATAACTTCGGTAGATGCTGCTACGGTATACTATGAAAAAGAAAATATAAAAGCTAATTTCATATATGCAAATCTCGGAAAAGTTTTGGGAGTACCTTTGAATGTAGATGGTCTTATATTGCCTCTTGCAGCGGAACCCCTTTCTGAAGCAGGTTTAGATTTAGGAAGAGATACAACGGTTGTCGGAGCTGATGCAAAATTTTTGAACTTAGCAGATATTGTTAATGTTCAAGTTTATGCATACGATATCGAAAACCCGATAGTTGCTCATTATTCTATCGCAGGTGTTAAACCTGGTGTAGAAATAGACGGATTGAAAGCATCCGTAGAATTTGCAATGAACTTTGCAGGAAAAAATCCTTTTTCAACAGGAGACATATATGCTCCTGAAGGCTCTGGTGTAACAAGTGGAGCAAACCTTATAAAAGCTGATGTTTCTTATGATATAGAAAAGAAAGCAAAAGTAAGAGCAGGTTTTGCAGTACAAGGCGGAACAGAAGGTATTAAAGAATTTTTAGATGGAGAGGAACCTGGCAAAATTTTAATAAAACCTTTCTTGAATTTCGGAAACTATGTTCCGGGTATTGTTTTCGGCCAACAAGAAGTTACTCGTCTTTTATCTATGATTGATTTCAGAGCTATAAATGTAGGTGCAGATTACTATAAAGATAAATTTACATTCTCTGCAGATTACTATAACTTTGCAGCAAGAGATAACGGTTTGAATTACGGAGATGAATTAGATTTGAAAGTTAAGTATAAATATATTGAAGGATTGGATTTCTTCTGCGCTGTAGGCTGTTTCATGGTTTCGGATGATATCAATTCCAAAATAAAACAAGCAACAGGCGGAGCTATGGAAAACTTCCTTTCTGATATAACATCTACAATTCAGTTAGGTGCTTCATATAAATTTTAATTAGAAAATTTATTTCATAAAAAGATGGACAGATTGTATTTAATCTGTCCGTCTTTTGGTTTTTTTTGTCCGTAAATAGTTTGTTTGTATTGCTAAAAAAATAAAATTTTAGTATAATCTTTAGCCAAGTTGTATATGTTTACAATGTTTCGGGGAGTAGCGTAGTTGGCTAACGCGCCTGCTTTGGGAGCAGGAGACCGTGGGTTCAAGTCCCGCCTCCCCGATTTTTTTATTTCATTTCCAAATCAATAAAATCATTGTTCTAATATTTTTTAAATGCTATAATCTACTGATATATGGAAGAAAGATTTAATTTTAATGTTATATTAAACAGTTTTGTTTTTATTATACCTATAAACATTGTAGTTCTCGTGTTTCTTGCTGTTTATAGGTTTTTCTTCTTTGTATATTTCGCGGATTTTTCAGCAATATCTTCACTGAAATTGTATGTGTTAAAAGCTTTTTGGATGGGTTTCAGATTTGATTTATCTGTAGTTGCATATATAAATGCTCCAATAACATTGTTGTTTTTAATATGTTTATTGTTAAAAAGTTATCCTTTCTTTAAGAAAATAATTTCTTTTGTTAAATACTATTATTTTGCGATATTTACTTTAATGTTTTTGGCAATATTTGTAGATTTGGCTTTTTATGCTTACTTCAAAGATCACTACAATTTAATGATTTTCGGCTTTTTCGAAGATGATACTTTTGCTTTAATAAAAACCATATTGTCAGATTACAGATTTTATTTCCTTGTTATAGTGTTTGTTGTTTTGACAATTTTCTTATTTGAATTGTCTAAATGGACATACAAAGAACTTAAATATAACGAAAGAATATTCAATACATTGTATTGGTCTAAAACCAAAAAGTTTATAACAGTTCTTATAATATTGTGTTTGAATTTTATTTTTGCCAGAGGCTCTTTCTCAATGTTTCCGTTAGGCCTTTTTTATTCACAAATTTCACCTAACCAATTTATAAATAAACTTTGTGTAAACCCGATACATCCGTTGGCAGACACGATATATTTGAAAATTAAAAATGCAAAAAATGCAATTAACTTAAAAGATGTTTTTAAATATAACAGCAAAGAAAATATAATAAAAGATTTATCTTTTTTGCCGAAATATGAAAATGCTAAAGAGTATGAAGATATTTTTGTTAAAGTGACAGCCGAAAACAAAAGTTTGGAAACAAATAAACCGAATGTTGTTCTCATAGTTATGGAAGGGTTCGGCGAGATGCCTGTTTTAAATAACAGCAAAGATTTTGATGTTTTGGGCGAACTGAAACAGCATTTTAATAAAGATACCGTCTATTATAATTTTTTGGCTGCAGGTTTTATAACGATTCATGCAATAGAGTCTATAACTTTGGGTATACCACAAAGACCTTATGTGAACCAAATTACACAAACACAAGATGCATTTTGTCAGTTCCCGAGTTCAATGGTATTACCATATAAAAAAGCCGGGTATCACACTACGGCAATGTATGGCGGAAGTATGACTTGGAGAGATTTGGAAGGGTTCTTTAAAATACAAGGGTTTGATGATATAGTAGGTGAAGGCAATGTTCATGTTGATGCTAAAGACAGACATTCTTGGGGAATAAACGATGATAAACTTTATGAGTTGTTGGAAAAACAATTGTTTGATGAAGATATAAATGAACCGCAATTTATTTATGCCATAACAACCCAAACTCATCCGCCTTATAAAATTCCCGACGATTATTCCGCATTACCGTTGGAAATACCTTTAAGTATACAAAAAATGATGTCTGCAAAAGATTTAAAAAATGAAAATTTATTTAAAGTGTATCAGTTTGCAAACAGGGAACTTGCAAAGTTTATAACTGATGTAAAAAAATCCAAGTTTGCAGATAATACCATTATTGCAGTTACCGGTGATCATAATTTAAGAGAACTCTCGAATTATGTTCCTGAAGAAAGTTTTGTAAGGTATGCCGTTCCTTTTTATATCTATATACCGCAACAGATAAAAAAAGATTTGAATATTCAGAAAATAAATACAAAAGTTTTTGGTTCACATATGGATATAATGCCTACTTTGTATAATTTATCTTTATCATCGGCCGTATACACATCTATGGGTAACAATTTGCTTGATACAGAAAATAATATTTCTTTTAATGTTGACGGTTTAGCATTAAAAGATAATATTGCCATAAAATATAATTTTGTTGACGGTTCAATGCAATCTTTTTCATTTGATGATAAAACAAAAATGCTTTCCGTTGTTGACAAAACCGAAGAACATGAGTTGTTAAAAAAATATTATAAAGCTATAATGACAGTAAGTGATATTTTTGTGAAAAAAAATTCGTTATAGGCTATAATATAAATATGAAAAACGGATTGAATATAATTATGAAAAAACAAAAACTGTGGTTAAGTCTATTTTTAATTATTTCTTTAGCGGGAAGTTTTGCTTTAGGAGCCGGAGCAAAGCAAAAGGTTGCTAAAGACAGTAAAAACTATCTTGCATATGCCATGCCGGACAGAGAAAATAGTACGGTTGCTTCCGCTACAAGTCAAAACAATGTAAAAAACGTTTATAATATAGACGGTAGAGAATTATATTCGTATTCTAAAAGATTGGCTCTTACAAAATATCAACAAGCACAAGTAGATTATCTTGAAATAGAAAGAAAAAGCAAAATTTTAGCTTTGGATAAAGAAATTTCATACAGAAGAAAATTGTTGGACGAAGAATTAGCTAATGATATGTACGATGCATTTACCGTAGATGAAATATCAAAAGAAATAAAAGAATTAGTTATTGATAAAGAAACAGTAAATTTGAACGTTGATAAAAAGTTAAGGTATGTGTTGGATTCCGACCAATATTTAAAATATAAACAAAAACAAAAAAACAAGAATAAAGAAACTATTCAATAAACATTGAGTCCCCGTAAGAAAAAAATCTGTATTTGTTTTTTATAGCTTCTTGGTAAGCAGATAATATAAATTCTCTGCCGGCAAAAGCACTTGCCATCATTAAAGGCGTGGAACATGGCAAATGTAAATTTGTAAACATTGCTTTAACAATTTTGAATTTGTATCCGGGGTATATAAATATTCCTGTTTCTCCGCTGCAAGCTTTAATGCTCGTGAGTTCATTGTTTGTGTTATATGTGCCTGTTAAATTAGCTATTGTTTCCATGCTTCTGACCGATGTCGTTCCCACAGCAATTATTCTTTTTTTATTTTTAAGTGCTTCGTTTATTTTTGTTGCATTTTCTTCGTCCAAAATATATTTTTCCGGTAACATTTTGTGCTGTTGTATATCATCGGAAAGTATCGGCTTAAATGTGCCCCAACCGACATGTAAAACCACATTTGCAACAGTGACTTTTTTTTGTTTTAACTTTTCTAATATTTCGTTTGTAAAATGAAGTCCCGCAGTAGGTGCTGCAATAGCTCCTGCTGTTTTTGCATATATTGTTTGGTAACGGTTTTTATCCAAATCGAAAAATTTTTCGGCAAGTCCGTCTTTCCTTTTTATGTATGGGGGAAGAGGCATAAAACCATGCTTTTCAAGTAAAGGTCTAATATCTTTTTTATTAAATTCAATCGTTTTATTACCGTTTTCATCCGTTCCCGTAAAAGTACACTCGTAACCGTCATCAAAATAAATTTTATGGTTTATTCTGATGTTTGGTTTTAGTAATACGGTGTATTTGGGACCTTCCTGCATAGGATTTAAAAATAAAACTTCTACCTTTCCGCCGGTATTTTTTTTACCGTACAATCTTGCCGGTACAACTTTTGTTGTGTTTATTATAAGGCAATCATTTTCGGTAAGAATGTCTACAATATCAAAAAAGTTTTTATGAGTTACCGTTTTGTTTTCTCTGTTTAAAATTATAAGTTTTGAGTCGCTTCTTTTTTCTGCGGGAACTTGTGCTATAAGTTCCTGTGGTATATCATAATTGTAGTTTGATAATAATAAATCTTTACTTGGTTGCATACTTTATTTTCCCTATTTTTGTTTTCGGATAATAAAACTCCAAAATTTCTTTATATGTAAAACCTTTATCACCCATAGCTTTTGCGCCCCATTGACACAAACCTACCTTGTGTCCCCAACCTTTACCTTTAAATATGAAATTTTTATTTTTTTGATCAATATTTGTTATGAGTGTGCTTTTTATTTTGTCTGCGGAAACCGCACATCTGAAAGTATAAGAATTTAATTTTAATGTCCCTTTTGCATGTTTTATTATAATTTCTTTTGCAGCTTTTGCAGCGGTCGTTCCGGAAGTAGATATCTTTTTTATTTTTCCTATTTTATGACCGGCTTTTATAAGTTTTTCTCTTATTGTTGCTTCCGGTATTGATGTTGTCCAAGTTTGGTGAGGATTGTCTTTACAATACTCATCTTTTATTCCTTTTAGATATTCCGGTGTTTCCGTTTTCCATTGCCAAACAAACTTGGGATCTTCGGTATGTCCCGCACAAGATGAATGGAAGAAAGTTTGTGCCGGTTCGTCTTTGTACAAAACTACTTCTTGTTTTGTATCATAAACGGCTTGATTACAGTTTTTTGTTTCGCAGGATGCTCCGCCATATACCTGACAATGTACTTGTGAACAAATATCAAATCCTTCTTTTGAATGTCTTCCTATATTTTTTAAAGCATAAGTTCTGCTGATAACTGCTTGTGCTTTCAATGTTTCCAAATTCCAAGATGCGCTTGCTTCTTTAGGTAGAATTCCTTTTAAATAGTCTTCCATTTTTAGTTCGTTTATTATATTTTTCCCTTTAACTATGATATTTCCTCTATAGATTTTGTTGTTAACCAAAAAACATTTTGAAGAAACAAATTTTATAGGCAATTTATAACTTTTGTTTAAAATTACAGCTTCTTTGTCTTTTATCTTTACATTTATTTTGCCTGCCGATAAATGGTACTTTTTGTCATTTGAAACGAAATAATATTTCTTGTCACTGGCAATCGTAAATTCTTTTTGACTGGATAATATTCCAACTTTTATATATTCGTTATATTCCTTTGCATACAAAGTAACAAAAGAAAAGAAAAATAATATAAAAATAATAAAGATATATTTTAAAGTTTTCATATCAGTAAATAATAACAGAAAAGATTTTTTTATTCAATAGCCAAAGAACCGCAATTTATAATTTACAATTTACAATGTACAATTGAATTCCCTATCTTGCAATCTTTCGCATTTGCTGTTTTTTTATATCCATACCTCTATTCATCTAATCTTCCAATCTTCTAATCTTCCAATCCTCTGCTTTTCTGCCGTTTAGTTTGACAATAACTTCTAAAAAGTGATAATATAAAACATACTATATTTTAATAAAGAGGTTTTCATTTTGTTTAAAAAATTTATAATTATTTGTTTGTTAGTTGTAAGTATTTGTTTGTTTTCAAAAGGAACTTATGCATCTACCACTACTTATCTTGTAGATACACCTACATATTCCATATTAGATTATGGAAGTTACGATGTGTTTTTTAGAGTATTTTCCGGTGGTGGTGTCCTTGCAAAATTGAATTTTGGAGTTTTTCAAATTTTAAATTTGGGAGTTTCTTGGGAGTTGGGGAGTCTTATAGGTTGTTATGATGTTACTGTTGCCGTTCCTGCTTTACAAGTAAAAGTCAATATATATTCCGGAGATGAAAAGATTCCTGGATTTGCCGCAGGTTATGACGGGCAAGGCTTTTTTTATGATAAGGATGATGGGGATTTTATTCAAAAAGGGAAAGGTATATATTTAGTAGCAGGTAAAGAGTTGTTTTTGCCTACATTAAATGTTAATGCCGGTATTAATATGAATGATTTTAAAAATCCGGGACTTTTGGGTTTTGTAAGTGCTTCTTATGAAATAATTGAAGAAACGTTAGCTGCGATGATCGAATTTGATAATATCGGTGGCGGTAGGGATGGAAGATTGAATGTTGGTTTTAGAGTATGGATTACGGAAGATTTTGATATAGATTTTGCACTTAGAAATTGTACAACAACCGATCAAGACAGATTTGGCTGTGAAAGAGTTTTAAAAATAAGTTATCAGAGCAGATTTTAAGAGGAATTTTAATGAGCGAGTTTTTGTTAGATTTTGAAAAACCTGTAGTTGAGCTTGAAAAAAAGATTTTAAGTTTGAAAGTTTCTGCAGAACACAGTAAAATAGATTTTTCAAGTGAAATTGCGGAGCTTGAAGAAAAAAAAGAAAAACTTAAAAAAGAAATATATGGTTCACTTACATCTTGGCAAAAGGTTATGCTTGCAAGACATCCCAGCAGGCCTTATACCCTTGATTATGTAAAAATTATATGTGAAAATTTTGTTGAGTTACATGGGGACCGAGCATTCGGAGATGATCCTGCTCTTGTTTGCGGTCTTGCAACTATAGACAACAAACCGGTTGTTGTTATAGGGCATCAAAAAGGTAGAACAATTCAAGAAAATATAGACAGAAATTTCGGTATGGCCCATCCGGAAGGGTACAGAAAAGCTTTAAGGCTTATGAAGATGGCGGAAAAATTTAACAGGCCTATAATAACATTTATTGATACCGCCGGAGCATATCCCGGAATAGCTGCCGAAGAAAGAGGACAGGCCGAAGCCATAGCAAGAAATTTAAGAGAAATGTCTTATTTGGAAGTGCCCGTAATAAGCATAATTATAGGAGAAGGCGGTTCAGGTGGCGCAATAGGTATAGGTGTTGCAAATAAAGTTGCTATGCTTGAAAATGCATATTATTCCGTTATTTCTCCCGAAGGTTGTGCTGCAATACTTTTTAGAGATGCATCAAAATCAAAAGAAGCAACGGAAGCTTTAAAGGTTACGGCAAAAGATTTGTTAAAGAATGGTGTAATAGATGAAATAATAAAAGAGCCTGTCGGCGGTGCTCACATGGATGCTGTTGAAACCGCAATGAATATAAAAAGATTTATAAATAAATCGTTGGTTGCTTTATCAAAAATGTCAAAGCAGGAATTAGCCGACGACAGATATGACAAATTTAGGAAGATGGGCGTTTTTGAAGAAGAGTCTGTTAAAGCAAGTAAAAAAACAAAAAGCAAAAAAACTAATACAAAATCGAGGAGGAAGTAAAAATGGCATTAGTACCAATGAAGCAAATTTTGGAAGAAGCAAAGAAAAAAGGTTACGGTGTTGGAGCTTACAACGTAAACAACATGGAACAAATTCAAGCTATTATGGCTGCAGCACAAGAAACACAATCTCCTGTAATTATTCAGGCAAGTAGAGGAGCATTAAAATATTCCAATTTCACATATTTAGGATATTTGATGAAAGCAGCAGTTATAGAAAATCCTACAATTCCTGTAGCAATGCATTTGGATCACGGAAATTCTTTAGACAGTGCAAAGAAAGCTATTGATTTAGGATTTTCTTCAGTTATGATCGACGGTTCATTAAAAGAAGATGGTAAAACACCTTCAGATTATGAATATAATGTTAATGTAACAAGATCAGTTGTTGAATATGCTCATAAATACGGTGTTACCGTAGAAGCTGAAATCGGAAGATTAGGCGGAATTGAAGATGGAGTAGGTTCAGGTTCTGCACACATTACAGATCCTCAAGAAGCATTACAATTTGTAAAAGATACCGGTGTTGATGCTTTGGCAATTGCTATCGGAACATCTCACGGTGCATACAAATTTAAAGGTGCTAAAGTTTTAGCATTTGATGTTTTACAGGAAGTTAGAAAACTTATCGATATTCCTATAGTTCTTCACGGAGCATCATCTGTTCCTAAAGAATTAATAGATGCAGTAAATAAATACGGCGGAAAAATGCCTGGTGCAGAAGGTGTGCCGATGGAACACTTACAAAAAGCAATTAAGTTGGGTGTTCAAAAAATCAATGTTGATACCGACGGAAGACTTGCAATGACAGCAACAATAAGAAAAGTATTTACGGAATCTCCTGAAAAATTCGATCCGAGAGATTATTTAGGCCCTGCAAGAACGGCATTACAAGGCTTAATCGCAAGCAAGATGAAAGCTTTCGGTACAGCAGGACATGCAAGTGACTATGCTCCTTTAACATTGGAAGATATGAAAAAAGTATATAACAAGTAATAAAAATTATTGACAACAAAGAAATTGTCTGTTATAATTATTTTATAAATGTACAAAAAAATGATGTAAAAAAAATAAGGGGGAAACTCAGTTATGGCAAATTATGAAGTTAAAAGTGTAGGTGTTGTTTCTTTGATTAGGAATTTTCCGATAGTATTTGCATTGCTCGGTGCATTAATCGGAATATTCACTTTCTTTATTTTTCCTACGGACTTGGCAGCAAATTTAGGTTTTGGTGCAAAACTTCTTTCATGGTGCATCTTTATAATTCTCTACACAGCTATAATGTCAGTTGGTGTAATAGTTGTTGCATGGATTTATAATTTTGTTGTATCAAAAACAAAAGGCGTAATTGTTAGTTTAGAGCAATCTGAAGACTAATTTTGTTAATAAAAGAAAGCTAGTTTATTGTTTTTTAACGGTAAACTAGCTTTCAATTTTACTTCAAGAAGGGTATTTAATGAATCTAAGAGCCAAGTTTACCCTATATGTATCATTTCTCTTATTAATAGTTATTGTTGCCGTATCATATAACATCTTTACTACACAAAAAAAATTTTTAACACAACAAATTTCAGAAAACAGAACAAAAGCTTTTCAAAGTTTTGTTTCTATGTGTAATGAAGCAATAAAAGTAAAAGATGATAATCAAGTCGATAATGCGGTTAAATTGTTAGTGTCGACATATAAGCCTTCCGTAGTTTATGCCGGATACATAAATTCCGACAATCTCGTTATGTTTTCTTCCAGAGATGAAGATAGGAATATAGATTCCGTACTTAAAACAAGAATAAAAAAAACAAATAAAGATTATATTGAAACATATTCTTCGTTGACGAGTGAACAAATTTGTGAATTTGCTACACCGTTTTTCTTTAACGGAGAAAATGTTGGAACTTTCGTCGTCGGTTTTTCTCAAGATATTATGAAAAAACAAATAGATGATGCGATTTCCATGATGTTATCCAAAATAAAAACAGTAGTTATTGTTGCGATGATATTCGGAATATTATTAGCTTATTTCCTTGGATATTCATTTACTAAACCTATAAAAATGCTTACAAATGCAGCAGAACAAATAACCAAGGGAAATCTTGATGTGGAAATTAAAGTCAATAGAAAAGATGAAATAGGAAAACTTTCTACGACTTTTAATAATATGGCCAAACAAATTAAAGAATTGGATTCAATGAAAGATAGTTTTGTTTCAAGTGTTTCACATGAATTGAGATCTCCTCTTTCTGCGATAGACGGCTACTGCGATTTATTGATAGAATGTGTAGATAAAAATTATTCTAAAGAACAAGAATTGAAAGGATTAAAAATAATAAAACAGGCAACGGTTCGATTAACTAATTTTATAAACAATATTCTTGATTTAGCAAAAATGAAAGCAAATAAACTTGAAGTTAAATTTGTTAGTGCGGATGTTGGCCCGTTGATAGAAGAAATAGTTTCTCTGTACCAACCTTTGGCCACACAGCAGAAGAAGAGAATTTATGCAGAGATAAATGGCAATATTCCCAAAGTCAATATAGATGTAGAGAAAATAAAGCAGGTTATAACAAATCTTGTAAGTAATGCAATGAAATTTACAAAAGAAAACGGAAGTGTAGGCGTAAAAGCTTTTCCGAATTCCGGTGGTTACGGAAACGAATACATTGAAATTTGGGTACAAGATGACGGTGTGGGTATTCCAAAACAACAGGTAGATTTGGTTTTCCAAAAGTTTTATCAGGTTCAGGCCGGTGAATTTAAAAGACCGAAAGGAACGGGACTTGGTTTGACTATTGTTTTTGAAATGATAAAATTACATAAAGGCTATGTTTGGGCCGAAAGTGATTTAGGTAAAGGTACAACTTTTAAATTTGTTTTACCTAAATAAGGATTTTTAAAATGGCATTTACGATTTTGGTAGTGGATGACGAATTGTTATTAAGGGAAATGTTGAAAGACATTTTTACAATAGCAGGATATAATGTTATAACCGCAGAAGATGGCAAAGAAGGTTTGGAAATGATAGAAAAGTATTTGCCCGACTTTGTTATTTTAGACGGTTCGATGCCGGTTATGGACGGGTTTGAAACTTTGGCACATATAAGAAAAAATCCTAAATTTATAAATTTACCGGTTATGATGTTTACGGCATTATCGGGGGAATCAGAACAAATAAAAGGATTGAATTTAGGAGCTGACGATTATATAACAAAACCGTTTAAAACACCTATACTTCTTACAAAAGTAAAAAATATTTTAGACAGAAAAAAGAAAAGTATTGACGTTAATCCGTTGACTTCCCTTCCGGGAAATTTGTCGATACAGGAAAATGTTGAAAAAAGAATTGCAGCAAAAACGCTTTTTTCGTTGTTGTATGTTGACTTGGATAATTTTAAAAGTTTTAACGATAAATACGGTTTTTATAATGGTGATGAAGTTATTAAATTTACAGCAGAGTTGTTACAGAAAATTGTAAAAAAATATGGTGTGATATCAGACTTTATAGGTCATATAGGTGGAGATGATTTTGTTATTATTACAGAAAAAAACAACAGTATTGTTTTAGCGGAAAACATTATTAATGAATTTGATAAAAATATATCGAAATTTTATAACAAAGAAGATTTGGAGCAGGGCTTTATTATCTCTACCGATAGAAATAATAAAGTTCAGAAATTTCCGATAATGACTATTTCCATTGGAATAATAACTACTGACGTTGCTCATTTATTACATTTTGCTGAAATTTCAAAGAGAGCTTCAGAACTGAAAAAATATGCTAAGAAAAATAATAAAAGTTCATATGTGTTTGAAAGAAGAAAATATAGCAGATAAAGCTTGCTTCTAAAGAGGATTTTAATGATAGAAAATAAAATTGTTATAGTTGATGATGAAGAAAGCATCAGAGAACTGGTTGGTGATTTATTGGAATCGGAAAATTTTAAAGTAATAAAGTGTGCCGATACGGATGACGGGTATAAAAGAATATTAAAATCGAAACCGGACTTGGTTATACTTGATGTTAAAATGCCGCAAATAGGCGGTATTGAATTGTGCAGATTGCTAAGAGAGAATATAGAGACAAAAAATATTCCCGTAATTATGCTTACAGTTGAATCTACTGAAACAGATAAAGTTATAGGTTTCGGTGTAGGAGCAGACGATTATATAACAAAACCGTTCAGTAACAGGGAGCTTGTTGCAAGAGTAAGGGCATTGTTAAGAAGAGTTTCAAGAATAGAAGATAAAAATGTCAGTATTGAAGTTGATGATCTTGTAATGAATCTTGAGGCAAGGACAGTAACGATAAAGGGGAAAGAAATAAAGTTGAGACCGAAAGAATTTGATTTATTACATATGTTTTTATTAAAACCGAATGTTGTTTTAAACAGAGATTATATTTTAGAGAATGTTTTTGACTACAATATTGGTGTTACAACCAGAACCATAGATACACATATCAAAAATTTAAGACAAGCACTCGGCACTTGGGGAGATAAGATCAATACCATTTTCGGCAGAGGCTTTAAATTTGTTCCCTCTATCAAGAAAAAATAAAATTTTGTATAATACATAAGATATATTAAAAAATTTTGAGGATAATTTAATAAGATGTATATAAAAAAGTTAACGGCTGTATTACTCGTTTTGAGTTTTATTATTTTGCCTTTTCAAAATGTTTTTGCTACCGGTAAAGTATTTTTATTAAATCCAGATCCGGTAACATCCGGCATGGGTGATTCCGGAGCAGCTTTGATGTCTCAATTTGCAACCGGCTCAAATATAAACCCGGCTTCCACCATAGGTGTTTACAGAACTGTTGCGACAATAGCTGTATCAAATATTACGGGAAATATTCAATACGATTACGGAAGTATAGCTTTTTTAAGCTCTATAGGTGTATTTAGTGCATCTGTGATGTATGTTGATTACGATACCGGGGACTATTTTGATAATTTGGGAGTTAGTGTAAATGATTTAGGACCGAGTTACGATATATCCGCAATATTAAATTATTCCTTGCCATTTAAAAGATTTCTTCCTACCTTTATAGATTACGGAGGCATAGGAGCAAACTTAAAATTTATAAGAAGCTCTTTGGCGGACTATATTTCCGAAGCAATTGCTTTTGATGTCGGAGCTCTTTTTGCAGTACCTATGGTAAAATATTTAAGTTTCGGTTTTGCTTTAAAAAATTTCGGAACGAATCAAAAATATGTTAAAGAAAATTTCAATTTGCCTCAAATGATGACATTCGGCTTAGGTTTTAACTATGAAGATTTTTATAATGTCAAAGTAGCCGTTGATTTTAATAATTTGAAAGATTATGAAAATTTTACGAGTATAGGTTTATCTTTTAATCCCGTATATTTTCTTGCTTTTAGGTTCGGTTTAAAATTAGGCGGAGATTCTATACTTAATAATACTAGATTTGGCGTAGGAATACAATTTAAAGGTGTAAATTTTGATTATGCTTTTATCCCTACAACCGATTTAAATGCTACACATCAATTTAGTTTGAGTGCTGCATTCGGTAACTTCTCCGACCAAAAAAGAGCTTATGAATATTATTTAAATAATCATTTCAGAGAAGCCGAAGCAAGTTTTTATGCTAAAGATTTTGTAAAAGCAAGAGAACAATTTGACGATATATTGGCTGTATATCCGGATCATATTCCATCACAGGAATATTTAAGAAAGACGATAGATGAACTTGCAAAAATAGATGACTACAATTTAGATAAAGTTAATATGTATATGAGAAAAGCTGATAAAGCTTTGAAGAAAAATGATGTTGTTACCGCGGATAAGTACTACAGAAAAGCATTGGATCTTGATCCTACGAATAAACCTGCAAAGTATGGTATAGAAAAGGGTGAACTTGTAACGCATAACATTAAAGTTGAACAGGAAAGAGCTGTAAATAGTGAAAGAATTGAATATCTATGGTCAAGGTATGAAAAGTTTTACAAAAAAGGAGATTTGGTTAGAGCAAGAGACTCTTTAAAATATCTACTTGATATAGATTCGGAAAATGCTTTAGCTAATGAAAAGATAGTAAATCTTGATAATCAACTTGCGAAAGTTGCTTCTGATAAAGCAGGTGAAATTTATGAACAAGGAATGAAATACTATAAAAATGGTGAATACGACGAAGCGATAAAGTATTTCGAAGCAGTTATTGTCGCTGCTCCGCATAGACTTGATGTTCAAGAGTTAATTGAAAAAGCTCAAAAGAATATTCAGGAAATTGCCGAAGCTGAAAGACTTTCTTCTTTGGAAGAAGAACAAAACAAAGTTAAAGATCAGTTATACGAAGCTTATAATGCAGGTTTGAAAAATTATGAAAAAGGTAAATTGGAAGTTGCCGTTAAACATTTTGAAAAAGCCAAAAATATTGCCGAAAAGTATGAGTTTGACGAATATTATAAAAAGATTAAAAATTATATATCTAAAATCAGTGCAAATTTATCAGAAAAATATTACAAGCAAGGTTTTGCTGCTTTTAGAAAGAATAGATTTGAAGAGTCTGCAAGTTTGTATAAAAAAGCATTGGAATATAATCCCGGTAATACCTCTGCTAAATTTGAGTTAGATAGAGTTGCCGATCAAGTTGCACAAAGTTTCTATGAAAAAGGTATGGCTGCATATAGTAAAAACGAGATGGAAAAGGCAAGAGAATATTTTAAAAAGGCATTATATTTCAGACCTAATAAGATCGAAGCACAAAGAGCTTTAGATAGGGTGAGATGAGATGTTAAAAAAAACAATTTTGTTTTTTATTCTTATTTTGTTTTGTATGCCGGTATATGCAAAAAACAAATTGAAAGTTTATCCAAATCCATGGATTCCGGAATCAGGGAAATCTCTCACGGACAGAAACGACGAAATGAGGCATGGTGCTTATACTGCCGATGGTTGGGTGAAGTTTGAAGGGGTTAAGGCCAGTAGCGGTACATTGAGAATTTATGACATTACAGGTCACTTGGTAAGGTTAAAACATTGGACAATGACTGAAGAGCAGTTAATTCCTCTTCCCCAAACTTCTGCAGAAGTTATAATTGAAGATGGTGTTCCTGTAGATAGAAAAAAAAGGATAGTTCATTGGGATGGCAAAAATAATGATAATGAATATGTGGAAAGTGGTGTTTATATTTGGATTATATTAGGAACAGATGGAACTAATAATAATATTAAATATGATGGAAAACTCGTAGTAATAAGATAGCAAAAATATAAAAAATAAAAAGGTAGTTGACTTTTATTTAGTTTTTATATAAAATCTTATAAACTCTCTATTTTGAGAGTTGTTCTTTTTTTAGTGTTTAAAAAGTTTTGGGGGTGTCGCATAGCGGTCTAGTGCAGCAGACTGTAAATCTGCCGGACTTTGTCCTTCGGTGGTTCAAATCCATCCGCCCCCATTTACTGTGCGGGAGTAGCACAGTGGTAGTGCTCCAGCCTTCCAAGCTGGCCATGCGGGTTCGATTCCCGTCTCCCGCTCTTTTTATTTCTATCTGAGTTTGCCGAGGTGGCTCAGTGGTAGAGCACCTCCTTGGTAAGGAGGTGGTCGTGGGTTCAATTCCCATCCTCGGCTTATTTTTATATTAATATTAGTACCAATAAAATTGGGAGGAAGAATAAAATGGCAAAAGAAAAATTTGACAGATCAAAGCCACATGTAAACGTAGGAACAATAGGACACGTTGACCACGGAAAAACAACCTTAACAGCAGCAATAACAAAGGTATTGGGAGATCAAGGATTAGCAGAATATATACCTTACGATACAGTAGCAAAAGCATCAGAATCACAAGGAAGAAGAGACGATACAAAGATTGTTACAATAGCAGTAAGCCACGTAGAATATTCAACAAAGAACAGACACTATGCACATATCGATTGTCCGGGACATGCTGATTATGTTAAGAACATGATCACCGGAGCAGCCCAGATGGATGGAGCAATCTTGGTAGTAAGTGCATTGGACGGACCGATGCCACAAACCAGAGAAC
>Ga0310695_10006964_pt1 | contig 18303 bp, 18 predicted proteins | sample RumenRJG_04DNA_FD_203882 | JGI IMG/M metagenome (GOLD analysis project Ga0310695, IMG submission 203882) | Bovine rumen microbial communities from Lethbridge, Alberta, Canada - RJG_04 (v2) (version 2) | ecosystem: Host-associated > Mammals > Digestive system > Stomach > Rumen | place: Canada...
GGTTAAGGGTACTTTTGATGACTGCCAGAAGCTTGTAAAGACAGCCTTTACCGATGAAGACCTTCGCAAGAAATTCCGCCTTTCTTCTGCAAATTCCATAAACATAGCCCGTCTCTTGCCGCAGAGTTTCTATTATATGTATTCATCCCTTGTTGTTAGCGACCGTGTTCCCCACGACAGCAAGATTGACAATCCTGCTATTATTGCAGTTGTTCCAAGCGGTAACTTTGGAAACCTTACCAGCGGCCTTATTGCCCGCGAGATGGGTGCCCCAATAGCTGGTTTTGTTGCCGCAACAAATTCCAACCACACTGTTCCTGACTGGATTGCAACCGGTGAATACAATGCACGTCCATCCGTGGCAACTCTTAGCAACGCAATGGATGTTGGTGCTCCAAGCAATTACGAGAGAATCGTAGCAATGTATTCTCTTGAACAGGTGCGCTCACTTTTTGCTTCTTACTGGACAGATGATGAAGGTACGCTCAAGGCTGTTGCTGACTGTAACCTTAAGACCGGCTATATAATTGACCCGCATGGAGCTGTAGGCTGGAAGGCTTGGGACGATTTGCGCCACGGTGCAATGGCAAAGCTTATGGAAGGAAAGGAAGACGTGGACATTAACAAGGTGGGTCTTACTGCTAACGTTCCTGCTTGGGCTGAATATGTTACCTCTGGAAAAGCGGTTGGCATTTGTCTGGAAACTGCACATCCGGCAAAATTCGGCTCTACTGTTCAGAAGGCGATTGGCCGCGAACCAAGTATGCCGGACAGGCTTGAAAAGGTAATGGCCCTTCCCGACCGCGCAATTCCAATGTCAAAGGAATATGAGCCTTTCAAGGAATGGCTTGTGGCTAACCTCTAGTTTAAGCATTTTGTGCCTTTGGGCATTTTACAGCGGACTGGTTCTTTGCCGGTCCGTTTTTTTTTTTGAAAAAATGGGTCATCCATATTGACATTTTTTGTGATACTTGCTATATTACTTATACGTTACGCGGTAGTGGTATAACGGCTTATTACCTCAGCCCTCCAAGCTGAAGACGAGGGTTCGACTCCCTTCTACCGCTTTTGGCTAAAGCACCTTCTTAACCGAGGGTGCTTTTTTTGTATTCAAATTGCTAAAGTGAAGGAACTTTAGTGCAAAGACTGTGTACCAGTCCGGAGTGATTATGAGCAGTGATAGTAACAGTGGCTACATCCGCCCTACTTGGGATGAATATTTTATGGAAGTGTGCCGCACCATAGCAAAGCGTGCCACTTGCGACAGGGGAAGGTCCGGCTGTGTGATTGCAAAGGACAACCAGATTCTTGTAACGGGATACGTAGGAAGCCCCGCTGGTTTACCCCACTGCGACGAAGTTGGTCACCTTATGCGCAAGATGATTCATGCGGACGGTTCCATTACCCAGCATTGCGTGCGCACCGTACACGCCGAGCAGAACGCAATCTGCCAGGCTGCAAAGCGCGGAATCCCGATTGACGGTGCCACCGTTTACTGCAAGATGACACCCTGCCGAACATGTGCAATGCTCATCATAAACTGCGGAATAAAGCGGGTTGTCTGCGAAAAGCATTACCATGATGAAGCTGACTCTATGGAAATGTTCCGCCAGGCCGGAATTAAGATAGAGCACTTGGAAGATTCCGTGCAGACTTACGAAAATATGTAGGAAAAGTAGGAAAATAGGAAAAAAGCTTTTTTTATTTTGGGCGGCAGCTGTATTTTTAAGGGATTATCTCCTATGCTTGCCTTAAGTGCCCTTAATGTGGCGCTTGCGGGGTTCCGGGGCTTCCCCCTCCATTGCTAGCGCAACCCGCCTGCCGGCGGGCCCCTCCAGTGCCTGCCGCGCTTTCTTTTGCTAAAAAATCATGATTCGCGGGCATCTATGTTCAGAACTGTGCATGCCGCCTTTGCCGCTGCCTGTTCGGCCGCTTTTTTGCTCTTGCCCTTTTCAGGACCGTAGGAAATGCCTCCAAGGTGGACGGTAACAAAAAAGGTCATGTTGTGGTCGGGACCTGTCTTTTTTACAAGTTCGTAAACAGGGCAAATCTTGTGCTTTTTCTGGTAGTATTCCTGAAGGATTGACTTGTAGTCCTTGTTGCCCTTGTCTTCCTGTACCTTGCGTATTTCCGGCACAATAAGGTTTCGTACCAGGTTTTCCGCTGCTTCGTAGCCAGAATCAAGGTAAAGTGCACCGAGTACCGCCTCTAGCGCATCTGCAAGAATGGCCTTTTTGTTCCTGCCGCCGGTCATTTCCTCGCCTTTGCCAAGAATCAGGTATTCGTTTATGTGCATTTTTTCTTTTGCAATCGGGGCAAGGGTCTGCTCGCTTACCACATTTGCCTTAATGCGCGCAAGGTCTCCCTCTGGGTTGTCCATCATGTCTTCGTAGAGGAAGGCCGCTACCGCAAGGCCAAGCACGCTGTCTCCAAGGAATTCCAGGCGTTCGTTGTTGTAGCGCCTGTGTTCTTCGTTTTCGTTGGAAAAGGAGCGGTGGTGGAATGCCAAGTCAAGAATCTTAAGGTTCTTAAAATGAAGGTTCAAATTTTTGCAGAATTTTTCCAGCTCTTTTTTTCTTTCTGAGTCCAGTTTCTTTGATTCGTAAAAAAGGTCCCTTAGATTCATTTGGATTTCCCGTGTAAAATGCACCATTTAAAATAAAAGAAGCACAGTCAATACAACTGTGCCTCTCTTGATTCCAGTCTAAGCCGCTTTTATTTCTGCTGGGACTTGATGTAGTCGTAAGCGTCCTTTACTGTTTCGAATTCGTTTGCCTTGTCATCAGGGATAGAAACACCTGTTTCCTCTTCGATAGCGTAAACCAATTCGTATGTGTCAAGACTGTCTGCGCCAAGGTCTCCACGGAATGTTGCTTCCATTGTTACCTTTGCTGGATCGATTTCCAATTTGTCAGCAATCAACTTCTGAATCTTGTCAAACAATTCGTCCATAATGGTCTCCTAATTTTAGCCGTTTACTTCAGGTGTGATTACCTGGCGTCCGTTGTAGAAGCCGCACTTCTGGCATACGTGATGCGGGAGGATAAGGTTTCCACAATTCTTGCACTCAATCAGCTGCGGAGTTGCAAGATGCATGTTTACTCCGCGTCTTCTTGTAGTTACGGCGTGTGAAGTTTTTGATCTAGGTACTGCCATAATATATAACCTCGCTATAAATTTGTGTCGTCTGTATAACGTTGCTTATATTACTACAGATTCCCGATTTATGTCAATCATTATACAGTCATTTTTTACTATTTGTCAATATTTTTTTTGACAAAATATAAAAATTTGTCAAGTGATTAGGTAAGCTCGAAAAACTCCCCTTCCGAGAGCTTTGAAAGGTTATAATTTGGGAAAACAGCTACGCCGCCATGGAGGGGCGAGTTGCTTGCAACTCGTTGCGCCAGCAATGGAGCCGAAAGGCGGAACCCCGGAACGGCGGTGGCGCAAGGGCATGGAAGCCGAATTAGCAGGGGCATATTATCGTAGAGCATAGCCAGGTACCGTCCAAAAACAAAAAAAAGCCCTTAATTGTGGCTCTTGCCTATTGATTTTTCCCGGAATACTTTTCCCTTATTGCCTTTTCCACAGCTGGCGGAACCATTGCGCTTATGTCGCCCCCGAATTTTGCCAGTTCCTTTATGCTGCTGGAGCGTATAAGGAAGTACCTCTGCTCCGTTGGGACAAAAAGGGTCTCGATTTCTTCGTTAAGCGAGCGGTTTATAAGCGAAAGGTCAAATTCGTAGGAAAAGTCGTTTATGTTGCGGATTCCCCTAAGCAGGACCTTTGCCCCAACCTTCTTGCAGTAGTTGACAACCAGCGAGTCCCACTTGTGCACGGTTACGTTCTTGTAGCCGGCAGTGATTTCTTTTAGCAGGGAAAACCTTTCGTCCTCGTTAAAAAGGCATTTTTTGTCCGGATTTACGGAAATAAGCACGTCCAGCGAGTCAAAAAGCTTGCTTGCCCTTTCTATTATGTTAAGGTGTCCAAGCGTGGGCGGGTCAAAGGATCCTGGGAAAACTGCGGTGCTCATAAAAGCCTCCATAAAATGCAAAAAAATAAAATTACAGAATTGCGCCTCCAAAAGTAAGCCTGTCCAGGGTGTACAAGGGGGGAAGTCTCCCCCTCGGCTACAATGGCAAGTTTGCCATTTCCGCCTACCCCCTCTGCGGGCTCAATCGCCGCCCGCAACGCCTGCTTTATTTTAGCTCAAGGTCGCAATTATTCAAACAATAGCACATTAGCAAAAAAAATAGAACTGTTTTTTGTAACCCGTTTAAAATTAATTTTATTTAATTATCGGAGGGGGTGCTTGCAGGCCTTGCTTGGTTTGCAACCTTAAATATGTATTGAATTAGGTGTTTTTGTTCATTGACCAAATGGACTTTACGCTGTAGAATGGGAATTATGATGAGTACACATATTTTTAAGATATTGTCTGTATTTTTATTTTCTCTGGGATTTGTTTTTAACACGGGCTGTGCTTCCAAGCAGGAGGAAAAGAAGGAAGCTGTCGTGGTTCAGCAGCCAAAGAAGCCTGTGGCAACCCAACCAAAGAAGGTTGTAAATAAAGTTGAAAAGAAGCCTGTGGCAAAACCGGTAGTTCAGGAAAAAAAGCCTGAAGTGCAAGAAAAGAAGCCGGTAGTCCAGGTAAAAGAAGAAGCAAAACCTATTGTCAGTGAGCCAGAAGCTCCTAAGGTAGAGGAAGTTCAGAATGTAATACCGGAACCGGATCCTGAATCCCAGGTTGCCGTTCTGGAAGACATTCCGACCCCTGCCAAGAAAGAGCCGGTTGCAGAAGTAAAGGAACCAGTAGTTGAAGAGACTGTGCCAGAAGTGCCTGTGTCTGACGAATATGAGCGCTCCGTAAGTAAAATTCGCGGAACTGTAACAAAAGAAACCTTTGAGGAGGACAAGAAAGAGATACTGCAAATAATTGACCAGCTAAAGAACATCATGATTTCTTCAAACTATACGGCTTGGCTTAAGTACGTAGATGAAGAGAGCAAGGTCTATTGGTCCAACAGGGAGAACCTTAAGAAGGTTGCGGCCCTAAAGAAGGGGCTTCAGCTAAATTACCTTAAGGATTACTTCCTCAAGATTTTTGTGCCGGCAAGGAAGGGACGCCGCGTAGACGAAATCCGCTATGAAACCGACACACAAGTTAAGGCTGTACAGGTTAACGAGGGCAATGACACTATCTACTATGACTTCAAAAAAGTGAACGGACAGTGGAAAGTTCATTTGCCGCCTATTACAGATTGATTTTTTACCGATAATACATTATAATCATTCATATAAAGTCAGGAGGAACTGATAAATGAAATTAACAAAAATGATTGCCGGAGTTGTGGTTTGCGCAGCGTTTGCAGGAATGGCTGCAGCTCAGCAGACAGTAAAAAGCCAGAAAACTGAATCAACTGTAGAAAAAGAATATTTGAGCAACGTAGAAGACGTAATCATTACGGAACTTGCTACATCCCCCGAATATGACAATAAGCTTGTTGCATTGCAGTATCTCGAGGAAGCCGTAAACGAAGGCCGCACATCTCCGGACATCGTTGCAGCTCTCCAGGGTCTTGCAGGTGAAGGCGTTACAAAGCAGGAGCGCACAGGAAGACGCGTAATGAACAACTTCCCCGACATCCGCGCAAAGGCTTGTGACTTGCTTGGCGAAGTTCCGTCAGAAGAAGCAAAGTCAACGCTTATGGTCATTGCACAGGATGACAAGGAACCAATGGTTGTTTCTGCAGCAGTACGCTCACTTGGCAACATTGGCCTTAACAATGGCAACGAAGTTGTAAACATGATTGCATTCATCCAGAAGAAATATGCAGCTCTCAACCCAACAAGCTCACTTGCACTTGAAATCCTTGTTGCATACGAAAAGCTTGCCGCTACTGTAACAGAACCGGCAGACAGAAGCACAATGATTGAGTCTGTAACAGAAATTGCTTCAAACTACCACTTTGTAACACCTGTTCGCACAAAGGCTCTCCAGCTTCTTAAGTCTCTCCAGGGCAAGAGCACCGGTAAGAAGAGCAAGTAAAGCTTCTTTAAAATAAGAAAACGGACATTCTTAAATCATCTGGTTTAAGCAATGTCCGCTTTTTTGTTTGGGAGATACGGGACTCGAACCCACAACCTTCGGCTCCGGAGGCCGACGCTCTATCCAGTTGAGCTAATCTCTCGAACGAGTATAATATAAAATTAAAAAAACAAAATGTCAACAAATAACTTTTAAAAAGAGGCTCTATGTACCCTATTATTCTTGCGTCATCCTCTCCCAGAAGACAAGAAATCTTAAAACTTCTGAACATTCCTTTTGTTGTGAATCCTGCCAATATAGAAGAAACCTACCCTTCCGACATGAAGAGCGAAAAGGTTGCGGAATACTTGGCTGTGCAAAAGGTAAAGGCCGTAATGAAGTCTGGTGATTCGGACAATGAAAGCACATGGATTTTGGGGGCAGATACTCTGATTATTCTTGACGGCAAGATATATGGCCAGCCAAAAAGTCAGGAAGAGGCCTGTTCTTTTCTGCAGGATTTTCAGGGGAAGACTCACAAGGTTATGACCGGTATAGCCCTCTACAACCCCGAAAGCAAGCAGATTGTAAGCAAGCTTTGCACAAGCAAGGTCACTTTTGCCCAGATGAGCGATGAAGAAATAGAATGGTACCTTAACACCGGGGAATGGCATGGAGCTGCAGGTGGCTACAGAATCCAGGGGCTTGCTTCCTGCTTTATAAAAACAATTTCCGGTACTGAATCCGCTGTTATGGGCTTGCCTATATTTGAACTTTATGATATATTAAAAACGCAAAATTATTCTCTAATCAGTTAGTTTTGCCGGGCAGAATACGGGCCGTTAGCCTTGTGTTTTGTTGCGAAATCTTCCGGGCCGTTTTATGCGGTCACGAGAAACAAGGTCAGGTGGGAAAATCACCCTGCTAGGGGAAGGCTTTTGCCGCAATTGGTTTTTCCGGTGAAGGAGTTAGTCATGGCAGTAGTAACCATGAAGAGTCTGCTTGAGTCCGGCGTACACTTCGGACATCAGGTAAAGCGTTGGGATCCGCGCATGAAGAAGTACATCTTCGCAGAGCGCAACGGAATTCACATTATCGATTTGCAGAAGACAATCACTGCAATCAAAGACAGCTACGAAGAAATCCGCAAGGTTGCATCTTCTGGCAAGTCAGTGCTTTTTGTAGGCACAAAGAAGCAGGCACAGCAGGCCATTCAGAAAGAAGCTGAACGCTGTGGCCAGTTCTACGTAAACAACCGCTGGCTTGGCGGTACACTCACAAACTTTGCAACAATCAAGAAGTCTCTCTTGCGCCTCAAGAAAATCGAAAAGATGGAAGTTGACGGCACATTTGATAACCTTACAAAGAAGGAAGTTGCAAACCTCCTCAAAGAAAAGGAAAAGCTCCAGAAGAACTACGGTGGAATCAAAGAAATGAAGGAACTGCCGGGAGCAATCTTCATCATCGACACTCACAAAGAGCAGATTGCAGTTGCAGAAGCACGCCGCATGGGTATCCCGATTGTTGCTATCGTAGACACAAACTGCAATCCAGAGGGCATCAACTTCCCTATTCCTGGCAACGATGACGCAATCCGCGCAATCAGCCTCTTTACTTCAATTATTGCAAATGCAGTTCTTGAAGCAGACAACGAACAGGGCCTCAAGATTATCGAAACTCTTGGCGACTACGATGACGTAACTACAGATGCTTCTACAAAGAAGGAAGACGAAGAAATCGTTGACTACTCTAACTATACTCCTACAGAAGTAAAGGAAGAGGATGCAGAAGCTGACCGCCGTGACGAGGAAAGCCTCATCGACGAAGACAAAGCATACGAAAAATAATTGGAGTTAATAACATGGCTATTACAGCTGCACAGGTAAAAGAATTGCGCGAACAGACAGGCGCAGGTATGATGGACTGCAAAAAGGCCCTTACCGAAACAAACGGTGACTTTGACGCAGCCGCAAAACTTTTGAAGGAAAAAGGTCTCGCTGCAGTAGCAAAGAGAGCTGAGCGCGTAACAAGCGAAGGCCGCATTTTCATCCGCCAGAACGGAAACAAGATTGCTGTTGTTGAACTTGTATGCGAAACAGACTTCGTTGCAAACAACGCAGATTTCATTTCCAGCGGTGAAAAGATCCTTGACATGGTATTCGAGAAGGGATATACAGAAGCAAACAAAGAGCTTTCTGATGTTCTTCTTGACTTTGCAACACGCACACGCGAGAATATGTCTTTGAACAAGGTCCAGATTATTGAAGTTCCGGAAGGCGCTTCAAGCGGAATCTACGTTCACTCAAACTTCAAGCAGGCTGCTGTTGTTATCGTAAAAGGCTCTACAGATGACAAGGTTAAGGAATTTGCAAAGGACTGCTGCATGCACCTCGTTGCATTTACACCTGCCTACATCAAGCAGACAGACGTTCCGCAGAGCTACATTGACGAGCAGAAAGACATCTTTAAGAAGCAGATGGAACAGGATCCAAAGATGGCTTCAAAGCCAGAAAATGTCCGTGAAGGAATCCTTCAGGGAAAGATCAACAAGCATCTTGCTGAAGTATGCTTCGTAGACCAGATGTTCGTTAAGGATGACAAAAAGTCTGTAAACGCAAAACTTGCTGAAATTGGAAAGGAAGTTGGAGCCAGCCTCGAATTTGGCGACATCAGCCTTCTTGTTTTGGGAAAATAAATTTTTAATCTTAGGCGGTCTGTATTAATTAAGCAGGCCGCCCCTATTTTTACGGAGGAATATTTATGGCCGGCGATAATGAAGCAAAAATGGAAAAAACCGTCAATTCTTTGAAGGAAGAATACAATACAATCCGCACAGGAAGAGCTAGTGCCTCTATTTTTGACAAAGTGCGCGTTGACTATTACGGCACACCTACCCCTTTAAGCCAGGTCGGTACAATTTCCATACCGGAAGCACGCCTTGTGGTTGTTTCTCCGTTTGACAAGAGCCTTATTTCTGCAATAGAAAAGGCAATTCAGACAGCAGACTTGGGGCTTAACCCAAGCAACGACGGTAAGGTTATCCGCATTGCAATTCCTCCGCTAACAGCAGACCGCCGCAAAGAGCTTGTAAAGCAGGCAAAGAATACAGCGGAAAACTACCGCACAACAATCCGCAACATTCGCCGCGACGGAAATGATGCCCTTAAAAAGCAGCAGAAAGGCGGTGAACTTACGGAAGACCAGCTTAAGACAGAAACAGACAAGCTGCAGAAGCTTACTGACAAATATATAGAAGAAATCAACAAAGTCTACGAAGCAAAAGAAAAAGAGATTATGGAATAATAACCGTGGACTTTGAGATTAACAAAAACCCGGAAGCCCTTCCCGCCCATATAGGAATAATCATGGACGGAAACGGGCGCTGGGCAAAGCAAAGAGGTCAGATACGCACTGCCGGTCACGAAGAAGGCTTAAAGCGTGCAAAGGAAATTGCAAAGGCTGCGTCTGACCTTGGCATAAAATACGTTACCCTCTATGCTTTTTCTACGGAAAACTGGAAGCGTGCCAAGTCGGAAGTCGGATTCCTTATGAATTTGATTCACACGCATCTCCTTAAGGAACTTAAGTTTTACAAAGAAAACAGCATAAGAGTCCGTCTTTTGGGAGATATTACAGGTCTTCCGGCAATCATTCAAAAAGATATTCTCGAAACCGAAGAAGATACAAAAGATTTTACAGGTCTTACCATTTGTCTTGCCATTAATTACGGTGGCAGAGACGAAATTGTCCGCAGCATAAAAAAGATGATTAAGGAAGGAATTCCTGAGCAGGAAATTACAGAGGGTACGGTTTCGTCCCATTTTGACTTTCCAGAGCTGCCTGATGTTGACCTTCTGATAAGGACCGGTGGTGAGCAAAGAATAAGCAATTTTTTAATCTGGCAGGCATCTTATGCAGAATTTTTGTTTACAAAAACACTTTGGCCGGATTATAATAAAGAAGAATTCTATAATAATATCGCTGAGTTCCAAAAAAGGACTAGGCGTTTTGGGGCGGTGCCTGTATGAGTAGCATAAAAAAAATAATTCCTAGACTCGGTATTTTTTTTATAGGTTTGCCCTTGTTGCTTGCCATTATACTTTTGCCGTGGGGAAACCATCTGCCAATGCATCTTTTGATTGTGCTTGTATCGGCATTGGCTGCCAGCGAAGTGTACAATATGTTCCTTACAAAGACTAAGCTGCAGCCCAGGTGGTTTATTATACTGCTTAACCTTTTTATAACGGTTGTTGCGTCTTTGACCAAGCTTTTCCCTTTCCTGTTTGGCAGGAGCTTTCCTGTTGGCGAGGAAATTATTTCTTACACATTCATTTCTGCCATGCTTATAATTCTTATGGTGGAAGTGTTCTTTGCTGATTCCTTTGAGAATTCCCTCGGAAGAATCTCGGCGTCCATATTCATCCTGCTTTACACTGCTTATCTTATAACTTTTGTTTCCAGAATGGCCACTTTTTCTAAGGGTGGAAAGGATGTTTCTTCCCAGATTATAGCTGAATTCCTGCTGATGGTCTGCTTTTGCGACAGTTTTGCATGGTTTTTTGGCGTATTGTTCGGAAAAAACAACAAGGGCTTTGTAAAGGCAAGTCCAAACAAGAGCGTAGCAGGTTTTCTTGGTGGAATTGCAGGCTCCATTGGTGCAGGAATACTGGGCTATTACCTGTGGCCGGAGATTTTTGCGGGTTCAATTGGAAAAATCATTTTTACCGGCATCATAATGGCCCTTACCTCTATAATTGGCGATTTGACTGAATCCGTTATGAAACGCTCTGCCGGCATAAAGAATTCCGGTAACCTTATACCAGGGCGCGGTGGTGTTCTGGATTCCATGGATTCAATACTTATGTCTGCCCCACTTTACTATATGCTGATTTCCATTTTTTACGGACCGCTATGAAAAAAAGAATTCTTGTTCTTGGTTGCACTGGCTCTATAGGAAGCCAAACTTTGGATATTGCCCGCAAGATGAAGGATGATTTTGAGGTTGCAGGGCTTTGCGTTGGGAAAAATCAAAAAAAACTGGATGAGCTTTGTGCTGAATTCAATTGTCCTGGAAGTGTTTTTGAAAAGGACGGAATTGCAGGAATTGAAAGGCTTGTAAAAGAATGCAATGCGGATATTGCCGTAAACGGAATTGCAGGTGCAGCTGGTCTTGAACCGTCGGTTCTTGTGCTAAAGAATGGCATGGATTTGGCCCTTGCAAACAAGGAAACCGTTGTTATGGCCTGGCCTTTGGTTCAGGAAGTGGCTAAAAAATCTGGAGCAAGAATTGTTCCTGTTGATTCCGAGCACAGCGCAATCTTTAACCTTATACAGTTTGCTGGCTTTGAAAAAATAAGCGAGCTTGTAATAACCGCAAGCGGAGGCCCTTTCCGCTCCTATACAAAAGAACAGCTTAAAAACGTTACCCTTGAACAGGCACTTGCCCACCCAACCTGGAATATGGGGCCAAAAATCACTGTTGACAGCGCGACTCTTGCAAACAAGGGACTTGAGGTAATAGAGGCTGCCCGGCTTTTTGGGCTGGACACGGCAAAAATAAAGGTTGTGGTTCACCCGCAGAGCCTTATACATTCGCTTGTGCGCACAAAAGACGGAATGCTCTACGCACAGATAAGCAATCCGGACATGAGGCACCCTATTCTTGGCGCACTCACCTTCCCCGAATACAAGGAAAACTATCTTGAGCCATTTGACCTTGCCGGCCACGACATGACTTTTATGGCTCCACGAATGGATGACTTTCCCCTGCTTTCTTTGGCCTATGAATGCGCAAAAAAAGGAAAATCCTATACAATAGCCTTTAATGCGGCAAACGAAATTGCAGCCCACGCTTTCCTTGACAAAAAATGCGGGTTTTTGGACATAGCAGCGATTGTTGAAAAGACTTTGCAGAGCGATTGGTCTGAAGAGCCTTCTTCGCTGGAAACTGTCTACCGAAAGGATGCAGAAGTTCGTGAAGTGGCAAAAAAGATTCTTGAGGAAAATTTGCGGAGGAAGCTTTAGATGACTATTGTTTATGGAATTTTGGGTCTTGGCTTTCTTGTTTTTTTTCATGAGCTGGGGCATTTCCTTGCGGCACGGCTTTTTGGTGTAAAGGTCGAGGCTTTTTCCATAGGCATGGGACCGGTTCTCCTTCACCGTGGCTACAAAGGTACCGACTACAGGATTTCTCTTATTCCCCTTGGCGGATATTGTGCCATGAAGGGGGAAAACGACTGGCGCACTGCTTTGGAAGAGAATAAAAATGTAATTGAAGGGGACAAGGATTCATTTTACGGAATTCATCCTTTAAAAAGGCTTCTTATTGCTTTTGCAGGCCCTTTTTTTAACTTTGTCTTTGCTTGCATTGCTTTTTTTGTGATTGCCCTTATTGGCTACAAGTATTATGATGCCGGCACGACCGTTAAGATGGCTGATGATGTTTACGAAGGTGTTGCTTCTCCCGCACACGAGGCTGGAATGCTCTCCGGCGATACAATTACAGCCATTGACGGTAACAAGGTTGAGTATTTTACAGAAATTTCAGAATACATTGCCATGAATGCAGACAAGGACATTAGGATTTCCTTTATCCGAAACGGAGAGTCTTTGGAAATAACGGTTCACACTGTTTTGGACAAAAATACCGGGGCTGGAAAACTGGGCATTGTTTCCCCGGAATTTGACAAGGAAAGGCATTACGGTCCTTACCCATTTTTTGCGGCTGTAGGGCAAGGTTTTTACAAGGCTTCCAACATGCTGTTTGTTACGGTAAAGAGTATCGGTGTCTTGTTCAGCGGGGTAAAAATAACAAGTGCGGTTGCAGGTCCTGCCCGTATAACGACAATGCTTGGCGGTGCTGTAAAAGAAGGCTTTAAGGCTGGCCTTGGCATTGGCGTTGTAAGCACATTGGAATTCCTTGCGCTTATAAGCATCTCCCTTTTTATCACAAATCTTTTGCCCATTCCCATCCTTGACGGCGGACTTATTCTTTTTGCCTTTATTGAGTGCGTATTCAGGCGCAAAATGCATCCAAAAGTTCTTTATTACATACAATTCATAGGAATAGCCTTTATAGCCTTGCTCTTGGTTATTGCAATAGCGAGCGATTTTCGTTATTTTATAGGTAAGGAAGGAAAGTTATGAAACCGTTTTTCAAATGTATAATGATGATTGTTTTTGCATCTGCCGGAATTTCTTTGTTTGCAAAGGGAAACTGGGGTGCTGACCGCACAAAAAACTATGCTTTTGAAACAGGTCATACCGGGAATGTTACAGGCATTATTGCGGATTCCAACGGAAAGGCATTTTTTTCATGCGGGAAAGACGGCTCTGTAATAAAGTGGTCCGAGAACGGGGGCTGCGAAAAGTACCAGGTTTCTTCTTATGAAATAACGGGAATTGCAAAAAATCCTGCCGGAACTGATTTTGTTGTTGCGGAAACAGACGGAAACGATATTAATGCCATTACCGTATTTGACTGGGGAACTCTTACCAAGAAGTTTTCAAAGCGCTTTTCAGAAAAAATCACTGGAATTGCATATTCACAGAAGGGAAAATACCTCTTTGTCTCTTCACAGGGTGTTAGCAGCTACTATATCCTTGACGCAAAGACAGGCCTTGTCCTTAAGCAGATTGGCGACATTTCAAGCCCAATTTCTCTTGCAAAGACTGGTGCATCGGAAAAGAGCGCCGTATTCTATCTTCCTGCAGGTAAGCTCGTTTACTACAACCTGGTGAATTTTGGCAGGTTCAAGAGGATAGATACTGAGGCTTCACTTAACCAGCCTACTCTTCTGAACATGAACAAATATCTTGCTGCGGAAAAGAACGGTTTTATCTACATGATAGACGCTATGACAGGAAAGGCTGTAAACAGGACAGCCGCCAAGCTTCCCATAATCCTTGCCTGCGAGGAAAGCGACACTGTACTTTATTATATTGAAAAAGACGGCAAGTCCGGAACTTACCTTAAGTCCATAAATGTTGAGGATTCTTTTAAGACGGAAACAATCGGTAAGATAGAACTTAAAAACGAGAGTGAAGTTATTCGTTGTGCAGCAAAGGTTTCCGAAGCTTTTGTCTTGGGGTCTTCGGATGGAAATGTCTTTAAGGTAAACGCAAAGAACCTTTCTGATGGCGTTGCAAAGATTTCAAAGAATGAATATTCAAAGGTTTTGGACTTGTGCTCTAAGGAAGACGGTTCCGTTTATTTTATAGCGGGAAAGAATATTTACAAGGGGTCATACAATTCAAAGGACGTTGAACTTGTTGCATCAAATGTGAACCAGACGAATATTTCTGCCTACAAGGATAATTTTATCCTCTGGACAAATAATTCGGCTCAGACTATTCAGTATTTGAATACAGAGACAAATAAGGTAAGCACACTTTTTGTTCCTAAGGCAAAGATAAAGAACCTGAAAGTTTGCGGAGAAAAGCTGGTTTATGTTCAGGGAACATCTTCCGTCTATTCACATGACGTTGATTCCGGAGCAAAAAAGCTCTTGTATACGGGAACATCCGTAGAAGCCGCTGTCCTTTCTGGGGATTCGCTCTATGTTGCTAAGGCTCTTGTTGGTCTTACAGACTCTTCTTTTGTTAGGGTGAATACAAGGACAAAGGAAACTGTGCCTCTTTTAAAGAGGGGATTCTCTTCCTGCACTCTTTGCTTAGATTCTTCCAGCCCTTCAAACCATATTTTTGGAATAGTTTTGCACGATGAAAACAATGCAAAGTCATCGGATGTTTTTGACTACGATCCTGTGGCAAAGACTGCAAAGACTTTGTTCTCCACATGCGATAATGACTTTAATGTTTTTGTGGCTTCAAAAGGATCTGAAGTGTTCACAAATTTGGGAAAGAATTTCATCTCTTCATATAACAATGAGAATAATGAAGTTTTGGTTTACCGCCGAGGAACATCAATACCTTCAAAGATTGAATTGCTGGCAAGCGGCAAGATTGCAGTTGTTAATGAAGACGGAAGCATTTCCTGGTATGAAAAGGCAAACAGAAGTCCTGTAAGCCAGTGGTACCTTATGACAGGCACTACGGAAGACGGTTCCGTTGCCCAGTGGAAGGTATTCTAATCATATAAAAAAGCCGCTGGCAGCTTCTTGTACCAACGGCTTTTTTGCTAAGTTTTAAGTACTAGCTTCTTATTCCACAGCCTCTGAACAATGCCTCTTTGTAGACATCCTCGTAAGCCTTTCCTGCCAAATCCCAGCCGAACTTTTTCTTCATTCCGTTCTGCTGCATTTTCTTGATGTGGTCCTTTTTGTTGTAGTAGGCCCAGACAGCCCAGCCTACGGTGTTGTAAACTGCGCTTGGTGTGAGCTGATCAAAGACAAAGCCCGTACCCTCTCCTGTCTGCTCGTTGTAGTTTTCTACAGTGTCTGCAAGGCCCCCTGTTCTGCGTACGATTGGAAGGGTTCCGTAGAGCATTGAATAAATCTGGTTAAGGCCGCACGGCTCGTATTTTGACGGCATAAGGAAGAAGTCGCTTCCCGCTTCTATAAGGTGGCTAAGGTTTTCGTCGTAGCCTATGTATGCCCTAAGGTTTGGAAGCTTTGACTGCAGGGTAAGAATTTCATTCTCGCACCATCTTTCTCCGCTTCCGAGTACAACGAACTGCACCTTCATGTTTGCGCAAATGCTGAATATTGAGCCGTATGTTGGGGCAAATACTTCCGCAATTCCCTTCTGGTCTACGAGTCTTGTTACAATCCCAACGATAGGTATATTGGGGTCAACTTCAAGCCCCATTTTTTTCTGAAGGTCTGACTTGCATTTTGCCTTGCCACTCATGTCTTTGATTGAATAGTTGAATGGAATCCTTTTGTCCACTTCCGGGTTCCATTGCGAAACGTCTGCTCCGTTCAAGACACCGCGGATAACGTCGCTTCTTACGCGCAAGAGGCCGTCCATTCCAAATCCGCCTTCTGCAGTCTGGATTTCGTGGGCATAGGTTGGGGAAACGGTTGTTATCATGTCTGCACATGAGACTCCTGCCTGCAGAAAATTCATTCCGCCGTTGTGCTCAAATCCTGCTCCGTAGTAGAAGCCCCAGTCAATACCTAACGCTGGGAACTGGTCCTTTGAGTACTGCCCCTGGTAACCCTGGTTGTGAATTGTAAGGACGCTTGCCGTATGTTCAAAGCCACAGTAGCGGCATACATTCTTTACAAGAACAGGTGCAAGGCATGAAGACCAGTCGTGGGCGTGCACAATGTCCGGGTACCAGCCAAGCTTGCGGCAAAGTTGGAATGCTCCGTGGCAAAGGACTGAAAAGCGGTAGGGGTTGTCGTGGAAGTCTGTTTCCCATGGGGTTCCGTAAACACCGTCTCGTCCAAAGCACTGCTCATGGTCAATAAAATAAACCGGAAGCTTTTCGCAGCCCGGCATGCTTGTCTTGTAAACCGCTGTCCAAGTTTCACCCTGTCCTGCGGCAACAGCCATTGGTCCCGGCAGAAGCTCAAGCTTTTTCCTGTCTATTTTGTAGTAGCGCGGCATGACAATCCTTACGTCATGACCCATTTTTATAAGCTGAATTGAAAGGGCGCTAACCATGTCGGCAAGTCCGCCTGTCTTGGCAAAGGGAACGACCTCCGCGCTCACCATAAGAATCTTCATGTCTACCTCCAGAATATATCTTGTGTAAAAGTCGAATCTTAAGCTATTATTTTAAGTCCTTAATTGCTTTTATGAATGCATTCTTTGAGTTTAGGATGCTCTTTTCGCTAACACAGTATGCGAGTCGGAACCAGCCCTTCCCGCCGAAGCCGCTGCCGGGAGCCGCAAGAATAAGGTACTTTTTTAGGTAGTCGCAGAAGTCAATGTCGTCTCCCGCTTGGCCGCTGCTTCCCTTAAAGGATGAAGGAACCTTGCACCACATGTAGAATGCTCCCTCCGGGTTTGCGTGCTCAATTCCAGCCTCGTCAAGAATTGCTGTAAGTTCGTCGCGCCTGGTTTTGTAGAGCGAATAGTCTGCTTTTGCATCCCAAGTCTTTGCCACAACCCTCTGGAAAAGGCCAGGTGCGTTAACGTAGCCAAGGATTCTTGTGGTAAAGATACAGGCCGCAACAAGTTCGTCCTTGTCCGGGCAGGCTGGGTTTACGCAGATGTAGCCGATTCTTTCTCCAGGCAGGCTGAAATTCTTTGCGAATGACGTAACAACAACGGAACTGTCGTACACAGGGAATGCTGGTGCAACTTCAAGTCCGTCGTAAACAATTGCGCGGTAGGGTTCGTCAAGGATAAGATAGGGCTTCCTTCCGCATTTTGATGCGTGTTCGTTCAAAGCCTTTGCAAGGTCTTCTATGTCTTTTTTTGTGTAGACCTTTCCTGTTGGATTGTTTGGGCTGTTGATTAAAACTGCCGCTGTTTTTTGTGTAAGGGCGGCTTTTATTCCCTCTACGTCAAGGGAAAAGTCCTTTTTTGTAGGAACGGCAATGAGACTTCCACCGTAGTTGTGGGCATAGTGGTTGTATTCTGCAAAATATGGGGCGGGAACTATGATGTTGTCCCCTTCTGACAAAATGGCCTTGAACAAAGCGTTCAATGCGCCTGCAGCTCCAACTCCCATAACGACGCAGCTTGAATCCACCGGGACTCCCTGCTCTTTAGCGGTCTTTTTTGCCATTGCTTCCCTGGCAAAGGGGAAGCCTGCGTTGGGCATGTAGCCATGAAAATTCTTTTCGCGGCACTTACCAAGCTCTTCTATTGCGTCTGCAACCTCTTTTGGCGGGTCAAGGTCAGGGTTTCCAAGGCTAAAGTCAAAAACTGCATCGTCACCGTACTGCTTCTTTAGCTTTACCCCTTCTTCGAACATTTTCCTGATTACTCCGGCTCCTTTGCTGGTCATTGTCTCTTTTATATAGGGAGAAATTGGCATAAAGCGCTCCTTTTTTTGTAAAAAATTTATTTTTATGTAATTATACCACTATTTTGTGGTTTACACAAATGAAATATAAATATATGATGGAGGAAAACCATGCGTATACTTACAAAAAAATCAGCCGCCATCTTTGCAATGGCTCTTATTACATTCTCCGCGGCATCTGCATTGCCGTCTGTATTTAATTCAAACCTCACCGAAACCCAGAAGACAAACCTGGAAAGCGGAAAGACCGTCATAAGGAATTTAAAGTCAACAAAATATTTTAGCTTGAATTCTTCGAATGCAGGTGCCCAGAAGGCCATGAAGGCTGCAAAAGACCTAAAGCCTTCTTATCTTGCCGAGGTAATTCAGGTTTACCCCTACGCAGGGC
>Ga0310695_10006965_pt1 | contig 18302 bp, 14 predicted proteins | sample RumenRJG_04DNA_FD_203882 | JGI IMG/M metagenome (GOLD analysis project Ga0310695, IMG submission 203882) | Bovine rumen microbial communities from Lethbridge, Alberta, Canada - RJG_04 (v2) (version 2) | ecosystem: Host-associated > Mammals > Digestive system > Stomach > Rumen | place: Canada...
TATTAATAATTGTATAAGGAATAGACAAAAAACTGCTGGTGGTTATATTTGGAAAAGGAAATAAGAATAAGACTGTTAAAATAAAAAATTTAAGAATTTTAAAAAGAACCAATGATTTACATTGGTTCAATCTTATCTTAATGTCTTTGCCCACACGGCCAATGCATAATTTGTAGTTTGATCAACTCGTATGATATTCTAAGGTTTTACTTAATTAATTCTTCAAGCGCTTTAAACCTTGGCTTATCCTCAAATAATTCGTTTCGTGTTTTAAACATCATTTTTCCAATAAGGTAGTTGGTTGGGTTAGTTGTTAGGGTATCATTTAAATCAGCTATTTTTGGTGCGTTCGAACCTGAATTGTTCTTAATGATTTTCATTATTGCCAGTTATAAATCATTAAGCTCATCATATACTGGGTCATTTATTGGGTCATTTATTGGGTCATTTATTGGGTCAGAATAATTTAGATTAGGAAGCTTTAATATAAAGAAATTATCGCTTGGTTCAAAAATAGGTTTGTGTTCGCTATCTTTATAAGCTTCTAAGATTCGAGGAATGCCGGTTCCAAAATTTTCAATGTAATGCAATTTATTTAAGATATTCACTAAACGAGGATTCCTATAAGTTTGAACTCCCTCAAGAATTTGTTCAAGAGTAAGCTGTTGCTTATCCACCATTGTCTATGAAAACCATCGAAAAACATTAAAAATGGGTAAAAATGCAAGAAAAAAGACCTGATAATGAGTAACAAGTCTGTTCATATCGTTTGTCTTTCTGTATATCAAATGATACCAATTTTAAGAGTGAAAATAAACTCTGTATACTACATGATACCAATTTTAATGCAGAGCTTTTTAGGTATTGGTTATTGTCTTATTTCAAATCATTTATAGCATGTGATACTAATGTTTTTATTTCATCAGGATCCTCACTATCGATTAATAGCATTGGCTTTGCGGATGGATATGGAATTTGCTCTTTTAGGCCACTATTTTCTAATGACTTAGTTTTCTTGATTAGAAATCTATTGTCATAAAAACCACCAAAAAGAGCGTTGTCTTTATAAAGTATGTATTCGCCCATCATCTTTTTATAGGTGATACCACTAACTTCTCTTAATAATTCAAGAACGTACTCTAGATAATCTTTAGAACTAGCCATTTATGACCTCCCAATAGCCAGTCTTATTCGAGCCAATTCTCTGAATAATACCCTTGTCTTTCAAATTTGAAATGTATCTCTGAATGCTTCTGAATGGGATGTTTAAATCGTATGACAGCTCTTTCGCAGATAAACTAGGGTTTGTTTTTAATAAATCAATTATTGATTGTTCATTTTCATTCAACCCACTATTTACGCCACTTATTGCGCCACTTATTGCGCCATGGTTGGCAAGAACTTCTTTGTTAAATGGGATTACTACATTGATGTAATTGTCTTTAATGTCAAATGCCTGTTCACCATATTTTTTGATAATTGTTGGAATGCCGTGACCAGTTTGTTCAACTATGCCAAGACGTTTGAAAATGTCGACCAGCTGTTCATTTCTTGGTTTACTGATTCCTTTAAAGAATTCTTCCTTCGTCAAACCCGCAGGAAGCCCACCATGAGAAATTATTTCCAATCGATCATCAAAAAACGAAACAAGAGGAGTAGTTATTCTGTAATCATTATGAATTATCGCATTAATCAAGGCCTCATTGACGGCATCAAAGTCGTATAGATAAATATCTTTTCTCGGTCTGACGCTTGTAATTGTTTTGCAAATATTCTCAATTTCTAGTCTGCCTTTCATTTTTTCGTAGGCTATTACCAAACATTGATTTCCATAATCGGTTCTTTCAGAATACGAAGCTTTATTCAATCCTTTAAACTTTGCAAATATCAAGGAGACCATATTGCTATCCGATAGCAGTTCAGCTAGATAATTGTAATTCCCATCAAGAGTTCTTAATTTTAGATTCTTTTCATATGATTCATCTTCTAAATGATATCCGCTTTCTATAAAAAGCAATTTCAGTTTATTGAAAGAAATTTTGCCATAATAAGAAGGCGTTTTAATCATTAAATCATAATTGACCACGCCTTTTTCAAACCTCTCCTTAATCATTTCTAAGGTCATGGATTTGCAAGTAGTCCCCACTCTAATGTGGCAACCGTTCGATGAAAAACCATATTTTTTGATACAATACAAAGATGCATATCCTTTGCTGACATTGATTTTTATTAACACTTTATCTGCATCAAAAATAACTTCTGGTTTTACGCAATCAATCGCATTGGGATCTATTTGGTCGGAAATAATATCTGAAACCTTTCTCAAGGTCTCATCCAAATTATCAACGCCAATAACATTTCCGTTATCTTGAATGCCTAAATAGATGGTGCCGCCATCTGTGTTTAAAAATGCTTCTATTTCCTTAACTAACTGATCATTTATTTTTTCTTTTAATTCTATTTTTTCTGTTTCTAAATATTTCATGGCTTTATTTTACTAGATATTACGCCATTATTCAATATTTATTACGCCAATATTACGCCACGTGAATAATCGTATGGCATTGGATAAATTACAAGTCGAAGTTACTACAACGTGAGGATAATGACTCTCCATCTTAAGCTATCGGTATGCTACGCGAACCTTACGAGCACTAATAATGATGAACATTTTTGCATGTTCAGGAATCTTCTGGATAATCAAATCTATTAAAAAGCCCCTAAATATAATAAAAACGAGATGATTTTTATATCATCTCGTTATCTTTTTGAATGGTCGGGAAGACGGGATTTGAACCCGCAACCTCAAGTACCCGAAACTTGCGCGCTACCAAGTTGCGCTACTTCCCGAATTAAAAGTCTCCAAAGTCAAATAAGGAAAGTTGGTCGCTTTCATTCAAATTATCTAACACTCCCATATCTGATAAATCCTTAACGTTTGTAGAAGTTAATTTTGTTCTTCTAAGTAAATCATCTTTAGAAGTAAATGGTCGCTTATTTCTTTCTTCGATAACAGTAATCGCGTTATTTTCTCCTAACCCGTCAATAGTGATAAAAGGAGGAATAAGAGCCTTGTTTTCATGATCCACTACAAACTTAGTCGCGTCACTACGATATAAATCAATATTTTCAAATTTATAGCCTCTTTCTGTCATTTCGACCGCGATTTGTAGGGTTTTATATTGTTCTTCTTCTTTTGGAGTTAACTTTTCTCCTGTAGTTTTTTCTTTCACTCGAAGCTGCTCAAGTCGATTAATAATTGCATCTTCTCCTTTAATCATTGGGATAATGTCATATTGTTTAGAACGAACTGAAAAGAAAGTTGCATAGAACTCTAAAGGATAATGGACTTTAAAATAGCCCACTCTAATAGCCATAGTGACATAAGCCACCGCATGGCCTTTAGGGAACAAGTATTTAATTTTCTTACATGAGCTAATGTAATAGCTAGGAACTCCATGAGAAATCATTGCTTCTTCATATTCTGGTTTAAGTCCTCGGCCTTTACGGACATCTTCCATAATAGCGAAGGATACAGAAGGAGGTAATCCTTTAGAAATAAGATAACCCATAATATCATCACGACATCCAATAACTTCTTGTAAAGTTGCTGTTTTATTATCAATTAATTGTTCAGCGTTACCGTTCCAGACATTAGTTCCGTGAGATAGACCAGAAATAATAACTAAATCTGAAAAGGTTGTTGGTCTAGTTTTATCTAAAATGCCTCTAACGAAATCAGTACCAAATTCTGGAATTGCCATCGCACCAGTAGATTGATTTAAATAATTATTATTTAATTTCAAGGAATCTGGCTTAGAAAATAAGGCTAAAACTTCAGGGTCATTCATTGGAATGTCTTTAATATCAATATGTGTTAAATCACACATCATCTTTAAAGCGACTGGGTCAACGTGACCAAGCATATCAAGTTTTAAGATGGTGTCATGAATGGAATGGAAGTCAAAGTGTGTCGTTTTCCAAGCACTATCAACTTCATCTGCAGGCCATTGAATTGGGGTAAAGTCATAAACTGTATGGTCACTAGGAATAACAACAATACCGCCTGGGTGTTGACCTGTAGTTCTTTTAACTCCTACACATCCACTAGCTAAATAATCTAGTTTCACTTTTGGATATTTCATTGCTGCTTCTTTAGCGTCTTCTTCACTCATTCCATTAGCGATAAATTTTCTTTCTATATAACCTCGAGCAAATCCAAAGGCAGTTTTATCAGCAACTGTTTCAATTGTTCCTGCTCTAAAAACATTGTCTTTACCAAGTAACACCTTTGTATATTCGTGAGCGGTAGCTTGGTAGTCTCCTGGGAAGTTTAAGTCGATATCAGGAACTTTTTCAGCGTGGAAGCCTAGGAAGGTTTCAAAAGGAATATCTTGTCCGTCTCTAATTAATTCTTCCCCACACACTGGGCACTTTTTAGGAGGTAAGTCAAATCCACTTCTAATCTCTGGATAAGTTTCTTTGCCCCATTCTAAATGGTGACAGTGTGGGCAAATATAATGAGGTGAAAGCGGATTAACTTCCGTAATTCCACTCATTGTAGCGACAAAAGAGCTACCAACAGAGCCACGGCTACCAACAATATAGCCATCTTCATTAGATTTCTTCACTAATTCATGGGCAATATAATAAATAACTGAATATCCATTAGAAATAATACCGTTAAGTTCAGTATCTAAACGATTTTGAATAAATTCAGGAAGTGGGTCTCCGTATAATTTATGAGCGTTAGAAAAACATAAATCTTTAAGTTTATTTTCAACGTTTTCAATTTTAGGAGTATATAAGTGGTCATTAGGGACAGGCAAAAGAGGTTCTATCATATCCGCGATCTTATTGGTATTTGTGACCACAATTTCACTAGCGAGTTCTTTATCTAAGAAGGAGAAACATTCAAGCATTTCTTCAGTAGAACGATAATGCTGATCAGGATTTTCAAATGGAGCTACTTTACTTCTAGAATATGGATTAAGTGGGTGATTCTTTTTACCAACTTGAGGAGCAGAGATGTAAACATCTCTAAAAACTTTTTGCTCTGGAGTAACATAGTGAACGTCACCCGTAGCCACGACAATTTTATTAACCTCTTTAGCGGCCTCAATAATATCGATAATATATTTATTGACATCACTACTTTCAATATCCCCCATATTCACTAAGAAGGAATAATTTTCAGGAGGTTGAACTTCTATATAATCATAAAAAGAACAAACTTCTTCTAAAGTCTCTTTATTAAAGTATCTAGCAGTGTTATAGACTTCTCCGTTTAAACAAGCAGAGCCAATTAATAAGTTTTGACGATACTGTTCAATGATTCTTCTAGGTAAACGAGGTTGATCTGCAAAATAATCAATATTAGAAATGGAGACTAAGCGATATAAATCTTTTAAGCCTTCTAAGTTTTTTGCTAAAGCGATTACGTGTCGAGGTCTAAGGTGGACAATGCCTTCTTTTTTCATCTCTAAATTTAGTAATTCTTCATGCTTGAGATGAATGTTATCTTTAGTAAGTTGAACTAGTAATGCTTGCCACACTTCGCTTAAAACATAGGCGTCGTAATCCGCTCTATGGGCGCTTTCTTCATCATAATTGACTTCAAGCCTACGACATAATGAACCTAAAGTATGGCTTCTAGCTTCAGGGAATGCATATTGAGAAAGAGCTAAAGTATCCACTACTCCATTTTTGGTTTTTTCTTGACCTAAAGATATAAGTGCTTCGTTTAAGAAAGCAATATCAAATGATGCGTTATGAGTAACTAATATTGAATCACCAATAAATTCTAAGATCTTTGGCATCGCTTCTTTAATGGTTGGAGCATTTCTTACCATTTCATTAGTAATATTAGTGAGTTTAGTAATCTTAGGAGTAATTTCTCTTTCTGGATTCACTAAGATATCAATTCTATTTGTAACAGAGCCATGTTCAATTTTCACTGCGCCAAATTCAATAATCTTTTCATATCTAGCGGATAAACCAGTTGTTTCAAAGTCGAAGACGACATAGCTAGCTTTATTTAGTTCTACCGGTTTAGGATTAAAAACATATTTAATGTGGTCATCAACCATATAAAATTCGCAGCCATAAAGCATTTTGATATCATATTTCTTGCCTGCTGCTTGAGCATCTGGAAAGCCCTGCACGCAACCATGGTCAGTAATTGCCATTGCGGTATGACCAAGTTTTTTAGCATAACTACAGTAATCATTCATTGTGCCAATGCCGTCTTGAGTGGACATATTAGAATGTAAATGGAGTTCTACTCTTTTAATTGGAGTAGCATCAGGAATAACTTCTTTAGGTGGAAGTAAATCGATATAATGCGCTTTGACCACTAATTGATGAGAATAATCATCAACATAAGCAACTCCTCTAACTCTAACGTTTGCGTTTAATAATTGACTAACAAATTCATCGTCAACTTGAGCGTTTTGATACATATTGCAGGCAATTGCACCACCAAATTCATCAACCACTTCAAAATTAAGACGTTTTCTTTCGCCTCTTTCAATGACTTCTTTAGCAAACACTTTGCCGTTAAAATCTACGTGATCGCTTTCTGGAGTAATATCTTCAATACGTTCGACATATTCGTATTTACCGCGTCTATTTAATCGCGCCCTCTCTCTTTCTTTAAGCATGATTTCGCGATTTTTCTTCATCTCTTTTAAGAGTTGATCTTCTACTAAAGCATTCTTTTCGCTTTGTTCTTTTTCTACTAGAGCGGTCACATCATTTCTATCTAAAATTTCAGGCTCTTCGCTGGCTTGCTTAATGTCCTCGCTAGCTTGCTCACTAGCGGACTCTATTGTTTCTTTACGAGTTTCTTCATCCGCGATCACTCCAACTTCCTTTGGAGGCAAGACGTTTTCATTAATATCGATAAAGTCATAAGAAATAAAGCCTAAGAAATCTTTAAAGTCATTAACAATAGCCTCATTTCTTTTCTTAAACGATTCATCAAGATAATTAACTTGGATAATGTTTTCATCAACAGCAATTAATTCCACATCGCTATCAGAACGATATAAATATCTAAACCAGTCATCGAATAAATTAATCGCATCATTTGAAGTCGGTCTTTTCTTATAAGAAAAATGAATTGTATATGGATAAGTAATCGAATTTAAACCATCTTGAAATTGTCTAAGAAGTTCATAAGTCCAAGGAACTTGCTTACAGATAATCATATCGATTTGTTGATAGTTAAATCGATTACGACCAACCATCTCAAAATCAAGATCAAAATCATCGATATTTTCGATGTGAATTGATTTTAAGAAGCTCTTCATTTTTTCTTGCATATTAGAACACCGTAAAAATATCCTTGAAGACAATCACAATCATCAAAACGAATAAAAGCATAATCCCAATCGCAGAGACTGTATTTTTCACTTTAGGTGGAATTTCTTTATGAGCGACACCTTCCACAATTGTCACTAAGAACTGCCATCCATCAAGTCCTGGGAATGGTAATAAGTTCACTATTCCTAAGTTAACGGAAATAATAGCCCAAAGTCTTAAAAAGGTTCCAAATCCGTTTTGTTGTAAAGTTTGAGTAGATGCGACTCCAATAGCAATAATCCCGCCAACTTGTGACCAACCCTCTTTAGTGAATAAAGAACCTAGCCCACGGAAGATTAATGTTGTAGAAGTACCAAAATCTTTAAAAGTATTTCCTACTGCCTCTTTATATGTATTTTTATGTTCATCAAGTTGCATAAAAACACCTAATTCATCAGAGAGGTTGTTATTTTTAATTTCCACATTTATATGATGTAAGCCTAATATTGATTCCTCAGATTCTTTTTTAACAACATCAAAATCAAAACTAACAGAACTAGGGTTGATGTTAGATTGTTTAATCAAGTTATCTTTTTTATATTCTGGATAACAAGTTTCATATTGAAGGATATTGAGTTTATTAATCTTTTCACTAGTTCCTTCTTTGGTTATTGTTTCCATATTTCCCACAACAGTGATTTTTTCAGAAAATGGAACATAGTTATAGAATTTATCATATTCCTCATCGTTATAAGTTTTACGAAGAGTGACATATGAATCTTCTTTATCTAAATAATTTTCACTGATATCTAATTCAAAAATCTTTTTAGCGGTATCAAATCTAAAGGCTTGAATATATCCAGAAATATAATATTTAGTTTCATCTCCAGTATAATCATGAGTTCTTGCTTCTTCATAAGTCAAATGATGATATTCCGTGCTAGGATAAGTAATTTCTCCATAATCAGTTCGGCTAAAGGCTATTGCTTTAGTTGCAATATTTTGATCTTTTAATGTGATTAGCGAATAATCGTAGCCAATATAAGCATTTACATCAGGAGAATCTAAATAAGATACCACTCCATCGTTATCATAGAAAATATAGGCATTATTACCACTAGTGATAATAGAGGTATAAACATAGTCATGATTTTTTAATCCTGCAGTAGCAGCAATTGAGTTTTCTTTAACCATGATGTGGCCGACCCTAGAACTATAAGCAGGAAACGCCATTTCATAAATAAAGAACACCACTAGAGCTAAAACGAAGTTCATCAAAATACCTGCGGTCATGATGATAGCTCTCTTCCAGTGCTTGATATTATTTATTGATCTACTAGGATCGATTTGTACACCTTCAAATTCTGGAGGAACAGCGTCAGCTTCTCCATACATTGAAACAAACCCACCAAAAGGCACCACTCTTAATGAGAACCTAGTTTCGCCTTTTTTTCTTTTAAAAGAAAATAATCTAGGACCAAATCCTAAAGCGTATTCAAAGCAATACACTTTAAAAATCTTAGCGGTAATTAAGTGTCCTGCTTCATGCACCATGATTAAAGTTGATAAACAAACTAGAAATAGGAGAATGTATAAAAATGTCATAACTTACCTCCTAATTCATTAATGAGTTTTTGAGCGTATTCTTTAGTTAAACGATCAACTTCTAAAATTTCTTCTAAAGTTGGTTTAGCAATATATTTCATATTCTTTAGGCTAAGAGTAATAATTTTTTCAATATCTAGGAATTTAATTTTGTTTGCTAAGAAGGCATAGACTGCTTCTTCATTACTTCGATTAAGAATTGCCCCCATGGTTCCTTTTTTATCTAAGACCACTTTTGCGAAATTAATTGCAGGGAATCTAGCAATATCAAAATCATGGAAATGTAGACCTTTTAAATCATCTAAAGACTTAAAATAAGATGTCTTAAAAGGAATTTTTCCCTCAAACAAAGCAAATCTAATTGGATTTCTCATATCTGGTTTAGAGATTTCGCCTCGATACCCTCCGCTAAATAAACTGACATAACTATGTAAATATGATTCATCGTGAAGTGTAACTCCCACTTTAGAATATGGGTAATTAAATAAATATCCAGCTTCAATAATTTCAAATGCTTTATTAACCATAGTGGCGCTATCAATGGTAATTTTATGACCCATCTTCCAGGTTGGATGTTTTAAAGCGTCATTTGGAGTGACGTTTTCTAATTCTTTTCTAGAAAGTTTTCTAAAAGAGCCGCCAGAAGCCGTAAGGATTAATTTATTCGCGTCTTTAGAATCGACTTTTAAACATTTCCATAAAGCGGAATGTTCGCTATCAATTGGGTATAGTTCTCCTTTATATTCTTTTAACAAAGAATTAATGAGGTCTCCACCGACTACTAAAGATTCTTTATTCGCTAACGCTAATTTCTTATGACATTTAATTGCTTCAATAGATGGTAATAATCCAACAAATCCCACTAAAGCGTTAACAACCATTTCTGAATCGCTATTTCTAATTAATTCTAATAGTCCTTTTTCTTCACTATAAAAAGTGATGTTTGGATATTTCTTTTTATATTTATTGGCGATAGCCTTATCTTGAATACAAATATGTTTAACATCTGGGTGTTTTCTTAAAATATAAGAAATGCATCTAGTTCTTTTTCCAACTGAAAACGCCACTAAAGAAAAATCTTTAGGGAACTTATTTATGACATCAATGGTTTGCTTACCAATTGATCCAGAAGCCCCAAGTAAACATATTTTCATAAAACTAAATCAAAAATCCTGCCCAATCAAACTTGCCATCGGAAATTTTTGTAAGCATAAACACAAAGATTGAAGCAACAATAACACTAAAGAAAATAGAATCTAATCTATCTAATACACCACCATGGCCTGGAATGAGTTTTCCATAATCTTTGATTCCCCAATATCTTTTAATTGAGGAGAAAACGAAGTCGCCAAGAGTAGCAAATAATGGGACTAATAACGATAAGATTAAAATCAAATACCAGTTGTTTCCAAGATTATATGTTTCTCCAAATATTGGGCATCCACAAACTGTTGAAACAATACCCATTACGCTAGATAAAATAAAGGAAATCACTACTCCACCAACAAATCCTTCCCATGTTTTCTTTGGAGAAATTCTTTCATTCATCTTGTTTTTACCAAAGAAAACACCAACGAAATATGCTCCAGTATCAGTCATAAATGTGGAAATGATTACAAATACAAGTAGCATAGAAGGCTTAACGGTGTTGTTAAATGTAAATTTCCAAGCATCTACTGTCGCATCAGAGAATTGAGTAATTGGGAAATATCTTAAATAAAACAAACATTGGAAACCAAACCCAACTAAAATCGCCATAGCAATCATAAAGCAGGCATCATGAACTGTGAAATCCTTATAAATAACTGTAAGGAAGAAAGCAAAAAATGTTCCAATAATCGTCACTAAAATAGGTAAAATAATTTGCTGATAATAGTGATCAATTTTGCTAACAAAAGTACCTTCAGCAAGCATCGTTTTAAACACTGGCCAGTAAGCGATAGAAGCCACAAACAAGAAATACACTATGACAGTAATAAGCGTTCTTTTGTTCGTGCATCCTAAAATTTCATAGCAAGCAATAATCATTGCAAAAGTAATAACGCCAAAATAAATCCAGTCACCTAAGAAAATTGCAGGGACCACAATAGCTAATCCAACTATTGCAGAAATGATTCTGGTACGCATTGATTTTTTTGCGCCATCAGATAATTCGTTTTTGTGAATTCTTTTTTCTCCTTCAGTTTTATCTCTTTTTGAGAAGAAACCTTTTCTTTTAGGAAGTTCTACATCGTTAGAGTTGATTGGCATAGTTTCAACATCTTTTGTAGCTGTTTCCACTACTTCAACTTCATTATTTTTCTTTGTCATTGATTGTTCCAAACCTCCTATTTCTTTCGTAATAAATATTGATACATTTTCTAAATTCTTCTTTTGTAAAATCTGGCCAAGTTGTTTCTGGGAAGATAAATTCAGCATAGGCTAATTGCCAAGGCAGATAATTACTTGTCCTTAACTCACCTGATGTTCTGATTAATAAGTCCACCGGCGGTAAACCTGCTGTATATAAATAAGATTCAAATAAGTCTTCATTTAGCTCTTCCGGTTTTCTTTTGCCTTCTTCTACTTCTTTAGCAAATAGTGTTGCCGCTCTAACTATCTCGGCTTTACCACCATAATTTAGACAAATATTGAAATAAAAATTATGAAGGTCCTTGGTTTTTTCTATGGCATCATTTATGACTTTTTGAGTTTTAACAGGAAGTCGAGAAATATCTCCGGAGATTCTAATACAAGAGCCATCTTTAATAATGCGATTAATTTCTTTTTTGAAGAAGATTTCTAAGTATTTAAATAAATGATTGATTTCCGCTTTTGGACGATTCCAGTTTTCCGTGGAAAAAGCATATAAAGACATCGCTCTAATATCTTGAGCAAGACACTCTTCATAAATATCGATTATTCGATCACATCCAGCTTTATGACCAAGGTGACGTGGTAATCCACGTCTTTTAGCCCAACGGCCATTGCCGTCCATAATGAAGGCAACATGAGTTAACTTATTTTCCATTTTTTCCATACTATTGAAGATAGTATACAATAAAAGTGCGCCAAAGCGCACTTATTAATGTAATTTTTTTCTTTTAAGAAACTGGCTACATTAGATTGCCATAATTTCTTTTTCTTTCTCAGCAAGAATTGTATCGATATTTTTTGTAGCCTCATCAGTGACTTTTTGAATATCATCTTGGGCTCTTTTTAACATATCTTCTGGATAAGAATCATCAATTTTTAAGACTTCCATGTAGTCTCTTCTAATGTTTCTAACAGAAACTTTAGCTTCTTCTGCGTATTTATGTGCTTGTTTAACGATTTCTTTTCTTCTCTCTTCGGTTAAAGCAGGGATAATTAAACGCACACAAATTCCTTCATTAATTGGGTTTAATCCTAAATCAGAAGCATTGATTGCGGCGACAACATTTTTCACATCATTTTTATCGTATGGTTTGATTAAAAGTTGTCTTGGTTCTGGGACAGAAATAGATGAAATTTGATTAAGTGGGGTAGGAGAACCATAATAATCAATTTCAATTCCGTTAAGCATCGCTGGGGACGCTCTACCGGTTCTTAAAGTCGCTAAAGTCGCGCGATAAGAATCGATACTTTTGTTCATTTTTTCTTGAGCTTCTAATGCATATGCATCCATATTGTTAATCTCCTTTTTTACAGACTGTGCCAACATTTATTCCTTTGGCAGCCTTGTGGAAGTTATCTAAATCTTGCATTGAGAATACTAAGATTTGGATATTTGTGTTCTCTATTAATTCTATCGCAGACTGGTCCATAATTTGAACATTTAATTCTCTCATTTGCTTATAAGTGATTTCTGGATAGAAAGTTGCATCACTATAAACGGTAGGGTCTTTATCATAAACTCCCTTCACTCCGTTTTTCGCCATTAAAATAGCATCACACTTGGTTTCAATCGCTCTTAATGTCGCAGCGGTATCAGTGGTAAAGAAAGGTTTTCCTGTTCCCCCTGCTAAGAAACAAATTTTGCCGCTAGATAAGTCTTTTTTAACTTTCTCAACATCATAAGGAATGGTAACTCCTTCGATAGCAGGAATCGCACTATAAACAACAGAATCCACTCCCATTTTCTTTAAAGCGCTACTCATTGCTACAGCGTTTATAACAGTTCCTAGCATTCCCATAAAATCAGCAGGAACGCGTTCAATTCCAATTTTATCAGCGACTTTGCCTCTCCAAATATTGCCAGCGCCAATCACAATCGCCACTTCCATTCCTTCATCATGAAGAACTTTAATTCTTTCACAAATCGCGTTTAAGGATTCGGCGTCAATGATGTTATCACTGGACTTAATTCCAAGGGCTTCACCACTTAATTTTAGTAAGACTCTTTTATACATTTTGGGCCTCCTTTTGTTAAAAAAAGAAACACGAAACCGTGCTTCTTAATTTTTAAATTATTTAGCTTGTGACATAACTTCGGCAGCGAAGTCATCTTTTCTTTTTTCAATTCCTTCACCAACTTGGTAACGGACAAATTTTAAAACTTTCGCTCCCTTTTCAGAAACTAATTGACCAACGGTCTTGCTATCATCCTTTAAGAATGGTTGAGCTTCTAAGGTCATTTCTGCGAAGTATTTGTTAATTTTGCCTTCTAAAATCTTTTCTAAGACAGGGGCAGGTTTGCCAGCGAGCTTAGGATCGTTTTTAGCGGCTTCTTTTTGAACGGATAATTCGTGTTCTTTAGTTTCCGCAGGAACATCCGACATAGTTAAGTATAATGGGTTGTTAGCAGCAATATGCATTGCTAAGTCATGAGCCAATTCTTCATCTCCGCCTTTGATACTAACAGCAACGGCAATCTTACCACCCATGTGGATATAAGAACCGATAATGTTATCTTCTTTAGGGATGATGACAAATCTTCTTAAATCAAATTTTTCACCCATTTTGACGGTGGCATCAGTGAATAAGCCTTGAGTTAATTCTTTAGCCTTTTCAACTGATTCTGGTTCATTCTTTAAGATCACATCAGCAACATCTTCCACTAATTTGCGGAAGGCATCGCCTTTGGCGACGAAATCGGTTTCACAGTTAACTTCTAAAACAACGACCTTACCGCATTTTGCACAAACCTTAACAATTGCTAAGCCTTCTGCAGCGATTCTATCAGCTTTTTTAGCAGCTTTTGCTAAACCTTTTTCTCTTAACCAGTCTGTAGCTTTTTCAATGTCGGAGTCATTAGCGAGTAATGCGCCTTTGCAATCCATTAATCCAGCACCAGTACGATCTCTTAATACCTTGATTAAATCAATTAAACTTTCACCCATGATTATTTTTCCTCAGGATTTGCTTCTTTTTTAGCAGCTGGTTTTTTAGCAGGAGCCTTTTTGGCTGGTGCTTTCTTTTCTTCAGCTGGTTTTTCTGCTTTTTCAGCAGCGAGTTCTTGTTGTTCTTTAGCAACAGCAGCAGCTTTATCATGAGATGCTTGTCTTAAAGCTTGTTCTTTTTCATAAGCTTCTTGTCTTGCCGCTCTTTCTGCTCTGATTCTTGCTAATTTTTCAGCGTTTTCTTTATCTGTTTGTTTGATGACTTCTTTCATGGTGATGTCTTCGCCTTCATCTTTGATGTAAGCGACAACTGGGATACCACCTTTAGATTCCACAACCGCATCAGCAACAACCGCTAAGATTAAGCTGACACTTCTAATGGCATCATCATTAGCAGGAATAACGTAATCCACTAAATCTGGATCACAGTTTGTATCAACAATACCAAACACTGGGACGCCTAACTTTCTAGCTTCGGCAACAGCGTTATGTTCAATACTTGGATCGATGACAAACAAAGCATTTGGCACCTTTCTCATTTCTTTAATACCTTCTAAGTTTTTAGAAAGTTTTTCTTTTTCTTTTCTTAATTGGGCAGCTTCCACTTTTGGTAATAAGTCGAGTTCGCCTTCTTCATCTCTTCTTTCTAATTCTTTGAGGTATCTAATACGGCTTTGAATGGTCTTAAAGTTTGTTAAGGTTCCACCTAACCATCTGTTGGTGATGTAGAAACTTCCAGAACGGAGAGCTTCTGCTTCCACTGCTTCTTTACATTGTTTTTTAGTTCCAACAAAGAGAACTTTTCCACCATTATCGACGATTTCTTTCATTGCTTTGTAGGCAGTGATGATTAAATCGACTGTCTTTTGTAAATCGATAATGTAGACACCGTTTCTAGCTCCATAGATGTATTTCTTCATCTTTGGATTCCATCTGCGGGTTTGATGACCAAAATGTGCACCAGCTTCTAAAAGCTTTTTCATGGTGATAATTGGTGCATCAGGATCATGCACGACTGCTTCCATTGGATTAGCAGCCACTTCAGTAGATTCTTCTACTAATTCTTTCTTTTCTTCGCTCATTTGAGCCTCCTTATGTTTAGCCTCCACCGCTTCTAACAACTACCCTCACATACAATGTGAGACAATGGAGTTGAATCCACGGTGTGTGTAGTCTCTATATTTTATAGAGCGTGATAATCATAGCAAACTAAAAAGAGTTAATCAACGAGAAAAATATATATTTTTATCTTTTACTTCTTATGGGCTCGAGGATGACAAGAGGAATATGCTTCTTGCATCGCTTCTTCAGTCACATGAGTGTATATCTGAGTGGTATTAATACTCTCATGGCCGAGAAGTTCTTGAATTATACGTAAGTCCGCTCCATTTTCTAATAAATGAGTAGCGAAACTATGTCTTAAGATGTGAGGGTGCAAATTAACAAATGTTCCAGTCTTCAGTTCAATGGAATCTAAGATATATTCAAGTCCTCTAACAGTTAATGGCCTGCCTTTATTGTTAAAAATTAGTTTTTTTCCGTCTTCCATTTTAATAATCTGGCTTCTACCTAATAAGTTTGGACGACACATTTTTATATAAGCTTCGACATCTTTTCGACATTCTTCGCTAAATGGGACCATTCTTTCTTTTCTACCCTTGCCGTAAACCTTTAAAATTCTTTGTTTTAAATAGACGTCTTGAATTTCTAATTTACACAATTCACTCGCTCTTAATCCGCAATAGTAAAGCAAGGATAAAATAGCTTGATCTCTTAAAGCTAATTCATCTTCTCTTTTACGATTTTCCTTTAATAATTCTTCAATTTGTTCTTTATAAAGAACACGTGGATATTTTCTTTCAATTTTTGGAGAATCTATAAATAAAAATGGATCGTCTTTAATATAGCCTTCTCTAGCTAAAAATTTATAAAATTGTCTTAATGCAGTAAGCCTTCTTTTGCAACTTCTTTTAGAAACACCATTAGTGATTTCCTCAGTGAAAAAATTACGAATTACAATTTGATCCACTTTATCCATATCGATGTCTTCTTTAAAGAGAAATTTGAAAAACTTTTCGATATCTCTTCGATAAGAATCAATTGTATCTTCTGTGCAGTTTTTACCAAATTGTAGATAGTTTAAAAATTCTTTTGTCGGCTTATTCATATCAACGATATTCTAACAAAAAAGACGCCCTATTTGCGTCTTTTTTTCAAAAGTTTTTCCATATGTTTACAATCAGGATAATTCGTACATCCTAAGAAATAGCCATATTTACCTTTCTTTTTGACAAGTTGACCAGTTTCACAATCAGGACATTTTTTAACATATTCAGCTGGTGTGTCCACTGGTTTTTCTTCTTTGACGATATATTTGCAGTGTGGATATCCACTACAAGCGATAAAGACTTTTCCTTTAGCGTCTTTTCTTTCTACTAGAGGTTTGCCACATTCAGGACAGATTTCTCCGGTATAGATGACTTCTTTCTTTTCCTTTTGAACGTATTTACAACTTGGATAATTAGAACAACCAATAAACTGCCCGTTTTTCCCTTCCTTATAAACTAATGGAGCGCCACATTTTGGACATTTTTCTCCAGTAGGAATAGGTTCATCAACATACATCACTTTTTGCACTTTATTAAATTGGTTCATAAATTTATCATAGAACTTAGATAAAATATCTAAAGATGATGAATCTCCCTCGGAAATTTTATCAAGTTTAGTTTCCATGTCAGCGGTATATTTAGCATCGACAATATTTGGGAAATATTTAATTAATACATGTGCGGTCTTTTTGCCTTGATCAGTGACATTTAAAATACCTTTTTCTTCATCAACATATTTTCTCTTTTTTAAAGTAGAAATTGTGGAAGCATAAGTTGAAGGTCTACCAATACCCACTTCTTCCATTAATTTAACGATCTTAGCTTCGCTATATCTACTAGGTGGGGTAGTAAATTTTTGTTCTATTTCCTTTTTAACTAATGTTAATTCGTCATTTACATTAATTGAAGGAAGATTTTTATAATGTTTAGTTTCTTCTTCATCTTTATAGATAATTTCGTAACCCGGGAATAAGGTTCTAGTGAAATCTAATTTGAACTTCACTCCATTAGAAGATAAATGCACCACTAAAGTTTCTTCTTTCTTCCCTTTCATTAAGCTTGCTAAAGTACGATTATAAATTAATTTATAAAGATTGTATTGGTCAGGAGTTAAGAAACTTCTAACTGATTCAGGGGTGCGGTGATTACTTGTTGGTCTAATAGCTTCGTGAGCGTCTTGAGTTAACTCACCAGCCTTAAAAGCTTTTGGTTTACCTAAATATTCTTTGCCGTATGTTTCGATAATATATTTACTAGCGCGTTCAACAAAAATAGGAGCAAGTCTAGTAGAGTCTGTACGCATATAAGTAATTAAACCAACATGTTCTCCATTGACTTGAATACCTTCATATAATGACTGGGCCACTCTTTGAGTTTTATCAGTTTTAAACTTTAATCGTGAGAAGGCTTCTTGCTGCAAGGTAGAGGTCGTAAATGGAACTTTTGATTCCACGGTTTTGACCACTGTTTCTACAGAGTCAACTTTTAATTTATCTTTTAATAAAGATAAAATGTGTTCAGCTTCCTCTTTAGTTTCAATATTTTTTTTACCAGTTTCATCACTAATAAAAGTAAGTTCATATTCTTTATTATTTAATAAAACTGAAGTATTAATTTTCCAATATTCTTCAGGAACGAATTTCTCTATTTCTAGTTCTTGATCATAGACCAACTTTAGGGTTGCAGATTGCACTCTACCAGCGCTTTTAGAATGAATTTTCTTGTTTAATAATGAAGATAATTTAAAACCAATAATACGGTCTAGCATTCTTCTGGTCTCTTGAGAAGCTACTAAATCTAAATCGATAGTTCTTGGAGACTTTAAAGCTTCATTAATCGAGTCTCTAGTAATTTCATGGAATTCTAACCTTTTGTTAGTTTTCACATCTAAATTAAGAACCTGCGCTAAATGCCAGGCAATTGCTTCTCCTTCGCGGTCAGGGTCGGTAGCTAATATGACTTCTTCAGATTCGTCTGCAAGTTT
>Ga0310695_10006966_pt1 | contig 18300 bp, 12 predicted proteins | sample RumenRJG_04DNA_FD_203882 | JGI IMG/M metagenome (GOLD analysis project Ga0310695, IMG submission 203882) | Bovine rumen microbial communities from Lethbridge, Alberta, Canada - RJG_04 (v2) (version 2) | ecosystem: Host-associated > Mammals > Digestive system > Stomach > Rumen | place: Canada...
TTCGTGATCGTTCCGTGATTTTCCGTTCATTATAAAAATGGAAAAAATCACAATGACAATCCCGATGATCTTCATAATCCTCACTTCTTCCCCGAGAAGAAGATAGCCGCAAATGCTCGCCGACACGTTCTCCACGGAGGCCATGACCGGCGCTCTGCTCGGCTCCGTGATCCTCTTCAGCCCCGCAAAATAAAGCGACTGTGCCAGAGAAGACGTGACAAAGGCCATCGCGAGCATCAATCCCAGCAGTTTCAGGCTGAAATGAGCCGCGATCTCGTGGGCCGGATGACTCACGACAAAAAGTGAAATCGCCGCGAACAGAAATGTATAAAAAGCCTGTGTAAACGGATCAATGTCGTCGCCGGCCAGTTTTCCGAAAATCGGCTGCAGCGCGTACGTGAATCCCGCCAGCAGCCCCATCAGGATCCCGTACAGGGAAAGGCTGCTGAAATCAAAAATCCCTCCGGTTACAGTCAGGAAGCATCCCACCAGATTGATTCCAATCGCCAGAGCCTTCCGCTGCGTGATTCTCTCGCTGAACAGAATCATCGACAAAACAGCCACATAAAGCGGCGACGTATACAGGAGTACAACCGCCGTTGCCGCGCCCAGTTCTTCAATCGAGCTAAGATATGCAAAGTTGAATATCCCCTGCGTGATTACACCAAGCAGCACACAAAAAAGCAGATGCCTGCGGCTGATCTTAAAGGCTTTCGGACCCCGCGCCACCAGCATGATCGGGATCAGCAGAACCGCGGCGAAGAACAGTCTGGCAAACGCGCGTGTTGTCGTCGTCAGACCCATTCCGGTGAGTCCGGCGGCAAAAAGCCCTATGGTTCCCCATAGAGCTCCTGCACAGATGATCATCACATATCCTAAACGGGATTTCATTTATATACCTGTTTCACTGCCTGAACGATGTCCGCAGACGTCATACCGTATTTTTTACGCAGTTCGTCCGGCTTACCCGATTCACCAAACGTATCCTTCTGCCCGACCATAGCGATCCGTACCGGACATGCCGCGGAAACAACTTCCGCAACGGCGCTTCCGAGACCGCCAATCACAGAATGCTCCTCCGCCGTCACGATCCGGCCGGTTTCCCCGGCCGCTTTTAGAATCAGTTCTTCATCAAGCGGCTTGATCGTATGTATATCAATCACGCGAACATCGATGCCTTCCGCCTCAAGTACCTCTGCGGCCTCCAATGCCGCGGCAACCATAATTCCGGTCGCAATGACCGCAGCATCTTTACCATCTCTGATTACATTGCCTTTTCCCAGCCGGATGTCCGACGATTCACTGTAAATTGTCGGAACTTCCGCGCGTCCGAGCCGGACATACGCAGGGCCTTCCATATCAACGACCTGTTTAAGCAGGATCTCCGCGCTCGGTCCGTCTGAAGGACTGACAACCGTCATGCCCGGAATCGTCCGCATCAGCGCGATATCCTCAAAAGTCTGATGACTCGCGCCGTCTTCCCCGACCGTGATTCCGGCATGCGTCGCGCAGATTTTTACGTTGGCACCGGTATAGCCAATAGAATTGCGAATAATCTCAAAAGCCCTTCCGGCCGCGAACATCGCAAACGTTGACGCGCATACCGTCTTGCCGGACAAAGCAAGACCCGTGGCCATGCCGATCAGATTCTGCTCCGCGATTCCCGCATTGAAGAAACGATCCGGATACGCTTTTTTAAATTCCGCCGTCTTTGTCGATGCAGAAAGATCCGCGTCAAGAACGACAAGATTCTTATTATTCTTTCCTTCTTTAACAAGAAATGCGCCGTATGCGGCTCTTGTTGCCATCTTTTCTGCCATTACCAATTACCTCCCAGCTGCTCAACAGCTTTTGCCGCCTCCTCATCGTTCGGCGCCTTTCCATGCCAACCGGCCTGATCTTCCATGAAATCGACCCCTTTTCCCTTGATCGTCTCCGCGACGATGACCGTCGGCCGGCCTTTGACACTGCGCGCGTCATCAAGAGCCTGAAAAATCTCGTCAAAATCATGTCCGTTTATCGTTATAACATTCCATCCGAATGCCTTAAATTTCTCATCGATTGGAGTCACCTTCATGACCTCTTCGTTTCTGCCGTCGATCTGCAGTTTATTCCAGTCGACAAAGGCCGTCAGGTTGTCCAGCCCATAGTTTGGCGCTGCCATCGCCGCTTCCCAGACGATACCCTCCTGAAGCTCACCGTCGCCGAGCAGAACGTAAACACGGCCGTTGCTGTCATCCAGTTTTCCGGCCAGCGCCATGCCCACGCTTACAGAGAAACCCTGACCGAGCGAACCGGTCGACATCTCGACGCCCGGTACGTAATGCATATTGGCGTGCCCCTGGAAACGGCTTCCCATCTTACGGAGCGTCATCAGCTCCTCCACCGGAAAAAAACCCTTCTCACCCAGCGCTGCGTACATCGCCGGCGCCGCGTGGCCCTTTGACAAAACAAACTTATCACGATCCTCCATTTTCGGATCATCCGGGTTCACGTTCATTTCGCCGAAATAAAGCGCCGTTATGATATCTGCGCAAGACAGCGAACCGCCCGGATGACCGGAACCGGCACTGTGAATCGACTTTATAATGTCCACCCGGATTTTGGCCGCGATTTTTTCATAGTACTCTTTTCCATTTCTCTCCATGATTGATTGCCCTCGCTGGATCATCAGATCCCGTTTCTATATATAATATGAAATAACTGACTCAATTATTATCTGCGGCGGAGCATGCGCCGGGCTCACTCGTCTGTCGAGTCCGAAAAAACGCCCAGCAGCCTCCCGTTATGAACCGACAAAAGGATCCTAAACAAAATGAATGCCGTGATCCATTGTAAACTGCTTCAGTGCGTGAGGCAGATGATCAACGATATCGCTCGCGATCACGCTGTACTCGCCAAGCCTTGCGGCGGCTTCATCTCCGGCCATTCCATGAATAAACGCGCCGGCCGCAGCCGCGTCCATTGCCCGGAGCCCCTGCCCGGCCAGTGACGCAATAACTCCCGTAAGAACATCACCAGACCCTGCTGTCGCCATCCCCGGATTTCCTGTCGTATTCTGCCGGATCAAAAGTTCCGCGTCTTCTTCGACCTTTGCACCACCCCCGGCGGACGCAACCAGCGTCCCGTTCCCTTTCAGAAGAGCGATGCACGCATAATGCCGGACGAGCGCCGTTACTGCATCCTCCCTTTTTTTCGGGTAATGCGGCACGTCCTCGAATCCGGCCAGAAGCCGGGCGGCTTCTCCTGTATGAGGCGTCAAAACGATCTCCCCGTCAAAGTCCCTTACCAGCTGTGCCGTTTCCCGGTCACGCGCGATCTGATTCAGCCCGTCCGCGTCGATGACGACCTTTCCGTGATAAATCCTTAAAATCGTATCCAGTTTTTCTTTGACTTCAGAGCCCGCGCCCATGCCTGGTCCGACGGCGACTGCATCGTACATGTCCACGTGCCGCCCGCTGCGGTCCGGCTCCCCGCCGAGGATCGCCCGCGCGTCGTCCCATTCGACGCAGATCGCCTCCGGGACAAGTATCTGCATGATCGGAAAATTTGCCTTCGGCGTACAGATATACACCAGCCCCGATCCGCTTCTCAGTGCTGCCCTGGCCGTAAACACTGCAGCGCCGGTCATACCCTCGCTGCCCGCGACAACCAGCACGCGCCCGCAGTCGCCCTTGTGAATATCTTTGGGACGTTTTCCGATGATGCCGTCGACATAGACTGCATCAATATAATCCGATTGAGTTCTTCCGATATCCATAATGATTCTCCATTTTCTCAGTGTGTAAAGAAATGGTATACAAGAACGGCAGCAATCGCGACAGCAGCCACGATCAGATTGCCGTGCTCCTGAAAAATCTCAGCAAACCGTTCTCCCTTTGTCTGAGGCTTCTTATCCTTTATCCGCTTCTGATCTTCCATTTAATAACTCCTTCCGGTCAGTCGCATGACTACAGCGCCTCTTAAATCTTCAGGATCATCGCTGCCATCGCAAAATAGATCGTCAAAGCAACCGCGTCTGAAACTGAAGAGATCGCCGGATTCGCGATCAGAGCCGGATCCAGACGAATCTTTTTCACAATCAGCGGGATCATGCTGCCGATCAGCTTTGCGAAAATAACGATCATGATCATCGCGGTGCAAACGGTCAGCGCGATACCCGGGCTTTCTCCGTCAAGCACGGTCACGCGGATAAAATTCACCGCGCTTAGAATCACGCCGATGACGGCGCCGATCCGGATCTCTTTCCAGAGGACTTTGATCCAGTCCTCCGTCTCGACCTCATCGGTCGCAATGCCTCGAATGATCAAAGTGGCTGCCTGCGATCCGCAGTTTCCGCCGGTCCCCATCAGCATCGGCATGTAAGTGACCAGAGAGATCACGGAAGAAAGCGCGTTTTCAAACCGGCTTATGATCATGCCTGTGAAAATATAAGCGACCATCAGGATCAGAAGCCACGGCAGGCGGTTCCTGGCATGCTGCCAGACGGACAAATCGAGGTACTCTTTATCGGAATTGTCAAGATCGATGACACCGTTCATTCTCTCGATATCTTCAGTCGCCTCATCCTCCATGACCTCCAGGATATCATCGACTGTGATGATGCCGACGAGACGATGTTCTTTATCCACAATCGGCATGGCCAGATATCCGTATTTCTTAAAATCGTCGGAAACCTTTTCCTGGTCCGTCGTTACGCTTTCACAGACATACTCGGTCCTCATGATGTCGTTGATTTTTGTGTCCGGATCGCTCAGAACCAGCGTACTCAGCGACACGATACCGATCAGTTTCCAGGCATTGTCCCGGACGTAACATGTATAGATCGTTTCCGCGTCGGTTCCGACCTTTCGTATGTGATCAAGCGCTTCACTTGTAGTCCAGTCTTTCTTTAAGCTGATAAATTCCGGCGTCATCAGGCTTCCCGCCGAATTCTCCGGATAATTCAGAAATGTATTGATCTTCCGCCGTTCATTCTTCGGCGTCTTTTCCAGTATTCGGTTGACGACATTGGCCGGCAGTTCTTCCAGAATATCGATCTTGTCGTCAAAATCGAGTTCACCTACAATATACGATGTCTCTTTTTCTGTGATTTCGCTGATAATGTCAACCTGGTCATCCGATGACATATAGGAAAATACTTCTACACAGACATCCTTCGGAAGCAGCCGGAACAGAATAACCGTATTCCGCAGACCCAGGTCGTCGGAAATGTCTTCAAGCATTTCCGCGATGTCCGCTTCATTGTATTTCAGGAGCTCGTCGCGAGCAAGGAAGTATTTCTTTTCAGACAGGTACTCATGGATTTTTTCCATGGAGGCATCGATAAGTGCATTCCTGTCCAGCGCTAAATTACTCATTGGTCTGCCCTCCTTTTCCTGTTTCATTTTCTTCCTTAATAAAAACAAAACAGGAAAGTCTCTGAAGAACAGTTGCCCTGTTTTAAGGCTGTGTCATCCGGCGCTCGCTATTTCTGATTTAATAAGGAAGAAATGTAGTCAGTACTGATTTGTATTCGAAATTCTTCATTCAGATTCCACCCGGGAACACTATCCATACTGCCACTCCTCTCAAAAAATATATGGTTTTTTCAGACTTATACCAGGCCGCCAAACAGCCGGCCGCCCTGAAAAAAAATTGCTGCTTTCAGCGTTTTTAACCTCTTCATTATAACTCATAAAGCCATTTATTACAACTTTCACCGTCCCGCAGCAGCCGAACAAAGACGGCAAACGAACGCAGAACGACCTCCGAATACTGCTGCCCGCAGAACAGGGTGACAGCCTTTACCACACTCCTGATAACCCGCCGTTCTTTGCTCATTCGCTTATTCTCTGGTCTCCGAAACTTTTTCGCTAAGAAATGCTTTCAGTTTCTCTCCAACGCCTTCAGCCACATAATACCCTTCCAGGTATCCTTTTCTCAGCTTATTACGATCCCTCTCCGTTCTTTTTATATTGAGCGGACCCATCGGCGCAATGACAAAGACTTTTCCCGCGAGGCGCGCCTCCTCGATTAAATCCAGCGATTCATTATAACGAATATGCCGCTCCGCCACGGCTTTAATCAGATTCGGATAACGGCTGTAACGTGCCCGAATCAGCGGCATAATCGCGCGGGCCGGCGTCTTTCTGTATCCTTCCGGCTGTGTCTTTACAACAACGAGCTTATCACAGCCCGCCCGCATCGCTTCCCCGACCGGAAGCGGATCCGCAATCCCGCCGTCCAGATAAACATTACCGTCCAGCGGCACTATTCTGGAAAGAAGCGGCATCGAAGCCGAAGCGCGCACATAGTCCATATCGGTGTGCATATTTTTAATCTCAAAAAAATCGGCTTCACCTGTAACGCAGTTTGTCGCGTTGACCCGCAGCTTCATGCCCCGCTTCTCATAACCCTCCTGATCGATCGGATAAAGCTCCTCCGGAATCCGGCGGTAAATAAAATCGGTGTTAAAGAAATCGCCGGTTTTCCTCAGACTTTGTATACCCGCAAAACCGGGATCTTTCAGATACTCCGTCGCCGTCGCATAAGCACGATCCCGCTGCCCTGTGACAAAGCTGCAGCTGTTCGTCGCGCCGGCAGATACCCCATAAACCAGATCAAAACGCAGATCCTGATCGATCAGCCAGTCAATAACGCCGGATGAGAAAATCCCTCTCATGCCGCCGCCTTCAAATACAATTCCGTTCATTTGTCATTCTCCTTATATAAAACGATTTCTCCCTGATTACATTCTGCGTCCATAATAGAACACATTGCTTTATCCTTTTTTCATATCAATGACCCGTTCGGCCTCAAACAGATAAAGATACGCTTCTTTTACCGGTTTTCCGATCCCCTTTTCAAGTGCTTCGGCGTAGATTCCGATCTGCCCGGCGTACGCTTCCTTCAGCCTTGCTGCTTCCTCTTCAAACGGCAGCGAACGGTCGATCCAGTTGCTCTTATAATCGATCAGCACAATCCCGTCATCATCCTCAAAAAAGCAGTCGATGATTCCCTGAACCATGATGTTTTCGCCCTTATACGGCGTCATCAGGTTAAAGGAATGTTCACGCCGCAAAAGGCCCCGGCCGAAAGCCTCCGTACAATGGGCTCCGAGCTCCGTCCCGAAAAACCGCTCGATCTTCCGCAGGTTCACAGCGTCCGCCTCCTTCTGCAAAAGAATTCCCTCCGTAACGTACCGGCCGACTTCTTTTTTTATATAATCGCTTCCTCCGCTTTTCGCGGCGCAGAAATCAATTCTTTCCATTATATTATGATACACTGTGCCCCGTTCGGCAAAAGACAGCTTTTTCTCTTCATCTGTCAGCATGAATTCCGGAATCCGGAATAGATTTCTCTCCGCGCCGCCTTCACGCCGTTTCAGCGTGCCCGGTTCTTCATCCTCCGGCGCTTCCGGCACCAGTACTTCCTGCCCGCCTCTCCGCGCGGCCGCGCGGCGCGCCGCTTCCGCGCTGTTCAGCACACTGACCGAATACTTGGAATTCAGCTTTCCGGCTTCCTCATATGGATAGACAAAGGACATCCTTTCCCGAACCAGCCTTTCCGTTTCCGGATCCGCTTCCGCCTCTGGTTTCAGCATAAATCCCGCGCTTTCCGCCTCCAAATCCGGCATCGTGTCAATCAGATCCATCGGCTGAACGACCGAAAGCGCCGGAAAAACCTTCATCATATCAAAATACGTCGTATCGGACGTCAGGCCATTTTCCAATTTTTCCATCAGTTTTTCCGCGCTTGCGGCGACCCCGGTCATAAAGAGCATTTCGCGCGCCCGCGTAAGCGCCACATACAGGATCCGCAGATGCTCCGAGGCCTCTTCCCGCCTTACCTTTGCCAGAATAATATTGTAAATCAGCGTTTTCTTTCGGAAATGGAGCTTAGGATTGACCAGCATCATGCCCAGCCCGACATCTTTATGGAATAAAACGCCAGAGCCGGAACGGCTGTACGTCAGCCGGTTTCCCATCCCCGCAGTGATCACGACCGGAAATTCAAGCCCCTTGCTCTTGTGAATCGTCATCAGCCGCACCACGTTGTCATTTTCACCAAGCATCGCTGCCTGACTGCTTTTGACATTCCTTTTTTTCAGGACATTTACGAAACTGATGAAGCTGTACAGTGAACTCATCGCGTTTTCAGAAAACGAAGCCGCACGATCGACCAGGATCCGCAGATTTGCCTGCCGCAGCGTTCCTTCCGGCATCGCGCCGGCGATCGTATAATAGCCCGAATCCAGAAGAATCGTCCAGATGAAATCAGTCAGAGGCATGACCGCAGACAGTTCACGCCAGTGATCAAGCCGCGCAGAAACGGCTGCGCACTTTTCCGCCAGCGCATTCCGCGCAGCAGTCCTTTTGTCCGCCACCTCCCGGAACGCGTCCGCGTACGATCCCTCCGGCACCACCTGCCTGATTTCAGCCAGCTCATCCGTCGTAAATCCCATCACCTCCGAACGCAACACACTGATCAGCGGCACATCCTGATACCGGTTATCGATCACCGACAAAAGATTCATAAATACACTGATCTCAATCCGGTCAAAATACCCCTCATTATCATCGATATAAAGAGGAATCCCGCACTTTCCGAAAATCTCCGCCCAGATTCCCGCACGCGAGACCACCGCCCGCATCAGAACCACAATATCCCGGTAAGCAACCTTCTTCGTCTCACCGCTCTTTGCGTCAAAATAAGGTCTGCCCAGACAACCGCGAATGATACGTACCGCCTCCAGCGCCTCCAGTTCCTCTTTCCGAAGATCCGCCAGAATATCATCATCCTTCGGCAGATTCGCCCGATCCACGATATGAAGCTCCGGCCGGTAAGAATACTCCCCGTCGTACGGAAAACCCGGATAAAGCCGTGCGTTGTCGTCGTAATCCTCCATCACCGGCTCAAAAATCGTATTGATCGTGTGCAGAATCACCGGTTTACTCCGGAAATTCCGGTTGAGATCGACTCTAATCGACAAAGGATCGCCGCTTCCGGCCGCCTCCGCGTCACCATTCCCGGTCACCTCCGCGTACCGGTCATATTTATCCTTGAAAATCTCCGGCTCGGCAAGTCTGAACTTATAAATACTCTGCTTAATATCGCCGACCATGAAGAGGTTATTATCTCTTTTAATTTTTTCAATGATTGCTTCCTGCAGAAGGCTCGTGTCCTGATACTCATCAATGAAGATAAAGCGGAACCGTTTCCGGTAATAATCGGCCGCATCCGGGTTCTTCAGGATCTCCAGACAGTAGTGCTCAATGTCATTAAAATCGACCAGATTCTTTTCTCGCTTTTTCTCCCGGAAAATCCGGTCAAAATCCTTCAGGAGCGCGCCCAGCGTTTCAGCCTGACGGCCGGTTTCGTTAAGCTCTGCAATCTGTTCCCGCAGGCTCAGCGTCATAAACTGCTTATGAAGACCTTTCAGCCGATCTTTTATATCGTCCCGCATAGACTTAACTGCCGTTTTTATCGCTTCATATCCTTCTTTTTCTGATTTCTTTACAGTCAGCTTCGGCCATTCGACCAGTTCATAATGATTCCTGCACCCCTCAAAATCCTCCGACCCGGCAGCGGCGGCCATCGCCCGCACCGCTTTCCGCGACGGTTCCATCTTTTCGATCAGACTTAGTACGCCGGCTTCATCCAGAAGCTCCGTCAGCTCATTGAATTCCTTTTCTGCGCGCGCCGTTTCTTCCTTCATAATCAGCCAGAGAAAACGCATCGCGTCCGTCCCGGCAAACTGTTCTTCATCCGCATTCAGTTCCGCAATCTTCTTTTCCAGCGTCTCAAACGGCTCGGGCAGTGCCTGAAGCGACCGGTAAACATCCGAAACCACGTTCCGCGCCGCCTCGTCGCTTTTCTCGCCCGAGTACCGGTCCAGAAACGCCTTGAACCGCTCATCGTCTTTTTCATAATACTCATCGAGCAGATCATCGAGCGCCTCTTCCTTTAAAATCGTAGCCCGCGCCTCCTCGCAGATACTAAAATCCGGTTCCAGATCCGTCAAAAAGAAAAACCGTCGGATCACACTCATGGAAAAGGAATGGAAGGTGCTGATGTTAGCAGAAGGCAAAAGATCCAGCTGTTTTCTGAGATTCCGGTCTTCCCCGGTTTTCTCCCGGAGTGCTCTTCGTATTTTCTCCCGCATTTCTGAAGCGGCAGCATTTGTAAACGTGACGATGAGCATCTCATCGACCGAACAATCCTCTTCCGTGATCATTTTGATGATTCGTTCAACCATTACCGCTGTTTTTCCCGATCCGGCAGCAGCCGAAACGAGCATATTACGTCCGCGCTCCTCGATTGCCTGACGCTGCTGGCTGGTCCATGCCATAATTCCCTCCTGTTGATCTGATCGCCTGATAATCCCGCTGCCCGGCGGGCCGGCGCCCTGTCAGCCCGTTTTCCGGCGGGCCGGTTTCTTCCGCCTCTGCCTGCATTAACCGTCTTATTAAGCCACCTTCGTTTTGTAGAATATTATAACACAGCCCGGCCAAAAATACATCGCGTCATGCCGCGCAATTCGTGGTATCATTAAAGAAACGGGAAATCTCCCTGAAAGGTGGGAAAATTTCCCCGATTATCTGAAATATATCCAATCTCAGCATCAAGGAGTTCTGACTATGAATAATATAAAACCTTCAATGATCCTGATCATGGACGGATTCGGGTTAAATCCGGAAACGTACGGCAATGCGATCGCCCGGGCAAAGAAACCGAACCTGGACGCGATTTTCCGGGATTATCCGGGGACAAAAATCAACGCGGCCGGCGAAGCAGTCGGTCTGCCGGCCGGCCAGATGGGCAATTCCGAGGTCGGTCACCTGAATATCGGCGGCGGCCGCATCATCTACCAGGATCTCACGCTGATCAGCAAATCGATCGCAGACGGCGATTTCTTCAGCAATAAAGCGCTGCTGTCCGCTGTCAGCCACGTAAAGAAAAATGATTCGACGCTGCACATCAGCGGCCTCCTCTCGGACGGAGGCGTGCACAGCCACATCGAACACCTCTTTGGCGTCATCGACCTGGCCAAAACAAATGGCATCAAAAAGCTTTGCATCCACTGCTTCCTCGACGGCCGCGATGTGCCGCCGCGCTGCGCCCTCACCTATATCGAACAGCTGCAGAAAAAGCTGGATGAAACGGGAATCGGCCTCATTGCCACAATCTCCGGCCGATACTATGCGATGGATCGCGACAAACGCTGGGAACGCGTACAAAAAGCCTACGACGCAATGACACTCGGCAAAGGCGAACAGGCGCGGACCCCGCGGGAAGCCATCGAACAAGCCTACGCGCGGGGCGAAAACGATGAATTCGTTCTTCCGACCTGCGTCGCCATCGGATCCGGCTGCACCGATAACGCAGCCTCCGCAATGAATGATGACGCGGCCTGCACGACCGACAATGGCAACACGAACTCTTCCGTATCCGGCCAGGCTGAAAACGCAGCCGGCACCGTGAACGACGGCGACGCGATCATCATGTTCAATTTCAGGCCGGACAGAGCCAGAGAAATCACAAGAGCCTTTGTCGACAAAACCTTTGACGGCTTTGACCGGGAAAAGACTGTAAACGACCTGAAATACGTCTGCATGACGGAATACGATGCCGCGATGCCGAACGTCGAAGTCGCCTATCCGCCGGAGCATTACGACAACACACTCGGCGAATACCTTTCCGGTCTCGGACTGAAACAACTCCGGATCGCGGAAACCGAAAAATACGCGCATGTCACCTTCTTCTTCAACGGTATGGTCGAAGAGCCGAACCCGGACGAAGAACGCATCCTCGTTCCATCGCCAAAAGTCGCGACGTACGATTTGCAGCCGGAGATGAGTGCTTTCACTGTTACCGACAAAGTCGTCGAGCAAATCGAAAGCGAGAAATTCGATGTCATCATCCTCAATTTTGCCAACGCGGATATGGTCGGACATACCGGCGTTATGGACGCCGCTGTCAAAGCGATTGAAGCCCTGGACACCTGCATCGCCAGAGTCCGGGACGCTGTCCTGGCAAAAGGCGGACAAATCCTTTTGACGGCCGACCACGGAAACGCCGACACCATGATCGATCCGGACGGAAACGCAATCACTTCTCATTCTACAAATCCGGTTCCGCTCTATCATATCGCCGCCGAACCGAAAAATCTGAAAGACGGCGGCAAACTCGCCGACATCGCGCCGACCCTGCTTACCCTGATGGACATCCCTGTGCCGGAAGAAATGACCGGCGATGTCCTGGTTGAGGAATAGACGGCCGGCAAAGCTCTGACGCCGGCGGCTTTTCCGGAACCCTGCCAAAGGCCACGGTTCGGCGCGGCGGGTCACGGTTCGGCGCGGCGGGCACGGCGCGGGCGCAGTTTACAATAACTCTTGTGACGGTTATTTTGTCCGTTTTTTGATTTTTGTCTCGTTGCGGACAAAAATTTTATAATTATACGTGCGTCAGCATAAATATTGGACTATTCTGATGCGATCAGCGTTTCTTTTTTGTACAAAAGTACAAAATCCGCTGATCGCTTCTTTATATCCAGACATTTGTACAGATATTCGAAAAAAAAACGACCACACCACTGCATGGCCGTTATTTCCTTAATATGGTCGTCTTTTCCTTTTGCCGCCGGACACACGGTCCCAGTCGATTAACCTCGGCGGCCGGTGCCCCATTGCTCTCTCCAGACCCGCCAGTCAGACGACGCTTATCCCAGCCGGAAGTCAAACACCAGATGCACAGACCCTGCGGTTACACGCCGGACATCAACCCTGCTCTCTTCAAGCTCGGCCGAGCCCAGAGAAGTGACTCCCTGCCAGTTCCATCGGCTACAGCCTGACACCAAAAACGGTTTCGGCTGACGAGCTTCTGGTTTCCCGATCCTGGCAAGAGCCCGCCGGAGACCAGTTCCCCTGTGCCCTCTGAATACCGTCCTGACGATTATCGCTTTGCCCCCGGCCCGCACGGAACCGCTCACAGATACCACCGCCCGTATCCGGCCCGCACGGGACTGCTCCAGCTATCATCGTTCCGAATCCGGCTCGCCCAGGATCATGTCGAGGTGCTGCCTGTACATTGCGTAATCTTCATTGTTGTGCACGCAAAACGCAACCTTCATACCATAATCATCGTTCATATTCAACCATTCCAGAACCGCGTCAATCGCCACCGGACAGGCTTCTTCCTTTGGGTACCCGAAAACGCCGGTCGAAATCGCCGGAAACGCAATCGCATGTATATCGTTCTGAGCCGCGAGATCCAGTGAATTCCAGTAACAGTCAAAAAGCTGTGACTCATCCTTCAGCGTTCCGGAATAAATTGGTCCAACCGTATGAATAACATAGTCCGCCGGCAAATTATAACCCTTTGTCAGCTTGGCCTCGCCGGTTTTGCAACCGTGCAGCGTCCGGCACTCCTCGAGAAGCTGTGGGCCCGCTGCCTTGTGAATCGCTCCGTCTACACCGCTTCCGCCAAGCAGCGTGTTATTCGCGGCATTTACAATGCATTCGATATCCATTTTTGTGATGTCGCCCTGAATCAGCGTCAAATCACCATCATCCCCGGGTTCCATCGCCAGCTCCATAATCGAGGCAAGCGATTCCGCCGGAATATTCAGTGCGTAATCATCCCAGGGGTCAATCATGACACCGGCCAGCCCGATGTCCAGAGCAATCGCCATCAGCTCAGCGAGCGGATGCACCATGACCGTCGTCGTATCACCTTTATGATACGATTCATAGGAAGTAAACACCGGAAGCCAGTCGGTCATAGTCTGTTCATCGCTGACTGCCTGGACAGAAACATTCAGATCATCATTTTCCTGCAGCTTTACAAGCTCTTCCTCCGTGAGCGCATTCAATTTCACCGGGTTTCCGGCATTATCATGAAACTGAATCGGCGCGATCATGCAGCCGTCATCCTCAATCCTTTTGAGAATCGCCATCGTGATATGCAGTGCATTTTCTTCACTCTGTTCTTTATTAAAATCCCCGATCGCCTCAATGATCAGTTCATTACCTTGTAATCTTTCATCACTTTTCAACCCGGTCATGTATTTCTCCTTTCAAACCTGGTTTGCTGTCATACGCTCATTATACTACACCGATAAAAGAAATCCTACAGGGTTTTTTATCAGAGGTTTAATCCACTGTTAAGCCAGGAAAAAAACTGCTCCGCCTATTCCGGTGCCCTGCGTCATCATCACCCAGGAGCTTAACAGCGTATCATTCCGAAACCCGGCAACACTTTACTCCGGAACCCGCTACCGTTCCATTTCGGAATCTGGCAACGCCTTTTCCGGAACCCGGAAGCGGGAAATGATCTCCTCCGCGATGCGGATCCCGTCGCAGGCAGAACTCATAATGCCGCCCGCATAACCGGCACCTTCTCCGCCTGGATAAAGACCCTGAACACTGCCCATATATTTTTTGTCCCTCAGAATCCTGACCGGAGAAGAACTCCTGGTTTCAACGCCGGTCATCACCGCATCGTCCGCGTCAAAGCCTGCCAGCTTTTTCCCGAGATTCGGCATCGCTTCCCGTATCGCAGCAATCGCAAAACCCGGTAAGCAACCCATGACCTGTCCTGCTGTCCCCCTGCCGTCCCGGAATTCACCCCAGGTCGTCTTCGGAAGACTGTACTCACCTCCGCCGAGCCGGAAAGCCGCGCGCTCATAACGTTCCTGAAAATCAATCCCGGACAAAGGATCACCGGGATCGTCAAAATCAGATGTCCGCACATCGACCAGCAGGCCGCTGTTCGCCATCCCGCTGTCCCGGTCATGCAGGCTCATCCCGTTCGTGACCGCCATTCCCGGCACAGACGACGCATTGATCACTTCGCCGCCCGGGCACATGCAGAAAGTATAAACACCCCGCCCGTTTTCACAGTGCCAGGAAAGCTTATAGGAAGCGGCACCGAGATCACTTTGACCCGCCGCCGCGCCGTACTGCGCCCGATCTACCGCATCCTGCGGATGCTCTATACGGACACCGATCGAAAACGGCTTCTGCTGCATCGCTATGCGGTCTTCTTTGAGATTCCGGAAAGTATCGCGGGCGCTGTGCCCGATCGCCAGAACGACGTTCTCTGTTTTAATCACTTCTGTTTCTCTGATTTCCGTTTCCGGGATTTTAGATTCGCTGGTTCCCGATTCGCTGATTCCGGGGACTTTGATTTCAGTTCCGGATCCGCCCGCGCCTGAGTTCCGCCTGCTTACGACAATACCGCAGACCCGGGCACCCTTTGTCTCACTGGCACACCCTGGCTCATGTTCACCCTTCGTCTCACGGGCTCCCTCTGTCGCGCGGGCTCCTTCTGACTCGTGGTCAGCTTTTGCCTGAAGATGCTCCAGCCGTGTGCCGTACCAGATTTCACCTCCCAGCTCCTCAATCGTATTGCGAATGTTATTCACAATTCTCCGCAGATGATCGGTTCCGATGTGCGGCTTCTGCTCATATAGAATATCTTCGTCCGCGCCCGCCCGGACAAATTCTTCCAGGACAAAACGAATCCGCGGGTCTTTGATCCCGGTCGTCAGCTTGCCGTCCGAAAAAGTGCCCGCGCCACCTTCACCGAACTGCACATTGTTCTCCGGATCCAGTTCCCCCGTTTTCCAGAAATGCTCCACAGCCCGGACGCGGTCCTCGATCCGCTGTCCGCGCTCAATAATAAGCGGCCGGTAGCCCTGCTGCGCCAGAACCAGCGCACAGAACATCCCGCACGGCCCGAAACCGACGATCACGGGCCGGTGCTCCATCGTCCGCGTCCCCGGCTCGGCACGGCGGTATGTCATGTCCGGCGCCGGATCGAGCGGGAGCTTTTTGTCGGCCGTAAAGTCAACGGTGTATACCTTGCGGATCCGGTCTTTGTGCCGCGCGTCGATTGATTTCCGGATGATCCGGATATCCGAGAAATGAGCTCCCTTCGCCTTCGGTCCCACTTTTTTCTTAATTTTTACGGAGATCCGGCTCTCGGCTTCATCAAGATCCAGCCGGATCTGACTGATTCTGTATCGGTATTGTTTCATATTTTTCATGTTACTGCTTCATCACTTCCGCTACCGCCGCACGGCCGGCCCGCATGCCGGTCTCCCAGGCATTCTGCAGATTATACCCGCCGCACGGCCCGTCGTAGTCAATAATTTCGCCGGCAAAAAATAAATCCGGAACGATCACTGACCTCATTGTGTCCATATCCATCTCGCTCGTCGGAACGCCGCCTTTTGTTACCTGCGCAAAATCCCATCCCTTCAGCCCTTTCGGACAAAGGGTGAACTGTTTCAGTTCTTTCGCGGTCGCCGGGATCGCGCCGCCGGTTCGGGCAAAAATCCGCTCCGCGAGCCTCCTTTTAACGAGCGAGCGGAGCAGCGCCGCCGGTTCAATGCCAGCTTCCCGCCGCGCCTTCAGCAACGCTTCCGCGTCATCTACATCCGGAAGAAAATCGATTTCAATCCGATAATCGTCAAAGCCGTTTTTCAGGCTCTTTCCTTCTGGAATCACCATAAATCGCGAAAGATTAAAAATGCAGATCCCTGATACGCCGTATTTTGTAAACTGGACTTCGCCGCGCTCGCGAAAAAGCTCCTGATCGCGGTATTTCAGTGCGACTTCCGCCTTTGCCCGGATTCCTGCCAGCGATTCTGCCGGTTCCCGGACTTCGACCGCCGTCAGTGCCGGCGCCAGCCGCGTAATCGTATGACCCAGACCCCGCGCCAGTACAGCACCGGTTCCGGTTGTCCCGAACCGGGGGCCTGCTTTGCCGCCGGAGGCCAGAATCAGTTTTTTGGCGCGGAACGTTTCCGGACCGGTCGACCCAGCCGTCCCGGTCATTTTTCTACAGCGGATCAAAAACTCACCATCGGTGCGCTCTACTGCGGTACGGTTTCTGACAGTACGATTTCCGCCTGCACGGCTTTCTCCTTCGCAGCGGTTTCCGTCGTCATGACCGTTGACGGGCTCTCGGTGAATATCGGCTTCGAGACAGGTTCGAATACCAATTTTTGATATTGACTCAACTTCCCGGCCGCAGAAAAACTCTGCTCCGAGTATCAGTGCCCTTTCTGTCAGCGCGTCACGTACGTCTGCCGCGTCCTCAGTATACGGATAAATCCTCCCGTCTTCATCGGTCCTTGTCAAAATGCCAAGCCTGCTGAAGAAATCCAGCGTCTCCTTATGCCGCGCGCACCGGACGTTGGACAGGTTGCAGCGGCCGTTTCCCGTCGCCAGGATTTTCCTGCCTGATTCCCGGTTCTTTTCAATGATCACCACGCGCGGAGGCGGAACCGCCTCCAGCGCGGAAATCGCCGCCGTCAGCCCGGCCGCGCCGCCGCCGATAATCGCAATATGAAAATGTTGCTCCATTTTTCTAATCCTTTTCCAACATCCGTCTCCCCCAGCTAATAACAGGCCGGGGGAGCATTGTCTCGATATAAGCTATTTGCTTCTTCATTTCACAGTCACCTGAACGGCTTTAGAAGCACCGTTTGCCGCATAGACAAAGATTCTGCAGCGGCCTTTTGACCTGGCTCTGATCTTTCCTCTGCTGCTGACCGTCGCAATTTTCTTGTTACTGCTCAGGTAGCGCAGTTTCGAGGCGTGGCCCTTCGGCATGAGCCGCCTGCCTTTCTTCAGCTTTATGACTTTGGCTTTGATTCTATACTTCCTGCCGGCCCTGATCGTCACGCTCGTTTTCTTTACTATCACGCTCTTCGGACTGGTGTATTTCTTTTTTGAGCTGCCGGCAGTGTAGGCGTGGATCATCGGGCTGGTCCGGACGTATTTCTTCTTTCCGTTTTTCATGACCCAGGCTTTTACAGATGCCTTATACGCCCGGTTCTTTTTCAGGCCTTTCTTGGTCCAGTTCAGAGTGCTGTTGCCCCTGATCGTTTTGACTTTCTTCAGGTGAATGATCTTCCCGCCGTGATTGCAGCGTGTCAGGAATACATCATAACCGTCCGCGTTTGCCGCACGGGTCCAGGTGATCCTGAGCGACCGTTTTCCTTTGGCGGTCATCTTCGCGAGGATCGGGCCGCCGGCTTTTCTGACCGGCTTCGGTTCAGGCTTCCGGCCGGTTGCCGGGATGCTCTTCTTCTGTACGTGAGAGGCGTCGTTTTTGCAGACGCGTTTCTTTTCTCCTTTTGCCGTTGTGGTCGGTTTCTTTGTCAGCTTCCACGCGCCCCAGCGGTGGCCTCTTGCTTTTGTGATTTTTGCGGTTCTGCTCTCGCTGTGCGCTTTTCCGTCCGGGCTCACTTCTTTTGACACTGTGGCGGTATAGGTGGTCCTGCCGTTCTTCGTGCAAGTCGGT
>Ga0310695_10006967_pt1 | contig 18299 bp, 15 predicted proteins | sample RumenRJG_04DNA_FD_203882 | JGI IMG/M metagenome (GOLD analysis project Ga0310695, IMG submission 203882) | Bovine rumen microbial communities from Lethbridge, Alberta, Canada - RJG_04 (v2) (version 2) | ecosystem: Host-associated > Mammals > Digestive system > Stomach > Rumen | place: Canada...
ACGGGTGCAATGCTCCAAAGGTTCTTCCGTGGGTACATATCGCCATTTCAAACGCCAAGTCGTTGTTCACAGACATGTATCATGGAATTAAGGAGGAGTTTCTTCAAGAATACTTGAATGAATTCTGCTACAAATTCAACCGTAAATATTTCGGTGACAGGATGTTCGACCGGTTAGTTATCGCTGCCGTTTCGTATAAGCCTACGTTTGAGCACAAATTATATAACGGAAGGGCGAATTGCGGATAATCATATTATTAATTTTGAATTTCTAATCCCACCAGAAATGCCATACGGTTGATGTTCGCAGACTGTCTGCTAAGGCATGTATTGTTTGTAGCCCCGTCTGTTCAACTTGGTCAAGACAGTAGGCATATTGCTCTTTGGCTAAATAAAGGCTTTGGGCATCGCTTACCGGTTGTGGAACGGTCATTTCGAGGGTGTCGTGCGTAATGAATGCTGGGACTGCTCCATGCTGCTCGAACCAGTATCTGCCTACGTTCACAAGAGCCTTTTTGTCTGGGCAACCGTTCCAATTGCCGAATGGGAACCAAGCGAATATTTGCCATGGCGCGCTGACTGGAACTTCTGCTAAAAGCGCAGGATATTCCTCGTTTGAACTTTCAAGGTATAATTCTGGTATTTCGTATCCTTTGTCTGAAGGGGTGCCCAGAATCTCCTGATAATGCTCTGAATCTTCCTGATATTCTTTCAGCATTTCATCGAGCCATCTTTTTCCTTCGTATGACGATGCGTTGGCTATCAGTTCTTTGCGCATTGTGCGAATCTTTTCAATGTCAATCTCGTCGTCACATTCATGGTTGAATTCGAGCATTATATCCATTAGCAAATCGTCGTCTACAAAAATAATGAATGGAATAAATCCTTCTCTTTTTCCGCGTTCAAGAGATTCATTGTAATCTTTCAAAAGTTCATCTGAAGAGTCTGTACCGTAGAATCGGCATGGGCAGTCGATGAGTTTTTTGAATTTCTCGACCAACTCTTTGTCTTCACACTCTTCATCATCATATTCTTCTTTATCTTCTGTAGATGATGTGGGTGTTTCGTTGTTTACAACTTCGTTTAATCCGTAGGTAGTAGTACTGCCTTCTTGTTTTGTGTTGCTTTCTTCAATGCTGTTCTGAATTTCTTGCATTTTCCGTTTTGCTTTTTCTCGCTTCTCTCGTGCAGCATAGCCCGTTGGGTCGTCATCATCATCTGAATTTGTTTCCTCTTTTGATGCTTCGATGGCAAAAAAGATTATAGCAATTGCTATAGCAACAACGATACCAATTATTGCACCAGATCCGCCTCCAAGTTTTGAAAAACTAATGACGATTTTGGCTAGTCCTGCGATGAGAGCAATAATACTAAAAATGCATCCGCATCCTGATTGATTTTCGTTACTTTCGTTCATTTTTGTTTGATTATTAATTATGGAATTCTAATTCTACCGAAAATGTCAGACTATCAAGTTACTTAGGTAGTCTGTCAAATCGTTTATGGTGTTGATTTTTTATACTGATTTAATGTCATGTTGCAAAGGTAATAAAATTGTTGTTTTTGTCGATTGTTTTTGATTGCAATTAATAAAATAAAGTCAAAAAAATAAGGACTGTTCTTTAAAAACAGCCCTTATTATTATCTGAAAATCGGGTTACTCGAAAGTTACAAATACTACACGGTTCCAATCGTTCTCATTCTCGTATGGCTGAACTGTATCACCCTTACTTTCTGTGATTATACGATCTTCCTTAATCTTGTATCCTTTAACAAGCATCTTCTTTACATAGTCGGCACGACGCTGCGCTATGTATAGGTTGTAAACAGGAACACCTGTCTTTACGTCTGCGTATCCTACGATGTTGGCTTTTGCATCAGGATGTTCCTTCAGGTATTCGGCAATAAGTGCCACCTGACTTGCCTGTGTCTTGTCAACCTTGTAGTCGTTGATAAGATAATTGATTCGGATATCATCGTCGACAGTATTGTTGTAGACGTTCTCGTCTTTTATGATTATCTTAGAAGCCTCTTCGAGTTCGTTGCGCTTTCTGTTTATCTCGTCGTTTAGATCTGCAACTCTGTTGGCATCAGTATAGTAATCATATTTCATTCGTCTGTCGCCATATCTGTCTTTGAAGTGATAACTGATACCAGCCAATATGCGAGCATAATAATCATATTCTCTCTGGTAGTAAACAGCGTTTGAAAAATCGTCTGTACTTGACAACGTTCCTTCGATGTTTAAGTCTACAGCTTCACTTAACTTTATTGCGAATTGCAAACTCAGACGTATTGCAAGAAAATGATGTCCTGTCGTTCTGTATGGATATTTCTCTTTTCCGTAAACTTGCTTGTCTAGTTCGTTGTCATATCCCCAAAAGTAGTTGTAGCCAACACCTAGTAATCCGTTGACATTTACCTTTGTTGATTCTTTGTATTTACAGAACAAGCTGTTGAAGTTGAGAATTCCATCGACAAATGTATTTAAACTATTAAAGTGATAATTGCCGTTGTCCAAATTACTATTTGCTCCCCAATAGCTATCGTAACCACCTGTAAATCTGATACCCAGTGTTGGGTTGAAGAATTTACCGGCATGTATTTGTGCAGAATATCCAATAAATTTACCCATTGTCTTGAAACGGACATCTTCTATACCAGGATAGTTGATGCCGCCCTGTGCTCCAATAAACCAATTGTCGGAGCCGTTATAGTAACGAAGAGCGTGTATAGTATCAGGAGTTAGCTCTTGTGCGAATACCGAGCCAGACATTAAAACGCCGGCGCAGAGTAAACTAAAAAATCTTTTCTTCATATCGCCAAAGTTTTAATCGTTAATAAATACGTATGAAATATTCTTAGAATTTGAGTTGTCCTTTTCGATGTTATCGGCATTATCCTCGATAACAATCTTGCTTTCAGCAACATTCCAGTTGTCGATAAGCTCTTTCTTTACGGCTTCTGCGCGAGATTTGAACAACTCAACATTTCCAGTTGTCTTCTTTCGGCTGATATACACAACATCATTGTCATGTACATTCGCATTTTTTGCGATGTTGTACATTGTAGGTTTCTGACTAAATTCAATGTCGTTGTTCTTTGCTGGGAATGCAACGGTAGTGTAAATAGTCTTTGTCTCTACGTTGACCTTATTTATTTGAATGTTAGGATTCTTCTTCTTTTCCTCTATTTGTGCTTTCAGTCTGTTGATTTCATCGTTAATGTTGTCGTATTTACTCTGATCCAATCCTTTGCTATAGGTGAAGTTACGACTTCCGTCACTATTCTTGAAATGATAAGTGAAGCCTACCATTAAGTTTGCATGACCAGCCATTATTGTTCTTTTAGGGGTTTTTAGATGGTCTGCTCCGTCGAATGTTGAAGGGTAGAATGAGTTCGTCAGTTCTGCATTCAGATGATACTTGTCGTTTTTCAGTGCATAGTCGAGTCTCAAACCTACTTTTGCAAAGAGGAAATACTTGTATGTCAAAAGAGGGGATTCTGAACGATTTGTGTATGGCCTTCCCCATATATCAGAACCGCCAATACCCAAAACTCCGCTGAATGTACATCTTCTGTCCTCCTTGTAACCATAGAAAATGTTCGTAAAGTTTGGAAGCCAGTCGAGCGAGAGACTTAATTCGTTAAAGCCGTATGACTTCTTCAAAGGGATGTAGTATCCTTTGTTGTAACCATAAAGAGCTTGCAGACGTACTTCGCCTGCTGTACTGACTTTCTTTCCTAATTGTAATCCGCCAGTTGCTCCGAAACGATCGAGGAAATCAGCTTTTGTGAGCGCATTTCCCCATGCAAATAGTCCTCCTCCGTTGACTCCGAAGTACCAGTTGTCGCTGAATTTGGTATTGTTCAGGTGCTTCCCATCATTTAACTCAACGCTGTGTATGCTTTGAGCCATTGAGTGTGTGTAACCTAAACATGCCAAGAATAACATGATAAGTAATTTTTTCATTTGTCTTATGTTTAAAGTCTTTTCATTAATAATAAGATTCTATGTTATGTTCTTTTCCGACAATATTTTATTGCCGATGATAAAATTGTATATACGATGCAAAAGTAATGTTTTATATGTAACTGACAAAAAACAAAGACGTTTTTTTTATTATTTTTAATGTTTTTTGTAATTTTGCATGTAAATATAACATTATAAGAACATTTATGAAAATTATAGCAGTAGGCATGAACTATGCCGAACACAATAAAGAGCTAGATGGAACGTTAGTTAGTGTACCAGAGAATCCTGTTATTTTTATGAAGCCAGACTCAGCCTTGTTGAAGGATGGAAAGCCTTTTTTCATTCCAGATTGGGCAGAACAGTTTGATTATGAAACTGAGTTGGTTGTCCGTATAAACAGACTTGGAAAGTGCATCGCTCCGAGATTCGCACATCGCTACTATGATGCCTTTACGGTTGGAATAGATTTTACAGCACGGGATTTGCAGAGAAAATTTCGCGAGAAAGGTTATCCGTGGGAGTTATGTAAGGGGTTTGACAACTCAGCCGTTCTTGGAACATTTGTTCCGAAGGAGAAGTTTGCAGATGTGCAGAACTTGAATTTCAGTCTGAACATCGATGGCAAACAGGTGCAGAAGGGGTGTACTGCCGATATGATTCATAAGGTTGACGATATAATTGCTTATGTTAGTCAGTTCTGTACATTAAAGATAGGTGATTTCCTTTTCACCGGAACGCCTGTTGGTGTAGGACCGGTGTCTGTTGGGCAGCATCTCGAAGGTTTTCTGGAAGGCGAAAAAGTTCTTGACTTTAATATTAGATAAAAGGTTTGATGAGATTGATTGGTAAACTTTTGTTTTTTCTCTTCGGTATGTGCGGCATTTTGTCGGTACATGCATCGGGGTATGTCGCCAATTCCGTTCTCTCGCAAGGGAAGTGGGTGAAAATCAGCGTTCCTGCCGAGGGCGTTTATCAGTTGACACCCGATTTGTTGAAAAAATGGGGTTTTACCAATCCTGATAAGGTAAGATTGTATGGCTATGGAGGAGAAATGCTTTCGGAAAACATTTCTCGGTGGCCGGGCGATGATTTGAAAGAATTGCCTTTGTGGCGCGGACGAGGCGACAAATCGCTGTTGTTCTATGCCAAGGGCGTTGTAAAATGGAATCATTCTTACGGTCTGAAATTCTCTCGTGAAATAAATCCTTATTCTACCGTATCGTGCTACTTCCTTACGGCTTCGGATGATGTAGAGCCGATGGCCTTTCCGCAGGAACAAGAGGATGGTGATGGTGATGAAACGAATACGTTTCCCGAGCATGTTTTGTACGAAGTTGATGCTGTGAGTTGGATGCCTGGTGGTCGTCATCTTTACGATTCTTTTAGTTTTTCGAATGGCGTTTCGAAGAAATACTCGTTAAGTATTCCTGGAACTAACGGTAGTGAGGCTCTTCTGGACGTCGTTTTCTCGGCTGATGCAGAATCGAGAGCTGAAATCTCGGTAAACGATGCAATGACGGGCGAACTCTCTATTCCGTCGCTTGCACAATATAATAGTGCCTCGGTTGTTTCTAACAGTTTTGAATTTATGCCTTCTGGCGATGTAGTTTCGATAGAAGTAACCCACAAATGTCAGTCCTCATCAGTTAAAGGCAGATTGGATTATCTGATGGTGTGTTATGAACGAATGTTGCAGATGACATCTGGTTTTCTGAATTTCCGTCCTTATAACGATGGCGTCAAAAAGTTCTGCATTTCGGGAGCCGATGCCAATACCGTTATATGGAATGTGACGGATTCTGAGAATTATTCGATGCTGAATGGTTCGCTTTCTGACGGCGAATACAACGTGACGGTCAAGACCTCGAAAGGTGACGAATTTGTTGCCGTAAATACTGCTTCAAACTTTGCTACTCCAACATTTGTTGAGAATGTGAAGAACCAGAATCTTCATTCTTTGGAGGCGATAGATATGGTAATTATCGTTCCTGCCAGCGGCGCTTTGACCAGTCAAGCAGAGCGGCTTGCTGATGCTCATCGTGAGCAGGGGCTGAATGTTGAGGTCGTTCCGGCAGATTTGATTTATAACGAATTTTCTTCAGGAACTCCCGATGCAACCGCATATCGCCGTTTCATGAAGATGCTTTACGATAAAGCCGCAACCGAGGACGAAAGGCCTAAATATCTGCTTCTTTTCGGCGATTGTGCCTATGACAACCGAATGCTTACCAGCGATTTCTCGGCATATTCACAGAATGATTTCTTACTTTGCTATGAGTCGGAAAATTCATTGAGCGATACAAAAAGTTTCTGTGCAGAGGATTATTTCGGAATGTTCCAGGAAAAGAGCAATTTTGATATCTGCACGAGCACCGTACAACTTGGCATTGGCAGAATCCCGGCACGAACGGTGTCTCAGGCAAAAAATGTTGTTGATAAGACAATCGCCTATATGAAGAATGAGAATGCTGGCAAATGGCAGAATTTCTTCACGGCGATGGCTGATGATGATGAAACTCCTACGCATCAGAATGCCGAGGAAAAATTGGCAGCCGACGTCGAGGCGAATCACCCCGATATGATTGTGAACCGCATCTATTGGGATGCATACAGTCGCGAATCTACCGATGTTGGAGTGCGTTATCCGGCAGTAACAAAGGCAATAAAGAGTCAGATTAAGAACGGAAGTCTCGTTATGAATTATGCCGGTCATGGCGGCGAGACTACACTTTCGCACGAATATGCCATGACGCTTGCCGATTTCGAAGAAATCACTTCGCCATATCTGCCGATGTGGGTTTTTGCATCGTGCAAGGTTATGCCTTTCGATGCTAATGTTTCGAATATCGGAGAGTCACTCATCCTGAAGGAAAAGGCAGGTGCGATAGCCGTCATGGCATCAGCCCGAACGGTTTATTCAAACTATAACAGCGCGCTCAACATGCTTCTTACAAAGTATCTTCTGGCTACTGATAAGAATGGAAGGCGATTCACCATCGGCGATGCTGTCCGTTTTACAAAATCGTCTCTCGTGACGGGCGAGGATGGTTATTCCGACCCAACGGAGAACAAACTTGCATACGCTCTTTTGGGCGACCCGGCAGTTACTCTTGCATTGCCAACAAATCAGGTCGTTGTAAGCAGTTGCCGAGGAAAATCTGGCGTAAATAATAATAAGGTAAAAGCGAGTGCCGGAGATGTGATGACTGTAGATGGCGAAATTCGTGATGCAACAGGAAATATTATCGATGATTTTGACGGAATTATAGATTTGACAGTCTTTGATAATAAGGAAACTGTTACGACGAAAGGAAATATCGGCGAGAAACAGATTCTTGACTACGATTCTTATGAAAAGAAGATTTATATCGGTTCTGACTCTGTCCGCAACGGTCGATTCTCTATTTCGTTCCCGGTTCCACTCGATATAAATTATTCCGACGATTACGGACTGATGAACTTCTATGCGTTGAACGACAAAGGTGTTTCGGCCCTTGGATATTACAACGATTTCATAGTTGGCGGAACGGTTGATAACGCGGCGTCTGATAATGAAGGTCCGCTGGTTGCGGCATATCTTAATTCGCCTACATTCAGCGATGGGGCGAAAGTGAATACAACGCCGTTCTTCGTTGCCCAGCTCGATGATGAAAGCGGAATAAACACGACTGGAAACGGAATCGGTCACGACATTGTTCTGATTGTTGATAACGACATAAATCAGACTTACATTCTAAACGATTATTATCAGTCTGAGGCTGGAAGTTATCAGAAGGGTAGCGTCGGTTTCTCTATTCCTGAACTCAGCATCGGAAAACATACGTTGCTTTTCAGAGCGTGGGACGTGAACAACAACTCGTCTGTTTACGAAACGTCTTTCGAGGTCAGCGAGAATGTTGCGCCTATGCTTAGTAGCGTTACTTGTTCGCCAAATCCGGCAAAAGAGCAGACCGTATTCACAATCGTAACCGACAGACCGGGCTCGACAGTTAAAGTAACCTTGCAGATTTTCGACTTTACAGGTCGAATGTTACATTCAGTTTCTGAAAGCGGAATGGCTACGACCGGAATGTTTCAGTATGTTTGGGATTTGACCGCTGGCGGAGCGCGTCTGCAACGCGGAATGTACATCTACCGAATAATGGTTTCGACAGATAATGTGACATCAAATATGCAATCTGGCAAGATAATGATACAATAAAAATGCATTTTTTGAGTTTATAGAAACAAGATGAAAAAAATATATTTATTAGCCATTGCACTTATTTCCACCTTGTGTGCCGAGGCGCAGAAAGAGAATTTCAACCCTATTTACACGGGCGTTAACTCTCTCGACATTGCTCCAGATGCACGCGGAGGTGCTCTTGGAGATGTAGGTGTGGCAACCGACCCCGACGTTCATTCGCAGTACTGGAATCCGGCAAAATATCCGTTTTGTATCAGCCGCTGCGGAGTGGCTTTGAACTATACTCCTTGGCTCAGACAGTTGGTAAGCGATATCGACCTTGCCTATGCCGACGGATATTTCCGCATTGGCGACTATTCGGCTCTGAGTGCTTCGTTGCGATACTTCTCGCTCGGCGAGGTTAGTGCTTCGGACAACGGAATGACTATAAAGCCATACGAGATGGCGGTAGACTTCGGTTATTCCCGAATGCTTTCCGAAACATTCTCGGCTGCCGTTGCTCTCCGATACATCTATTCGGATATGTCTTACAAAGCCGATGATGAGTCTACTCCGGGGTCAGCTTTTGCTGCCGACATTGCGTTCTACTATCAGAACTATGTAATGCTTGCCAACCGCGAATGTCAGCTGGGTATTGGTCTTAATGCCAGCAACATAGGTAGCAAGATTTCGTATGATGGCGGAAACATAAACCAGTTCCTTCCGACTAATCTCCGACTCGGTGCATCGCTCATGGTTCCTATCGACGATTACAACACCTTCAGTTTCAGTGCCGATGCAAACAAACTGATGGTTCCTACACGTCCAACGATGGAGCAATATGTGGCAGAGACCAATAGTGCAACCGATGATTATTCGGGCTACAACGAGTGGCTGCTCGACCAAGGTTATTACAATGTTTCTCCAATCGCTGGAATATTCAAAAGTTTCCACGATGCTCCCGGCGGCTTTAAGGAGGAACTTGAGGAGATTAACTGGGGACTTGGTGCAGAATATTGCTATCACAATCAGTTTTCGCTCCGTGCTGGATATCATCACGAGAGTGCGAGCAAGGGTAATAGAAAATATTATTCAGTAGGAGCGGGCTTTAAAATGAATGTTTTCTCGCTCGATGCTTCTTACATTATTTCTACGGCACAGACAAATCCGCTCGATCAGACTTTGCGATTCTCGCTCACGTTCGATATGGATGGTCTAAAAGATATGTTCAGCAGATAAAAAATATGAAAATACGCGTTGGATTTGGTTTTGATGTTCACAAACTTGTTGAGGACCGTGAACTTTGGATTGGTGGAATAAAACTTGAGCATGAGAAAGGACTTCTTGGTCACAGCGATGCCGATGTTCTTCTGCATGCAATATGCGATGCCTTGCTTGGCGCTGCTCACATGCGCGACATAGGCTATCATTTTCCCGATACAGCATCGGAATACGAAATGATTGACAGCAAGATTCTTCTGAAAAAGACAGTCGACTTGATTGCAACGAAGGGCTACACCGTCGGAAATATCGATGCAACGATATGTGCCGAGCGTCCGAAGATGAAGAATCACATCCCGGCGATGCAGAAATGTATTGCCGATGTAATTGGAATCGACGAAGAAGACGTGTCGGTTAAGGCCACAACAACCGAGAAACTCGGCTTTACCGGTCGTCAGGAAGGAATAAGCGCATACGCAACAGTGCTAATTCAGAAAGACTGATGTTCGACGGCGAATCATACAAGTGGGAAGTCGAGATGTGTCTGAAACTGCTTCGTGCGGCTCTGACAGGCGTTGCTCCCGACGAAGAACTTTTTGCCTCGCTTACCGACGAGCAATGGCGAAAAATCTACTTTGCCTCGGTGGCGCACGGCGTTGCGACTTTGGTTCGCGACGGCTGGCTTATGCTCGACGAGGAACACTTTCCGCCTTCGCAAGTCCGTGTAACGTGGGCTTTCGATGCTCAGAAAACCGAGCGCAAGTATGCCGAGAAGTGGAAGGCTTTCATGTCGCTCCATTCGTTTCTGAAGTCGAACGGCATCGATTACATCCTTCTTAAGGGATTCACCACGGCGGCGTTCTATCCGATTCCGCATCATCGCGACTGTGGCGACATCGATATTTTCAGTTTTCAGCACGATGAGATTGATGAGTTGATGATGCAGAAAGGCATCGCTTTCGAGGAATCGGGTTGTGACGAAAAACACACGCTTTTCTTCTGGGAAAAAGTGCCTGTTGAGAACCATATTTTGATTTCTTACGAGAAAAGATTGAAATCTCGCGAAAAAGTTACAGATAAATATACAAATATTCTTGCAACTACCAAAAGAAAGCAGTATATTTGCGGTCCGAAAGGAGAACAAGTCGAAGTTGGCGCTGTTCCTGCAACAATTCTGTTCCCGTATAATGCCTATCACATCGTGGGGCATTACACTTGGCAGACGGTAACGATGCGGCATCTCACCGATTGGTATGTGATGCGCAAGCACGTTTCGGAAGAGGGAGCTGAGTATCCTGAGTCGGTAGCCTTGTATGTCGGGGTGATGGACGAACTCACGGAGCACTATTTCGAAGGCTCGACAAAAACGCTCGGTGATTTGGCTCAGAAGTATGTGCAGAGCGTTTATAGCGTTCAGTGCGTGCCCGAGAAGGTCGATTTAAAGTTCTACTTCAATCTCCCTAAGCGTTGGAGGCATTTCAAACAACGCTATCAGAAATATTCGTCGCTTGCGCCCGAAGACAGGGCAACGGTCTGGGATATCGTGGGAGATTTGTGGCACAGATATGTGCTACAGCGTAAAGATTGATAAGATAACGCCGACGTGGCTCAGTTGGTAGAGCATTTCATTCGTAATGAAAGGGTCACGGGTTCGAGTCCCGTCGTCGGCTCTTTTTTTGAGAACGTTCCGAAAATAAAAGGTCGAACAGATTTTTTCTGTCCGACCTTTTATGTTATTCTTGATTGATTACTTGTTCGAATTGCGAGTCAGTTCGAGTGCGTTGTTCAAATCGCTTACAGAAGCCATTTTCTGAGCAAGAGTGCCAGAGAGTGCGATGTTCTTTTCGATATCAAGATAAGTGTATTCCGTGTTGTCGCTAAACATTGAAACGACCTTGCCCGATTTGTTGCAGAAGTAAAGTCGCGGAATAATGTTCTTGGCAAAGATGTTGTAAATTGTTCTGTTGTCTTGCCAAGAGTAAGGCAAAATCAGCTCGTTTTCCTGCCAGAAATTTGTGATTGACCCTTCCTGAGTCTGTTCTCTTGAGATGCAGACGACTTTGAAATCGGCATCGTTCTGATGTTCTTTATAAAAGGTGTTGACAATCGGAAGTTCCTTCTTGCAGTCGCCACATTCTACGTTGAAGAACATGATGAGCGAGTTGTATCCGATGAGGTCCTGATTCGAAACTTTTGTTCCGTCGCTCATAGTTACCGAGAAGTCAGGAACTTTCTCGCCAACCTGCACATTTCCGTAGACATTGTTATCCTCCTCGAAAATCTTGTCCTTGCATCCGAAAATGCAAAAACACAGTAGTAACACAGTGATGAATTTAACTCTTTTCATTTTATTATCTATTAAAGTTTCAAACATTTGCAGTAGCATCCCTCGAATTTCCCTTCAAGATTTTCTTGCGGATTTCTGAAGATTCCGTAGACCGTCGAGCCTGAGCCTGACATTGATGCGTAGGCCGCGCCCATCTCGTACAGAGATTCCTTGATTTTGGCAATCTCGGGATGATTTGGAAAAACGCTATCTTCAAAATCGTTGACAATCAGATTTTTCCATTCTTCTATCGGCTTTTTATAGACTGATAGCAAGTTATGCTCGGGGAAGTGCGGGTGGATATTGGCAAAAGCCTCTTTTGTAGATATGAAGGCCTCTGGCTTGATAAGGGCCAGATAATATCCTTTGAGCGAGAAGTCGATATCTGTGAAAATCTCGCCGATTCCTTCGGCATAGACGGGCTTGTTCTTGATGAAGATAGGACAGTCTGCCCCCAATTTCGTAGCGTATTTTTCGAGTTGCTCATCGCTCAACTGAAGGTTGAAATGTTCGTTCAGCATCTTTAGCATGAACGATGCGTCAGCCGAGCCGCCGCCGAGTCCGGCACCCGACGGAATATTCTTTATCAGACTGGTGCGTATGCCCCTAACTTTTGGAAAATCGCGTTGCAAGGCGCGATAAGCCTTTATCACCAGATTTCCCTCCATCTCGTCGGCGGCACATTGTGTTCCGTTGACGAAGAGTTCGATGTCGCCGCCGTCTAACGGGTTGATTTCGAGAACATCCTCAATAGCAATCGGATAGAAAATTGTCTGAAGATTGTGGTATCCGTCGGTTCTCTTCTCAACCACGTTCAAACCGATGTTTAGTTTTGCGTTTGGGAAAGTTATCATCTGTTTAGTTATTTTTTCGCAAAGATAGGTAATTTTTGCTTATCATACGTTTCGAAGTCAGGAAAAACGAACCGCAGTAATCCGATTTAACCATAATATGTTAGATTGTGCCGAAGATTTGTGTCCGATGTTATGAACAACGATTGTTTATAACTTATTGATAACTTTTGTTTGAATATTTATAAAATTATGGATAATGCGCCTATCTTTGCAGCCAAATAAATTAAATATGCCGATACAAAACAGACGCTATAGTAGAAAAAATGATGCAAACGTGCCGGAAGTGAGCGAGTTGGGACACTTGCAGCCACAGGCACCAGAGTTGGAGAAGGCTGTATTAGGAGCGTTGATGATTGAGCAGGATGCGTATTCGCTGGTGAGCGAGATATTGCGTCCTGAAAGTTTTTATGAAAAGCGTCATCAACTTTTGTATAAGGCTATTACGACTCTGGCTCTCGAACAGAAGCCTATTGACTTGCTTACCGTTGTTGAGCAACTGAAGAGTTCGGGCGACCTCGAAGAGGTTGGCGGTCCGGTGTATGTAACCGAACTTAGCGGTATGGTGGCATCGTCTGCCCATATCTTGTTTCATGCGCGAATCATCGCCCAGAAATTCCTTGCGCGCCAACTCATAACCTTCACGAGCAACATTCAGACAAAGGCTTTCGACGAGACACAGGATGTCGAAGACTTGATGCAGGAGGCTGAAGGCTCGCTCTTCGAGATTTCTCAGCACAACATGAAGAAGGATTATACGCAGATTGACCCTGTAATCAAAGAGGCGTATGATATGCTTCAGAAAGCGGCTGCGCGAACCGACGGTATGAGCGGATTGGCAACAGGTTTTACTCGTCTCGACAAGATGACGTCGGGCTGGCAGAATTCCGACCTTATTATTATTGCAGCCCGTCCTGCCATGGGAAAGACGGCTTTCGTACTTTCAATGGCAAAGAACATGGCGGTTGATATGAAGATTCCGGTGGCGATGTTCTCTCTTGAAATGAGCAATGTACAGTTGGTAAACCGTCTTATCTCCAACGTGTGCGAAATTCCGGGCGAGAAACTGAAGAGCGGACAGCTTGAACAGTACGAATGGGCTCAGCTCGACTATAAGATCCGCGACCTTTATTCGGCACCTTTTTATGTTGATGATACTCCGTCGCTTTCGGTTTTCGAACTGAGAACAAAGGCGCGACGACTTGTCCGCGAACATGGAGTAAAAATCATCCTTATCGACTACTTGCAGCTTATGAATGCAAGCGGAATGAGTTTCGGAAGCCGCCAGGAAGAGGTCTCTACCATCTCGCGTTCGCTCAAAGGTCTTGCCAAGGAGCTGAATATTCCGATTATTGCACTTAGTCAGTTGAATCGTGGTGTCGAAGGACGTGAAGGTATCGACGGAAAGCGACCTCAGCTTAGCGACCTTCGTGAATCTGGTGCCATCGAGCAGGATGCCGATATGGTCTGCTTCATCCACCGACCTGAATATTATAAGATATACGAGGATGCCAAGGGTAACGACCTTCACGGCATGGCAGAAATCATCATAGCAAAGCATCGTAATGGTGCAGTTGGCGATGTGCTTCTGCGCTTCCGCGGAGAGTATGTTCGCTTCCAGAATGCCGACGACGACTACGTTCCGCAGCCGGGCGAGAATATGTCGAGCTACAAGTCGAAGATGAACGACGATTTTTCCGAGGGGCAGTATGCAATGCCAACGGCGGCTGACATTCCGCCTTCTGGTGGAGCTGATAGCAATCCGTTTGGGAGTCAGTACACATCGGGCAATGAGCCGATGCCTTTCTAAACAAAGACCATAAGTCCATTCCTTGAAAAAGGGATTATCAATAGCGTGTCATTCTGAGTGTGAATTCCGAGTGACACTTTTTTTGTTTTTTATGAATGTCGTTTTGTATATTTTTTATAACTTTGCGCGATTTATTGTTTTTGAGTAAAAAAATAACTATATATGAATATCTCTTATAATTGGCTGAAGGAGTATGTAGATTTCGACCTTTCAGCACAAGAAGTGGCTGATGCACTTACAAGTGAAGGTCTTGAAGTTGGCTCTGTTGAAGAGGTGCAGACTATCAAAGGTGGTTTGCAGGGACTTGTTGTGGCTGAAGTGCTTACATGCGAGGCACATCCTAATTCAGATCACATGCACATAACAACCGTAAACATCGGCGAGGCTGAGCCTGTGCAGATTGTATGCGGTGCTGCAAACGTTGCTGCCGGTCAGAAGGTAATCGTTGCAACGCTCGGCACAAAACTCTACGATGGCGACGAGTGTTTCACTATCAAGAAGAGCAAGTTGCGCGGCGTTGAGAGCAACGGTATGATTTGTGCAGAAGATGAGATAGGTATAGGAAACGATCATAGCGGTATCATCGTGCTTCCAAACGACGCTGTTGTTGGAACTCCTGCTGCCGAATATTATAACATCAAGAGCGACTATGTAATCGAGGTCGATATTACTCCAAACCGTGCCGACGCTTGCTCGCACTACGGTGTGGCTCGCGACCTTTACGCATGGCTCGTTCAGAACGGATACAAAACATCAATCCATCGTCCAAGCGATGAGGCTTTTGCCGTTGACAACAACGATTTGGAGATTGACGTCGATGTACAGAATACCGAGGCTTGTCCTCGCTATGCAGCCGTAACTGTTACTGGTTGCGAGGTTAAGGAAAGTCCTGACTGGCTGAAGGACAAACTCCGCACAATCGGTCTGCGTCCAATCAACAACATCGTGGATATCACCAATTATATAATGATGGCATACGGCCAGCCATTGCACTGCTTCGATGCTGACATGATTGACGGCAAGAAGGTTGTTGTAAAGACTATGCCTGATGGAACTCCGTTCGTAACTCTCGATGGCGAGGAGCATAAGTTGAGCGACCGCGACCTTGCCATCTGTAATGCTAACGCTCCAATGTGTATCGCCGGTGTATTCGGCGGAAAGGGCTCTGGAACATACGAGACAACAAAGAACGTATTGTTCGAGAGTGCATACTTTAACCCAACCTGGATTAGAAAGAGTGCGCGCCGTCATGGCTTGAGCACTGATGCAAGTTTCCGTTTCGAGCGCGGAATCGACCCTAACGGTCAGATTTATGCTTTGAAGCAGGCTGCCATCTTGGCAAAGGAACTTGCCGGCGGTAAGGTTTCAATGCAGATAAAGGATGTTTATCCAAATCCGATTTCAGACTTCAAGGTAAGCGTAGAATACAAATATATCAACGACCTTATCGGCAAGGAGATTCCTGTCGATACCGTTAAGAGCATCGTAAAGTCTCTCGAGATGCAGATTCTTTCAGAAACTGCCGAAGGTCTTGAATTGCAGGTTCCTGCATATCGCGTTGATGTTCAGCGTCCTTGCGATGTTGTTGAGGATATCCTTCGCATTTACGGATATAACAATGTTGAGATTCCGACAAGCGTAAATTCATGTCTTGCCATCAAGGGCGACATCGACAAGAGCAACAAGTTGCAGAATCTTGTAGCAGAGCAGCTTGTAGGCTGTGGCTTCAACGAGATCCTTAACAACTCACTTACAAAGGCTGCTTACTATGACAATCTCGCAAGCTTCAAGAGCGAGAATCTTGTCCGCGTAATCAATCCGCTTTCAACAGACCTTAACGTAATGCGTCAGACTCTGTTGTTCGGTGGTTTGGAGAGCATTGCTCACAATGTGAACCGCAAGAGCAGCAACCTCAAGTTCTTCGAGTTTGGCAACTGCTATTATTTCCATGCCGAGAACAAGTGCGCCGATATTATTCCGGGTGTTTCAAAGAGCACAGAGCCTGAGGTTATCAAGCATGTTCTCGATGCTTACAGCGAGGATTATCACATGGCTCTCTGGCTTACAGGAAAGAAGGTGTCAGGCTCATGGGCGCATGCTGATGAGGCTTCGAGCATCTACGAACTGAAGGCTTATGTCCTGAACATTTTCGCCCGTCTTGGCGTTAACATGGCTTCTCTTGTAGTTGTTGACGGCAAGAGCGACATCTTCTCAAAGAGTGTAGAGATTCAGAATCGTAGCGGTAAGGTGCTTGCTGTATTCGGTATCGTAAGCAAGAAGCTTCAGAAGGCATTTGACATTGCAAATGAGGTTTACTATGCAGATATCAACTGGAAATTGGCAATGAAGGCAATCAAGAATAATAAGGTTAGTTACAAGGAAATCAGTAAGTTCCCAGCTGTTAGCCGCGACCTTGCATTGCTCGTTGACAAGAACGTTGAGTTTGCAGCCATCGAGGAGATTGCTTACAAGTGTGAGAAGAAACTCCTGAAGGATGTCAAGTTGTTCGATGTTTACGAAGGCAAGAATCTTGAGGCTGGCAAGAAGAGTTACGCTGTAAACTTCACTCTGCAAGATGAACAGAAAACTCTGAACGACAAGCAGATTGATGCTATCATGAACAAGATAATCGATGCCCTCACAAAGCAACTCGACGCTAAGTTGAGATAATCTGGCAGAGACATCAGAAAACGAAATATTAACTAAAAAATATAAAATACAAATGGGAAGAGCATTTGAATATAGAAAGGCTACCAAATTGAAGAGATGGGGCCACATGGCAAAGACTTTTACTCGCCTTGGCAAGCAGATTGCTATCGCTGTTAAGGCTGGTGGTCCAGAGCCAGAGAACAATCCTGCATTGCGTTCAATCATTGCTACTTGTAAGCGCGAGAACATGCCTAAGGATAACATCGAGCGTGCTATCAAGAACGCAATGGGAAAGGACCAGAGCGAATACAAGAGCATGACTTACGAGGGATACGGTCCTCACGGAATTGCTGTATTCGTTGATACTCTTACAGATAACACAACTCGTACCGTTGCCGATGTTCGCTCAGTATTCAACAAGTTCAGCGGAACACTCGGAACAACTGGTTCTTTGGCATATCTTTTCGACCATAAGTGCGTATTCACATTCAAGAAGGCTGCCGATACAGATATGGAAGAACTTATCCTTGAACTTATCGATTTCAACGTAGACGACGAGTTCGATGAGGACGAGGAAGAGGGTACAATCACAATCTACGGCGATCCTAAGAGCTATGCTCAGATTCAGAAGTTCCTCGAGGAAAAGGGCTTTGAGGATATCGGTGGTGAGTTCACTTATATTCCAAATGACTTGAAGGACGTTACTGAAGAGCAGCGCGCATCTATCGACAAGATGGTTGAGCGTCTTGAGGAGTTTGACGATGTTCAGAGTGTATTCACTAACATGAAGCCAGCCGAGGCTTAATCTGTCAGATGAAAAAGGTTTATCAGACGCAGGGAACTTGCAGCAAGTTCATCGAGTTTGACGTTGAAGACGGAATCGTAAATGACGTAGTCTTTTACGGCGGATGCAACGGGAATCTTCAGGGAATAGCCCGTCTTGTAAAGGGTATGAAGGTCGATGATGTCATCTCTCGACTCGAAGGCATAAACTGCGGCGGAAAGGGAACCTCTTGCCCCGACCAGTTGGCAAAGGCTCTGCGCGAACAGATTGAAGGAATTTGATTCTTTTAGATTATAAAATAAAACTTTTAAAAAAGAGGGTGTGTCAAAATAGGCACATCCTCTTATTTGTTTTTTTACAGGCACGGCGTGGAAAGATTCTTTCTATGCCGCTTTTTTGATGTAAAATCTGTCACAAGCACCCGCGAAGCCGCATTTTGCGTTATATAGTCGGTATATTGGTATAAAAACAGCCTTTGAGAGACCGTTCTGTGCCTGTTTTCTCATCACGGCAGCCAT
>Ga0310695_10006968_pt1 | contig 18294 bp, 16 predicted proteins | sample RumenRJG_04DNA_FD_203882 | JGI IMG/M metagenome (GOLD analysis project Ga0310695, IMG submission 203882) | Bovine rumen microbial communities from Lethbridge, Alberta, Canada - RJG_04 (v2) (version 2) | ecosystem: Host-associated > Mammals > Digestive system > Stomach > Rumen | place: Canada...
GCCACGCCCCTCAGCCTGGGTCACAAAGGCATATTCGGCAGCAGGCAACCATTGTCCCCTGCCCTCTTTACGGTGATACTGTATCTGGTCGATCAGCTGTGAGGGATGCTCCAAGCGCACACCTACAGCGATACCCTTTGCCTCAATATGAATCTGAGTCTCAGCCAAATAGCGATACACATCGCGTGCCGAGTGACCCGTTGCCAGGATGACGGGCCCCAAGTATTCCTTGTCGGCTGCGAAACAGCCAACCACACGCTTATTAACAAGAATCAAACGTTCCATCTTGGTCTGGAAATGCACCTCACCACCACAACGGATAATGGTGTTGCGCATGGCTTCGATGACCTGCGGCAAGCGATCGGTACCGATATGAGGATGAGCATCGGCCAGGATGTTGGTCGAGGCACCATGCTGACAGAACACACGGAGAATCTTTTCCGTGTTGCCACGTTTCTTTGAACGGGTGTAAAGCTTTCCGTCAGAATAGGCACCAGCCCCACCCTCTCCAAAACAGTAGTTGCTCTCGCCATCTACCTGTTGGGTGCGACTGATATTGGCAAGGTCCTTCTTACGTTCATGCACATCCTTGCCTCGTTCCAAGACAATAGGACGATAGCCTAACTCAATAAGACGCAAGGCGGCAAACAGGCCACCAGGACCGGCACCCACGACTATGACCTGCGGACGCTGGCTGACATCCTGATAGTCAACAGCTTCAAACTCATCATCAGTAGGCAACTCGTTGACGTAAGCACGCACCTTCAGATTGACAAAGATGGTACGCTGACGTGCATCTATCGAACGTTTCAAGATACGTATGGCCTTCAGGGCGCCCAACGCCAGTCCATATTCGTCGGCCACATATTTCCTTAAAGCATCTGCGCTGGCCGCCACCTGCGGCAAAACGCGTAGTTGGTATTCATTTGTCATAGGATGCAAAATTACAACTATTCCACCAAAAACTATCGTCTTTTAACTCCCTTTAACTCCTTTTACGTCTTTATCTCCCCAAAAATGTTGTACCTTTGCACCATATATTAAAAAAATACTGATTATGGAATGTCCGAAATGCTCGCATCCCAATGAAGAGGGTGCATTATTTTGTAGCAATTGTGGCTCAAGCCTCAACGGGGAAAAGAAAGACTGGAACAGTATTCTGCTTCTGGGCTACTGTTTTTCAATTTTATTCTTCAGCCTGCTCTATATTGTATTCAATTATCTCTTTACGATGGCAGATGTTTCTTGGCAGACAAGGAACTATTTCTATACTGGCTTCCATATTATCCAAGCGTTGCTGATGCTCATTATTCCATTAGGTATACGCAAGGTTTGGATGAGGATTTTGGCATTTATTGTCCTTGGCATTGCTGCACTCATCAGCATCATCCAGGGCATTAATGTACTTTCACTGACGATTAACTCGGGGGTATAAGGCAACGCTTTCTGTTGATTAAACAAAAAAAATCAAGATTTTCTTTGCATTTTGCTCAGTAATTCGTACCTTTGCAGCGCCAATGGAGTAAGCCCCGCTTGTTGAGGGGTACCGTTGGAAAGATAAATTGCATAGGAATATGAAAGTAATGAAATTCGGCGGAACGTCCGTAGGTTCCGTAAAAAGCATTTTGAGCTTAAAAGAAATTGTGGAGGCAGAGGCTCGGACGCAACCTGTCATTGTAGTAGTAAGCGCACTCGACGGCATCACGGATAAACTGATTGCGATGTCGCAGATGGCAAAACAGGGCGACGAGCACTATCGCGAGGAATTCGACGCGATGGTGAGACGCCACCACTTGATGATAGACACTATCATCCACGACATCAAAAAGCGCGTAGACTTATTTAATAATGTAGACCAGCTCTTCGACCAGTTGAAGAGCATCCTCTACGGTGTGTACCTCATTCACGACCTGTCGGAGAAGACTGAGGACACCATCATCTCGTATGGTGAACGTCTCAGTTCGCATATCGTGGCTGCGATGGTGAAGAACGGCGTTCGCATGAACAGCCGCGACTTCATCCGCACAGAGACCAAGCAGGGCAAGCACGTGATTGATGCAGACCTGACCACTCAGTTGGTGAAAGACACCTTCAAAGATCTGAACGAAAAGACTATCTACGTAGTTCCCGGCTTTATTGCCCGCGACCGTGACAGCCATGAGACAACGAACCTTGGTCGTGGCGGTTCCGACTATACCGCTTCTATCCTTGCCGCCGTGTTGAATGCTGAGGTTTTGGAGATTTGGACGGACGTGGATGGCTTCATGACTGCCGATCCGAAGGTCATCAAGAGCGCTTATACCATCAACGAGCTTTCTTACATAGAGGCTATGGAGCTCTGTAACTTTGGTGCAAAGGTCATCTATCCCCCCACGATATATCCCGTATGCGTCAAGAATATACCTATTAAGGTAAAGAATACTTTCAACCCCGAACACCCGGGAACCCTCATCAAGGCAAAGATTGAGAACGACCAGAAGCCCATCAAGGGTATCTCGAGCATCAAGGGCACGTCGTTGATTACTGTGACGGGCTTGTCGATGGTGGGTGTCATCGGTGTTAACCGTCGTATCTTTACTTCTCTGGCCAACAAGGGTATCAGCGTGTTTATGGTATCTCAGGCATCATCAGAGAACTCCACCTCTATCGGTGTGCGTGACGAGGATGCCGCAGCTGCTGCAGAGGTGCTCAACGCAGAGTTTGCCAAGGAGATTGAGACGGGCGCTATGTTCCCCATGCAGGTGGAGAGTGGTCTGGCCACTATCGCCATCGTGGGTGAGAACATGAAACAGACACCAGGTATTGCCGGTAAGTTATTTGGCACGTTGGGCCGTTCGGGTATCAGCGTGATTGCCTGTGCCCAGGGTGCCTCTGAGACGAATATCTCGTTCGTGGTCGATGGCAAGTTCCTACGTAAGTCACTGAACGTGCTGCACGACTCGTTCTTCCTTTCTGAATATAAGGTACTCAACATCTTCATCTGCGGCATCGGTACTGTGGGTGGTATGCTGCTCGAACAGATTCGTACCCAGCAGCAGTTCCTCATGCAGTCTCGTCGCCTCAAGCTGAACGTGGTCGGTATTTCTGATGTCGACAACTTCGTATTGGACCGCGATGGTATCGACCTCGATAATTACGAGAAGATTCTGCGCGCTGGCTTTAAAGCCAATACTGAACACATGCGCGAGGAAATCATCAAGATGAATATCTTCAACTCTGTCTTTGTTGACTGTACAGCCAGCAAGCAGATTGCAACGCTCTATCAGACATTCCTGGAGCATAACATATCAGTTGTTGCTGCCAATAAGATTGCTGCCTCGAGCGACTACGATAGCTATGTGAAGCTGCGTCAGACGGCTCGCGACCGTGGTGTATGGTTCCGCTATGAGACCAACGTAGGTGCTGGTCTGCCGATTATCGGCACCATCAACGATCTGTGTAACTCGGGTGATAAGATCCTGAAGATTGAGGCTATCCTCTCTGGTACGCTGAACTTTATTTTCAACGAGATTGCTGCCGACGTGCCCTTCTCTGAGACTGTACGTCGTGCCAAAGAGCAGCGCTATAGCGAACCAGACCCACGCATCGACCTCAGCGGCACAGATGTGATCCGCAAGTTGGTCATCCTGACCCGTGAGGCTGGCTATAAGGTAGAACAGACTGACGTTGAGAAACATCTCTTCGTGCCCGACAGTTACTTCGAGGGTAGCATTGAGGACTTCTGGGCAAAACTGCCCGAGCTGGATGCCGACTTCGAGGCTCGCCGCAAGGTGCTCGAGAGCGAGAACAAACGTTGGCGCTTCGTGGCCACGATGGAAGCCGACGAGCAAAACCCGTCATCTTTCAAGACCAGCGTAGCCCTGAAGGAAGTGCCCTACGGACACCCGTTCTACGGGCTGGAGGGTTCGAACAACATCGTGCTGCTGACCACTGAGCGCTACAAGGAGTACCCGATGCTCATTCAGGGCTATGGTGCCGGTGCTGCCGTAACGGCTGCCGGTGTCTTCGCCAATATCATGTCAATCGCTAATATTTAGTTTATGAAGCATATCATCATTTTAGGTGATGGCATGGCAGATCTTCCCGTCGAACGACTCGGTGGGAAGACCTTGCTGCAATATGCCCATAAGCCCATGATGGACCTGCTGGCCAAAGAAGGTCGCTGTGGTCGTCTTGTCACAGTGCCTGAGGGTTTTCCCCCAGGCTCAGAAGTCGCCAACACCGCCATTCTTGGCTATGACCTCAACAAAGTATACGAGGGTCGTGGTCCTTTGGAAGCAGCCTCTATTGGTTACGATATGGCTGATGACGACTTTGCTATCCGCTGCAACATCATAACCCTCGAAGATGGCAAAATTATCACCCACAACGGTGGTAATCTGGAGACCGACGATGCCCGCGTGCTGATAGACTATCTGAACGAACATCTCGGCTCTGACCGTGTGAAATTTATCTGTGGTATACAATACCGTCATCTGTTGGTCATCAAGGGCGGCAACAAACATATCGTCTGTGCCCCACCCCACGATCATCCCAACGAGCCGTGGCGTCCACTCCTCGTTAAACCAGAGAAAGGTTTAGTAGGCAGCGACTCTGTCGCTGCACAAGAAACCGCAGACCTCATCAACGACCTCATTCTCCGCTCTCAGGAACTTCTGGCCAAGCACCCCTATAACCTTGCGAAAGCTGCTAAAGGCGAGCGCCAGGCCAACAGCATCTGGCCCTGGAGTGGTGGTTATCGCCCGTCAATGGAAACACTCATGCAACAGTACCCGCAAATCAAGAGCGGTACGGTCATTAGTGCCGTTGACCTGATTCAGGGCATTGGCAAATATGCTGGCCTGCGCATCGTCAAGGTGCCCGGCGCCACAGGACTGGCCAATACCAACTACGAAGGTAAGGCGCAGGCTGCCATCGATGCTTTAGAGCACGATGACTTCGTGTTTGTCCATGTAGAGGCCAGCGACGAAGCCGGTCACGATGGCGACCTGGAACTCAAACTGAAGACCATCGAATATCTGGACCAGCGTCTCATCGCCCCTATATATAATAAGGTGAAAGATCAGGATGTCTGCATCGCTGTACTGCCTGACCACCTGACACCCGTCGAGCAGCGCATCCACGTGGGTCAGCCCGTGCCCTTCCTTATCTGGCACAAAGGCATCGAGCCCGACAGCGTCCAGCAGTATGACGAGGTATCATGTGTTAGTGGTGCCTATGGTCTGTTGAAACTTGATGAATTTATGAAAACATTTATGAGCTTATGAAATACTACAGCACAAATGGTAAAGCACCTATGGCCAATTTGGAGAAGGCCGTAGTAAAGGGCCTGGCTGAGGACCGTGGTCTGTATATGCCAGAAGAAATCAAGAAGTTACCGAAGGCGTTCTTCGACGATATGCCAAAGATGCGTTTCCAAGACATTGCCTTCAATGTGGCCAGCGCTTTCTTTGGAGATGATGTGGACCTCGATGCCCTACAGGATCTGGTCTACGACACATTACAATTCGAGTGTCCCGTGGTGAAGGTAAAGGACAACATCTATTCACTGGAGCTGTTTCATGGTCCTACGCTGGCCTTCAAAGACGTAGGCGCCCGTTTCATGGCTCGTCTGCTGCAGTATTTCCTGCGTCAAGGCGGTTCTGTATATGGCTGTGACACAGCCATATGCTCGACGGTTAATGTGCTTGTGGCTACTTCTGGCGATACTGGCAGCGCCGTGGCTAATGGTTTTCTGGGCGTGGAGGGCATCCATGTGTATGTGCTCTATCCCAAGGGAAAGGTGAGCCCTATTCAGGAATGTCAGTTTACCACGTTAGGAAAGAATATCACCGCCATCGAGGTGGACGGTGTCTTCGACGACTGTCAGGCTCTGGTCAAGAGCGCCTTCATGGACAAAGAGTTGAACCAGCACATGAAACTCACCTCGGCCAATAGCATCAATGTAGCCCGTTTCCTGCCTCAGGCATTCTATTATTTCAATGCAGTGGCACAGCTCATTGCCCAAGGACATAAGCCTGAGGACATCGTCATCTGCGTGCCCTCTGGAAACTTCGGCAATATCTGCTCAGCTCTCTTCGGCCATCAGATGGGTATGCCCGTGAAGCGATTCATTGCATCAAACAATGCAAACGACGTGTTCTACAACTACCTGCAGACTGGAAAGTATGAGCCTAAGGCCAGCGTACAGACATTGGCCAATGCGATGGACGTAGGCGATCCTTCGAACTTCGCCCGTATCATCAACCTCTATTCAGAAAACGGCAAACTTTCACCCGAAGAGACTCATCAGCGCATCACCAGTCTCATCAGTGGCTGTACCTATAACGATGAGCAGATCAAAGAGGCCATGCGCCAATGCTATAAGGAGACAGGATATATCCTCGACCCTCACGGCGCCTGCGGCTATCAGGCACTCGTCGACGGTCTGCAGCCTGGCGAAGTAGGTGTATTCTGTGAGACGGCCCACCCCGCTAAGTTCAAGGAGAAAGTGGACGACATTCTGGGCATCGACGTAGAGATACCCGAACGCCTTGCTGCCTTCATGAAGGGCGAGAAGCAAAGCGTACCCATGACGAAGGACTTTGAGGACTTCAAGAAATTCTTGTTAAAAAGATAATTTGGAATAGAGGCTGACAGCTATAACCCCTGCCACAACAGATGCCACGAAGGCTGCTACCATTATCAGCAGCAATACACAGATACTGGCAGAAGGCGAAGCGCCGCCCAATAACATTCCTGCAAACAGTAATGGCATGGCCACCAACAGGGGCTGTGCCATTGTTCGTAACTGAGGTTGAACGCTGGCACGCAGAGCACGACGTATGCCTGGCATCAACGACTCCAACATGGTGGCACCATTGGCCAGCAAATACTGCCGATGGGACTCTGTATGAAGGAGACAACACTGATAGGTCTGCAATGTCAGCGTGACCGACACCATCAGAAAGCCCAGAAGCATACCAAATACAGGTACGAAGCAACGACCAGGTAATGCCAGCATCATACTGCCACCAGACACCAGACAGCCTACTGCCATCGCTGCAGCTATAGGCAACGCCTGCTTTTTCAGTTGCCCTCTTATCTTATACAGACACAACCCACCTGATAATGTCAACATGACGACGAGCCAAAGCAGGTTCATCCACCAGACATCCATCTTATAGACCAGCCACACACCAGCACCTGACACCAGAATCTGTCCCAACGTCAGGCCAAACACTTTCAGCACTCGCATCATCTCACGACGGTCAATCAGCAGGAACACCCCCATAGCCAACGCCATGAGGACTATCATTAGGGCCACACCCCATAAAGAAATATCAGTTATCTGCATATTCTATATTTCAATTATTACGTCAGCCATATCCAGGATGGCTTTCTCATCACTTGTCACTATTATTGTACGCCCTTCTCTCGCCAACCGTTTCAGATAGTCGGCCGATTCGGGTGCCGGATTCTCCACCAGCAAGATAGGACGCTGTCTCAACACAGCCATCGCCAACAGCTGCGCCTTCTCGTGTGGAGCACCCGTACGCTTCATCTCTTCCGTCAGCAGTCCGTTAGAGATGGCTGCCTCACGGTTGTCCTCCAGATTAAAGAGGTCCTGAACAGAGGGCGGCTCATAGACCGTCACCTGTCCTTCTGGCTGCAGTTCAGAGGGTGCGTAGGCCATCATCTTCCGTAACCTCTTCACAGTCTGCCGTTCCAAAGGTTCGCCATCCAGGTTTACGAAACCACTTTTCACTGTCACCAGTCCCAACATGGCCAGCAACAGATGAGAACGTACATGAGCCGAACCTCCTGTGAGACACAACACCTGACGTTCCTGTGCCATCATCGACACGGTGTTTTCGGCACCTTCCACCAACACTTCGTTCAGTTCCAGCATATTTTTTTCTGTTTCTGTCTGCAAAGGTAGTAAATAATTCACAATTCATAATTCTTTTTTTAGAAAAAGCGACAAAGACGAGCGCATAATTCATAATTATTTTCTACCTTTGCACCATGAATACAAAAAAAAGAAGAATGTTGGCAGAATGGGAACGGCAGAGTGCCGTGCAGTTGACGTGGCCCCACAAGGACACTGACTGGGCTCCCATACTGTCTGAGATTACGGCTGTCTACAAGGAAATGGCGCATGAAATTAGTCTGCGTGAGTCACTGCTCATCGTAGACGACATTCCGCATAACGATACTTGGGCCAGAGATCATGGTTTCATTACTGTGGAAGAGGAAGGTCAACTAATTCTCCTTGACTTCAAGTTCAACGGCTGGGGTGAGAAGTTTGAGGCTGAACTCGACAATGCCATTAACAGACATCTCTACGAAAAAAAACTGGTCAAGGGCACCTATGAGGACCATTTGGACTTTGTGCTCGAAGGCGGTTCTATAGAGAGCGACGGCAAAGGAACGGTATTTACCACCACCTGCTGCCTTATGGCTCCTCATCGCAACCAACCACTCGCCCAAGCCCAGATTGAGGAGCGTCTGAAGCTATACTTAGGTGCCAAACGCATCGTATGGCTGAATCACGGCAGTCTGCTTGGCGACGATACCGACGGCCACATCGACACGCTGGTACGCATCTGTCCTGATGACACCATTCTTTATACAGGTGGTGATGCCGACCATCCTGATCTGACGCTGATGGAACAGGAACTGCAAGGACTCAGGACTATCGATGGTCAGCCCTATCGACTGCAGAGATTGCCACTTCCCCATCCCATCTATGAGGATGGTGAAAGGCTGCCTGCCACCTATGCCAACTATCTGGTCATCAATGGTGCCGTATTGGTGCCCACCTATGCACAGCCCGACCTTGATGCCGAAGCTCTCCGCATCATTGGTGAGGCCTATCCCGAGCGCGAAATCATCGGCATAGACTGTCGTGCCGTCATCAAGCAGCATGGCTCACTCCATTGCTGCACCATGCAGTATTATTAATAGTAAAAAAGGAAATAGTAAAGAAAATATGAGAGTTGGAATCATTCAACAGCATAACACAGCCGACATTAACGCTAACAAGGCGCGACTGGCTGAGAAAATAACGAAACTGGCTCATGAGGGAGCCGAGCTCATCGTACTACAGGAACTGCACAACGGTCTGTACTTCTGTCAGGAGGAAAACGTGAATCTCTTCGATCAGGCAGAGCCCATCCCTGGTCCCTCCACGGAGTTCTATGGCAAGCTAGCCAAGAAGTTGCAAGTGGTCATCGTCACCTCACTCTTTGAACGTCGTACTGCAGGGCTCTACCACAACACAGCCGTAGTGTTCGAGAAAGACGGCACCATAGCAGGCCAGTATCGTAAGATGCACATCCCCGATGACCCCGGATACTACGAGAAGTTCTACTTCACACCTGGCGACCTGGGCTTTGAACCTATCCAAACCTCTGTAGGAAAACTGGGCGTTTTGGTATGCTGGGACCAATGGTACCCCGAGGCTGCACGACTCATGGCGTTGGCTGGTGCAGAACTGCTGATCTATCCTACCGCCATCGGCTTTGATCCCAATGACACAAAGGATGAACAAGAGCGTCAACGCATGGCATGGCAGACTGTTCAGCGTGGTCATGCCGTTGCCAACGGACTGCCTGTCATCACCGTCAATCGCGTGGGTGATGAGGATGGTGTGCCTTTCTGGGGCACCAGTTTCGTAGCCGGTCCTCAGGGTGAACTGCTCTATGAGGCTTCCACTAACGCAGAAGCAGAAGCCATCGTCGAGGTTGATATGCAACGCTCTGAGCAGGTGCGCCGCTGGTGGCCTTTCCTCCGCGACCGTCGCATCGACGCATACAACAACCTCACCCGTCGGTTAATTGACTGAATCAGCATACAACAATATGAAAACTAAAACATTATTTACCACGATGATTGTGGCCGCCTGCTGCACCCAAGCAGTAGCGCAGGGATTTCAGAGAGAATCATTCCCAGAAGGATCGTACTCGCCAGTAACTAACATCAACCGCAATGGGTATCCACGAGTGCTAAAGGACGGCAGCGTGATGTTCCGCGTTCAGGCTCAACATACACAAAAAGTACAGATTGACCTGTGCGGCACGAAATATGACATGACAAAAGGCGAAGATGGCACATGGACAGTGACCACCAAGCCACAAGTGCCAGGATTCCACTACTATTCGCTCGTAGTTGATGACGTTTCGACGGCCGACCCTGCCAGTCAGTCTTTCTTTGGCTGTAGCCGCTGGTCGAGTGCCATAGAGATTAAAGAGACTGGTTGCGATGACTTCGAGGTGCAAGATGTGCCGCATGGTGAGGTGCGTACCATCTATTATTATTCCAAGGTAGATGAGGCCTGGCGACCACTGATGGTCTATACTCCTGCAGGTTATAACGAGGGTTCGAAAGACTATCCTGTAGTGTATATCCAGCATGGTGGTGGCGAGGATCATCGTGGATGGATGGAACAAGGCCGTACGGCGCAGATTATGGACAACCTGATTGCGGCTGGCAAGGCTGTACCGATGATTGTGGTCAGTTCAAATAGTAACGTCCATTCGCGCAACGGCGGTTTTGGTGGTGGTTACAGTTGGCAGGGCATGCAGACCTTCCGTTCAGAGATGATTGACAACATCATTCCATTTGTCGAGAAGACCTATCGTGTAAAGAAAGACCGTAAAAACCGTGCAATGTGCGGTCTGTCAATGGGCGGCGGACAGTCGTTCTACATCGGTCTGCGCGACCCAGAGGTGTTTGCCAACGTGGGGGTATTCTCTACGGGTATGTTCGGCGGCATTCAGGGCGCATCAAATTTCGACTTGGAGAAGGAAGTGCCTGGTATGCTGAGTGATACCAAAACTTTTAACAAGCAGTTCGATGTATTCTTTGTAAGCTGTGGCGAGCAGGATCCGCGCATCGAATATACCCGTAGTATTGTTAAGAAGATGCGCGACGGCGGGGTGCAGGTACGTTTTAATTCCTACCCAGGCGACCACGAATGGCAAGTATGGCGCAAGTCGCTACATGAATTCGCACAGTATCTGTTTCGATGACAGAAAAGAATGGATTAATAGAATGATGAAAGATAATGAGAAAGAAAAGTTCCCGATTGTTGACGAGGAGGGAACGGTGATAGGACAGGCAACACGCGGCGAATGTCACAGCGGCACAAAACTGCTGCATCCTGTGGTGCATCTACACGTCTTTAATGCGCAAGGTGACGTATATCTACAGAAAAGGCCAGAGTGGAAAGATATCCAGCCAGGAAAATGGGACACTGCAGTAGGAGGCCATATCGACTATGGCGAGACACCAGAACAGGCACTACATCGTGAGGTTCGGGAGGAACTGGGCATCACGGACTTTATGCCAGAATTTATTGGGAGATACGTGTTTGAAAGCCAGCGAGAACGTGAGCTGGTTTATGTACATCGTACAATCTACGAAGGTTCCATCAAGCCCTCTACAGAAGAGCTCGATGGAGGTCGTTTCTGGTCAATGAAAGAAATTACCGATTCAATGGGTAAAGGCGTACTGACGCCAAACTTCGAGAGTGAGTTTCAGCGTTTCTTTTTAGGATAGGCATCACCTGACACCTAAAGCCGTCTTCACAGAAGTTTTTTAACGGCTTTCATCAAGCGGGCAGAGGGCTGTGCTTCTTCCTTCACAGGTACCAGATACCAGCGCACTGTCCATTGAAGCTCGCCATGAGGCTGAAGCGTAGTATAAGCGCCTTGACTCTCCAACTCAATATATGTCTTGCCTCGATTCACATAAACCTGAATCTCAGCTTCATCGGGAGCAGGCTGTGAAGGCTCAAGGTCTTCGAACTTCTTCAGTAGCAACAGGCCATTATTGAAAAAAGCCAGCCAACCCTTACCATCAGCATTGATTTTACGATTAGCGTTGGCTTCGTCAGTCTGATACCAAACAGCACCATTGGCCTCAGTAAAGGCCATAAGGTCAGCAGGTGTGATACCATCGACAGGCGCATCAAAGAAGATGATACCGCCATCGTTGGGCACACGGGTAATCTCCCAAGGAGCCACCTGACGGACCTCATCGCTCTCGTTAATAATAGAATAGGTGACAACGATAGCCTTATCTTTCACATCGGTAGAGAATTCCTTGCGAACACGATATTTCAATCTGGCCGAAGGCTCGCTGGTCATGATAAGACGACCATCACGCTCCTCAACAGTGTAAGGTTGCTTGTCGAACTCAGACACAGGAGGCCAGTTCCATTCTTTCTGAGGACTGGTCCAAAAGGTGCTTCCAAAGGCTTCAGGACGGGGCGACTGTGAAATCACCTCCTGATCCTTGTACTTGAGCGATAATATTTTGCCACCTTTCTGGGGATTGATAGTCATGATGACATCGCCTACTGTAATCTGCTTCTCTACTTGGTCAGCCGTTTGTGCCTTGGCCGTCATTGCTGACATAACGACCATTAAAGCCATCATTGTTCTTTTCATACCTTATTATTTTTATGAAAAGACCCTTGCTGCTCCCAACAAGGGAGTGCAAGGGGCCTATACGTTTTCTACTGAGGTTTATTGATTCTCGGCTGGTGCAGCTGCTTCTGCAGGTGCAGCGGGCTGCTCCTCCTGAACGGGGCTTGAAACAAGGCCGTTAGAATTAGCAGGGCTGGTCATAGGAGCCTCTACAGCCTGATCGAGAGCATTTGAAGCATTATCGTTCTTAGGAGCCACATAGGCACACACGATACTGGCCACAACCATGAAGGCTGCGAGTCCCCAAGTAGCTTTCTCAATGAAGTCGGTGGTCTTACGCACACCACCAATCTGATTGTAAGAGGCGAAGTTTGAAGCCAAACCACCACCCTTTGATTCCTGAATCAAAACAATGCCTACCATGAGAAAGGAGGCAATAACGATGAGGATAACTAAAAGAAAATAAGTTCCCATTTTGTAAATTATTTTTTGTTACTATTTATTATTAATTTCTCTAAGAAACGCATTTGGTCTGCAAAGTAAGCATTTTTTTTCGGATTATCCAAACTTAATTGCCGAATAATTTCTAAAGCCTTGGAATAATTCCCCTGTTTGATGTAAATTCGGGCCAATGTTTCGGTAAAATACCCCTCTTCACCCTCTTTTCGCTTATCAGTCACATCGGTATCAAGTTCAGGTTTGAGTGTGGGGTTCTCATTGAGTACTATCTTACCTTTGTCATTATTTATGAACGAGTCAATGAGGTTCTGACCTATAAGTTGCGGCACCTCAGCTGCCTGTTCACGCTCTTCCTCGCTCTCACTTTCCATGAGGTATGCCACATAGTCTACAGCAGCATCAGCAGGCGTAGGTTTACGTTTGCCCTTCTTTTCGGGCTGCGAGTCTTCCTTAGGCAGCGAGTCAAGGAAGTCATCTATAAGAGAAAGGGTACGACTGTCCCTGTCATCGATGGTCATAGAATCATCGGAAACGGGTTGTGGCTTCTGAACCCTCAACTGATAGTGGGCGGCTTCAATCATCTGGAACAGCACCTTACGGTCTGTGATATAAATAGCAGCCTGACGCAGTTCCTGATCAAAAGAAGGATCGTGAAGCAGATAGAGGTTTTGAAGCATCAACAATCGGGCCGTCTGGAAATACGGATACAATGCAAGAAGAGACCGCAACTCGTACAGAGTGTCGCGATCCAAGCGCTCAGGATGTTCAATAAGTTCAACTAAATCCATATTTCAACTCTTAACTTTTAACTTACCAATCAGCCACTGTAGCATTGAAGATCTGGTCTATAATATCTTTAGACATCTGCGTGACAAGCTCCTCCTGAACAGAGTTGAGCGACTGCGTGGTTTCATAGGTGGTCGACGATGAAAACTGACGTTCAAAGTCTTTGTCGTGGTTCTTGTTGTTGGTGAATCGAACATTAACCGTCATCGTCAGTTCTGTCTGGGCCGAATAGCCTTCGCTACTCACCGACTTATTACGCTGTTCATAGCGGGTAATCTCACCATCTAATTTAAGGTCACCATTACGTTTTACCTGAACAAGTTTGGTGTGGTCGGCATACTGGTCCTTCAACGCCATATTGAAAATATTAGCCATTGGACCCCAAACATAGTTAGAACGGATGGGGAAATCCGCAATCTGTATAGTCTTTGTTTTGGTATAGTCAATACTTGCTCCATTAAAGGTATAACACGATGATATAAAGAGCGAGGCAAAGAAAAGTACCAACATCAGTCCATATTGTTTCAGACGGCGATAGAGTGTGCGGTCACTAATACCCAGTTCCTGGGCTGCCTTCTTGCGGTTGCCGTTGTTGCGTTCGAGAGCTTTTTCCAACATCTGACGACTCAGGTCGCTGAGGTTCAGGTTCTCCTGTTCCGGTGTTGGTTCGAAGTATTCCTCGGCCTCTGCCTCTTCGAGCGGAGGTATTGAGCTGATGGGGCCTATGGGGCTGATAGGACCAATGGGACTCATGGATGAAGAAGGCGAGGTCTTCACATCCTCTATCTGTTTCTTCAGCTGACTCATCTCACGACGCATATCATTGACATTGCCGCGCAGTTCAAAGAGAATCTTATAGAGAATCTCACGCTCATTCTCAAACGAATGGTCACTATTTAGATTGCCCACCACCGCCAATTGTGTAGTTTCCTTATCCTGTGGGATAAACTTGGCCAGAATCTCGGGTGTGATGGTACGCTCCTTGCTAAGCACCGACATCTGCTCTGTGATATTCTTCAACTGTCTCACGTTACCTGGCCACTTATAACGCATCAGCATATTTTTTGCTTCATCAGTCAACACAATACGCTCCATGCGGTATTTTTCTGCCATTTGCATAGCAAACAGTCGGAACAGCAGCACGATATCCTCACCACGTTCACGCAATGAAGGCATCTGGATAGGAATACTGTTAAGACGATAATAAAGGTCTTCACGGAAGCGTCCCTCACTGATAGCCAGTCGGATATTTACGTTGGTGGCTGCAACGATGCGAACATCGGTCTTGCGAATCTCTGTGCCGCCCACTGGGATATATTCTCCTGTTTCGAGCACACGAAGAAGACGGGCCTGTGTAGCCAAAGGCAATTCGCCCACCTCATCAAGAAACAACGTACCTTTGTTAGCAACACCGAAATAGCCTGGCGAGTCGTTGACAGCACCAGTATATGAACCTTTTACGTGCCCAAAAAGCTCAGAATCAATAGTGCCTTCTGGAATAGACCCGCAGTTGATGGCAAAATACTTCTCGCGTTTGCGGGGTGAGTTATCATGGATAACGCGAGGGATAATCTCCTTTCCCACGCCACTCTCACCAATGATGAGCACACTCAAGTCAGTCGGTGCCACCTGTAAGGCGACATCGAGGACATGATTCAGCGCATCGCAGTTACCCACGATGTTATACCTCTGTTTGATGCGTTGTAGTTCGGCACTATTCATAATTGGCTGACAAAATTACACATTATTTTTGAAATACCTGCAATTTTGGCAGAAATTAACTCATTTACGGGGTTCCTTATTGCGTGAAGCATCATCGTTAGACGAGCGGAAACGTACCTTCTCGCTGTCGTCACGCTTCTCATGATAAAGCTTTGGCAGCGGATGTTCCAGCGGTTCATCGTAATTCTGACGATTGTGCCACACGTCGATAGCCTCATAGATGGCATTGCGCAATGATTGTTCATCAACCATATTCTTTCCCACCATCTCGAAGCACACACCATGAGCAGGTGCAGTACGAATAAGCTTCAGGCCTGTGGTAAAGCGGACGCCATTCTCATAGGCCACAGCCTTGAAAGGAGTCTGTCCCTGATCGTGATACATGGCCAGCACACCATCAAAATGATAGTAGGCGCTACGACCAAAGAAGTCATCGGCAGCATAGGGGCCAAAGACTTGTATGCCTTGCTCTGCCAACTCCTTGATGGCAGGCGAAATGATGGTTTGCTCTTCATCACCCAGAACACCATCCTCGCCGCAACGGGGATTGAGAGCCAGAACAGCAATTCGGGGACTCGACACACGCAGGTCACGGCGCAGTGCCTGGTAGAAACAACGTGCCTTCTCTACGATTTTCTGTTTGGTAATAGCCTCTGCCACATCTTTGATAGCCACATTATTGGTGACCAACGCCACACGCAAGTCATCATTAGTCAGAATGGTCAATCCCTTCTGTCCGTCAGCCAACGTCTTTTCGATATAGTCCGTATGACCATTGAAATTCGGGATACTGTTCTTGCTGACAGGAGCCGTCACCAGCACATCGAAGAGACCTTTCTGATAATCAGCCAAAGCTCTGTCGATAGCCATTTTGGCTGCCATTCCCGACTCTGGCGTTGAGACGCCTAGGTCAACCTTCACATCATCATCAACAGCCGTAAGCATATTCAGACGAGCCTCACGAGCCTCGTTTGCATGATTGATAACAGAAAAGGGCGTATCGATACCCAGTGTTTTACTGTGATAGGTCGCCACCTTGGGTGATCCATAGACGATTGGCGTACACAACTCCAACATTGTTGGGTCTGCAAAAGTCTTGAGTATTACCTCATATCCAATGCCGTTGGTATCACCATGCGTAATGGCAACACGTATTTTTCTTTCTTCCATATCTTTTTTCCTTTTTCTACTTATTTAATTCTTTACTTTTTGCCGTTGAGAGGAGACCGCAGGCAGCGAAGATATCCTGTCCACGACTGGCTCTGATTGTTGTAAACACTCCATGTTGAGTTAGATAGTCACGCAACTGTTCCATTCGTTGTTCATCAGCTCCAGGCAAGTTTACATTTGGAATCTGATGGAAACGTATCAGGTTGACGCGACATTCCAGCCCGTCCAACAGATTCACGATGGCTTTACCATGTTCCAATGTGTCATTCAGGCCACTGAAACAGATGTATTCGAATGAGCAACGGCGCTGATGTGTGAAGTCATATTGCTTCAGCAGTGCCACCGTATCAGCAATAGGCATTGCTTTCTCGGCAGGCATCAGTGACAAGCGTTGTCCTGGCAGAGGCGAGTGCATTGAGATAGCCACATGGCACTGACTCTCATCAAGAAAGCGCTTCAATTTGTTCTTAACGCCCACACTACTGACAGTGATGCGTTTAGGACTCCAGGCATAGCCATCGTCGGCAGTCAGGATATTGGTAGCATGAAGCACATTGTCCAAGTTATCCATCGGCTCTCCCTGTCCCATAAACACCACATTGGTAAGTCGTTCCCTTTCTGGTAGTGAATATATCTGATTCAGTATGTCGGCTGCAGTCAGGTTTCCTTCAAACCCTTGTTTGCCTGTCTGACAGAACAGACAGTTCATCTTGCAGCCCACCTGACTGGACACACACAATGTGGCGCGGTCGTCATCGGGGATGAAGACAGTTTCTACGAACTTTGTTTCGTTTGTTGCTGTGTCACAGCAACTGACAGAACTACATCGCACAGGAAACAGATACTTGATAGTACCATCAACGCTACGCTGACAGTCAATTGGTTCCATCGCCCCTATGCAATAGTGTTCAGCCAGCAATTCGCGATTGCGTTTCGACAGATTGGTCATTTCATCAATGCTCCTGACATTTTTCTCATAGAGCCACTTCGCAATCTGTCCACCAGTAAAGGCGGGCATACCCAACTCCTGCGCAACCCGTTTCAGTTCCGCTGTCGTCAGTCCAAGCAACACTTTCTTGTCAGTCATACCAATCTTTAGTGATTACACTTTAAGGTGCAAAGATACGAATTTCTGAGGAAATAGCAAAATGTTTCTATGGAATTTTGTCGACTGACATAATTTTATTACTTTTGCAGGAAAATTTTAGAAACTAATGAAAGAGTATCTTGACATCTTTCTGCCCAATGTTGATAAAGTTTGGGCAGAGACGCTTAGAGAGCAGCTGCTAACCAGCATACTGGTACAAAATGTGTACCAAATAGAGAACATCCGTTCCAGCGAGGCCCTACGACAAATTGCAGACAGCACCTCGGCTTCGTATGTTGCGCTGATAGTGAAAGACACTGCGCTAGAAATTGGCGAAGGTACTTTGGAGCGAATGGTTCAGGTTGCCTGCGATAGCGCCGCCGTCATGGTCTATGCCGACCGTTACGAGAAAAAGAGAGACCATGACAAATGGATAGTAGAGCGTCATCCCGCCATTGACTATCAGTTAGGTTCTGTCCGCGATGATTTCGACTTTGGCTCATTATGGCTGATTCGCGGTGACCTGCTACGACAGTGGGCTCATGATACAGCCAACACCCATTATATATATGGTGGACTCTACGACCTGCGTCTCTACCTAAGCAGACAAGGTGAGATACTTCATCTGAACGAACTTCTTTACACTGAGGTAGA